>Ga0114916_1000120_pt1 | contig 61850 bp, 64 predicted proteins | sample MalvirAntarct_66_FD_83501 | JGI IMG/M metagenome (GOLD analysis project Ga0114916, IMG submission 83501) | Marine viral communities from the Global Malaspina Expedition - Malaspina viral metaG Antarct_66 | ecosystem: Environmental > Aquatic > Marine > Oceanic | place: West Anvers Island... | reverse complement strand
GTTCAGTTCCATGGGCTGCTGCCCTCCCTTGTTTTTGTTGATACACTGTTGGTCTATAGTGCTGACAGGAGTTCGCAATGTCTGACGCAGCGGAAATTATCAACATGGTCAAGGACGCCGAGGGACGGTTCACACCGCAATCGGTCGAGCGCCTTGAACGCAATACGAGAGGGCTCGTGCCCAAGCTGCTGCGCGTTGCCGGAAAGATACCGTTCGCGGATGACCTTGCGGCAGCTTATTTCGCCGCGCGCGATCCTGACACGCCACTCAAGGCAAAAGGCGTTCTGTTTGCCGCCGGCGCCTATTTCGTAATGCCAATTGACTTGCTGCCGGATTTCCTGGCCGGGCTCGGTTTTACAGATGACGCAACCGTGCTGGCCACGGCACTGGGCATTGTCGGCATGCATGTGAAAGACGTGCATCGCGGAATGGCACGACGCCTGCTCCGCCTGCCGGAACCAGTCAAGCGCGCAGACTGATCCGGTGACACTTCCAACTGGCGTCCTGCTCGCATCGATGGTCCTCGGCGTCCTGTACGGCACGGCCTTCTGCTGGCGACCGCACAGCCTGCTCAAGCTGATCGTGAAAACCGGCTCCACCGCCCTGCTGGCGCTGTGGGCATATTTGCTGGGCGGCCCAGTCCTGCTGGTGGCCGGGCTGGCCCTCAGTTCTCTTGGTGATTTCTTCCTTGAGGCAGACGAAAATGACAAATTCCTTCTGCCTGGCATGGGCGCGTTCTTTGCCGCGCATGTCACCTATATCGCCCTGTTCTGGGCGCTGCCCCAGGCCGACCGGACCCTGTTGATCCTCGCAGCACAGATTGGCTTGATCGCCTGCGGGGTCGTTTTCATTCGCTGGCTGGCGCCGTGGGTCACAAAGGGCATGCGCCTGCCGGTGATCGGATATGGCGGCATCATCCTGATGATGGGCGCTGCCGCCCTCAGGCTCGAGCCCGCTTATCTTCTTGTCCTGCTGGGCGCGCTCATGTTCATCGCGTCAGATGTGATCCTGTCATTTCAATTATTTGTCAGGCCAGCGGACGCGCCGAAGCCCGCCCTGCCCTCTATCGCGCTCTGGTTTCTCTATTATGGCGGTCAGGCCCTGATCGCCTGGGGCGTGCTCAGCAACCTCGCCTAGCGCGGCTTGTCACCATTGATCGTCGCCCGGCGCATGTGGCGGCGATGGCCGTGATAATCATTCAGCGCATAATGCCAGACACAGCGATTGTCCCACATGGTGACGTCGCCCTCCTGCCAGCGCACGCGGCACGTATTGCGCTCTTCCCGTGACAGGTCGAACAAATAGTTGAGCAGCGGTCGGCTTTCCTTCCGGCTCCAGCCCGCAAAGCGCAGCGTGAAAGCGGGGTTGATGAACAGACCCTTGCGGCCCGTCTCGGGATGCGTGCGGATGACGGGGTGTTCGTATTCCGGCGCATCGGGCGCGGCTTTGGCGTCCATCGACTGGCGCACGGCAGCGGAATAGCCATCCGCGCCGTATTCCTTGCTGGCCGTATGGATGGCGGTCATGCCTTGCAGCGTGGCCTTCAGCCCATCGGACAGCCGATCATAGGCGGCCTGCTGGTCTGCGAATAACGTGTCCCCACCATAGGGCGGCACGTCGATGGCGTGCAGGACCGAGCCGAGTGCTGGCTCCTCAAGGAAGCTCATGTCGGAATGCCAGCCGCCACCGAAATTGGTTTTCTCGTCCGGCTCCTTGATGATCTCCATCAGTTCCGGATGGTCATCCATGCCCTTCACGTAAGGGTGAATGTTCAGCGTGCCGAAGCGGCGGGCAAAATCCTTCTGCTGGTCCGGCGACAGGCCATGCTGGCCGCGCAGAACAATCACCTTGTGATCCAGGAAAGCCTGATGGATCTCATTGAAATCGGCATTGGACAGCCCAGCGAGCAGGTTTGCTCCATGGATTTCGGCACCCAGAGTGCCCGACAGGCGGTGAATGGTGAGGGTCATGAGCCGAAGTGAAGCACCCCGCTACACCAGACGCAATAATGTCATTTGCGCGTCCCTTGGAAATGTGAGACAGACGCGGCGGGCCAGGCGCCCCCAACGGTGCCCAGCCTATCTGTGAGGATAGGAGTAAAAACAGATGACGAATGTCGCCAAACCCGGCGTGCTGCCAGCATGCCCGCACTTTTCTTCCGGTCCGACTGCAAAGCGTCCCGGATTTTCCCTCGAAAAACTTGAAACCGCCGCTCTTGGCCGCTCTCACCGTTCCGGTGATGCGAAGAAGAAGCTGAAAGCCGCGATTGACCGGTCGAAAGCCATTCTCGGTATTCCGGACGATTATCGCGTGGCGATCGTGCCCGCGTCTGATACCGGTGCCGTCGAGATGTGCATGTGGTCCATGCTGGGCGCAAAGCCCGTGGACGTGTTCGCCTGGGAAAGCTTCGGCCAGGACTGGGTCACCGATGCCACCAAGCAATTGAAGCTGCCTGAGTGTGAGACATACGGCGCCGACTATGGCCAGCTGCCGGATTTCTCCAAGGCGCGCGATGATGCGGACATCATCTTCACTTGGAACGGCACGACCTCTGGTGTGCGCGTGCCGAATGCAGACTGGATCAAGCCGAACCCGGACCGTGTCGTTATCTGCGATGCGACCTCTGCTGCCTTCGCGCAGGACATTGAATGGGCCAAGCTCGATGTCGTGACCTATTCCTGGCAGAAATGCCTTGGCGGCGAAGCGGCCCACGGCATGCTGATCCTGTCGCCGAACGCCGTCCGCCGTCTCGAAACCTATACGCCGGATCGCGCCCTGCCGAAGCTGTTCCGCATGACCAAGGGCGGCAAGCTGAACGAGGACCTCTTCGCAGGCGCCACGATCAACACGCCAAGCATGCTGTGCGTGGAAGACTATCTTCAGGCGCTCGACTGGTGCGAAAGCCTCGGCGGCTGGACCGGCATGAAGGCCCGCTCCGATGAGAGCCTTGCGCATCTCACGGACTGGGTCGCCAAGACCGACTGGGTCGATTTCCTCTGTCCGGATGCGGATGTCCGCTCCAATACGGGCGTGACCTTCAAGATCGTTGATCCCCGCGTGGCCGGTCTCGACGAGGACGCCCAGCGCGCTTTCGTGAAGGCCATGATGAAGCGGCTCGAAGCCGAGAATGCCTGCTTTGATGCGGCCGGATACGCCAAGGCCCCTCCGGGACTGCGCATCTGGTGTGGCGGCTCTGTTGAGCCATCCGATGTCGCCAAGCTGACGCCATGGCTCGACTGGGCCTTCGCCGAACAGGCCGCAACGCTCTAGCCCGCGCTACTTTTCAAAAGAGATACTGAAATGACCAAAGTTCTGATTGCTGACAAACTCAGCCCCGCCGCCGTGGACATCTTCAAGGCCCGCGGCATTGAAACCGATATCAAGGTCGGCTTGTCGAAAGACGAGCTGATCGAGATCATTCCGCAGTATGACGGCCTCGCCGTCCGGTCCGCCTGCAAGCCGAATGCGGACGTCATCGCCGCCGCCAAGAACCTGAAAGTCATTGGCCGCGCCGGTATTGGCGTTGACAATATCGACATCAAGGCCGCCACCGCCAAGGGCGTGGTCGTCATGAACACGCCCTTCGGCAACGCCATCACGACGGCCGAGCATGCCATCGCAATGATGTTCGCCGCCGCCCGCCAGATCCCTGCGGCGAATGCCGAGACGCAAGAGGGCAAATGGCCGAAGTCTGGCTATATGGGCACGGAAGTTTCCTACAAGACGCTCGGCCTGATCGGCTGTGGTAATATCGGCAGCCGTGTTGCCGAGCGCGCCATCGGCCTGAAGATGAAGGTCGCTGCCTATGATCCGTTCCTGACGGACGAACGCGCCGTGGAACTGGGGGTCGAAAAGGTTGAACTCGAAGACCTGCTCACCCGCGCAGACGTCATCACGCTACACGTTCCGCTGACGGAGCAGACCAGGAATGTCCTCTCCCGCGAAGCATTGGAGAAGACAAAGAAAGGCCTGATCCTGGTCAACTGTGCCCGCGGCGGCCTTGTCGACGAGGAAGCCGTGAAAGACCTGCTCGAAAGCGGGCATATCCAGGCCGCTGCCTTTGACGTGTTTGCGGTGGAGCCCGCCAAGGACAATTTGCTGTTCGGCACAAAGAACTTCATCGCCACGCCGCACCTTGGCGCGGCAACGGCCGAGGCACAGGAAAATGTCGCCCTGCAGGTTGCCGAACAGATGTCGGACTATCTGCTCTCCGGCGCCGTGACCAACGCACTCAACATGCCGTCGATCACGGCCGAGGAAGCCCCCCGCATCAAGCCATTTGCGGCGCTTGCCGAAAAGCTCGGCAGTTTTGCAGGCCAGATTTCGGATTTCGGCTATGATGAAGTCGTCATCGAATATGAAGGCGAAGTCGCTGACCTGAACCGCAAGCCGCTCACCGCCGCCCTGCTGGCTGGCCTGCTGCGTGCCTCGCGCGGTGATGTGAACATGGTGTCCGCCCCGGCAATCCTTGCCGACAGCGGCGTCAAGCTGACCGAGACCAAGACCGAGGACAGCCCGGTCTATGACAGCCTGATCCGCGTCAAGGTGAAGACCAAGGCAACGAAGAACGCCCCCGAGGGCGGCTGGCGCACGCTGGCCGGCACGATCATCGCCGGTCAGCCCCGCATTGTCGAAGTGAAGGGCATGGCGCTGGAAGGCGATTTTTCGCCAGTCACGCTCTACGTCAACAATCTCGACAAGCCGGGCTTCATCGGCGCGCTCGGCCAGTTGCTGGGCGAATCCGGCATCAACATCGCCACCTTCCATCTCGGCCGCACAGCGGCTGGCGAGGAGGCGATTGCGCTGATTGGCATTGATGCGGTGCCACCCGCAGACATGATGGAGACGCTCGAGGCCTTGCCTCAGGTACGCTATGCGAAAGTGCTGACCTTCTAGTAATTCAGGCCGGCTTTCATACCGGACTTGCATAAATCCTATTCGAATGGGGCGGGCTGATCCGGGGGATCGCCCGCCCTATTTGCTCCTTTCACCACGAAAGGACATCCTCATGACCAAGATCGCTATCGTATATCACTCCGGCTATGGCCACACGGCCAAGGTTGCCGAACATGTGCGCAAGGGCGCCACAACCACCGGCACCGAGGTCACGCTCTACAAGGCCGAAGATCTCGCCTCCCCCGACACCGGCCCTTGGGACGAGCTGGCTGCGGCCGACGCCATCATCTTTGGCGCGCCGACTTATATGGGCTCCGCCTCGGCACCAATGAAACAGTTCATGGATGCCTCGTCCAAGGCCTGGTTCACCGATGCCTGGAAAGACAAGATCGCCGCAGGCTTCACCAATTCCGGCTCTCTGGCCGGCGACAAGTCCGGCACGCTCGCCCAGTTCGCCACGCTCGCCGCGCAGCAAGGCATGATCTGGGTGAATTTCGGCATGAAGTCCGGGTTCAATGCTTCGGGCCACGATTTCTCGGAAGCGCTCAACCGCGCTGGGCATTCCAATGGACTCGCCACACAGGCCCTCACCGATCTATCCGCCGAAGATGGGCCCGACGCGGCTGATCTGAAGACGGCGGAATTGTTCGGTGAACGTGTCGCAAATGCCACCCAACGCTGGGCGCGAGGAAAAAGCTGACGGAACGCGCTTGACGGTGCCGCATTGACTTCCATCTTTGTGTATTAACGTTAATTCGGGGTAATGTATGAACCGCGCCGCCATTTTGCTGTTTTCCGCCACAACCGTCTTCGCCGGATCCGCGCAGGCCGATATTCTGAGCGAAGCCCGGCTGGGCGTGATGCAGGAAAATATCTGCGTCACCGACTGCAACAATGCCAATAAGGAGCCCGGCCAGAACATCAGCGCCGAGCTCCTTTTTAAATCCCCGGAGTTTCTGGACCTGATCTGGAGTCCCAAGCCCTATGTGATGGGCAGCCTGAGCACCAACAGCAATACAAGCTTTGGCGGCGTCGGATTGCATTGGTCCTTCCCTTTCTCGGACAAATGGTCCTTTGAACCGAGCGTGGGCTATGTGCTGCATGATGGCGAACTGAACAGCCCCTTCCCGCAGGGCAGCCCGGAAGGTGATGCGTTCACCGAAGACCATGTCCTGCTCGGGTCACGCGACCTGTTCCGCACCACGTTTGGTCTGCACTATGACATCAACGAGGCCTGGGGCGCAGAGCTGCTCTATGAACATCTCAGTCACGGCCAGATTCTCGGCAATGGCCGCAATCAGGGCCTGGACAATATCGGCGTGCGCATATCCTACAAATTCGACGGGTAAGGCTCGCGCGGCGGAACCCCTTGTGAAACGCAGGTATCGTGACACTCTTCTCCCATAAAAATAATGGGAGGATACACGCATGCCGGACAAGCATATCGTCATCATCGGCGCTGGCCTGGGCGGACTGACCGCCGCCATCAAGCTGCAGGAAGCCGGCTACGATTTCACGATTCTGGAACAGGCAGACCGGGTCGGCGGCACCTGGGCGCAAAACACCTATCCGGGATGTGCTTGTGACGTTCCCGTCGCCGCCTACCAGCTCTCCTTTGCGCAGTCGATGAACTGGACGCGCGTCTATCCGCAGCAGCCCGAAATTCAGGCCTATGCCGAGGAGATCACAGATCGTTTCCAGTTGCGCCCGAACCTCCGCCTGAACGAGGCTGCGGAAAAAGCCGTCTGGGACGAAGGCACAAAGAAATGGACCGTCACCACAGCGAAGGGCGACACGCTAGAGGCGGATGCTGTGATCGGCGCGCTGGGGCAGCTGAACCGCCCCTTCTGGCCGGACATTCCCGGCAAGGACAGCTTCAACGGACCGGTGATGCATTCTGCCGAATGGGACCATTCGGTTGAACTGGAAGGCAAGCGGATCGGCATTGTGGGCTCTGCCGCCAGCGCGGTGCAGATCATTCCCGAAGTCGCCAAGACCTGCGCCAAGGTCGGCGTGTTCCAGCGCTCGCCCAATTGGGTCATCCCCCGCAATGACCGCTTCATTGCGCCAGAGGAAATGGCGCTGATGTTCACCATCCCGGAAAAGGCGATGGAATTCGCGGAAATGAACCGCAAGCTGATCTATGAGAATGCCGACTATTTCTTCTGGCAGGCTTTCGAATGGACACCTGAAGGCCGGGCCCATTTCACGCGGCTGGCCACTGATCACCTTCAGGAACAGGTCCCTGATGAAGAGATGCGCAAGAAGCTGACGCCGGACTATCCGGTCGGCTGCCGCCGTATTCTGATTTCAGACGACTATCTCACCACGCTGATGGAACCGAATGTCGACCTTGTCACCGAGCACATCGCGGAGATCGTGCCGGAGGGCATCAAAACGGTAGACGGCCAGGTGCATGAATACGACGTGATCGCCTTTGCCACAGGGTTCGAAACGACGGGCTGGCGCTGGTCTGTCGACGTGGTCGGCCGCAATGGCGTGACGATCGCAGATCAGTGGGACGACGGCCCGGAAGCCTATCTCGGCATCACCGTGAACGGGTTCCCGAACCTCTTTGTCCTCTACGGCCCGAACACCAATCTCGGCCACAACTCCATCACCTTCATGCTGGAGCGTCAGGTCGAATACACGATTAAGGCCCTGCAAGCGCTGGACGAGAAAGGCGCCGCCGCCCTCGTTCCGACCGAAGCGGCCCAGGAGGCCTTCAACAAGGATCTGCAGGAAAAGCTCTCGAAAACGGTCTGGGCCGATCCGGCCTGCAACAGCTGGTACAAGACCGGCTCCGGCAAGATCACCCAGAACTGGTCCGGCCACACCCGCGCCTATGCCGACGCCGTCGCCGAGGTGAAGCTGGAGGATTATGAGCTGGTGTGAGGGGCTTGAGGGTGACTTGGAACCTCAGGCGAACCAATGCTCGGGAGACCGGTTCATCCCGAAAGCAGCCGAAACGGCTAAACGAAATTGAATGTCAGAAAATCGCCAAGAGTGGTCATCGCGTAAGAATCGCTGAGTGGCCGACTTGGGGCGAGTTTAAGCCGCTCAGCTCAGGTCTATTCTCGGCGTCGGCGCAGCGGTCTATTTTAGCGTTTGAAAATCCATCTACACAGTTTGTTTCAGCATTGCATGCAAAGCACACTTGTCATTTCAGTTTGGGCATGCCAAGTAAGCTTTGCATATCTCAGTCGCTTCAGAGCCTCTGCAGGCGACGCAATAAAGGAACGCACAATGTCTTGGCTCAATAAACCCTATTCAATGCTCGCGCTCACCACGATCATGATCGGTCTACCGGTCATGTTCATTGCCGCAATTCCCTGGCTGAAACAGCAACCCGAATCCGTCGTCTACTTGTGCGCAGGCATTGCCGCGACGGGGACCGTGGTTGCGAGCTTCGTGCTTGCGATCCAGAAGCATCAGAAATTCGACGAGTGGCACCGCAGCGCCGCCCGTTTCTCGAGCCAATGGGGCTGGCTCGCGGGCGCTGGGACCATCGCAATTTTGCTCTCTTTTCCTGCCTTGCAGAATGCGATTGTTGCTGTTTCTGGAAGTCTCGGGGACGTAGCCGCCCCGGATAGAAAACTCGTCTTGATGGCCTTCACTGGCGGCTTCATGAGCGTGGTGCTTGCGCAAATGGTCTGCACGCTCTTGCTCAGTGCAGGATGGCGATACTGGATGTCGCGATCTGAGTAACAGCCAATGAAGAACCGAATGAAATCGCTGCGCCGCGAACGGGGTTGGAGCCAATCAGAGCTCGCAGCGAGGGTTGGCGTGTCTCGCAATTCGATCATATCGATCGAGAACGGTCGTTTTGATCCTTCTTTGCCGCTCGCCTTCGAGCTGGCCGCTGCCTTCGAAATGAGGATAGAAGACGTATTTCAACCTGCATCGAAAACGGATTGAGCAACACGGCCTTGGTCCGCTCCTCCGCCAGAAAAGACATCGCCAGCGTCCTTCTTGGGGCGACTTAAGCCACTCACGTCGACCCTCGCCGATGTCCAAAAAGGGCCAAAAGCTGCCCTCGATCCCGGCTAAGACCGACTAACGCGCGATCAGCTATCTAGAATTTCCCCTGAATTTTTTTCTAATCCCGCCAGATTTCTGAGGGGCAAGAAATCGCCAGAAGCGGTCAGAAATTCTCGATACTCGAATGGCAAAATAACTCAAAACCAGCCATTTAGACAGCTTTGGGGCAGGAAGGGACGTTAGAGATTTTCCCGTCTATTGGTGTTTTCGTAATTCCAACACAGGTAAACTTATGAGCGACCAGGATTTTGCGAGTTACTGGAAGGTTGATGGTGGTATCAAAGGACAAAATGGTCCCTTGATTGAACTACGTTATGATAGAGGTGACGACCACGCACGCGCGAACCTCCAACAACTGGAAATTCTGATCGAAGAACTCAAAGAGCTGGAGATTGATGAAGTTTTGTCATCACCAGAGCTCATCTCTCAGATATGGCAGATGCCGAGATGGATTATGGGTCATCAGTTTAGGTGGGAAAAAAGAGGCTACAGCGACGAGCTGTTGAACCGTCTGACAAGAATCCGCCAGGGCATCGATGCAGAACTTTTTCGGATTTTCAATAGTCGGTTTCGTCCGGTTTGGCCGACAATGGACTAAAGCAGGATTGATCCCTTCGACGCCGGGAGCTGCCCTACCGCTTGCGGGCTTCAGACAAGATAATTTCTTTAAGGTGGCTCATCGGTATCAATCGCTCGCGATCAGATGAATCTACATTTACACGCAACTCAACGGCGTTGATTTTCTCGATCATGCCGGCCTCTCCCAACTCATTGTCTAGCGCTGTGATTAGAGCGTCTCTCTTCTCCGCGGCGTTCGAAATCTCGTGAATGTCGGAATGCAGAATTAGGTCGAACATGCCATCATCAAATTTATGGACCTCGAATAGCCAACCATTCGCATTGATGCTCACCCTATCAGGTCCCCATTGAAACTGACGGCTCCATCGTTTCGGTGGTCGAAAAGGCAAAATCATCCAAGTCGATGGAGCGTCCATCTCGAGAAGTTGTTCGCGATTTCTCTTACCGGTCTCAGTAACCTTGGACCCTGACAGCGCCAGAAAGTGCTTGGAACCATTCGTATCAAACGGTCCAATTTCCCATTTGGGAATGTCCAAAATCAGCAAATGCTCTCCCAGTAGCTGAAACAGCCTGCGGTCTCGCCTAATGCTGCGAAGTTCTTCTTCGTGCTGCAGGAACCAATCCCAAAAGTGTTCGGCTGTCGGCATTCGCACTGCTCGTTGTTCTAAGTGGTAATCAAGTAGCGACATTTTTCTATAAATGCCAACGTCCGTTCTGACGCCAAGAGCAGTCATCGGTTTTTGATCGCCGAAAGGCGGGTTAGGGCCAAAAGCCGCCGGATGGTGCTGAGATTCTAATGTCTGGCTTTGCGCCCTTTTCGGAATCTGCGAGCGGCCGTTGTGGGGCGAGAATAGGACTCTCTCCGATGATCGCCTGTGAGCTCTCAAAGTGCTTTCGGGCGCTTTAGAGAAGGCCACCTTCTGGCCAATTACGCCAATTTGTATTTCCGGCTTCGCCGATTGAAAACTTGTTGGGGTCTCCAGTTTGAACGACATTGGCGAGTTTACTGAACGTGGCAACCTCACTTGGTTTTTGCCCGTTGGCTAAATCTGGGTGCTGCCAATCATCGAGAGTAATCAAATGCGGCAGTGAATTAGGGAGATTTGTTTTCCGCTCCGTTTGCGAGGCAAGTAACAGCTCTCGGTGTTGTTCGGCGAGCAGTCTGCATAGTTCGTGAACAGCTGGCCGATCAAACTCCAAGCGGATGCCGGCCGCCTCATACTCTGGGTTTGACGGAAGCGGAATAGATTTGCCTCGAATTATAACCTCACCCGATAACGCGACTAGCTCTGGATTTTCTTCGTCGATCCAGTCGTCGTTCTCTATGGGAAAGAAACTTCTGAATTCGTAATTTTGATTGTGTTTAAGGTAGTTGTTGTAAGCCTCATCGCTAGCATAGTTGGATCGAGGGTTTCTGTTCTCAACTGACGAGGCAATTGTCTGCACACTCAGGTCAGGTTGACCAGCTCTGGGTGAAAACCCAAAGATCTCGAAAACGAATGCCCAGTCTCGATCGTTGCAAAAAACCGATAAGCGCGATGCGGCCAGATATAAGTTTCCATTGTCGAGCATTGGGAACTGAAAGTTGTCCGCCGCGTCATCGAGCAGTCTCAGAACTTTTCGTTTCTTCTTTTTGTTCCCGAACATGCGATCTCCGCTTCGATCCGAACGCAGAATAGATCCATCATCACAAAAAGCAAAATGCTTACATGTGCTTCAATGAAGATTGCGAGCGGCCATTTTAGGGCGACTTAAGTCATTGGTTTCTGTAGCGCGATCGATGACGAAGGGTCAAAATTGATCTGATCAAGCGCGAATCCTTACGTCTGGAAATGCGCCCAAAGCAGAAGATACGAACAAAGCCTCCACCTCATGAAATTAGCGAGGATTTGTCCTCTCCTATCGCCCCCGCTCACGAGGATAAGCGTCCCCCAGTTCGTCTGACGCACATCGCCCTCACACTTGGGCCCATGAGTGTTGACCGGTCTTTCCTCAGCATGGGGCTGGAAGTTGCCGAGCGCGCGCTGACCGATCTGGTCGCGCGCGACAATCTGCATTTGCGGCCCGAAAAGATGCCGCGCACGCGCCGTGCCAAGGCGAATGGCCGGTTGAAACAAATTGAACAGATCGTCCGGCGGCTGCTCACCCTCATGGCGCTCAGCCTGCACATCGTGTTCGCGCCGCCGCGCAAGCGCGCGCCAGCCCCCGGCCTGCCGGAGGGCGTCGAGCTGGTCACCTTCCCCGGCGCGGCAGACCCCTGTTTCGCGCTGCCGCCCCGTGCGGGCGGTCCATTTCCGTCTGGACCGGTTATGGACACTTTCGGGACCACTTATGGACCACAAGGACCGGTCCCGACCGCGAGACTGCTCGCGCGCATCCGGGCGATCCGCCGCGTCCTGAAATCCCCGGACAGCGCCGCCAAGCGCCTTGCCCGCTCCCTCCAGCGCCTCAAGGCCAGCGGCGAACCAAGGCCCATGACGGGACATGCACACAGCGCGTTCCGGCTGTCCCCGGAACTCGGGGCGCTGTCCACGGCCCTGCCGGGGCTCCTCAATGCCTCGCTTGAGGCGACATGGGAGGAGTCCGGCTGAGGCCCCTCCACATGCAGATGGATTGCCGGAGCGCAGGCCGCGTGTCCGGATAGGGGCGCATCCGCGCCCGCCTGCGACAAAGGGATTTCATTCCCCCCTCTTGCAATTGGTGGCCAAATCCTGCCCATGTCGCCGCGGACTTTGCAGGAGCAGGAATCATGACCGGAGTAGTGGTTGTCGGGGCCCAATGGGGCGACGAAGGCAAGGGCAAGATCGTCGACTGGCTGTCCAGCCGCGCCGATGTGGTCGTCCGCTTTCAGGGCGGGCACAATGCTGGCCACACGCTGGTCATTGACGGCAAGGTGTTCAAGCTGGCCCTGCTGCCCTCCGGCCTCGTGCGCGGCGGCAAGCTCTCGGTGATCGGCAATGGCGTCGTGGTCGATCCATGGCACATGCTGGAAGAAATAAAGGGCATTCAGGCCCAGGGCGTCGAAGTCACGCCTGAGACGCTCGTGCTCGCTGACAATGCCTCGCTCATTCTCCCGTGGCACAAGGACATCGACGCCGCCCGCGAAGGCGCGCTCGGCGCTGGCCAGATCGGCACCACGAAGCGCGGCATCGGCCCGGCCTATGAAGACCGCGTCGGCCGCCGCGCCATCCGCGTCGCAGACCTTGCAGACCCCGCCGCCCTCGACATGAAGATCGAGCGCCTTCTGGCCCACCACAAGCCGCTGCGCATCGGTGTCGGCTTGCCAGAACCAGACGGCGCCGAGCTGAAAGCAGAACTGCTCAAGATCGCTGACCAGATCCTGGCCTATGCCAAGCCGGTCTGGAAACTGCTCGACGAACAGGTCCGCGCAGGCAGTCGCATTCTGTTCGAAGGCGCTCAAGGCGTGATGCTGGATGTTGACCACGGCACGTATCCCTTCGTCACATCGTCCAATGTGGTGGCAGGAAATGCCTCTGCCGGCTCAGGCGTTGGCCCCGGCGCAATCTCCTATGTGTTGGGCCTCGCCAAAGCGTACACGACGCGCGTCGGTTCCGGCCCCTTCCCCACCGAACAGGACAATGAGATCGGCGAACGCCTCGGCACGGTCGGCCGCGAAGTCGGCGTGAACACAGGCCGCGCCCGCCGCTGCGGCTGGTTCGACAGCGTCATGGTACGTCAGGCCTGCGCGACCTCCGGCGTCACCGGCCTCGCCCTGACCAAGCTCGACGTGCTGGACGGCTTTGACGAGATCAAGGTCTGCGTCGCCTACAGGCTGAATGGCGAGACGATTGACCACTACCCTGCCGGCCTGACCGATCAGGCCGCCGTAGAGCCCGTCTATGAGACGCTTCAGGGCTGGAAAGGCTCAACCGCCGGTGCGCGATCCTGGGCGGACCTTCCGGCAGAAGCGGTCAAATATGTGCGCCGCCTCGAAGAACTGGTCGGCAAACCGTGCGCGCTGGTCTCCACGTCGCCGGAGCGCGAAGACGTAATCCTGATGAAAGACCCGTTCGAGGGCTAAGCGCCTTTGATCATGTCCGTCATTTAAGGTTTTCTGTCTGGAACTCATGCCTTGTCTCCCTGTTGGTCAGGACAGACAACGAGGAGTTTCCAAATGACCGACACAATCAACAAAACCGAAATTGACGCCCTCAATGACGTCACCAAGGTACTGATCGACAGCCGCAAAGGCTATGAGAAATGCGCTGAACTCTCAGATGAGAGTTTTGCGTTTCGCACCCAGTTCCAGAAGCGCGCCAGTGATCGCGCAGCACTGATCAGCCGCTTCCAGCAGCAGGTCCGTACTCTCGGCGGCGAACCCCAAACTGAGGGTGGTACGCTTGGGTCGCTTCATCGCGCCTTGACCGAGTTCTCGTCCATGTTTCAGGACGACAGAAAAGCTGCCCTTGAGGCGATTGATGACGGCGAAGAACACCTGGCCGACTCGATCAAGGATCGCCTTGAAAAGTCCGAAGTCCAGGGCCAGTCCCGCGCCCTTCTGGAAGAAGCCTATTCGAGCGCCCGCTCTGGCGAAGCCTTTGCGGACAGCTTGGGCTGAATACAGGCATAGCAGAAATTTTGAGGGGCGGTTCTGTTTTCTGGAGCCGCCCCCTTTCATTGGATTCCCTCGAAGGGGGATGAAAGCCGCATATGCGAGGAACCAATGAGCCCGTCGCGCAGTTGATTAGAACACCCTCCAACCAGCAGATGGATTTCTCTCATGTCCGACAAACCAGATCTTTCCCTCGACGAGGGCGGCGCACCTCATCAGTCAACTGAGGATGGCTACGAGACCATGACCACCCAGCAAGGCGTGCCCATTGCCGACGACCAGAACCATCTGAAAGCGGGCGCGCGCGGACCGATGCTGACCGAAGACTTCATCTTCCGTGAAAAGATTTTCCACTTCGACCATGAGCGCATTCCTGAGCGCGTCGTGCATGCCCGCGGCTACGGTGCGCATGGCTATTTCGAGACACTGGATACGCTTGAGGACGTCACCACGGCAGACATTTTCCAGAGAAAAGGTGAGAAGACCAATGTCTTCGCCCGCTTCTCTACTGTGGCTGGCAATAAGGGCTCGCCCGATCTTGCGCGCGATGTGCGGGGTTTCGCCGTGAAGTTCTACACGAAAGAAGGCAACTGGGATATTGTGGGCAACAACATTCCTGTCTTCTTCATTCAGGACGCCATCAAGTTTCCAGACCTGATTCATGCGGCCAAGCCGGCACCGGACCGGGGCTTCCCGCAGGCCCAGACAGCACATGACAACTTCTGGGATTTCATCTCCCTGTCTCCGGAATCCATGAACATGGTCATGTGGATCATGTCCGACCGGACCATTCCCCGTTCCCTGCGGTTCATGGAAGGCTTCGGCGTCCACACATTCCGGTTTGTGAATGCCGAAGGCAAAGCAACCTTTGTGAAGTTCCACTGGAAACCAAAGCAGGGCCTGCAATCGGTAGCTTGGAACGAAGCCCTGAAGATCAATGGCGCCGACCCGGACTTCCACCGCCGCGACATGTGGGATGCCATCCAGATGGGCGACTATCCGGAATGGGAACTCGGTGTGCAATTGTTCGACGAGGAATTTGCCGAGAATTTTGAGTTCGACGTACTGGATGCGACCAAGATCATTCCGGAAGAACAAGTGCCCGTCCGCATTGTCGGACGCATGGTCCTGAACCGCGTCGTCGACAATTTCTTCGCTGAGACTGAACAGGTCGCCTTCTGCACACAGAATATCGTGCCCGGCGTCGACTTCACGGCCGACCCGCTGCTGCAGGGCCGTAACTTCTCCTATCTCGACACCCAGTTGAAGCGCCTTGGTGGCCCGAACTTTACACATATCCCGATCAACCGTCCGCAATGCCCGATGCGCCATTTCCAGCAGGATGGCCATATGGCGATGGAGAATCCCAAAGGCCGCGCCAATTACGAACCGAACAGCTGGGGACCGGAAGAAGGCGGACCGCGCGAAGATCCCGCCAAGGGGTATCGATCCTATGCCGAGCCGGTTGGCGGAGAAAAGACGCGCCTGCGCCCGGAATCCTTCGCCGATCATTACAGCCAGGCCCGCCAATTCTATGTGAGCCAGACCAAGGTCGAGCAAAAACACATGGCAGACGCCCTGACCTTCGAGCTCAGCAAGGTTCAGAAGATGGAAATCCGTCTTCGCATGCTGTCTCACCTGCTGAACATCGATGAAGACTTGGCGAAAAAAGTGGCGGATGGCCTCGGCGTAACCGACATGCCGCCAGCGGCTGATCCGGCCAGCCCTCCCATCACGGACTTGCCTGCTTCCGATCCCCTGAGCATCCTGAAGAACGCTCCAGACAGTTTCGCAGGCCGAAAACTGGGTATCTTTGCTACGGACGGCGCGGATGCAGACCTCCTGAACGCGCTGAAGAAGGAAGTGACCTCCGCTGGCGGCATGACGATGCTAATCAGCCCGAAAGTGGGCGGCATCACACTCAGTGACGGGTCGCACATGGAGGCCGACGAGAAAATCGATGGCGGTCCATCGGTCCTCTTCGATGCCGTCGCCCTGCTGATCTCCGAAGAGGGGGCAGACATGGTCAAGAACGACGCCCCTAGCCGGGATTTCGTGGCCGACGCGTTCGCGCATTGCAAATTCATCGGCTATGTCGAAACGGCCCAACCTCTCATGGAGAAGGCCAGCGTCTGGGATGCGAAGGATGAGGGCTGCGTCGCGCTCAGCAAGACCGGAGATGTGCCCGGTTTCGTGAAGACACTCGGCAAGCTCCGCCATTGGGATCGCGAACCGATGGTTGACCTTGACGGCTAGGACAAGGCCCCTGCCCCGGAATTGAAACGAACATGAAGGAAGGCGGCCAGTTCGCCTTCCTTTTTTATACGTCCATCATACGGCGGACCCATTTCGTGGTGCCTTCTTCCATCCCTTTGAATTTGGGCAGGGAGTCCAAGCGACCGACGAACAGGGCGTCCGGCTGGGCCAGGCGTTTGACGTGGTGGTAGAGTCTGGACTGCGTCTCCGGCGTCGAAACAAGAAACAGACGTTCATCCAGCTTCCTGGTCATCAGCGAGATATTGGAGGCCTGCAGCATTTTCCCGCCGGTATAATAGACGACAAACATATTGGCGTCCGGCAAATCTGGATCAATCATGGAAACATCCCGTCATTTTTTAAAACAACGCGGCAGGTTTCAGGAGGTTTCGGAAGACTTCGGAATGGTGGGCGGTACAAGGTTCGAACTTGTGACCCCTACGATGTCAACGTAGTGCTCTACCACTGAGCTAACCGCCCGATCCATTCGGAAGCAGGGGTAATGGATAATTCAGCGCGCGCCGTCAAGCCGGGTTTGGCGGTGTAACGACGCAGAGCGCAATTTTCTGCAGTATTGGCTCCGGTGTCGCAGGATCTTCGGCAAAAAACCAGACTTCGCCAAACGGATCATTTGCGGAAAAGGCATGTCCCTCAAACTCGAAAGACAACCAATGTCCAAGCTCCGAGGGCGTAAGAGACACTATGTTCGCGCCATCCAGAAAATTCAGGCGCAGCATGCATTCATCCATACTCATCGCAGCCGGCGCATCAAAGAAGTGCCGGCCAGCGTCATGGGATAGGGATTTCAGCAGCTTGGGAGGCTCAATGTCGGAGCCCCGCCCCATCAGGCCGCCATCACCTTGTCGACCTCATCCACGATTTCGCGGAGATGGAAGGGTTTGGACAGCACTTTCGCGCCTGCAGGTGTCGGAGCCCCGGAGGAGAGCGCCACGGCGGCGAACCCCGTAATGAAGACGATTTTCATGGCCGGGTCGAGTTCGGCGCCCCGGCGTGCCAGTTCGATTCCATCAAGGCCGGGCATGACAATATCGGTCAGCAGCAGATCGAACACTTCGCGCTCCAACGCGGACAACGCGCTTTCGCCGTCAGCGTAATCCTGGATCTCGTGTCCGGCGCGACGCAGAGCGGCGGCCAGGAACAAGCGCATGGAATCGTCATCTTCGGCCAGCAAAATCTTGGTCACGCGGAATACCCTCTTCTCGGTAGAACCCTAAGCATAAAGACGCAGTTCGGTAAATCAGGCGTGAATATCTGCGGACTTAAAGTCGGAAATTACTGCGGGCACCGGCTGGATTCTCGTGAAAAGGCTTGACCTTCAGGCAAACAAAGAAACGAAGTGCTGAATGACAGACGCCCCCCAATTTCTTGACAGACCTGAGCATTGTCAGCGAACGGCCGGTTCGCAGGACAGCCCTGCGGCCACGCCTCGTTATGAAACGCCGTACCGGCTGGTAACCCCGGAAAAAATGTTGGCGCCAGTCATTTTTGCCTCGCCACATTCGGGCAGTCTCTATCCACATGAGATGCGCGAGGCACTCTGCGTACCGGTGGACACCGTACGCCGGACGGAAGATGCGTTCGTGGACGAGTTGTTCAGCGCCGTTCCTGAGCAGGGCGGCATACTCATGGCGGCGAAATATGCTCGCACAGTCGCTGATCTCAATCGCGACCCACGGGAACTCGACCCGAACATGTTCAGTGATGGAGTCCCTCGCCCCTGCGGCATGCCGACAGCGCGTGTGGAAGCCGGGCTCGGCTGCTTGCCGCGTGTCGCAGCCAGGGGAGAGGCGATTTATGCGCGCCGCCTTACCCGATCAGAAGGAGAAGCGCGCCTGTCTGGCATTCACGACATCTATCACCAGTGCCTGGCGACTGAGCTGGGCAGTCTGAAGGAGCGGCACGGCCGGGCCTTCCTTATTGACTGCCACTCAATGCCCAGCGTCCAGCCTGGGCGTCGCAATCTGGCAGATATTGTGTTGGGGGACCGGTTCGGCTCCAGCTGTGACCCACGTCTGACGGGGCGAATTGAGCGCGCATTCCGAGCGAACGGGTTCAGCGTTGCGCGGAATGCGCCCTATGCAGGAGGGTATACGACACGTCGTTATGGCCGCCCCAAGCGAGACTTCCATGCGGTACAGATCGAGATTAATCGCGGACTGTACATGGATGAACAAGCGGTCGAGACCAGTGCCGGCTTTGCGCAAATGCAGCAAGTCTTGTCCGCTATTGTCGTCGAAATCCTCGACGTCGCGACCCAGATCGGTCGGCGCTGATCGTCGGAATACCCTGCAATTGCAACAGATCCGCGTTACTTCCAAAAAAAAGGCCGCGCTACGAGAGCGCGGCCAAGGTCAAAGGGAGGAAACGCCAGAGGCGTCTGCACCGGAGTGCAAGACCAGATTTATGTTGCGGCGCACAAAACGCAACCGATGATTTGGCAAATTCCTGCAATTTGGAAATGCAGCCCAAATTTTAGGCAAATGTGACCACCGGCACGCCATTTGCGAGAGACCAGCCCGAACATCCCGTTTTGGGACTGAGAGCGGTCCCATCCGCAAGGAGCTGAACATGGCTGATGAAACCGACCTGCACGTAGGCAAACGCCTTCGCCGCCGCCGCCGCCTGCTGGGCATGACCCAACAGGACCTTGCGAGTCAGGTAGGCGTGCGTTTCCAGCAGATCCAGAAGTATGAATGCGGTGCCAACCGCATCACGGCATCTCGACTCTATGAACTGGCGAAAGCCATGAACGTCTCAGTGCAATACTTCTTCGACGGCATTCCCGCAGCAGACGCACCGGATGCCGCGAATGACGCCGAACGCATGGAAGGTGATATTCTTTCGCAAAAAGAGACGTTGGAACTGGTTCGCGCCTACTATCGCCTCGGCGAGCGCCCCCGCAAACGCCTCCTGGAACTGGCCAAGGCGCTGGAAGGCGACACCAGCAGCACGGGCGTCGCTTGACGCCCAGCCCGGGGCGGGGCAATCCCATGCCCGCATGACAAATTCCTACTCCCTCGAAGATGAGCTGACCTTTGCAGGTCGTCTCGCAGATGCGGCCTGGTCAGCGATCCGGCCGCATTTTCGTGCACTGGATGCCGTCGACAACAAGATCACAATACCCCACGCCGAATTTGACCCCGTGACGGCCGCCGACACGGGCGCCGAAGCGGCGATGCGCGCCCTGATCGAAGCGGAACGGCCCGATCACGGCGTCACTGGCGAGGAATTCCCCGCTAAACCTTCGAAGAACGGGTTCACTTGGTTACTGGATCCGATAGATGGCACGCGCGCTTTCGTAGCCGGCCTACCGAGTTGGACCACATTGATTGCCTTGTGCGATGAAACGGGCACGCCCGTCATCGGCATCATTGACCAGCCCGTTCTGGACGAGCGTTATCTCGGCTGGCCGGGGGGTGCAGCGGTTCAGCGCGCGGGGACACAAACACCGATCCAGGTCTCCGACTGCCGAGACCTCCGCGAAGCAGTCATCTCCACGACAGATCCCTTTATCCTGAACCCCGCCGAACAGGGCGCATGGACCCATCTGAGAGCTACAGCTCGGATCAGCCGCTATGGGCTGGACGCCTACGCTTATGCCCGGCTAGCCGCCGGCACGATCGACCTTGTGGCGGAAAGCGGTCTGAAAGCATGGGATGTGGCCGCGCTGATCCCGGTTGTGCGGGGCGCAGGTGGCCTCGCGACGGACTGGCGTGGCAACGAACCAAAGCTCGGCGGTCAGATCGTCTGCTGTGCCAGCGCAGAAATCCTCGAGCAAGCGCTGTTGGCGCTCCGCCGGTCTGCCGATACATGAGCGCCTACGGGCCCTCGACCTCGTAGCCTTTGGCTTCCAACATTTCGATAACGCTGTCTTCGCCCGCCAGATGACCGGCTCCGACAGCGATCAAGCGCGTGCCGGGCTCTTCCAGCATGGCTTCGATCTTGCCAACCCAGATCTCGTTACGAGACTTCAACAGTGCATCATAGACATCGTCTGACCCCATCATGTCCGGATTGGACATGAGCAGGCCAATCCCGTGCACATCGCCATCAACCCACTCGGACACCAGCGTATCGAGCACATCTCCCCCCTCCTCGATGGACTCGGCAGAGCTCACAAGGAAATCGACCTGCACATCTGTGGGCATATTGGCGAGACGGCCCAACTGCTCGTCTATTGTCTCCAGATAGGCGAATGACTTGCCTGCCGCGCGAGCTTCTGCGCCCAGAACGGTTTCTACGCCGGCATTCGGGTCGAAGCCTTCCTTCTTGATCTGCAGAACAGAGAGATTCACCGCCGCCCACCACGGCCGCATCGGCTCAATCGCGCCGAGTGGCAGTCCGACATGGTCAAGCGCCTTTTGAAGCTCTGCGCGCTCCAGTTCGCTGAGCAAACTCGACAATTGCTGACCGTTTTGCAGCATGCCTTGTGTGGAGATGAACTTCATCATTTCGGACGCCGCAGCCTGGCTTGTGACATCTGCCTCAAAGACGACCGTATCAGCCTCCGCGAGGGCGGCATCCATCTCATCGCTGCGCCATTCCAACTCCGGGCGGAGCAAGTGCACCGTACCAAATATGTAAAGCGTCGTGTCTTCGTCCTGCAGCGTCCACAAGGCTGGCTCCCCTGCCCCTCGGGAAGCTTCCGCTTCGCTCAACGCGGCCTCATAAGCAGCCTTCTGCGCTTCCAGTTGCGCCGCTCGGTCTGCGGGCTCTTCCTGAGGCACTGCCGGGCTGGGCTCTTCCCGTGCCCCGCAGGCCGGAAGGCCCAGCAACAGCGCCATGGCTGTGACGGTCATCGCAATGGTGAAAGTCCGCATGTCTGGCTCCTGAATCTGTGTCTGTTCCAGACCTAGCCCAAAGTGATCAAGGCGCAAGCACCCAGCGCTGCGCAAACCGCACTCCGGCGTTGCACTCACTCGCCGGTTGCCGTATTCACCTGCTTCGGTTTGCACCCATAGCTCAGCTGGATAGAGCGCTGCCCTCCGAAGGCAGAGGTCAGAGGTTCGAATCCTCTTGGGTGCGCCAACGATTTCAATGTAGTAACGCCTGCTTGGCGGCTTACCTCAGTCCACAAATAACCACATAGTAACCACGCGCGACCGTTCGTGGTAGAAACAGGGCGATTTTCATTGACCCATATGAGGCTATGCCTCAACCTCAAGTCTTGGTCATCTTTCTCAAGGCTAGATCTGTTTACGATGTTGGCACGATCAATTCTGGTAGCAACCTTGTTGATAGCTGGCTGTGTTCCGGCCTCACTTCCGCATAACTGCATCGGCGGATGCGTGGACGTTTGCGAGCAAGTTTCGTCCAAGAAAACCCAAGCGTGCGTTCAACAATATAATTCCGGATACCGAATGGGTTATCAGGATGGACTCGAAAACAAGTTGACGGATGGGGTCAACACAGATGCTTTCGTCGCAGGTTATTGGGACGGCCATGCTGACGGTTTAGTCAATCGACAACAACAATAAGTCTACAGGTCTGAAATGGTGCCCAGCATCAAAAAACTCATTGTGATATGCACCATAGCAGCAAGCCAGACCACAGTTGAAGCATCCGCGTGGCAGTTAGCCGACAACATAGACTATGGTTGTGTTGTGGAGAGTGCTCATTGGTCTCAGTTTGATGGCGAAGCCGGAGCTTGGTCAAATGCTCCGAAGTCATTCAAATTGCGTCGGACAAACTGCAAGAACTCTACGCTAACTGAGTGCAGAGAGAGTGGCGGTTTCGGATCAGTATTGACACTTTCCCCTCGCCTGACCGGCAGAGAAGGAACTACGAATTATTGGGGACTTTTAGGTTCATATTCCGACGCAATAGATGGAAGCCTTGAGTTGGAAGAAGACGTTTTGTTTGGCGCGGCGATTGGCATGACGCCAGAACTAGAGATGACTGTATTCTTACTTTCAGCGCGCTGTTTCGAGTTAGGCAAATAGGTCACTTGGACATACTAGTTGGCATCTAAAGCGAGCTATTCATTCGATCGGACCAAAACTCTTACTGCCTGCGCCCAAGCCGAATACTTCCCATGCTTCCAGGCATTCTTGTTGCCCTTGGGCGCGCCGGGACTTTTGCCGCCATGCATCCGGCATCTGCCGTTTCGCATCGGTGCGTTTAGACAAGCGCCGCCTTGGCGTGTCTTGGCACCGCAATAGTCGCCTGAGCTTACCCGTTTAGTTGCCATTGCACCAGTCCACTTCCCGGCCACCCCATCTGGCGGCCAAACCTTCCTCAATCAGAATTGGCCCGAAAGATTTCCCGTCCCGGCCCAAGGTTCGCAGCAATCGCCCGTACCGATCCGCATCCCGGCTACCGCGCCGCCACATCTCGAACTCACCCTTGTTCAGCAGGCTTTGAAGGCGAACTGTGGCACGGTCACCGATTTGCTTTTCACGCGCGCAAAGCGGCCTAGACACCTCCGGCGTGTCGACATCTTCAAGTCGGATCTTGGCTCCGTTGATCCAAACAGTGTCGCCATCGACCACGCAATTCGAGCGCGCGCCGCTTCCGCAGACTGAAAAGTAGCGAGATGAAATAATGGCCACGTCTTGCGGCTGAATGTTCTTTTGATGCGTCCACGCGGCGCACCCAATCACACCTATCGTTAGGGCGAATAGTATCCACTTAACGAACGGCATTGGGCGGCCGCGCCTTGGATTCCTGAATTGAATCACTTTGGCACTCACGTACCACCTCATTCAATAACCAGTGAAAGACGCTACCTTAACCTTCCTTAACTTACTTCACGTCTCAGGTGTAGAAAGCCAATCAGCGACACAAACAAGCCCTCAGTTCGCAGAATTAAAGTTTCGGATTACCCTGTACCGAATCAACTGATTGTTTGCCTCCAGCACTTCGATCTGTGTTCCCTTGTAAGCAATAATCGACGACTCTGTCAGATCATACTCAACGTCATTGCTGAAGGCTGGCCGCGCGACTCTACCGGAAAACTCGCGGTAACCGATATTCAGTGTGTCACCAATTTTGCCATTGTAGAGTAGTGTTTGTTGCAAGGTATCCTCAGAAACGATTGGAACCATAATAGTTTGGATGTTGTCTGATTTCGTGCAGGTGTATGCGTCGAAAACTGAAACGCCACAGATCGACCGACCATCAGCTTTTACCATAATCGACTGGAAAGGGTCCGCCAGCGCTGCAACTTGAACACTTCCAGACCCGGCAAGCCCCGTAGGTTGATAATAGCTCCCCGACTTGTTTGACCCTGTTTTGAGGTATTCCCCTGGCGAAAATGAGTAGGAGCCGAAAAGCCCAACAGAGGTGGTCTCGCTGAGCCTGATACCTTCATGCTCTCTATACGTCCCTTGGCGAACTAGCTCATCTCCGACATTGGCGGTCCGTTCCTCACCAATAGGCGGCTCACTAATGTCAATCGTGATAGGTTGATAGTTGCTTACAGGCGATGCGCAAGCGGCCAGCACTAGGGTCAACAGTGAAAGTCGGAATATTTGCAACGCTCAGCCCTCCCAAGAAATCGTCCGGAACAGCAATAGTGGCTTTGTCACGGAACCGCAATCAATCGTCCGCCACCTACCGTAGAAAATTGTGCATGAGGTCGACCCAAGTGTTCTTGGGAACGCCCCTAACAATGCGAAGGGTGCGACATTGGCTCGCCTTTGACGCCAGCCCGCCACCACGCACGTGTTTTGGCACCACACGATGGTTTGATATGCGGCATTTCCTGACGTTCCACTCAGGAAATCTGTCTTGCTTCTCCACTCTTCTGGAATGGATGTGCGTTGATGTACTCACGCATCCGGCGGTGATGTGGCGCATTCACTGCCTCCCAATCGGACCGGTTGTTGCTCATCACCCAAACCTTCTGGACAACCTCCACGCTCGCGCCTTTCTGACCACAGTGCCCACACCTCCCGAGCCTCTCAAGCATAGGCACCGTCACGTGACAGGGAACGTCGCTCAATTCTTTCCACGCTCGAAATCGGCACGAACGATTGATACAGGTAAGTATGATGCCGAGAGCATTCATTGCTTGAATGGGCGCTTCTTCGGCAGAATCCCGACGAAAGCGGCCACTCTTTCCTATAGAAGTTTGGCTTTTCATAGTCTCACCCCTAGCAATTCACCTAGGCATCGAGTGACGAGAAGAAGATTTACGTCAATAAAGGCAACGTGATTTCCCCAGATCATACCAGCACCTCAACATTCCTGTTGATTTATCGAAATAGTTTGCTTGTGTAGCACCCATAGGGTGAGGGGAACGGTATGAACGATTGGCTTCCGTCGGAGATTGCTGGCGCAACCATTAGCTTTTTCTCAGTACCTGAAGATGCCAACTTCTGGACACTCATAAACTCCCCATTTCTGGTGGCGATTATCGCTTCCATAATTGGCTTTCGGCTGAATGCCCGGCTTACGAGAACCCAAAGGGAATTGAATACTCAGCTGGCAGAAACACAATCGGATGCCGACACCGCGCTAAGGATTGCGAGCGAGAACACCGAAACCGAGCTAGAGCAGGATCTATTTGATGAAGAACCTGCCGAGAGTAGATGGTCGCACCGGTCTGCTTCAGCCGACCGATCGGAAATGAGTGAGCGGATTTCACCAACTCTTGAACAGTCCACTCAAGAGTTGGACGAGATACTCCAGAACCTGGAAGCCGAATTGTCAGGCTCGGCAGGTACTTCAGCGTCCGCCGACAACAAGCATGGAGAGCCGGAACTCGCGCTCGACGAACCTTTTGAGCACACCAGAATAGAAGCCGAGAAAATCGCGGCCCAAGCCCGTGCGCGTGTAGAGTTCCTAAAGGCGCAAGATAAAGACGGCAGACACCAAAGGACCTACGAGAAAATCAGTCGTCGCAATCCCGTAGCCTTGATTATTGCTTTGAGTGAAAGGGGGCAAGTTAGCGAAGAGGAAGCAAGCAACCTCATCGAGCTGTTTACGATTTGGAATCGGTACTCGAAAGGCCGTGCCGCCAAAAGCCCTGTACCCGCGAACGTAGTCGCAAAAATGAGGCACCTCACATCGCAAATCTAACGACTAGTTCCACTGCGCATGGGGTTGTTTCCCACTTTTTCTATCAGGCCCCACCTCAACGCCATCCCTCGTCAATTCCGAAAAGGTTCACCAAATGCTGAAGCCCCGCCTCTTCACCACGTGCATTTTTATAGTTTCAGCCTGCGCGGCACCTCATCCAAAGTCCATCAAGCCTATGACTATCTCGCCCACAGCCTACGACGGCTGGACGTGCGAGCAGCTGACCGAAGAACAGTTGAACCTGTGGAAGCGGAAAGAAGACTTGCGCATTCCGCTCAAACGAGCCGCGGAGGACATACCGCTCTTCGGAGGGACTCATACTCATGCCACGATAGAGCGCGAATATGCTGAAAAGCTGGGCCACTTACAGGCTCTGGACCTCGCCGCATACAAGCACGATTGTTCCGTTCGAAGCCAGGATGAGCTCAAGGCCCTTTATGGACTGACTGGCGAAATTCGCCCTCGCTGGCCGTCCACGGAACAACAGGACTGAATTTTAACTGGCCATAGACAGGCACACAGTCAAACGGATACCGCAAGATATGAAGAAGGTTGCGTTGATATTAGCCTCACTGCTGATAATCGTGGGAGCTATATTGTGGGTTGAAGCTCAACCGCCCGCAGATCCGTCAGAAGTCGCACGAATTGCAATGGCTCTAGCGGTGATCTCATCCCTTCTTTCTATTAGTTTCTTTTGGACCATGTGGCGCAAAGGATCGAATTTCGACTTTTCGACAATCTATTACTATTTACGTTTTGTCGGCACCGCACATCTGTCGATACTGTTGTACTTTTCGGTCTCTTTTGATTGGCTTGAGTCAGATCAAGGGCGACTTTTGCACTGGGTCATTCTTGATACCTTCCTCAAAGGTGCCCTCTTCGACGCTATGGAGAGCTACAATCTCGACGTAAGCCTGTTTCAACCAGAGAGTCACTTGTTTTGGTGGCGCACAATATCGTTCGTCTTCAGGTCGGCGTACAGCTGCGTATTCCCTGCAGCAGCCTATCTCCTTATCCAGCGGTGGAAAGCAATGCGTCGACCGCGATAGAATAATCGCACCTGACTCATAGGATATCTAGTGGCCGAAAGAAACGCACAATGACTATCGATATCGCTCTTCGCGAAATCCGAAACCGTTCCGCTCGATTTCCTGAGTTGGCTTCTTCGCACCACTTCACATTTGATCGGCACTTACCAGACAATACGACAATTCCAGAGCTGGCAGTTGTCGGCATCAATCCAGGGCTATCGACAGCAGAGATAAATACTAGGCGAGAGGACCGCCCCTTGGTCTGCCACGAGGAATCCTCGCAGCATGACTTCCGACGCGGCAGCATACCTCACAACACCAAACAATGGTTCCGCAATATTCGGGATTTCTGCGGCACTCAGAGCGTTACCACCACTGAGTTCTTTTTCTGGTCATCGCGGAATGCTGGAAACGATTTCACTCATCGGTTCGGATCTAAACTCGGCAAAAGCAAGCACTTGCCATTCTGCCGTGACATGAATCAGGTTCTGATTAAGCATTATCCTATCAAACTGATAGTATCTCCCGGTCTCGGAAGCATAAAGTTCGCCCGTCGCTTGTACGGAATGGAGCCTGTCGACTGCATCCGATGTCCCGAAACTAATCATAGGTTAGTTGAACGTTTTCGATGTGACGGACGGACGTGGCTTTTCACCAAGCATTGGACCGGCGCTCGCGGCTTTTCAAACGCTCAGCGCAATATTGTGCGGGAACAAATTCAACAAGCACTGCGTGATAGTTCATAAGCCGTCAGCGCGACCACTCACTGCGCCTACAATCGCTTGCCCGCCATCATGCACATGCACATGCTCGACAGTCACTTTCTGCTGCCCTCCCCTGCGTGACTTTTCCAAAGTGGCCATATGTTGACCGTAGGCGCGCGTCAGCTTTGCAGAGAATTTCAAGTTCAGTTCGCGCCCCTCGAAAGTCTGCCCTGGCAAGGTAGCGCGCGCCATACAGTTCATTGCGGTTTCGTGAACTGCAACCATCTGCGCCGCCAGCATCGCTTCAGCACCATTCTTTGGAGCCAACTCATCCAACATTGCGAGAGCACGGTTTAACCGTGTCGTATCAAGGTCGCTGGTATCCACATCATATAGCTTGATAAGCTGCTGGAGCAGGAAGGTTACCGCGCCATGATGCTTCAGGCCCGTGACAGAATGGAGACGCAAAATTGAGGCGTCCACATCCGCACCCCCGTATCCAATCACAAGCCTGTCGTCTTCACGGGTCAGAGACAGAGTAGGCGGTTCAGGGCGTGCGCTCTTGGCCACCGCTAGCTCCAACGCAAATCCTCGTTCTGCATCGTTGAGGCCGCCTAACAAGTCCTCTTCCTGCAGATCCGTTTGCTGCATTGCCTGTTCAGTCATGCTGCTCTCCTAACATGGGCGGCTTAGGCCACCCCTATGGGTATAAAGGCGGTACTCATCCGGAACCGTCGATCACCTTGAAACCGCTGCGACGGGTACCGGAACGGGACAGTGTTTCTTTCTGTCGGTACTCAGATGGGCCGTTTCTTCTCGGACGGTTCCGCCTCGGTACCGACGCTTTGTTTTTCGATTTCGAATCCGCGCGCCATTTCTGCCAGTCACGGCTGGCTGGATGCCCGCAATACGGAACATCTGTCAGTGTGTATTCAGACGCCAGGCGACCATACCACTGCCCCCGCTTCCGGAGTTTCGCAAACCCCTTCTCCTCCAGTTCCTTGAATGCCCTGCCAACAGTCGACTTGCTCATTCCCAGCAAGTCAGCCGCACGTTGGAAGCTCAGCGACACCTGACCGTTATTGTGGCCATTAAACTGCGTTCGCAGTTCAATCCACACCTTCAGGGCCGGACCGCTTAGAGAGCGGAATGCTTCGCTGTGCGCCATCGAATAAGGGATGGCCAGAAACTGGCCATCCCCCTTTGTGCGGCCTGTAGCGTTGATGCCCTTCCGGCCTCCCTTACGCGGCATTGCTCTCCTCCGGACACGTAAGCAGACCATGAAGAACGTAACGCGCATGATTGCCAGGAAATGGCCCTGAGTGACGCTCGGTCACCGTCTCTATATCCACGCCCAGCTCTCGCAACGCGTGTACATATCCGCTCCAGCGCGGCGCTGGGTTGTCGATAGGTGTACAACCTCGCGCCCCTGCCTCAGCGAGCTGCAACAGTGCCCACTCAAGGCGACCATGAACCTCAACTTCGAGAACACCCGCTGCGCCTACAATCTGATATTTCGCCATGTCAGTCGTCCTCCACATGGAGGCCAGCAAGACGGGCAATCAGGGTTGCCGTTGCGGGGGAATAGGCCCCCTGCCGCTGCATTTCTCTGGCGGCAAAGCTGCGGGCCGGTTCTCGCCTGCGGCGGCGGTCTGCCCAATCAAGCAATGGCAATTCATAAAGGTTGCGTCTGCGCCCACGGCGCTTTACTTTCGTTCTCATCGAACGTTCTCCTGGAATTGGGGATTTCTTCGAAAGGCTCCGGCGGCGGAGGGCTAGTCCGCTCCGGAGCCGCTTTCTAAGCCAGCGTTGCATCACGCCGCCTCAGATGTACTATTGCGCTGGCGGCTTTCGAGCCACGCTTCCACATCACTCCACCGGTAACGGACGGATCTGCCCAGCTTCACATATGGAGGCGTATGCGGATGACCAAGCATACGCCGCTTCGCCCACGTCGTTGCGCCCGTGCCGGTGCGGCGGGCAAGTTCATTTGTGTCTATGATATCCATGTTTACCTCTTCGTCTGTCGACATACAAAGATACGCCGCGGATGCAGCTTACACGGAGAGCAATGCCAGTGAATGCAAAGAAGTGGACAAAAAGTGCCCGAATAAAGCCTAGGGGTTTTCGTCTGGATTTAGCACGTGTCGGAGATAGTCAGCGGGATCCGGATCTCCGAGCTTGGCCCATACTCTGTCCCGTTGTTCACGGCGGCTATTAGTATCACCGATTACAGGTGGTTCCGATATCGGTATTAAATCCGACCATTCGACTCCGAAGAATTGCTCCAGCAGCAGATTTCCGGCAATCGTGTTCCACGTGATTTTTTCGAAATCTCGATTTGGGAACACTCGCACGATGAATTTCCTGTATTCACTACCGGACCGGCGTACCGATTTGGACATTGTGCTCTGAGCGCGACCAAGATCGGACGCGTAGATATCGACTGCAGTTTCACACCAGCGCCAGCCGCCATTTGCAACGCTCGGGAAAGCGTCGCTAAGCACTTTTCCACTCAACATACTAAGGCATGTGTAAGCCCTTACAGCATTGTATGACGCACCTGCTAATCGATCATCCTTAGGCCGACCACTATAGTGTTTCACTGCTTTCGCCTGCGCCAGTTCAGCCGCCTCAACCAGCAATTCAAATTGAACAACTGGATCCAGCAACCTTGCCAAACGTATTCTTGCTCGCCGTGTTGGGATGCGCAGTCGTGACTCTTCGATCTTTTTCTGCAGCAGCTCACCTGCTTCAACCACAACCATATCCCAACCAAGGTCAAGTTCTCGATCCCTCATGGACTCAAGTACAGAAACCAGGAGGCTATGTATCCGCCGTGTTTGCGGAATGCTCACCCCCATCTGGACAGGCCCATAGTCCCTCTTTGCTTTTCGCACACTTGCAACTGCCCGGCCGACTACAGCCAAACCGCCAGGCACATCATCAAAGTGGTTTGCCAGCTGAAGAAATCGCTCGCGGCAATTCAAAAGTCGCTCCGTCACTGATTATGGAGGTCTAGTTGTGGCGTCGAATAGTTGCCCCAGCTCAAGACCCAAGACTCGAAATCAACGTTGCTGAAACCTTTTCTGAGGCGGTCCGAATTGGCGCCTCACCTAGATGGGCATATCGAGCTGTTGTGGCACTGTGCTTATGTCCAAGTAGTGCTCCAATAAGCTGCAGGCTGTTGCCCTCTTTAGCCGCCACACTTGCGAAACTGTGCCGCAAGTCGTGAAGTCGAACTTGGGATAAGCCTGCCGACTGCCGCAACTTCCCCCACGCCTTAGGAGTTCCCTGATACCATCCTTCTGACTTTGTGGCAGGAAACACATAGTCAGAGTCGGTGTCGCACTCGAAACTGTCGAGGATGGCCAACGCAGCCGCATTGAGCACGATCAGTTTCTGGCCAGTCTTCGAATCGCCCAGCCTCAAATACTGGAATTGCCGGTCAATCTCGTCCCATTTCAGTTGTTCAATTTCGCCCTTCCGGGCACCGGTCAAGATGAGCAACCGGATGATGGCCAGCGCATAGGGGTTTTCGCCTTGCGCCTCAGCTTCTGCGAGCGCCTTTCCAAGCCGCGCAAGTTCATCCGCATCCAGGAACCTTTCATTGCGGCGGTCGCGGAACCGCTTCACGCCGCGCACCGGGTTCTCGGTCAGCCAGCCTGCATCGACGGCGAAGGAGAAAATGCCGCCCAGCAGGCCCACCGTGCGCGTGGCTGTGCCCTTGCCGCCTTTGACAATGGCCCTGCCCCGATTTCTCGTCTTCACATCCGCCGCCGTCTTGCCAGCTGCCACGTCCCGAAGGAATTGGGACACATCTGCCCGCGTCACGTCTGTAATGCGCCGATGGCCGAGCAGCGGCTTAATGTGCCGTTCGATGCGCCCCCTGTCTGTGGCGAGCGTAGAAGCCTTCTTTGTTCCCACGCCAACCTCAAGATAGCGGTCGCAAAGTTCCGAAACGGTCAGCACAGCCTTGTCCGCCTGTTTCGCCTTAGCCGGATCTGCCCCCTGAGCGACTTGCCCAAGTATCTTCGCCGCTTCCTTTCGCGCCGCATCCGGTGTCCAGGGCGAGCCGTGCGCGCCAATTGTCATGCGGCGCGTAGGCGCACTCCGGCCGGTTCCCACTCTGTATTTGCAAACATAGCTCTTACGCCCGCCCGCACAGACCTTCAGGCCGAAGCCCTTCAGGTCAGCATCCCAGAGAAAATAGTCCTTCGCTTTCGGCTTTGCCCCGTTCACGACTGAAAGGGAAAGACGCTTGGACATGGTGGTTACCCTCGGCAATGAATAACCACATAGTAACTACGCTCTAGGGAAACGCAAGAAATCTCAAGGAATGTCGAGACGTTTGATTTGTTGATTTTTCTCAGGTTTTATCAAGTTTGACCGCACAGAGAAATGTTAGGAAATGTTAGTCCTCTGCCCTCCGAAGGCAGAGGTCAGAGGTTCGAATCCTCTTGGGTGCGCCATCTTGTTTTTACCCCCGCAAAACCCCTCTAACACCTTGAACGGTAAGGTGGTTTCTGCGGTTCTAAATCCCTCATTTCGGGCATAGGCCAATCTGTCGGCAAAGGTGAGTTTCAGCACCGTTTGCTTGTCTTCGAAGCGGTCAGAAACCCATATTTTCCAAGGGCTTGAGAGAAATTGGAGAGCGGTTCTAAGTGAATCATCAAAGTCCCGCACAGGACGACCCACGTTGTCCATGCTTTCCGATAGAATGCGCTTGTCTTCTTCCAGTTTCTGGATACGCGCCTCATAGGCGCTAACAACGGTCGCTGACTGCGCGTCCACGATACGGTCAAGAAGTTGCCCCACCTGCTTTTCGATTTTGCCGAGTTCCCGCCGCATGTCCTTCACGCGTTCCTGGCCATACGCGACGCGATGGTTCCAGATGTCTTCGAACATCACACTCGCCAACTCGAACAGTCCTTCAGTCGGTTGCAGTTTTCGTAGCAACGCTTCGAATTCTTTTTCCAGCTTCTCACGGCGGATAGATTTGCCGTAGCTCGGGCAGCCTTTCGACGGGCAGAGATAGTACGGGTAATGCGCATACCGACCTTTTGACCAGCAAGCGGTCAGAGGTGTCTCGCAGTCCGCGCAGATTACGAAACCGCGCAACGGGAAGTCTGTATTATAGTCGGCGCGCGACGGAGCTTTTGCTTTGCCTTGAAGGCGCTCTTGGACACGGCGGAACGTCGCGGTCGAAATAATCGGTTCGTGCTTTCCTGGGCGTCGGCTCACATTCCAATTCGGTGCTTCGACATAACCGGCGTAAACGGCGCGATTCAAAAGTTCTGTGACGCGCTCGTTGCGAACAATGCCTCTTTTATCTTTGGGGTATTCAGGTTGAGCCTGAAGGAAACGCATGACTTCCGCCTGAATGTCGAAACGTCCAGATGCATAACCTTCGAGTGCTTCCTGTACGATGGAGGCCAGCGGCTCATCACGCACAAGAACTTTTCCGTTCCCCGGTTGCTTTTCATACTTGTAACCAACTGGCGGCTTGAACACCCAGTAGCCATTCATTACGCGCGCACGCATCCTGTTTACGGTTTGCTCTCCATTCTTTTGGCGTTGATGTTGTGAAACGCTGGCGAGTAGATTTTCCACCAGCATGGAATCGGAATCTTCGCCAAACTCAATGGACGGTGATTCAAGTTTCCCTCCCGCATCGGCGATAGCACCGCGAAGTTGCAGGTGTGCTTCGAGACCGCGCGCCAGTCGACTGATGTCATCAATAAGAACGACGGGCCCATGCGCGCGATGCTTACGCAAATAGGCAAGCATACTCTTCATGCCCGGTCGGTTGATGAGAGAGCCCGACACATCGTCCTGAAACACTTCGGTAACAGTGTATCCTTTCATCCGTGCAAACTCACGGCAACGTGTCGTTTGTGAGCCAAGCCCATCGCCCACCTTGGTCTGCTTGGAGGACGAAACGCGGCAATAAATAACCGCGCGCTTTTTAATGCTTGGCTTCATGGTCACCTCCTGGCTTCTTGTCTAGTTTCTCTTCGTTGGAATGTTCCCATTCTATCGCAAGCGGAGCGGCATCCGGAAAATCTTCGGAGATTTCGGGGAAAAACTTCTGGATACTTTTCACCGGAAAACTGAGTTCAACACAGCCATGCATGACATGAAACAGGGCTTCCAGGAAAGCGCGGGCATCTTCCTCTGAAACCTGCATGCGCGAGAGGTAAGGCATGTACCGATCGGCATCCATCTTCGGACAAGGCGCAATTCGGCCTCCGCCTTTCGATACTTTGTCCGGTGCAGTGTCTCTTTCCTCGCTCATCGCGTTGTCGTCCTCAGTCTCCGATTTCCTGGTTAGCGGCGAAGGTCGCGCCGGGACCGTCCTTGCTGGCGGTCAAATGCCTTGCTGGCCCGACCGCCACGCTCTTCCCGCTCGTTGAGCAAGTCGCCGGTCTTGCCGAGTTCCTGATGAAGGTCACGCGACTTCGAATACGCCTTGCGCCCGAGTTCTGCGATCCGCAGGAGGTCAGAACCGGTAAACACATTCGACTCGTGAAACTTGCCGCCTTCATCCGTATAAGTGCGGGAAAGAGTGGTCGAAAAGAACGTCCCCTTCTCACCCTCGTTTTGAAAGATCGCGGCTTTTAAGTTTCCGTCCCGAAAGACGGCGATGGGTTTGTTTGCTTCAGACATAGATGTCTCCTTTGCTATTTTCGTTGTTTGGGAAGATGCTCAGTATAGAGAACAAATCATGAACATTCAAGGATATAATTCCTATTTCTCATAAAGTCAGGATGTCATCGGGTGCGCTCCTTTCCTGTCTTGGATTTGCTTTTGGAAGGCTCAACCCGCTGCGGCGCTGCGGTGTTTGCCTTGCTCAGCGCCGCTTTCGCCTGGTCTTTCCGAGCATGCAGCGCTTTATCAATCGTATGGATGCGTTGCTCTCGATGGCTGGCGGCTTCGACGCGCTTCTTAGCAAGCGCTGTGTCGACAATTGTGCCAGCAAAGCCGGGCGGTTTGGGTGCAGGCGCCAGACGCGAAGTATCCTGTTTGCGAGCCTGAACGAGCTGCTCGCGTTCTGGCTTGGACGGCGGCCCATAGTCCTTGGGCATAGCAAGGCTCCTTGTTTAGAGGTGATCGATGTCAGGGAGTGGATCGGTCCGCAGGTCGCGGATGAGCCCTGCGCAAAAGGGTAGGTCCTTCCAGAACGGGCGCTCTACGGTGAAGAGACGCTGGCCTGGGATTTCGAGAATCGCGCGTCCGTCCGCAATTTGAGCGATTTCATCGACCGGAAGGACGGGAAGACGTTGCAAGCTGGCATTGTGCCCGCCGCTATTGACGCGCTCCCCAATGGCCGCATTCACACCCGAGACGAGGGAATATTTGTATCCGGCCCGCGCCTCGATATCGCGCATATGTGCGCCGTCGCGTATCCCCCAATAAAGGCCGATACTGTTTTCCTCGAACGGCTTATATCCGCCTTCGTCCTTGTATTTGGAAAAGCCTTCGCGGTCCTGAGCGAAGACGACCATGCGGATGCCTTCGCTACGGTACAGCCGCAAAGCCTGCACTGTGCTCTTCGCTTTTGGAATGTTGACAAATTCATCGCAAATGAAGCTCACGCGAACAGGCCCGCGCGCAGCCGCGATAATGTCGATGAGCGTGTCCAGCAGCAAAGCCACATATTTGCCGTGCGAGATGAGATAGCGCGGCGGGATCATGATATAGACAGCACGCGCTTTCTGCTTGAGCTGCGCGAAATTGAAATCTGTCTCCAGTGTCTCTTCACGCAACACGCTGCCCTTGCCGAACATCTCCCAGGCAGAAGCATATTCCTCCATCACCCATTCGAAGTATTTCGGGTCATCGGCCTCACCGTACTGATCGAGAAGTTTCGACGCGATGTCTGCGACCCAGCCGCCACAAGCCGGAGAAGATTTCAAACCAAGCAGGAGTTCTGCGAAGTCGCTTTGTGAGAACGTGCTGATGTCGGCCATCACAGCCGGGCACGCACGTTCCGGCTCACATTCGGCCAGATGCCCGAGAATACAGGTAGAAACACGCAGCGCTGCTGCCGCAATCCATGCATTCGCGCCCTTGCTGTCCGGTGACGGATGGATCATCGCCACCTTCGCCAGCACCGCATCCTTGATGGGGCGACCAGCCGCCGCCATCACTTTCAGATCCTCAAACAAATTGAGCCGCGTGGACGGTAGCCCATACATGCCCCACGGATTGATAATGATGGGCTCGACCCCGTCGAGTATCGTGCGACCTGCCGATGTTGCCCCCCATAGTTCGCCTTTAATGTCGATGCAGACAACACTTTCCGGATTGGTGCCCATCCCCATGCCGATGATCTTGGGAATCGCAACCGTTGTGCTTTTCCCCGACCCTGCAAGACCGACGATCATTTCGTGCTTGTCGCTATTATTGATGAGGGGAACACCATTCAGGCAGCCCATATAAGACCCGCTGAACGCTTCATGCGATACCACCATGTTGAGCGCTTGCGCGTCCGCGATTGTACCGATCCGACCTTCGCGTAGCTTGAGCGCGGCCTCCCCTTCCCGAATAGCGCGGGCATTGGCGAGATAGTCCGCATGTGCCTGAGAGCGGCGCGCTTGCCGGAAGAGAAAGGAAAAAGTTCCAACAAGTCCCCGCGCAATCAGAAATGATGGATGAAAGTCTCTCCCTGCCATGGAGAGGTCGCGCATTGCTCCATTGTTTGACGAGAGTGGGGAACGAGGCGGTCTATTCCTCATTGCCAGTTCCTACGACATAGGCGGCACGAAGGCGCTGAAACTCCGGCGACAGAAGGTCAGAGCAAGTCGGAAGCGAGGATGCCATGTCATCCACAAAACGCGGACGACCTCCAGCAGGATAGGCGTTATACTCCTGCATCATGCTGGAACGGGTCTGCTCGGAGGCAGTACAAAAGCCTTCCGTTTCTGGCGTCTCAGCCGCCTTACCCAGGATGCACATGAAGTCCGTAAACCCTGTCATGAGGTTGCGGCCCCCATTGGTGGCTGACAGGGCTTTCGCCTTGGCCTGCACAAGTTCGGCTTCCATTTGAGCAGCCTGCTGGATGACAACTTGCAGGCCGTCATGGATTTTATTGCAGCCGTAAGTCAGACGCTCGACTTCCTCGATCGCAGTGCGAACCTGATACTCATACTCCGCTTCGACTTCGGCCTTGGCCTCCATGTGCAATGTTTGCGCATAACCAAGCTTTTCATACAGGCGAGCGATGATGCTGGATTCTTTCGGCCCGAAAGTTTCAAACAGAAGGACGCCAGCGACGAGGACGGTGCCGCCAAGCACAAATCCCGACATGAGGGCGCCAGCCGCGCGCGTGCTGTTTTCTTCAATATGCATGGATATGGTTCCTTGGCTTAGAAGTTGCTATCGAATTGCGCATTCATGTCATCGACAATGCGCTGGTACTCGCACTCGAAACTGGACGGGTCGGCATCACACGGATGGATAACCTCTGAGGGTGGATGGACCGCACCCGACAAAGGAAAAGAAGCGGATGGAATACTCCGTTCACGCACGCCCAATCCAAGTGCATCAAAAACACTGGCCGCTTCGGGATTTTCCTCGGTCAATGTACCGACAAGAACATCGGTCAATGTTTTGCGACCTGGCACTTTCGGGCTTCCGATGATGCCGGCCATGTCCGTGTCCGGCATTTCTGCGCCCGTCGCTTCACAGACGCTCGCGACAGGACCGAAGACGACAAATGGCGAATTGCAGAGACTGTCATCGTTACTTTGGGCATTGGCGAATGGTGCAGCAAAGAGGAGCGCGACGGTTGAAAGTGGAACGAGTTTCATGGGTCTTGTCCTTGATTTCAGGCGCACCTCTCCCGTTCACGCCCTGCGGTTTGGCGAGAGAGGTGCGGGGTTCTAGTGGTAAGTGGCGGGGCTCGGAGGCACGTCTTCGTCGTCTTCACGCCGCGTTGTGAGGAATGCGAAGAACACAAGGAATGCCGTCACAAACTCCGGCAAAGCAGACAACAGGGCCATCGGCCAGACCGTATCGAGATTTCGGAATATGACCGCAAGCGGGAACATCGGATCGGAGGACTTCACCACGACTTCCGAATCCCGAACACCCTCACGAACCGCTTGGTCGAGATTGGCCACCGAAGACGAGAGCATATTATGCAGGCGGTTAGTTCCCACCGGCGGAAAGCCCGCGGCGGAGAAATCCGCCGTGTAGACGTCCCGAAGCTGGCGAACGCTTTGGACATTTAGAGCAGCGGTAAGCGTCTTGGAGTCCGTGACAATACTCTCGCGCAATTCAGTGACCCGCTCCGCTTTCTCGTCATAGCTGAGACCGTCATTCTCCATGATGCGCCGTATCGACTCTCGATTGGCGGCCATACGTTCCATTGTCGGGACGTTTTCACGTTGTTCGTTTTCCAGGTCCTTTGCGGTGCCGGACGTTTGAACTGCCAGCGTGCGCAGCCCGGTGTAACATCCGCCGCGCCCACGACCTGTCTGGCAGAACCCTCCGGTTTCCCCTTCCAACTCTGCTGCACCAACGATCGTAGTTGCTTGGGTGCGAAGAGATGGAATGAGTGCATATAGACGTTGGTGCGCCGCTTCGATTTCAATACTCTGCTCAATGACGTATTCGGTGCGCTTATTCAGATCAGCAACCGCCGCCGATGGATAAGCGAGCCAGGCTCCGGTCGAACCCACGGAGACCAAGCACCAGAGGCCCATTCCTGTCACATACGCAGGCACCATGGCCTCGCGCTCGACAAGCGGCTTTTCCGGCAACAGTTCTGAGCCCATCCGCCAAAGATGGGATATGCCAAGACAAACGCCCACACCGAGACCGGCACAAATAAGTCCGTCTATGACGCCGAAGCCGTCATTGCCCAGCATGGACGCAACATAGCCGACTGACGAGCCAACGCCGCAGAAGGTCATGAAGCCGGTTGTCAGCGATGTTGAACGCTTTAGCGCATCATCACGTCGCCGCTTGGCTTTCTCACGTTGTTTAAATTCTTGTGGTTCAAAGGGTGCGGGTGAACCACCCCTATAGATGGAAGACATATCCACCTCCAGCCAGATAAAGAGCTGCCCATTCCTGTCCCTCGCGGACAGTTGTCATCAGCTCGTTTGGTGGAGGTGTGCGCACACCGCCTGTCCTACACGGACATGCACACCTAATTACTTGTACCCATGTTTGTCAATAACTTGGGTACAAGTTTATGGGCCGGGTTTCCGACTGTCTGTTACATGGGCTATTGAACCGGAGGCGGGCTTTGGTTCGGTGTCTCTATTCAAGTCATTGAGGACTGCCGCTCTCAAAAAGGCATTGACGCTAACCCCGCGCCTAGAAGCTTCCAACTTTATGATGTCCATTAGTCTTGGTTCGCATCGAAATTTTGTTTCCGCTTGCGCCAAATATTTCTTGTATTCTGGGGCAGCAGCAATTTCTGCCGCACGTTCGGGGGATGGCTTTCTGTATCCTGGTGACGGCGAAGCATGAAAGAATTCAGATAAGTCATACCGGTCACCAGACGGCATCGTCGGATCATCTAAATGTCTTCCCCTCGATTTTGATTCATCGCCCGTCAAATCATTCAATCTAATGCTATTTTGATTTGTTATAACATCACTATCTTGAAAAAAGTCAATGATTTCATCGTGCTTGACATTGCCCAGTGCCTCGCGGCGTGCGAATTCGATTTTGGGGATGGCCTGCTTCACCAGTCTTTCTGGAAGAAATGGGGAGGAAGAGGTTCTTATCTGTCGCGCCCAATCATCCTGGCCAACCAAATCACATATTGGAGCGATACAAGTATACGCCAACCAAGCAGCCTTTTGGCGATACTCGGCCCTGTCTGAATCCCGAAAACGGCGGCTACGAACTAACCATTCGCTACAAAGTATACGCAATACGTCATCTTCTGGCACAACGTGTACAACACTTTCTGCAACGGTGTGCGCGGGAATCTGTTTTGCAGCCAGATAAGAGAGAAGCGTTTCTGACCGACTGGCGGCTTCAGCCAATTGAAGCACCTCTGATCCAAAGACACTCGGGTCTAAATCGTTTTCCCCCATATCTTCAATCATCTCAGACGCGATACTCGCCATCACTGCCTTACTGGGAAGACGGCACAAAGCCAGTTCATTCGCAATTTCGAAGACCAAATTGAAATACGGATCCCCAGCCCTTGTGAGGCTTGCGCCAAATGACATTTTGGCCAACTCCGTCGCACGCCTTACCAGACTCACTTCTTCTGACGTCATATAATTTGAACATGACTCAATCAGCTTATCCGCAAAATTCATCGTCTTGCCTCTGCAGTCTTCGTTTATATTTCTTGTACCCAAGTATGAGGCCCCATGGCAAATACCCAACTGTCTGCACGTTCCGCTAGTCGAGTTCTGCCTACTTTTCTTTGAAAGAAGCACTTCGGAATCCCGACCGCGCCACGCGCTTCCGCTACGCGCAAGATGTGCGGTGTACTACACCGCCCTCTTGGCAAGGAAGCCCGCTGCGCGCTCCCGTTGCATCCCTCCGGCCCTGGCCCTGTCTGGGGATTGACCCCATCCTGAGCCATCAGAACGTATCGCCGTTCCATCCCTCGCAAAGGAGCCTTCGCGCTCCCCCGCACCCCATCGACCAAGGGGCGTTCCTGCCCCTTTGGAAACCCTGACCATGTCATGGAGACGCTTTCAGCGCGACCAACCCTGACGCGGATTGGATGCCGTTAGTTTTGGAAGATGTTCGCCCGATGCCAAGACAGCCGCTCCAGATGCTCGCCATGAAGCGGGATGGATATTGCGCTATCGACGGCCAAAGCCTGACGTGCAGAGCTTGTCATGTGCGGCGACACCATAGGATCGCCATCCTCATTGAATGTCAGCAGTCCTGCATCAAAGGCTGCATCCCATAGGCTCGACAACAGCAGACCGTTGTAGACATTCAGCCGCTCGTCATCTGACTTACATCTCGCCCAGGGGATGATATGCGATGAACGAAGCAGCTCAGGGTTGGTGATCCCCGTCATCGGGCATGTGCCGTTCCAGTAGTCCATCAGGCTTTCACGAAATATGTCCTGCCCAATGCGAACGCGCTGTATTCGTTCGCCTTCGGTGTCGCCAAGCGTGGATGTCTTCTCGCGGAACACCTCTAAAGGGTGTGTCGGGAGGCTAACTGATTTGCGATAGACCTCTTTCACCGCGTTAAAGAATTCGTCGCGCGTTTCAAAGGCGAAAGCATTGGTGTGGCCACGCGCTGGTGGCGTAGCACTCGTGAAAGTCACATCTTTCGCTACGCCCTGGTGTTCAACGGACAGGAAGAATGGCCCGTCAAAACTCACAGCGCCAAGAGCGATCTCACGAGGCGCAGTGGCCGAGCCGTAGAACCGCCACCCCGCCGCTTCGCCTTTTGCGATCCTATAGCCATGTTCGTTGGCAGCTTCATCGAGCCTGTCAGCGAGTAGGTGGTTGATTGTTCTGGTGCGCTCTTGACTGCTAGTGCTCATGATCCAGCGCCCGAGTTTACTACATCACCTACGTGTTGAATTGGTGGAGTGTCAGAACGCATAAGTTCGAGAGTTAGCTCTTTTGATAGGAAATTTCCGAACTGCTCAGATTGTTTGTCTCGCCAAATTGAAAAAGTATCAAAAACTCTTCCTGCACTTACTTCATCGAACCCAAATAGCTGGAACATGATCGCATCTATCTTGGCCTGAAGTTGGCAGCGTTCTTTTTCTTCGTCGAACCTTCCAATCTCAGCACCGAGATCGTTCGCGAACCCAGACATCGAGTCCGAAGTACATGTGAGGCGATGAACCGACTCAACCAATAAGTCTTCGAATGGTGCGATTGCATCTCTATCGATGATAAAGGACTGCATTAATAGCCCTTTTGTCAGGTTGGCACCATAGAACTTTATTCGAAGGAGGTAGTCATAAGGAACTGAGTTGAACACTGATAAAAACAATGCAGACTCTCGGGCATCGCCAGCAGAAACAACAATATTCGGGCACTGATAACTAAATGCAACAGGCCCTACCACACTTCCTATGGCGGTTCGAAAGTTACTGATTACATTTGTCGTATGCCGAAATGATAAATTCCATCGTTCAGATACACTTCTCTTCTGAGCGTCGTTCGAAAACGTATTGTTTGATACCCAATACCTAGGAAGTATTTCATATTCCAAACGACGCATCTCCGATGATGAAGGGCGATTTGTAGCGGCCTTCACACCAAATCGGCGCTCTCTTTCGATCCCGTCAAATGTGGCGAACCTGTGATTGTATTGCTGTATAAATTTACCTTCGTACACGGGAGCAAACTTTTCACTGCCACGACAGAACCAGTTTCCAACGAGCGAATATCCTTCTGCCTCCAAATGTTCGCGGTCCACCATGAGGTGAGCATCAGCAGTCATGTCCAGCCCGCGACTATAGCGTACATCCCATTTTGAATTTGAGATGGTCGGGAACCTTTTAGCGACCCTAGAAAGGGTCTCGATTTCTTCAGGAGTTTCGCACTGCGGCAAAGTTCCGCTGTCGGGATTCACAAGACGGGGGAACTCTCGATCAATTTCCAATACTCGTTCGGGGGAACTGAGTTGGTTTGGATTTGTCAAACTCACAGCTAATCGCAGCGGCCGACTGGAGTTCGGTGACGACAGGGCTGCTAAGCAAAACCGCTCATGATATCCCACGCCATCAAACAAGTTCTCCCAATTCTTAAAGTCGTAAACTGCCCGAAGGCGTCCAGAAGTTATAACTTGATCAGTAAAAACTCTCCACGTTGATCCTGTAAACATTACTGACTTTAGCACCAACCCCGACCAGCCATCTGGTTTGGAAAGTTGCGTAGCAAGCTCCGTAAACAGAGCATATAGATTCAGGTCGCCCACAGCGGTACCTGGATATCGCCCAGAAGCACGCATGAAGTTTGATTGAGCTTCGATCGCTCTTTGGGCGTTCTCCCAATCCAATTTTTGCTGAGGATCTCGCTTAAATAGTTCAGCAACCCGTTTTTTTCTCTTCGCCGCATTGCTTTCGAGGGATATTTCTGGGTGAGAGCTAAAGAATTCTCGTTCGAACAATGTCAATTTTTCCCAAGGGGGGTTTCCGATGATTGCAGAAAAACCGCCCGTGGACATTACATCGGGGAATTCTAGTGACCAGTGAAACACCCGTAAGTTCTTTGCGATTTGGTCTGACACCTCCAGCAAAGAAATTGGAATACGATCGTCAGATATTGCTCGCCAGACATCGGCTGTCGTGGGCACGTGACGTTCAACTTCTAGTGCCTTGGGTGATAAGAATGCCGATATGTACAGATTTGCGGCATGCTTCCAGCGAGAAAATTCCTCATCGGATGCCAAGTCTTGAAAGGCTTTAACTTTTTGAGCAATCTGTTTGGGGGTGTCTTCAGGCATGCATCGCGCCGCCAAAACTGATGCGCTAATTGGAGGAGCCGGTGGCAGCGAGCCACTTCCTCCAGCAAAATCAAATGTACCTTGCCCTTCGCGCTCAGACTTATTTTTCCGAAGAAGTTCTTTGCAGGTCGATTTGTCATCTCCCTTTACATATTTGAATGCATCGTCGGGTATACCCTTTCGGATTTCTTCAAGATCGAATACCCCAACTAGACTGTCGCCACACCGAATATTTGCATCTAGAAAGCCAAGAGGCTTTCCAGGTTCAACCGCCTCGATCCATAGTGCCACTTTGGCAAGCTCGACCGCCATCGGGTTGCGATCAACGCCATAGATGCATCGCCGTACGACATCGCGGAGCGCATGCTGAAAATCAGGGTTTTCGCTATCACGAAGCTTGGCTACGCGTTCGGCCATGCGGCGCGCAGCACCAAGCAAGAAGTGAGCTGACCCACAGGCAGGGTCGATGACGGTCAGGTCGAGAATGGCTTCGACACCGCCATTCGCTTCCGCCTTGTCCAAAACTGGATCGAGCGCGCTATCGAGAAGCGCCTGCACAAGGCTATCTGGCGTGTAGTAACTGCCCGAAGTCTTTCGCGCATTGCCACGCGCTTCGTCTCCACCCGCAAAGGTAAAGTCCCGACCGTGATTGGTGCGTGTGGGAACAAGTTCGAGCAGCCCCTCATAGACTGAGCCCAACTCTTCCGTCGCCATGTCGCGCCAGTTGATGCGCACACGCGTTTTGTCATCCTGCACGAACGACAGACGATAGATGACATTCAAAAAATGCTTGTTGGCGATCTTGGCTTCGTTCAAGTCAGGGGTTAGGCGCTCATCGAAAATGCCGCCCAGCGGAGGGAGGCCAAGCTTTGCCTCTCCTTTGTCCAAAGCGCGGAAGAGAATGCGCGCGCCTTCCCAGGCATCACCATGCGGATCGCGTTGAGTTCGTCGGGTGGAACGCTCCCGCATGTGCGCAAAGCCGTATCCCTCAGAGTAGAGTTTTCTAGTGCCGGGCTTTGCTTCAGGGTCATGCAGCAGGTCGCGCTCTTCCGTAACCGCCAGGAAGATAAGACGATAGACGATGCGAAGGAGTTGCTCGAACCAGGCTTGGCTGGTCAGCGCACCGCTATCAAGTTTGGCTCGCAGTTCGGGATTGCCATCCAGAAAGCCTTGCCCGAGAGAGAGCAGCGCTTCCTCTACGTTTTCTCGGAGGCGCTCTCTGGCAGCCGTACCTGACTCGACACCTTCCTCACGCCAACGCTCAAGAGCGCAATCCGTGACAGGCGTGCCCTCATTTCCAAAGCGCGTGGCATGAATTAGAAGCCAAAGCGCCGTGAAGTCTGCAAACATCTCATCGCGGAAGATCGCCCCCAAGTCAGCTTCGATGTAGGCCGGACGCGTGAAGCTGGCATTGTCGCGCAGAAGGCGCAGACGGTCTCCTGCAAATACTAGCCCCCAAAGCGCCGGATCGCAGGCATTCAGCCATTCCTGAAGCAGCGCATCTGGCCTGCGTTTCGCGCGGCCCCCCGAATTATCACCAAGTTCTGCGTAAGCGATTTTGAAGGCGTCTTGTCCGTCCTCAGAAGAGGGTGGCGCGACCACAACCGGAACGCGTCCATCTTTAGCTTCAAGAGCTATTGTGAAGCTGTGGCCATCATCTGTGTGTGTCTTCGGGCCTTTCAGCTCTTCGAAGCCGAACACCTCGTGAAGGATCGATTTTGCAAAGGTCGCGGTTTGCTGAAAAGTCGGCGCATCTATACGAGAGTAGCTCTGCCATTCTGCCTGACCAATGCGGAAATATCGCGCGATCTCGTCTCGCAAATTCGTGCCTTTGGGGCAGGAATATGATTCAGCCGTCTTTGCATCAGGTGCAGAGGCAGCGATTTGGGCAATCTTGTCAGGACTGATGAGCCCACCAACAACAGAGATTGCGCTAAAGCCGATGTCACTTTGTTTCCTGGAGTGCCTAGCCATTACGCGACCTCCGGCAGAAGAACGTATAGTCCGATGATGTCGGCTGGCAGGCTAGGTTCGACCTGCACGGTAGCCCCTCCGCGAGACGCATCCGTCAAACGCAGATGATCTTCAGACAATGCCGCTGCTCGCTCTTGAGCAAACTCCGCTACGCTTTTCTGGTAGCCCTCAATGCGTTGCAGAGCATCCGCAAAACGCCGTTCCCGCACTTGCCCTTCAATTTCTTGCGTGGCTTCAGCTTCCAGCAAAGCCAATGCATCTGCACCACTGTGAGACAAGCCACTGCTCAGTCCTGAGAAGGCCAGCCCAGTTGCTTCTTCGGCAAGCAGCAGGCTCTTCGTTCGACCGCTCGTGATGAGCTTGAACCGCAGTCGCAGAAGAAGAACCGTAGTCATTGTACTGACGTGGTTGGTCTTCCAGACACCCGCGCGACCAAGAGGAGCAGTAAGCTCACTTGTCAGAGGATCAAGTGCACTCTCACTCAAGGTTTCAGCAAGTGTGCTGACAATCGGATGAACGCGCCCAACATGCATCTCACCAGGATGGGGGTCATCGTCAAACCGGATACGGTGCGTGCCTGAAAAGCCTCGTGCTTCTAACTTTTCTCGAAGCGCTTGCGGCAACTCATCCAGATAGATTTCTGTAGCCTTTTTTTTTGTTCCGAGCGGACGACCTATTCTACGGGTCGAACGACGAACGAAGCGCTCAACTTCAGCAGGACCACCATTCAAAGCCCTCATGGCTTTCCATTCCGGAATAACTTCTTCGGGTTTCAAGGCCCGTTGCGCATACCGCGCCCTACTGGCTTTCGCATTCTCTTCTGCGTCTCGCCAGAGCGCTTCGACACGTTCATCTGCATCTCCGAAGTCGAACACGCCTTGAGCCCGATTGCCACTAGCCCGCAGCATCACAGCCTGCATGAGCGCCTTTCCGACACTGTCATTGTCTTCCGGCATGGGAACCGAAATTCCAGTCTTCTCACGAATGCGCGCCGCTTTCTTGAGGATCACGTTGAGCACCGCGCCATCAATGGCGCTGTTTTCACCAAACAGGGTCGCGGTCCATACAGTTTGCTTTTTTTGACCGAAGCGGTCGACACGACCTTCACGTTGCTGGTGACGCGTAGGGTTCCAGCTCAGATCATAATGGATGACTGCATCGAAAAGATATTGAAGGTTGATACCCTCAGAGAGGCAATCGGTTGCCACCAGTATTCGGTTGTTTGCTTTTTCGCTCGCTTCAACGCGCGCCTTCCGCTCCTCGGCAGTCAGCTCCCCCGTAACGACGATGACCTCGTGCGACTTCTTGAACCTTTTGGACAGCAACTCGCCAAGTGCTTTGGCCGTGGCGATAAATCGGCAAAAGATGACCGGATTTGCCTTCTCATCGGCGAGAAGTGGCTTGAGCGTTTTGATGAGCGCTTTGACCTTAGGGTCGCTTTCGAATTCACTTTCCAGTCGCTCTACTTCTTTGATCAGAGCAGATAGCGCTTCATCTTGGGCTTCTTCAGTAATTGCAGTCGCGGGCTCAAGATCGCCATCGTCTACCAAGCCGTCTTCCTCATCGAAAACAGCAGGCTCAATCAATTCTTGTTCGGCTAGTCCGGCTTGCCGGTTTCTCAGCGCACTTGCAGCAGCAGCCGGGGATGACCCCACACATCGCATCAATGCAAGCGTACCCCAAAAGGCAAGCCTCCTTCGACGTTCATCTGGGCCAACCGCGTCCGTTACTCTCAGACAGTAATCGAGCACATGGTCCTGAAAATCCTCATGCGCCCCACTAAGCCGGTAGGGAACATCCTGCTCGAGGTGCTTTGGAAAGGTTCGATACTCAACCCATCCCCCTTCTTCAATATCTGCGCGACGACGCTGAACAAAGTGCTGGGCTAGTTTTCGGGCATAACGTTCCCGTGCATTCTCGTCACTTGTCGGAGGTGGCCCTCCTTCAAACAGCGGATCAATCAGACCCAAAAGACGGTCAAATGCTTCTTCGTCACCACTGTGAGGTGTCGCCGTTAAAAGAAGTAGGTGCCGGTCTTGGTCTTCAGACAGCCGTCGCAGGACCTCATATCGTTGATGTCTGCCACCCTGGCCACCACCGACACATGTATGCGCTTCATCAACAATGACGAAGCCCGGACAAGCCCTGATGAATTCGGCGCGTCTTCTTTCAGACTTGATATAGTCGAGACTAATGACGGTGAACGGATAAGCTTCGAACAAGCTTTGCGAAGCAGGCAAGTCTCGCTCTAATGCGCGTGCCTTCGATGCCGTAACGGCCACAGCGTCCAAATCGAATTTCTCGGACAGCTCGTTCACCCATTGCTCGACGAGATGCGGCGGGCACAGCACCGTGAATTGCTCGACCTGCCCTCGATCAAACATTTCTCGGACAATCATGCCGGCTTCGACAGTTTTACCGATACCCACGTCATCCGCGATAAGAAGTCGAACCGGATCAAGCTTTAGCGCCAGCATGAGAGGCACTAGCTGATATGCACGAGGCTCGACACCGAGATGGGCTGCGCTTCTGAACGGACCTGCGCCACGCCTAAGAGACAACCTTAGTGCATCGCTTAAAAGGCGCGCAGAATCTTGCGTGTCCAACCCATCTACCGAAGGGGCCTGAAAATGGGCCGGGCGAACGGGTGTAAACTCAAGCGTAGGATCAATTCGTATTGCATCCTCGTCGGAGCCTGAAAGGGGCCGAATATGCAATAGCTCATCACTCGGTGACGGCAATACCAGCCACTCGCGTCCACGAGCGGAGACCAAATCACCTGGCGTGAACCTGCCCTCCATCAAACTTTACCCTTCAGATATTTCATGAGTTCAATAGGAGGCTCGTTTGGTACGGAATTGGGCAAATCGACCACATCGATTCCCAACCCAGCACAGTCTTCTTTAAAAGACTCTGCCGCTCCTCCAGGAACAGCCACCAACTGATGCGCATCCCAAAACAAACTGCACTGTACGCCACAAATCGTGCGCGCTTTGGCAATCGGCAATCCCCATTCCGCAAGCGCCTTTTCCCAATCGGTTTTTGAAACTGCACTTTCCCCCGTTTGCATTGATGCACTTATGAGGTCACGTAGGAAGCTCGTTACCTCGTCATCTCGTCGGTCAATGAGATCGTGATCCATCTGATTGAAGTAAGAGAGAATGCATCGGTAACAGCCCGCAACACAGGCATCTTCTTCGGATTCGAGTGGCCGCCCATCAATTGGCGCTTTGTAGTGCATGAGCTTCAGGGCTTGCAGAGCAACTTCGTTCACTTTCTTTGAATCAGATACAAGGCGATTGAGAACCCCTGCCCCACCCTCGGTGGCCTCATAGAGCAGAATCACGTTGCGTTCATCTCGATTGGGAAGAGGCTCCCCTAACAGCTCGCCTTCCTCCAACTCAAAGACCAACTCTATACCCCTGATAAGGGCGTGCTGAAGACTGGCCATCTGTGCCGTATCCAGAGTGCGCTTTGGTCGAAGTAAAAGCGCATTCTTTCGATCTTGAACCAGGGGAACGATACGTTGATCGCGAGGCCCACTTGGGTCGCCGCCATCGCCATCATTATTAGCGTCCTGCTTCCAACGGCCGGTGGCCGGGTCAATAAGAAACCCGCAAATCGCAGCGTTCTTGCGACGACGAAGCCCTTTGTTCAGACGCGAAAGTGTTGCGACCGGACCGTAGTCCAATTCCAGAAGGACTTCTTCCTCCAGACCCATTGTAAGTCGTCGCATATCCGCGACGCCGTTTTCAACACGCCATTCGAACACCGTTTGGATTTCGAAACCCTGACGCTGACGATCTTCATCGTTTGCCGAAATACGCAGCGATGGAACAGTCTCAACATTCTGGATACGGTAAACACTATCGATACGTTCAGCCCCACCCAGATTCTCTCCACATGCATGACATCGCTCGCGTTCTCGCTCTTCATGCGCAGCTCCACAGTGTCCACAGATGATCAAAGATTTGGTCGCCAGTTGGCCGTCTTCATTTCTTCCATGAGCCGGTAACTTGGCGCGAACCACCCGAAACGCTCGACCTTCGTGATAGACCAGACTGTACGGCCCAAACTCCGATATCGCCAAAAATCTGGGCCTCTGAAGAACCGAGTGCTGACGAGTTGCCGGAATAAATGCGTACAATGGAAGGCGTGGAAAATTATATCCAGGCAAGAAACCCTCGGTCGCCAAATAGCGATACGTATAGAAGTCCGAGGAATTGCTTGATTGCCCTTGCTCCAACATTTCAATTTCTTGGTCAGCACGAGTAAACCGACCTCTGGCTTCTCTACGTTCGACCTGAGAAATGCCCGTTTGATTGATAATTGCGTTAGCTTCACGGCGCTCTTCCTGCGCACCCTTGTAAAGCTCTCTCCACCTATCAAAGGCAGTATCGAATTGTTCCGAAGCATCGCCATTTATTGTTTGAACGAATTCGTCGATGTCGGCCAACCAAGGAGCTTCGGACACATCAATAAAGGGGAGTGCTGATTGCACCAATGCTTTCAGCCTCGGTATCGATTCCCCTCCCTGGCTGAATGTCTGGAAGTCCCGCTGCTTTGTATTTTCTAGGGGAAACGGCTTTTGGCCATCACCGTCATCCATTTGCAGGTTTTCTGGAATCGACGAGCCAAGCGGCACACCAGACATTGCGAGCCACTCAGCTTGGAGGTGACTCCTCAAGAGATCACTGTTCGCCAAATCCAGTGCCGGCGGCTTCACGACGCCCGCAACGAGGTCGATGCGATTCCTAAAATAGAACTGATCGTGCGGTGATTTTGCGGCACAGTAGGTAATAACCAATGCGGCATGGCCACTTCGACCTGCTCGTCCAGCCCGCTGCACATAGTTCGCCGGAGTGGGAGGCGCGTTTCGCAAATAGACTGCATTCAGCGCGCTAATATCAACACCCAACTCCATTGTGGGCGAACAGAAAAGAACGGGCAAAAAGCTCTGTGACTCATTTTGCTCCCGCATCGCAGACTGGTTATTCGCGATACGAGCCTGATCATCTTTACCAAAGCGGAACCTATCTTCTCGCCAAGCTCGAACCTGATGATCAACCTGTGCAGTATGCTCCCTAGCCTCGAATGCATGCGGTAAATCATCATGCTCACCCAGCATGTCCGCAACACGCTCATATAGCTCGCGGAAAAACGGATTTACCCTTTTGCCGTCTGGGTGGGCATCTACTGCTTGCAGTCGGAGGGAGCTCGGCGCCAATTGCCAACCCGGCACTTCGGTTCCGGTGTGAACTCGGCGCAATATCTGGTGTTCTTCAGCCGCAGATATGAGCGCTCGCAACAAATGGTCGTAGTCGCCCTCACTAAGCGGCTGCCCCCACAAATTTTTATCTCTCAACTGTCGCGCCAAGCCTGTTCTTGGGCCAGCCCTCAGTATCATCTCCCTATCAGCCCGACGTTGATTTTGTGCGTCTGGCAGATCGACCATAAGGAAGCCTGATTGCCGGAGATCATTCTGTTCGTTCTCGTCAATCGCCCAAGGGGATTTCAACTTCTGGCGAGAAGCCTCGGCAACCGCATTCATCCGCTGCCTATCGAGCATCTCAGCCCCAACGGCCAACGCCTTGCGCATGTGAGTGAAGAGAATTTCAAAGGCACGCTTGCGCACATCTACTGATGCGCTTGCGAGGAACTGGTCGTTGGCGAATAGCTCGTCATCTTCAGCCAGCTCGTCCAGCCCCGGAAAACGAACAGCGATAAGTCCAACGTCTTCAAGGTTTGGATTCGTGAATCGCCAACCTTTCTTGAGGTCTCCCCACACTCTATGCGCCAAGACATTAGTGATCGATTCTACGGCGTCCTGCTTATTCTGAAATCCGCGCATAGTTGGATCAAGCATCCAATCATCTCGGCGACTTTCGTTGGCTGGATCGACATCAAAACCAAGCGCGGCGCGAACCTGCTCGCCAAAATGAATGTCCCGCAGACCTTGCGCTCCCGCACGGCGCACACCCCTCAGTATCGCGGCCCTCAATAAGGTAACAAAAATAAAGTCGTTGAAATGGCCTGCCTGCAGGGCAGCATCTTGCCTATTGTCAGTGAACCCCAATAACTTGCGCGTATACTCATCAAACGACTTGTCATCGTCCATCCACGCCAAGATTGTCGAAACGATAATTGTTGTGGCCGAACTTCTGCCTTCCGCAGACAAACTGGCAAGCTTGTTTCGTTCACGTGCTTGTGACGGCGGTTGGTGCTTACAGTGTGGGCAGAATTGGTATTTACCCGGAAAGAACCAGGCAGGAATACCATCCTCTGCAATCCTGCCCGACTTATCTAAGTTCAGAAGTATTCCTTGTTGCCGCCGCCGATTTGCCTTTAGTCGCAACTCCCCTTTTTTGCTGACCTCCTGCCAGCTATCAGGATAGCTGTCCGGCGCTCCATCGAAATCAAAGGGCTCGTTGATAACGGGCACCAAATAACCACCGAACTCCGTTTCGCCACTGTCTGGTTGGCGCGGAGCATCGTCGATATCTCGCGCTATTAAGCTTTCACCATCGAACGATGCGCTAAGCACTTCCTGTCCGCACTCACGGCAAAAGAACGTCGGAAAAAGCCTCGCGTGCTCATCATCGGGATGCCATTTTTGCTCTTCGACAATTGCCCGACGCGCAGTTCGCGGTTCAAGCGTCGATTGTAACTGACCTGCCCCAGAGATAAATCGATGCAGTTTGAAGGCCAAGAAAGCCCGATCACTTACGCCCCCCCGCTCTACTTCCGGCGTGCCCATGATCGACAACATTCGCCCGAGTTGTGCTTGACACAGCTCGACATCCACACTGGTTGCCTCCGCCAACTTATTCGAAGCCTCTGTCAGCGTAAGCGGCGGACGCCTACGAAGCTTCTCCCCCTCTTGCAGACCAACCTCAACCTCAATCCAACAAGCAAGCGGGTGCGTGCGCAACTCGTCGTCGCTCAACGACTTGGGAATATCTGTAAGTAGTGACGACTTGACCAAAGGACGCAATGTGTCGGGCTTTATTTCGGGATTGGTCGCACGCTCTAAATGTTCGTCGATTATAGAATATGGGCTCATATCGACCCCAAATAGCTTCGACCCAACTTCAGCGACGGCCTGGTTTCTCTCCAGATCATTTTCCGCACTCGACATGGTCGCTGATGTGCCGATGCACAACAGCTTACCATTCGGATTGGTGCGTTGGCGTACCCGCCTCACCAACATAGCTACGTCCGCACCCTGACGACCCCTGTAAGTATGCAATTCGTCCAGTACCAAAAATTCCAAACCGCTCGCGTTGGCCATCACGGCTTTATCGACCTCATCCTGGCGAGTCATGAGGAGCTCAAGCATCATGAAGTTCGTTAGGATGATGTCTGGCTTTTCCTCTGCAATGCGCTGCCTTGTCTCAGCAGATTCTTGCCCCGTATACCGCGCAAATGTCGGGCGCAGATCTTCGTTCAGCCCAGCTTCACCAACAAATTTGGTAAGCTCTTCTAACTGGCTGTTAGCTAGAGCATTCATCGGGTAGATGATGATTGCTCTAGTGCGCCTCTCTTCACCTGCGCGACGCGCCTTAACTATGCGGTCTATAAGTGGAAGGAAAAAGCAAAGCGATTTGCCTGAGCCAGTTCCGGTGGTGACAATATAGTCCTCCCCCGATTGCGCCTTGGTTATGGCGCGCTGCTGGTGCTTGTGGAGCGTGATTGGCGTCCGCTTGTCACCAAAAGCAAATATTTGAGGAAGCGATGGATCGACAACGCCCTCATCTGCCAATTCTTGAATATTTTTTCCCGCCTCATAGCGCGGATTGATAGTTATCAGAGGCTCCGGCCAATATCGCTGGCCCTCATAAATTTCGGACACCTGCTCATAAATTTCTGGAGCCCGAATTTCGGAAAATGAGCGAGCAAACTGCGCGTACCTGGCGGTGAGAGCGCGATCGAGCTCAAAGATGTCCATTCTCATCTTCTCCGAGATGTCTTCAGAGCCAGTATTCTTGGCTTCTCTATTCAAATAACTGTCAATCATAAGCTCAATGTTCAATATACTAAGCAAACGTAGACAATTATTTATTCCTTATAAAGAGTTTTATTTGATTACTCTTTGGCTTACATGGCAGCCTTAAAGCGATTGCTAGAAAAACCCAAGCAGGCATTTAGCCCTCTTTGCTTTTCTGCCACAGGTCACGCCGCGCCTTATAACCCGGCAGACTGGTGCATTTCAGCGCCCGCTCCACACCGATCAGACTCACGACTTCCTCACATCGCCCTTCATCTACCCTCATCCTACCTTCACGCAACGCAAGATAGACGGCTTCGACAGCAGCGTCGCCTCCTAATTCATGCTGCACAACCGGATGAGTAAGGACATCCAATGACCACGCGACTCCCTTATCACCATCGAACGCCTCAAAGCGCTTTCTGCCCTTTGAATCGTCTATTACCGGCTTACGTGCGCTAGTCACAGCGACAGCAATTGTTGCCGCCTCACCATCACCAAGAGACGGAGCGGTTGTAATGAGCGTCTCGTAAAGCGACCAACCAGCGTCATCCAACGCAATCACATTCACCTTGTTCTCTGCTATTAAGCCTCCCAAAAATTTGTGCTCTCCATTGGTACGGCTCGTCTCATGTTGCAGCTCTCGAACCACAATATCAGGCACAGCTACATCATTTGGAAGCGCACTCAGAACCTGCTTACCAAAGGAGCAAGCGTGCAGATTTATCAGCACGCTCGTATCCAAAACCAAAGGGCTCGTGTCATCAGCGAGGGAGCTTAAACAGATCATCCGTTTCGCTCTCCTCAAGTTCAATTTGGTCGAGTAATGCGCGCAGCTCCAACCGCCGAATTTTCAGAAGTTCTGCCAATTGCCCCTCGGACATCAGGCCTTGCTTCCAGGCTGCATATGCCATCAACCCCATACGGTGCGACACCGGGCGATCTGCATCGTCTTTCGCAGGGTCGTCCCGAAGCGCGGCCGCCCCCAAGACATCGCGCGCCTGTGAATTGGTGATGCCACCATTTGCCTCAAACCAAGCCCATATGCCCTTCTTGACGAGACCCAACTCTTCGAGTCTGCGCACACAGGCTTCACGCGAAATATGCTCTTTGTGTGCAAGTAAAATCACATGCCTACGAGTGAGCGTGTCCGCCCCCGCCGTAAGCTGCCTAAAAGCCTCCTCGAAGCTTTTGCGCGGCGTCATAAATGCCCTGCCAAAGGCATTCGCATAGCGTTCTTCACGCGATAGAAATTGCTCGTTTTCCTCCAGCACTTCCGGAGCCTGCCGCGTACCAATGAAGTGTCCCAACTCATGCGCAGCCGATTGCGTTCTGCGCTCCAATGGGTGGTTGGCGTTCAACAATATGCATGCGCCGGTGCTATCATCATACGTGAATAGTCCGGCAACCTTGGAACCGGGAGACAATCGGCGCTGGTAAAGCCGGATACCTAAATCCAACTCCATTAGTGTGAAGATATCAGCGATAGGACCCGAGCCAAGCCCAAGCCAGTCCCGGAGGTCTTGGGCATGCTTTTCTGCAAGCTCAATAACATCGCCGGTGTTAATTCCCCGTTCTGGCGGATAATTTTTTCGGCGCTTTATTCCAAGAATGTTTTCTAGTTCAATTTCAGCCTTCACCAAATCATTCAGCATTTGCACTGCCTCAGCCGTGTGCCCTTCTTCCGTTTCATGCAGCCGACGGAATCGCGGCACCAGATCCGTATGCACCGCTTCGCGTCTCAACAGAGCATTCACAGAGATGTTATAGTGGTTTGCCAGCGCCTGGAGCTCTTGAATGCGAACCCTACGGTCACCCTTCTCAATAGAAACAAGAGTAGGGCGTGACAGACCGATTACTTTTGCAGCCTCGTCTTGACGAATCCTCGCATTCTCACGTGCGAGTCGCAGGCGGCGCCCAATTTCCTGGGCGGACAGTTCGTTTAGATCAGCCATGACGACCTCCCTTAATCCATAATCTCAAAAAACTATCGTCTCCTTGGGCGTCAACGAACGCGCGCCACTCCTCCGAGTGCTGATTAAGCATTTCCCGAAGACGCGACTGAACATCATCCATCGGCATTCCGAGGGCCTCAGCCAGCTCGAAGGCATATGGCTTTATCACCGCATCAGTCTCAGCCCCGAAATCACCAAGCTGCTGCAAATGTCGCGCACCCATATAACCATAGTCACGCAGGGTCGCAGTAACCTTGAAGCCAGCATGCTTCGCCAATGCATCCGAGAAATTTTCCGCCCCCAAGTCTGCGATAGTGTAGGCGTCCGATGACTCACTTATACCAGCGGCATGCAGACTCATTCGCCGCAACAGGCAAGCTGCGCAAACACCACACTGGCGCAATTTTCCATCCACGCGAACATTCGCTCTCTGTTGCCAGCATGATCGAGTATTTACTATCTGCTGCGCCTGCACTCCGGGCCTATCCAGATAGGCTTTAATAGTCTGACCTTTGGTCTTCCAAAGGCGCGGCTGTTCATACCTGATATCAGCATGCAAAAGCGCTTTTATGAATCGCTCCATTCGCCGGAAAAACGTCGGATGATTCCGGTAGTCAGGATAGATATTGCGGAGCGGCAATAGTACAGGGCCGAGAGCGCCCTGCCCGCTCTCCGGCACAATTATTCGGCTCACCTTTGAAATATGCGCGGCGATGGCTGTGACCGCCGCAAACTTAAAGCCACGAGATCGAACGCTATCTTCCGCACTAGGCTTTACACTGACGTCGAAGGGCAGCCTATCAAACGGTCTTTCATCTCTGCGACGCCGCTGCTTGTGCTTGGCTACGCGCACGCACACCGCTTCGTTATTCTCATTATACAATCCAGAAACGCACAACGAATCCAATCCCTCGCTGTAAGCAATCGCGAATTCCTTGTGCTCCTTTGGAAATAGAGGACGCTGCCGGGCAGCGGCTGGCACCACATTCGTGCTTTTTACAAAGCTGAACTGCCAGTCGTCTCCCGTCAGGTGGCGCAAGGTATCACGAAGATTTTGCTGGACATTGGCATCGAGCCAGATCGCCAACTCCACAACCGGAACAGTCAAATGGATGCTGCGCGCCCATTGACGAGTACCGCGCGACCAGCGTCTGTCAGCATATTCAACCGCAGCGCATAAAATCAGCAGATCGCGATGAATCTCCTTCCATCCCTCGTAGGAATAGCTGTCAAAGATTTCCTGATCGCACTTAATTTCCGAACCAATGGTCGCGTAGACGCCATCACGCGCCCGTTGGTTGGGCGACGCGCTTTTGGCCTCAACGACAACCAGTTTGCGTTCAATAATTTTTTGAAAATCGCTTACAGCATTCACAGTGGGGGCCCCTCATCTAGACCTTGTTTCTTTTGTACGTCCTGCTTGAACACACTCTTGTTGCCGTCTTTAAGTCCCGCCAAAATTCGCGCGCGATCTATGCCATTTAAGGCCTGGTTGCTTCCCTCAATGAACCGGTCAAATTGGCCTTTTCGCATTTCCCCGCTCCCATAGGCCTCGAGACATGCCTCATGCGTACGAGTGCGAAACTCTCTAATACTGCTCTCCATCGCAGCTTCGAGACCGTTGTTGATTGCGGATTGCGAAGCCTCCCCTTGATGCAGTCTTAGTCGAATCTCTCGCTGAAGATGATCCGCAAATTCCGACTTGGGATGGCGTTCAAAAATGTTCCCAACGCCGACACCAGGGTCGAGGTCAAGCTGGCTTTTCTGACCGTACTGGCGCATTGCTCGAAGCAAAGCCAGATTTTCGCTCAGTATACCCCGCAAGATTGCATCATTTGCGTAGGCACATCTCGTGTCCTGATCGACGGCATCATTCTGAACAGCCTCAGCAAACCGTTTCGAGCGGCTGTCGAGCTTTAAATTTCTGAATGGACCATCGGTCATCACTGTCTCCTATGTTTTTATAGTGACTCATAAATCTGACATTGTCAATATTTGTTTGTTTTTTTCTGACACTTCAAACTCTTCAGCTTTGCCGCCCTAGCGCTGGCGTTACCCAAAAATGGTCATAGAGAATTGAATTATTGAGGTATTTTTCGTACCCTTAGGCGGCCCAAGGGCACGCGGGAGAGGACCCCATGCAACTCACGAAGACCGACTTCATTCAATACCTCAAATGCCCCAAATCCCTGTGGCTGCTGAAAAATGAGCCGGATACCTATCCGCACGGTGAATTCTCCACATTCCTCCAAAAGATCACCCGCGAGGGCTATGAAGTTGAGCGTTATGTAAGGCAGTTCTTTGAGGCCGACGCGGCCAGGCGCGTAAACTTTCAAACTGTGTTCGAGACAGACACCGGGCTATTTGCGCGCGCGGATGCGTTGGAGGAGACTCCTGATGGCCGCACTGTTCTCTACGAGATCAAATCCTCCACCAGCGTGAAAACCGACGCGGCACACAATCATCTGAAAGATGCCTGCTTTCAGATGATTTGCGCGGAGCGCGCAGGGCAGAAAATCGATGCCGTTTTCCTCGTCCATCTCAATGGCGAATACATTCGCGAAGGAGAAATTGATCCTGCATCATTGCTGACATTCGCCAACATCACCGATCGTGTGGCAGAGATTGAAGAAGAGACGGCTGCGGAAATCGATCAGGCCCTGGCCTTTCTGGCCGAGACCGAGTTGGAGCGAGCGGGCTGTTCATGCCTTCACAAATCTCGCTCGCACCACTGCGATACATTCGGTTTGTTCAATCCCAACATCCCAAAGCCATCGATCTACAGTCTTCCAAACTTAAGTCAGAAGAAGCGCGAGGAACTTCTAGCAGACAGCACATTTGATCTGCTCGATATTTCTGAGGGATTCACTCTGACGCCAAGACAAGCACTTGTTGTGGCGGCGACGAAAGCCGGTGCGCCAATCATCGATGTGCAGGCAATTCGTGACATCCTGTCGGGATATCAATTCCCGCTCAATTTCTTTGACTATGAAACCTACGCCTCCGCTGTTCCCTTGCTCGACCGCACCAGTCCGCATAGGCACTTCCCTGTCCAGTATTCCCTGCACGTCCTTCACGAGGATGGCACGCTCGAACATCATGAATATCTCGAGCGGGAAGCGCGGCTTCCAGACCAGCTTTTTGCAAAGCTCCGGGAGGAGATCGGGCCGCAGGGCAGTATCGTCTCCTGGCACGCCTCTTTCGAGAAAAGCCGTAACAAAGAGATGGCGGAGCTACTTCCGGAGTTCGCCGACTTCCTGTTGGACATCAACGAGCGCACTGTGGACCTCGAAGACCTATTCAAAACGGCCTATGTAGACGCGCGCTTTGATGGCTCCTCTTCTATCAAGAAAGTTCTCCCCGTGCTTTGCCCAGAATTGAGCTACAAAGAGCTCGATGTTCAGGACGGCGCATCGGCTATGGATGCTTGGGAGAAGATGATCCACGCGGATGGAGAAGACGCTGAGGTTAGAGCAAAAGCGCTCCTCTCCTATTGTGAGCTGGACACCCTCGCGATGGTCGAAATCTACAGAATTGTGGCCGCCATCTAATTGACTATTTAGAGGCTCCTTGGAGCGCATCCTTTCGGACCGGGCTCTCGTGAACCAAGCCCGCTAAAGCGCTCTTGGCCATGCGGCGTCCATCCCTTGCGTGAGATGTAAAGGCTGGCGCCTTCCAGGTATGTCGGCTTAGGGCGTCGCCCTCAGCGCACTTCAGAAAAAATAGACGGTCTCCCGAGGCTCGGCAGCAAAGCTGCCTGCGCCCGCCGTCGATTTTTCCTTCCGTTTGCACACCCATCCTCGCCGGAGGGCAGAGGTTGCATGCGCAACCCTCTACCCAAAAAAGGAGAAGTGAAAATGACAAACCAAGAAAACGAAATACGCATCTATGTGGCATGCCTTGCCGCCTACAATAACGGCATTCTGCACGGGCGGTGGGTAAACGCCCATCAGGACACAGACGACATCTACGCCGCCATCCGAGAAATGCTGAAGGCCTCCCCTATCGCAGGAGCAGAGGAATGGGCCATCCACGACTATGAAGGCTTCGAAGGCCTTTACATCGCAGAGTATCAGGGCATCGAACAGGTAGCCGATTTTGCCGCATTCATTGCCGAGCATGGTGAGCTCGGCGCGAAGCTGGTCAATCACTACGGCAGTCTCGATGCGGCACGCGAAACACTCGAAGACTACTACGCGGGAGAATACAGCTCCCTCGCCGACTTCGCTCAGGAAATGACCGAATCCAGCACCACCATTCCAGACTCCCTGCGATACTACATCGACTGGGAAAGCATGGCGCGCGACATGGAAATCAACGATGTCCTTGCCATCCATCTGGGCTTCGACCGTGTCCACGTATTCTGGAGCCACTAGCCATGATTATCAGCGAAATGGGCGAGACAGGCTACCGCAAAGGCCATCCGTGGTATTACCTTTTGGGCGGTAAGCCAGCCAAACTGAAAGAGATTCAAGAAGAAGCCCGCGCATCTGGCTATCGTGGCTTTATGGCCGACCAAATCGACAAGGCCGACCAGATGCCGGAGCCAAAGCGCTCACAAGCTTTGCGCAAATACCGTAAGCAAGTGACGGCGGAATTGAGCCATGACGTGCGCATCTATCGCGTCGCGGTGCGCGACCTTCACCGGTATCAAGCTGAACAGAAAGAAGAGCAGCAGGAACGCCACTGCCATGACGTGCATGTGGCGGTGAGCCTCAAATACTGCCACCTCTATGACGACTTCGCACACCTGCATGTGCTGGACGACTTACTTGAAAAGCAGCGCGACCTATTCGACATATGAAGGGCGCAAACTATTCGCTCGCAATTGGAACTTTGCCGATATGCGCATCGATGTCCTCTATCATCTTCTTCGTCAGAGGCAGGTTGTGCTTCTCACTCCGCCAGACTTCCTGAAACTTCGCGACCGTTTCTTTGGCCGTATCCAGGACGAGCTTCTCAGGCAACCTCGCCTTGCCGGCCATGTGCGCCAGCTCATCCCGCGTGAATTCATCAAAGCGCTTTGTCTTGCTGAATTTCAGCGCGAAATACTCATCCGGCAGATAGTGAATTGTCGAAACAAAATCATAGGCAGGCGCTATCGCTGCATTGCGTCTATCCGGATAGATAAACGACCAGTTTTTCACATGCATGTCAGCATTGCCGATAAGCACATTGAAGACCAGACGACGGATGAATTCCTCAATGTCGGAATCTCGCCCTTCCGCCCCGATGACGGTCGCAATATTGCGCATCGATGCCTTCTCATATTTGTCGGCCGGATAGACCCCGAAAATTTGCGCAAAGTCTTCGATGTGAACCGTCTCACCATCTGATAGTCGGTCAAATCGCTCAATCGCAAATGCCTGACCGCCGATTTTGTCGACACCTTCCGGCAATCCCTCAATGCCGTTCACATCGATGAGCTCAATGCGCGGCACATCAATGCCGACATCACGCGCCAGCGACATCATGCTGAATTCATTCTCAGGCAGCAGCTCAAACTGGCGCGAGGGGAGTTTGACAATCCAGTCGCCACCAACGCCGCGCACAGGGATCGTCATGCCCTTGCGCGCATCTTCAATCGCAGAAAATTTGAGCTGGACACCCGCCAGTGAGAAGCGCATCAAATTGGAGCGGTCCTCTGGTTCCCGCCCATGTCTTTCATGTGCCGCTGGCGGCAATTGTTCTCCATCAACAGGCCGCACCACAATCGCGCCTGGAAGATCCTGGCCGAGCACCCACAGCATATAAAATTCGCGCTCACTCTTCACATTGGCACGCTCGGCCAAATATTTCCGTAGATGGCCTTCAGGTAGAAGATTGGAAAACCAAGGGATAAGCCGCGTTTGTGTGGGTTTGAATTCCGTTATGAGACCGCCAAGCGAATCTTTGAATCCCAACCCCAATAGCGGTCGGTTGTCATCCGCCACATAATCATCCGTAAACGCAAACAATGTCCGGTCGCCACCGACATTCGTCAGTGTCGCGACTTTCTCACCATAGAGAAGGACTTCAAGGACAGACACATCAGGCATCGTCATCCTCCTCATCGAGAGAGTAAGCAGGCTTTGGACGCAAGCTTTGGTCAGAAAGCGCCGGTGCGTGCGCAATCTGATTGCGGAATTGTTCAATACGCTTGGTAGTTTCCGTTAGCGTATTCAAGTCGTCTAATGGCCATTTCAGGCGGTCCATCTGTTGCAGAAGACGATACAGTTTCTCTGACTCAGTCGCAGGAACGCGCAACTTCTCCAATGCCCGCAGACTATCATACAGTCGGTCCACCTCCTTGAAGGGCATATCTTGTTTCGCAAGTGCCCTACGTATCTTTTCGATAGCCTTTTCCGCTTTGGCATATGTCGCCACATCTATGGTCGGCGACTGTGCCGTACTGCGCACAATGGACTTCACCGCAGGCACAGCCTTTCGGGGAACAAGTTCCAGTTCCAGGTCTAAAGCCCGCACAAGCGCGACCAGGCTCGAGATTCGCAAATCGACCGAACCATTCTCAAACTTCGAAATCTGCGCCTGCGGCACACCAGAATTGGCGCTGAGCTCGCGCTGGCTAAAGCCTTTGCGAACCCTCGCATCCTTTATCGCAGTGACTATATGTTCGGTCTCGTAGTTCATTTTGATGTCGCTTTCTATATCACCATAATCTGATGATAGCTTTTAATATATCAAACTTTTGAAAGAACTTCAAGATTGATGTCTTATTCACTATCGTATAGTGTTTTTGATATATAATTCGACATCGATTGCTTGTAGGCCTCATCAACGCCCCCGATCCCCGGCGCGCTTGCGCGCCGCGATGCGCGCCTGCGTTTGGGCGCTTTGGGCCGAGATTTCTCGACCGCGTGCAGCGGCATAGCCCGACCATTCCGCCATCCGCTTTGCATGGGACGCATACAAACGCTCCAGCGCCTCCCCTACAGTCGGGCGGTATTCTGAAGGCGGCAGACGCGGAGGTGGGCTCATGCCCACATCCACATAATCTCCGGGAACAGCGTCACTCATCGCGGACTCCTATCTTTGCTGCGGCGTTCTTTCTGCGGCTCGGTTCGCAGCCGCTCGTAAACCCGCCTGTCATCCCGGAGGTTCAGGAGCAGCTTCGCCTGCTGCGAGCGGTGCGTTCTGATTTGTGCCTGCAACTTCCGGCGCTCACCCAGATGACGAAACACGAGAGCCTCACGTTCGGCCCCATCGCGCCGCTGGCAGATCACCGCATCCTGCGCACTCTCACGCTTTAATTGACTGTACCGGCCCGTAATGCGTGACCAGATGCCCTTGAACCCTTTTGGCAATCGCGCCGCACGTGCCTTGGCTTCCATATCCGCCCGCTGCTGCTGCATCTGTTTTAAAGATTGGCGCTCAACCCGCTGCCGGTCGCGTACCGCG
>Ga0114916_1000119_pt1 | contig 62181 bp, 75 predicted proteins | sample MalvirAntarct_66_FD_83501 | JGI IMG/M metagenome (GOLD analysis project Ga0114916, IMG submission 83501) | Marine viral communities from the Global Malaspina Expedition - Malaspina viral metaG Antarct_66 | ecosystem: Environmental > Aquatic > Marine > Oceanic | place: West Anvers Island... | reverse complement strand
TCTATTCAGCTTTGTCCCCTCATCTCATTAAGTTTGGCAGCGTTAATTGGACTACGTATCATTCTCAGCAGCCCTGAGAATCATCTAAAGCTGGTTTCTGTATCCATCGTTACCATCATTATTTTTTACTACGTTAGTGTCATTTTGAGTAGTGCCGAGATAGATTGTCATACCACTTGGATAACGCCTATCATCTTGCTAGCAGCGATGCTCGTAATACTTTGTCATTTTCGCCATATATATCATGAGTATGTCCATTATGAGGCACGGGCTGAGCAAGTGGTTGGTCGCTTAAGTACGATGGTGTCGGTAATCAATAAGTTGACACGTTTCGTACCACCGCAAGTATGGGAGCCTATTGTCAAAGCGGACGGTCCAGTTACTGTCGCTAATAAACGCGCTAAGTTGACGATTATGTTTTCAGATATCGTTGGTTTCACTGAGCTGTCTGATAGCTTAAGTGCAGATAATTTGGCTGATATTTTAAACACTTATATGCACTGTATGACTTTGATCGCTAATAAACATGGGGCAGTATTAGATAAGTTTATTGGTGATGGCATGGTGTGTTTTTTTGGAGAGCCAAATAGCCGCGGTCCGCGTCAAGATGCTCTAGATTGTGTAGCTATGGCAATAGATATGCGCCGTGAAATGCGCACATTGAGGCAAAAATGGCGACTGATGGGCTTTGAGGGATTATATATACGCGTAGGCATTAGCACAGGCTACTGTCATGTTGGTAACTTTGGTAGTAATAATCGTCTGAGCTATACGCTGATTGGCAAAGAGGCCAATCTGGCTTCAAGGCTTGAAGCTGTCGCTGGTAAGGGCGAAATATACATTAGCGAGAGCACTCACGACTATATCGCTCATGATTTTGACTGCGAATACGTAGGTGCTTTCTCGCTAAAAGGTTTCGATGATAAAGTAAGTGCTTGGAAAGTATTAGATCCAGATGAAAATAAAGGCAAGTTATCGAAATGGGTAGACCACACGCTTCCAGGTTTTAATCTGCATTTGAACTTTAGAGACATGCAAGATAACGATTATCAAGATATTAGAAGTCGTCTTAATCTTGCACTTGCACGTATTGAGCAAGAAGAAAAATCTGTCGCTATTAAAATTGACGCAGCCAGCAAAAAAGAAGGGAAGCATAAATAATTTGTAGCAATACTATAATGATAGTAAATAATTTTCTTTGCTCATGAATAGATTGTGATTACTTAAAGTATCAGATATTGGAATAGGAAAAAGCCAGCTATGAGACATAGCTGGCTTTTTTATGAGTATAAAGTCATCAATAATTAGTGATTTTCTTTAGCATGGTTTAAAGTGTACTTAGGAATTTCGATGGTTAAATCGTCATCCTCAAGCATCACCTGACAAGACAAGCGTGAATCAGGTTCCAGCCCCCAAGCACGGTCGAGTAAGTCAGCTTCGATATCATCCATCTCATCTAAGCTATTAAAACCTTTACGTACGACGACATGGCAAGTCGTACAAGCTTTTGACATCTCGCAAGCATGTTCAATCTTGATGCCTTTTTCTAGTAAGGCTTTACATAAGTTTTCGCCTGCTGCTAATTCAACTTCGATGCCTTTAGGGCAAATTTCATGATGGGGTAGTACAGTGATTTTTGGCATAAGGTAGTCTATCCGGTGCTAATCCATTTAAAATAACATCTAAAAATATAAAAATATGCTTAATTTGACACGTCAGTAATATGGTAACTTATTTCTGTTACCAGTCTTTGGCGCTGGTACCTGCCATACTAGTCTTGACACTTTGATTCATGATAAGAGCAGCAAAGGCGTCGCTATGCGGTTTAAGCGCCAGCTTTTTTGCATCAATAAGGGTTAAGTCATTGGTATCAAGCGCAGCTTGCAAGTCTTGCATAGTGTGTGCCAAAGACTGCTTAGCCTCTTCTGAAAGTAAAGCGTCAAAATCTTTCAATGCCGATTGCAGTGCCAGTATCTCACGTTCTGATTCAACCTTGGTTTCAATCAATGAGCGCGCGTTTTTGTCTTCTTCAGCGTATTTAAATCCTGCAATGAGTAACTGTTCTTTTTGTTCATCAGACAAGCCGTAAGAAGGCACAATCTCAATTTTACTTTCGGTCTTGGTAGTGGTTTCTTGTGCACTCACTGTCAGTTGGCCATTAGCATCAATGCTAAAAGTCACTTCGATTCGCGCAAATCCCGCTTTCATAGGCGGAATACCGTATAGCTCAAAGCGTCCCAGTGAGCGGCAGTTATCGACAGTCTCGCGCTCACCTTGTACCACATGAATCACCATGCCAGTCTGGCCATCTTGATAAGTGGTAAATATTTGGCGTTTCTTAACTGGAATGGGGGTATTACGCGGGATAAGCACTTCAACCAAACCGCCCATGGTTTCAAGACCAAGCGATAGCGGAGTGATATCTAACAATAATAAGTTATTATCACTATCACCGTTGACCAATTGATGCGCAGTTTGTGCAGCACCTAAAGCAACGACTTCATCTGGATTTAATCGACAAAGTGGCTGCTTTGCAAAAAAATCAGTAACCACTTGTTTAACAGCAGGCATGCGAGTCGAGCCGCCAACTAAAATAACTTCATCTAAGTCAGATGTTGAAAGTTTAGCATCACGTAATACTTGTTCGCAAACGCTCAAGGTGCGGCGACTCACTGGGTCTACAATGACTAATAAATCTTCACGGCGCAATATGCCCTTAAAGGATTGCTCATTCACGATAATATCAATCTCAACTTGCTCAGCATCCGTCAACGCTTGCTTATAGGCTTTGGCTTGCTGAGCAAGGATTGATTTATCATGCAGGCTGACGTCTTTAGGATCGATATTCAACTGCTTGATCAGCCAATTGGTCAATAAGCGATCAATATCATCACCACCAAGTGCACTATTACCACCTGTCGCTAGCACCTCAAAAACGCCATCGTTTAGTTTCAAAATCGATACATCAAACGTACCGCCGCCCAAATCATAGATAAGGTAATGTTTCTCGATACCTGCATCAGTTGCTTGGTCGAGTCCATAAGCAACCGCAGCCGCAGTAGGTTCGTTCAACAGACGCAGTACCTTGATGCCAGCTGCTTGAGCGGCGTCTTTAGTAGCTTGACGCTGTGCTTCATCAAAATAGGCAGGCACGGTAATGACCGCACCTTGAATGCTATCCTCAGGCAATGCGTGAGCAGCACGCTGTTCTAGCGCTGCTAAGATACGCGCTGACACTTCAACAGGAGATACGGCTCCTTGCGCAGTGACAAAAGCTGGCATTTCATCTTTGCCACCGCTTAGCTCATAAGGATGAGAGAATTTGATATCAGCTTGGCTACGACCCATAAAGCGCTTGGCTGAAATAATAGTATTTTTTGGATCATCTACTACGTGGGCGAGGGCGTCCGAGCCAACCAATGGGCTACCTTCACTTGGATAATACACCACAGAAGGCAACAAGGTATCTGTCGCTGTGCTTGTTTGCAAAACTTGGGCCTTGCCTGAGCGTACCACGGCGACCAATGATCGCGTGGTACCAAGGTCAATGCCTAGGCCAAAACGATGCTCGTGAGGTCGGGTGCTTTGATTGGGTTCAGCAATTTGCATTAAGGACATAAGATAACTCAAAGATAAAATGAATAAGTGAAATGATACAAAGGCGATAAATAGACTATCGTTAGTACAACATAAAATAGTTTTGCTATAAATGTTTGAATATAGAAACTAGCCATTAAAGGCTTTTAGAGCCAAGATTATACGAGATAATGGGTCTTACTTTAATCGTCGCTTTTTAAAACTTCTGAAACGTATTATAAATTGAGCCGTTATTATTATATTCAATAATAACGCTACTAATAAGCGCATTAATTACACATATAAATCATCATCATCTAAATGTGTAGCTGCCGAAATTCCATCAATAGCTGTCACGACGTCAGCATTTAACTTCACCAGAAATTTCAGCTTTTGGGTAGAATCAATAGCGGTTTGCCAGTATTGAGACTCATAAGCGTTTTTAAAGCTTGCTGACTGCTTTGCTAGACGTTCTGTAATCTGTGGATGTAACTGCTTTAGCGTTGCTATGTCTTGAGCATCAATAGCGTCATCTAAATCCATGCGCATTTCCATAGCGTCTTCTAAGAAGTCCAGATCTGCGATGGAATGCTCTAGACTTTGCGCTTGACCTGCCATATCTAACAAGTAGCTGGCTCGACTATCAGGCGAACTCAGAGTTTGATAGCCCTGATTAATAAGCGCTGATGCTTGCTCAGATTGCTGCTGTGCTTTTGCAATATTGGCTATATTTTTTGCGACATTGTCAGGATGATAGCGTTTTTGCAAAAAACGTAAACGCTGATCCAAATTGTCTTGTACAACCTCAAACTGTACAGGCTGCTCAAATAAGGCAAAAAAATTATCAAACTGTGGTTCTAATACGTTGTCTGTCATATCGTCTGCCTTTATTTTATTTATTATTTTAAGGGCTTCTATTTTATATAGTAAAAACGGTTACACCGTAAAAGACTCACCGCAGCCACATTCGCCTTTCTGGTTAGGATTACTGAATTTAAAGCCTTCATTGAGACCTTCTTTTTCATAATCCATTAATAGACCATCGAGATATACCAAGCTTTTAGGGTCAATAAAAATACTAACACCAAGGCTCTCATAACGGGTGTCATTTTCGTCAGGAATATCAACGAACTCTAAAACATAAGCCAAGCCTGAACATCCTGCCGTACGAATACCCACTCGTATACCTTCGCCTTTACCGCGATTGTCCAAAAACTCACGCACATGTTGAGCGGCGCGTTCTGTCATTTCAATCATGCCAACTCCCATTGACTATCAATAATAGGGATAAAAATTCAAAATAAATAACGAAATAAATAAAAGGTGACAATTACATAAGCGTCATTGTCACCTCATTGGCGTTAGCCGCTTTTTGGCAGCTTGCGCTTTCATACAGAGAACAAGTTGCTAAACAATATATATTAAACAGCTTATACACTACTTAATATAGCTGGTCATTTTAACGACGACTGGGCTCAAGCAGGAACATGCTTGCCTTTATAGTCGCTAATAGCCGCTTTAATTGCATCTTCTGCAAGGACTGAGCAATGCACTTTTACTGGTGGCAATGCCAATTCTTCAGCAATATGACTGTTCTTAATTTCACCAGCTTGATCCAAGCTTTTGCCTTTTAGCCACTCAGTAACGAGCGAGCTTGACGCAATGGCTGAACCACAACCGTAAGTTTTGAAGCGTGCATCTTCGATAATACCGTTATCATCGACTTGAATTTGTAAACGCATGACATCACCACAGGCTGGTGCGCCGACCATACCAGTGCCGACGTTTTTGGCATTTTTATCAAGATTGCCAACGTTGCGTGGATTTTCGTAATGATCAATAACTTGGTCACTATAGGCCATGGGGTTTTCTCCTGGTTAGATGATGAGCTGTCATTTAATGACTGTCGTTGTTAATGGGTTACTGGCTCATCGATAATTGGGGTCAAACACTTAATGTATAATTGTCTGATTCATTAGCTATGGCGATATTTTTATGTTTAGTAGAAAAAGTAAATAAAAATATCGCTGTTGCCATTATTTTTTAAATTATAAAGCTTAAATGTAGTATTAGTGCTCAGACCATTCTACTGAATCTAAATCAACGCCTTCTTGATACATATCCCAAAGTGGCGATAGCGCACGTAATTTATCAACAGCTTGATGCATCTGGGTGATAACCGTATCAATGTCTTCTTCAGTAGTATAACGACCAAAGCTAAATCTAATTGAGCTATGTGCCAACTCGTCTGGGCGACCAATAGCGCGCAAGACATAAGATGGCTCAAGAGTCGCTGACGTACAAGCTGAACCTGATGAGACAGCTAAGTCTTTTAGCGACATCATCAGTGATTCGCCTTCAACAAAGTTAAAGCTGATATTTACAATATTAGGTACGCTGTTTTCTAAATCACCGTTTAGGTAGATCTCTTCAATATCTTGTAGACCATCCCACAGTTTTTGGCGTAATTTTGCCGCATGGGCATGGTCTTCTTGATAGCGCTGGTTAGCTAACTCAAATGCTGCGCCAAGACCTACGATTTGGTGAGTCGGCAAAGTACCTGAACGCATACCGCGCTCATGACCACCGCCATGCTGCTCGGCTTTTAGGCGAATACGCGGCTTGCGACTAACGAATAGGGCACCAATACCTTTAGGACCATAAGCTTTATGACCTGAGAAACTCATTAGGTCAATTTTCATCTCTGCAAGGTTGATAAGTACTTTACCAACAGACTGTGCGCCATCAACGTGAAAAACAACACCCGCTTCGCGCGTGATTTCACCAATCGCTGCAACATCAGTCACCGTACCAAGCTCATTATTCACCATCATGAGAGACACTAAGATAGTATCTTCACGTAAGGCAGCTTTTACTTGCTCTGGTGAAATCATGCCAGTGCTTGGCTGCGGCTCAAGATACGTAATCTCAAAACCTTCTTGCTCAAGCTCACGGCAGGTATCTAATACCGCTTTATGCTCAATTTTACTGGTAATAATATGCTTACCACGAGACTGATAAAAATGAGCAGCACCTTTGATGGCTAAGTTATCAGATTCTGTCGCACCAGAGGTAAAGACGATTTCGCGAGGATCAGCATTGATGACCTCAGCAACTTGCTGACGAGCCGTTTCTACCGCTTCTTCTGCTTGCCAGCCGTAGCCATGCGAGCGTGATGCTGGGTTACCAAAGATGCCATCTACCGTCAGATATTCGCTCATCTTGGCAGCGACTGACTTAGCAACTGGCGTCGTGGCGGCATAATCTAAATATATAAGGGTGTTATGTTGGCTCATGCTGGGTTTGCCTCGCTGGTCGATAAAGTAATAGTGTTAATGTCTTTTATAGAAATATCTTTTAGAGCATCGCTGTGCTGCCGATCTGATACAGACTGCACGTGCTCCATGTTTAATAATTGCGCTAATGTTATATTTTTCAAGTACTGCTCTACATGATTTGATAATGCACACCACAAATCATGGGTCAGACACATTGTACCACCTTGGCAGTCGCCGCGTCCTTCACACTGCATGGCATTGACCGATTCATCGACAGCAGAGATGATACTCATCACATCAATCTGATCAAGTGGCTTTGCTAAATAATAGCCACCTGCTGCGCCGCGAATACTAGTGACCAAACCACGCTTACGAAGTTTTGAGAATAACTGCTCAAGGTAGGATATAGAAATGGACTGTCGCTTGGCAATGTCGGATAAAGACACCGCGCTTTCTTGTTGGCTGGTTTGTAATGCCAAATCTAGCAAAGCGGTCACGGCATATCTGCCTCGAGTAGTTAAACGCATGTGTTATCTCCAAACTTTTTAAGGATAATTTTATTTAACAACGATCTTAGTATCGGTCAGATGGTTAAGAGATAGCCAGTCACATATAAATAGCTATGCTGCTAATAAGAAAAATCATCTGTCGACTAAGTGTGTCTTATCGTTATTAAACAACAGATGGTTTACCCGATGTGTGCAACGATAAGGTAATTATACTCAATCCCGAGTAATTTAGTCAAGATTAAAGTGTGGTTGAATGGTTAGTGATATTAATGACGATGATTGATAAAAACAATGATTGGTGATAAAACGAAAAAAGCGCTTGATAGACGATAGGTCATATCAAACGCTTTTAAGAGATATTTTTAAAAAATCATCTATACATCAGATTATTTTTTGAACATTAATTCATTATAAAGAGTGCAATGATGGCAGCAAGAGCAATGATAGAAGCAATTATTGTCGTGATGATAAAAGTCTTTTGTTTGCTTTGTAGCTCTTTGACAGCGGTTTCGAGCTCACGATTTTTGATGGTCAAAGTGGTAATTTCGATTTGCTGTTCTTTAATACGTAGCTTATAGCTTTCTTTTTTATCTGCCATTTCCGCTTCGGTCGGCTTGGGCTTGCTTTTACCACCCTTAATCTTTTTGATTAAGCCTTGAATTAAGCTACCTAGACCAAGCTGCATAATAAATTGCTTAACCAGCTGAACCTGTACCGTTTCACCACGCATTTGCAGCTTTTCAGTGGTTTCACTATCATGCGTGGTAATGGCATTAATCACTTGCAGGCTATAAGCATTGATCACGACATCAGGCTCACTGCGACCAATAGGTAGCCTGTCATCTAATAACACGCCTTTGGTACTAAAAGTAGCGAACACCTCTACGTGTGGTAGATATAATCTAAGCGCAACGACAGTTTCTTGCTTAGCAAGTGGATAAGCGGCTTTACGGAGTTCTGGATCTAAACGTAACAATAGGGTCAGCGCCGATTCGATAAACACCAAAATGACATTAAGAAAAGAGTGAGACAACGTAGAACGCTTCATGTAGATAATCCGTTTTTATTGTTCAAATAAAACATAAGAAGATAAGTAAGGGTTAAAAACCACCCAAAGTGTGCAATGACATTGCGCTTATAGTAACGCCTTTATGATAAAAAGTAACGCGGGTTTCTGTCAGTTGCAAAATTATTACCTGACAATAATTCTTTTATTTCATGCGTTAACTATCACAGTTTATAGTTGGCGTTGATAAACATCAGCGTCTAGATAAGCGTTCAGTAAATAAAAGCTAAGACACAAATTAAAAGCTAAAATAGCGTTTGTGTCATCATATTGCAGCAGGTTTAGGTAACATTGGGTGTCAAATACGTTGTAGAGTGCACAAAAATATGTAAAATTGCTTGCGCTCCTTATGTTGCCTTGCTATAAAGGCGATAACAAAGCAAAACCTGTTTATGCATGAGCCAAGTGGTTTTTATTGCTTAAGTGCTCTGAGAGCGATACAATGCTTGGCGTGAGCGTTTTTTTACCCCCTAAAACTTGAAGGAAATTTTATGAATAAGTCAGAATTAATTGATAGCATTGCTGAGAAAAGTGGTCTAAATAAAACTCAAGCTGGCGATGCATTGAACGCAGTTATGGAAAGCGTTGGCGAAGCTCTAGAAGCTGGCGATAGCATTTCACTAGTTGGTTTTGGTACTTTTAGCGTAAAAGACCGTAAAGCACGTACTGGCCGTAACCCTAAGACTGGTGAAGAGCTAAGTATCCCGGCTAGCAAAGTACCAAGCTTTAAAGCTGGTAAAAACCTAAAAGAACGCTTGAACTAAGCCGTATCTATTTAAAGACAGTCGCAGCTTATGGCGTGATACACGAATAAGAACGGCGTCTGTTGACGGTAAAGTGATAAAAAGTGATGGCTCATAATAGCTATGAGCGACCCATCAAAAAAGCACCTAGATAATAGGTGCTTTTTTTAGTGCTGTGGTTTGTATTATATCGCCTGAATATTTTGAGTCTGCATCAAAAATCACGTATCATAGGGCGCGCGACAGAGATGTTGTTCGAACAAAGACGGTGTTATCCGCCTTGAGCGACCATAATAAAATGCACCCCTTCTTAGTTTTACCATTTTCTTACCATTGCCAGCTTGTAGAGCGTTGATATTATTAATAGTATTACAATGGTTTTTCATCAATATAGGTTAATAAAGCAGAGATAACTATGGATAAATTGCGCGATTTCTTAAAAAGCTGGCCGGGTCGCATTTTATTGATTTTATGCCTATCGCCGCTCGCTCTATTGGGCGTCGAAAGCTACTTTGGGGGTAATGTCGATCCCAATCAGATCGCTCAGGTAGGGGAAGCGAGTATCGGCCTATCAGAGTATCAAACGGCAGTAAACAATCGCCGTACTGAGCTTTTAGACCAAGTTGATGATGCCAGTTTATTAAATGAAGATGTGCTACATGAGCAAGTGTTAAAAGGTCTGATTGACCGCACCTTGCTAGAGCAGCAGGCTGGCAAGCTTGGTATGACCGTCTCTGATGACACCATCAATCGTCTGTTGCGTCAAGAAGAGATATTTAAAGGTGCAGATGGCGAGTTTTCAAATGATCAGTTTGCAAGCTTTTTACGTCAACGCAATATGACGAAAAATCAGCTGTTTGATGAGTTCCGCAATCAGTTGAGCTTAGATCAGCTGAATGCCAGTATCGTTGGTACTGCTGCCTATCCGATGAAAGCAGTCAGTCAACTGATTGATTTACAGCTAGAGGCACGCAATATTTGGCTACATCGTTTTAACTGGCAAGATTATGTGTCAAAAGTTAAATTAACTAAAAATGACATTCAAGCGTATTATGATGCCAATAAAGACACCCTGAAAAGCGCTGCTATGGTCGATTTGGCTTACTTGCAGCTTAGCCCTCAGACCATCCAAGTAAACGAGGTCACTAAAGAGGACTTACAGCAGCAGTACGAAGCCTATAAGCAAAGCCTTGCCGTCGTCGATGAGCGTAAGATCAGCCAAATCTTATTAACTGGTAGCGATGCCAAAGCACGTGCTGATAAAATTAAAGCGCGTCTTGCCAAAGGTGAAGCCTTTGCGAAGGTTGCTAAAGCTGAGTCAGATGATCCATCAGGCGAAACAGGCGGCGATATCGGACGCTTTAATCCCTCAGTATTTGGCAATGACGCTGCAGCAGTAGAAAAAGCGTTAGAAGGTTTGAGTGTAGGCGATATCAGCGTACCGGTGAAGACCAGCTTTGGTTATCAGATATTCACCGTGACTGAAGATAATGGTAACAAGATACCAAGCCTTGAGAGTATGCGTGATGAGTTAACTGCCAAAGCAAAAGAGTACAAGCGTCAAGAAATCTACGCTGACAAAGTAACGGCGATTAACGATTTAGCCGCAGATGGGTTTAGCATTGAAGATATTGCTCAGCAAGAAAATGTGTCATTAAAACGTCTTAAAGATTATCGCAAAGAGAACAATAAATCTGTCCTTGCCCAGCCAGCGGTGATTAAACAAGCGTTTGATGAGTTTACCATTCAAGACCAAGCGGTCACCGCTGGTATCGAAGTTGGTAATGGCACAGTATGGGTACAGCCCAGTAACTATCGTCCGACCAAAACATTGTCTTTAACTGCTGCGACGCCTACAATCACGCAGTTATTACGTCAGCAAAAGGCTAGTGAATTGGCGTTAAACGATGCGAAAAAACTTGCGGCTGGTATCAAGACTACCGCTGATATCAGTAAGCAAGCAGTGACATTCCAAGCGCTTGGTGAGATAAATCGTCAGACTACGCAGCTGACGGAAAAAGAGCGCGGCTTAGCGTTTAGTAAGCAAGCACCTGAGAACGGTGTGGTTGCCGTAGCAAGTAAAACAGAAATGGGCGCAACGGTATTGGTTGGTGACCGTATCAAAACAGAGCAGCAATCACCATTATCTGCGGCCCAAAGAGCGCAAACGGCAGCGATTATCCGTGATAATTTAGGTCAAGATCAGCTGCAAGATTACTTAGACTATTTGCGTTTGGTGTATAAGGTTGAGATTAATAAAGCCAATATGGAAAATGCTCAAGGGCGATAAGTACTTTGTGCGCTATCCATTCTAAATAAAGCTATTTTTAAACATAAAAAAAGCCACTGTAATCATACAGTGGCTTTTTTTATTCAAGAGGATGAGTTTTTAATGAGGATAGCGCTCAATCACAAATTAATGACGGAAATGACGCATACCGGTGAATACCATGGCGATACCGTGCTCATTTGCCGCAGCAATGGTTTCATCATCACGCATAGAGCCACCCGGCTGGATAATCGCCGCAATACCTACTTCGGCAGCGTTATCGATACCATCACGGAATGGGAAGAAAGCATCAGATGCCATTACCGCGCCTTCGGTAGCAAGACCGGCATGCTCAGCTTTGATAGCGGCGATACGGGCTGAGTTAACACGGCTCATCTGACCTGCACCGATACCAATGGTACGCTGACCTTTAGCATAAACGATGGCGTTAGATTTGACGTATTTTGCAACGTTCCAGCTAAACAGTAAGTCAGCAATTTGTGCTTCGGTTGGTTGCACGTCTGTGACGATTTTTAAGTCATTGGCAGTAATTAACCCTAAATCTTGCTCTTGCACCAGTAAGCCACCATTGATGCGCTTGTAATCAAGCTGGCGGTCACGTAATTCAGGTGCTGGCAAGTCGCCGCAGACCAAAACGCGCACGTTTTTCTTGCTAGCTGTCGCTTCAAGGACACCGTCTTCAATGCTTGGGGCAATAATGACTTCAACAAACTGATTGTCGATAATGGCTTTAGCAGCGGCAAGTGTTAATGGGCGGTTAAAAGCAATAATGCCGCCAAAAGAAGATTCAGGATCGGTGCTGAACGCAGTGCGATATGCTGCTACTTGATCAGTGTCGACAGCAACGCCGCAAGGGTTGGCATGCTTTACAATCACACAGGCAGGCGTACTAAAAGCTTTCACACATTCAAGCGCGGCATCAGTATCGGCGATATTGTTATAAGACAATGCTTTGCCTTGCAATTGCTTAGCAGTAGCAATAGATGCTTGCTTGCTTTTTAAAGCGTTGTTTTCTACATAAAATGCTGCTTTTTGATGCGGGTTTTCACCGTAGCGCAGGTCTTGCAGTTTTTCTAGCTGAACGTTAAAGGTACGTGAAAAATCTTCCGGCTCTTGATTCTCGTTAACACGGCTGCCTAAGAAGTTGGCAATCATCCCGTCGTATTGTGCCGTATGCTCAAACGCTTTGACCGCTAAATCGTAGCGTAAGGCATGGGTCAGTGTCGTACCATCACCCAAGGCTTCAAGTACACGCGTATAATCAGCTGGATCAGTCACAATACCAACGTGTGCATGATTCTTTGCCGCTGAACGCACCATAGTAGGTCCGCCAATATCGATATTTTCGATGGCATCATTCATGGTAACGTCACTACGGGCAATCGTTTCTGCAAATGGGTAAAGGTTTACGACTACCAAATCAATACGCTCAATCTCGTGCTCACTCATCACCGCATCATCTGTGCCGCGGCGTCCCAAAATGCCACCGTGAATCTTGGGATGAAGCGTTTTGACCCGACCATCCATCATCTCAGGGAAACCCGTATAGTCTGATACTTCGGTGACAGCGACATTGTGCTCTGTGAGTAAACGGAAAGTACCGCCAGTCGATAACAGACCAAAACCTGCTTTAATCAGACCTTGAGCGAACTCAACGATATTGGATTTATCGGAGACCGACAGTAGTGCTAGTGGGGCTTTACTCATAAAAAAATTTCCATAAAAAAAGCCTGACGTAAACGTCTGGCAAGGTAACAATGACAATCAGTATAGAGCATATCGTGAGTGATAAGATCATAAACTATAAACTGCCATACATAATATCAGTTAGGGTAGGTAAGCGTTTCATAAATAGGATAAATCTGACTTATTAATAAGTCAGATTTATCAAAAACATTATTTATAGGATTACATTAAACCATATATTTTGAGCTTTTTGCGTAGTGTACCGCGATTTAGACCTAAAATCTGCGCACACTTGGTTTGATTACCACGGCTCTTTTCTAACACCACAGACAGCAAAGGTTGCTCTATCTCTTTTAAAATAAGCTCATATAATTCAGTTGGTATCTCATCACCTAACATTGCAAAATATTGACGCACCACACGTTCAACATGTATCCGTAATGGCTCATGCGCATGACCTGTGTCATCTAAAGCAGATTCCACATTACGGATTGAGCGATGGTAGTCCTCTTCATAATAATCAAGATTACCAGCGCTTTTGTTAACATGACTGGCATTATACTGTGCCTGTGGTGTCATAAGATAATGTCCTTGGGGTTAAAGAGTAAAACCATGAAGCTCTCGTTGGCTATTATATCAAAATCAGCAGCGATCATCTTAAGAAGATGAGGTTAATGAGCGAATATCAGTCAGCGAACATCAGTAAATGGGATTAATAGCAATTTTACTAATTTGAGCATTGGCAATAGGTACCGTAAAGAGTAACTGCTTACGACCATTAGAAGCTAATTGACTTTGTTTACCAACCAAGTACTTATCTGGTGGAGCGATAAACTCACCAATCAGCGCATTGGCACCATATACACTGACTTTTATATGAGGATATAGCTGTGCTTGTGAGCTTTGGTTATTTAGAGTAGCACTTATATCACTAGAATCAGCTGCACTGTTTATTTGACCGGCTCGGTATCTGATATCACTCAGAGTTAATGCAGTCAAGTCAGCACTGGGCAGGCTACAAGCTGCAATCGTACATATCGTCTGTAAGCGCTGAGCATGTGCAGGATTTTTAACTAAGTTATTTAAGTTAAACATAATGTACTGAGCAAAAAGTAGTAGTACTAGCACCAAACAGCCTAATGTCCATAGTAATGAAGCTACTGAACGATGGGATGGTGTTGGTGAGAATTTGGCTTGCGCTTGTAATCTTTTGGCATGTGCCGCCTTACTACGGTCTTCTTCTTTAAAGTCGACGCCCATACTAATGAGTAATTGCGATAAATCAGTATCATTGGTTGGCGTATCTTCGGGTGGGTGCTGTTCTTTAAGCAGTTTTTCGAGCCACGAGTCATCAGCATCATTATCAACATTGGCATGAATACTGTTAGCCGCTGTTGAGCTTAAAGCCACTTCTGCGGACGAAGGAGAGCGGTTTGAATGCTTAGTAGAGGTAGAGGTTTCTTCAAATAAATCAAGGGATGTATCTGAATGTTTATCTGATTTTTTCGCAGTACTTCTTGCTGATAGAGCGCTTTGGGTAACGTTATTGTTATCGGTGGCTTGTGTAAGCCACGCATCCATACTATCTAGTGAGTCGTATTCTAGACTCTTGTCAGCAGATGCCTCAATATCGATATCGTCATGAATCATGTCATCATGTATCATATCGTCATGAATTAAGATATCTGTATCATTTGAGTTTGCAGCAGCTAAAATAGAATGTTTCTTATGAGAGGTTATGTCATTAATTTTCTTATCACGCTCGCTAGAAACTTCTGTATCTGTCAGCTTACGATTGCTGTCTATATCAGCAGTGACGATAAGATTGTTATTCACCAAAAACATTTGCTGGCAATGTTCACAACAGACTGTCGCGGTTTTTTGATTTAACTGGGTATTTTTTATATTAAAAATGGTATGACAATGAGGACACTGGGTTTTAATGGGTGTGGTCATAGAGTTGAATCCAAAAAGGTATCAGTAGGAATACCGTATAGCCACTCACCAACCGCTGCCAATTACTTCAATGTCATTGTTGAAGTATTATTAATTATAAACTACAGGCAACTCTAGAGTAGCGCCAAATACACAACATTTAACTACTACTCTATCGTAACAGATGTAATTTAATGTTGCTAGCCTGTAAATGTACCAGACAATCTCTGCCAATGTTGATCTTCTTGTGCAGTAAAAGCATGCTTAGGATCAAGCGCAAAATAAGGCTGATACGCTTCCGTCACTTGCTCAGTTTGTGATTCAATCAAACCGGCAAGGACGATGCGACTTTTTGGTGCCATCAAGGTGACAAAATAAGGCGCTAGACCTATCAGTGGCTTGGCTAAAATATTGGCAACCATCACTTCTACAGGCGCTATATTTTGCTGTTGCCAAAAGACAGTGAAGTCCTCTGGTAAAAACGCTTGCAAACGATTATCGACCGAATTGCGTGCCGCATTTTGATTGGTTGCCAGTACCGCTTGAGGATCAATATCTACGGCATAAACATGGCGCGCCCCTAACAATAAGGCGGCGATACCCAAGATACCTGAGCCGCAACCATAATCAATCACTACTTTATCCGTAAGGTCCTGCTCAGTTAGCCAATCAAGACATAGGCGAGTGGTCGCATGGTAGCCAGTACCAAATGCCAAGCCTGGATCCATAATAATATTGGTCGCTTCAGGATTAGGCGGTGTCAGCCAATTAGGTACAATCCACAAGTCATTGGCACACTCAATGGGTTTGTAATTGGACATCCATTCACGCTCCCAATCTTTGTCATCGACAGCACTTACCCAACTACGGCTCGCCTGCACTTGGGCTGCAATCTCATGACTGAGTTGCTCGATAACATCACGAGTTCCAGTCTCTATCGTAGCATCGAAGAGCCCTGTTAAAATTACCTCGTCCCATAGTGGTGATTCACCAGGAAGTGGCTCAAATAAAGGTTGGTCGCCTGCATCGTCAAGTGCAATAGATAGCGCGCCTGCTTCTAATAGTAGTGCTTCAGCAAGATCTACGTTGTCTTTTTCACATTGTAAGTGAAGTTGTTGCCATGCCATAAAAGTAACCTTGTTTCAAAATAAAAAATAGATAATAAAAATTAACGACCGACTATAAAAGCCTATTTTAGTGCTTATATAGTCAGTCGTCATGGTTAATCAAAAAGATAATACTGTTAGCGTAATGCTTGTTTGGCTTCTTTTATGACCCGTGCATTACCTTGTGCTTGTCCAGACTGTAAAATAATTTGCCATAACGCACGGCGGCGACTGCTGTCTTGAGAAACACTAAGCCCACGCCGTCCCATTGCTTCAGCCTTACGCGGTTGGTTTTTTTTGAGTGCCACTTGCGCAAGATAAAAATATACCGCTGATGATTTAGGTGCTAGGCGCTGAGCTCGGGTAAAGCTGCTCTCAGCGCCATTTAAATTGCCTGCCTTTAATTGCTCAGTGCCCACTTGCATCAGGGTACGAAAGGCGGGCAAGTTGCTATTATTGTTGGTGGTTTTCTGACTGCGCTGCGAGTTCTGCCGCGCACGCTCTAGTAGCTCATTATGCGACGGGATAGATGGCACATATATCACTTCATCTTCACGAGCAGGCGTAAGGATCACGGTATCAGGCTGAGTTACGATCGGAGTTTGACTCGTGCTTTGATTAGACCCCAAGATTACAGGTGGCTTTTCTGTTACCGATTCCGTTGGCGACTCTATTAATACAGGTGGATGATAAGGCTCGATAGGATAATTATCGTCAGTCTTATAAGCTTCAGTACTCTCAACACTTTCATAACCACTATGATCAGTGCGAGGGGTTTGCGTCACTATTGTGGATTGTTCAGGTTGCGTCGTTTTTTGACTACTGGTTGATGGTAAGGTTTGAGCAGAAGGCGATTTTATTGAAGTTGGTGCAGTCTGACAAGCACTTAAACTTAGCATGCCAAAACAAGCGCTAATTAAAAGAGCTGTATGCAAATGCTTTGGCTGTTTTTTGGACTGAGCTTCAATCGTCTGCTGAGTCAACAACGCTTGCAATATAGATAACGCCATATTAGAACCCTTTCTAAGTTTTAAAAATCTTAAAATCGTTCAGCTACTAACCTTTAAAGTCAAATCTTCAGCTATCACGACTGAAATAGAAGCAGTTCACTAAAACCATTCAACAGCACGATCATACCAAGTATCTACACGATTGGGTGTATCACCGTCTTGCTCGGCATCATTGCTGTTATTATCAATAACTTCACCATCTGGAATCTCTAATCCTTCACGGCGGCGCTGCTGATTGATAGAGCCTTGCTCATTTTGCCATTGTATCTGCTCGCGGGCACGCTCTTGCTGATATAAGCTAATAGCACAACTGCTGGCTTCTTCGGGTAGATACGCTGACATCACGGGCAGATAGCGCGCATCAGCACAGCGTTCATTAGACAACTTGCCAGAGTTGTTCTCAAGCCATAACCACTCAATTCCTTCGGGCTCTGGCAGCGCAACAGGGGTCAGTTTGAGACGATTCATATAATCAACCCAAACTGGCAAAGCACCGCTGCCGCCACTAAGCCCAATCGGTTTATTATCATCACGTCCAACCCAAACCACGCTGACATAGTTACCACTATAACCGGCAAACCACGCATCGCGGTAATCATTGGTAGTACCTGTTTTGCCCGCAAGGTTTAGATTGCTACCAAGCGATTGCACGCGTCTAGCTGTACCGTTCTTGACCACATCTTGCAACGCATAATTAATTAAAAAGTTGGTCTCAGGCGGAATGCTGCGCTGAGTATTTAAGCCTGTGCGCTGCAAAATACTACCGCGATCATCAATCACACTACGGATACTGTGAATAGGCGTACGGAAACCACCCGTTGCAAATACTTGATAGACACCAAGCATGTCCATCGGGCTTAGATTGACTGAGCCCAATAATGCCGCAGGATAAGGGGGTATTTTCTCTTTAACGCCCATACGTTTTAATTGCTTGGCAAAGGTGTCGACTCCAAATTCCATCCCTAAGCGAACAGCGCTATGGTTATAAGATTGCGACAGCGCTGTGGTAAAGGGTATGTACCCATGATCACGATTGTCATAGTTTTTGGGATTCCATTCGGTACCGTCGCTTAGACTGACCGTAATAGGGGAGTCATCAACCGAACTTGCCAAATTATAGCGACCACTTTCGAGAGCGGTCATATAAATAATCGGCTTTAATAATGAGCCCACTTGGCGTTTGGCATCGACCGCACGGTTAAAGCCAGTAAATTCGCTGCCGCTACCGACAACAGAAACCAGCTCACCCGTCTCAGGGTTGGCACTGACCAGCGCCCCTTGTAAATCTTTGGTTTTGCTACCACTACGGCGTAGCTCGCCAAGCTTTCTCTCAACCGCTTTGTCCGCTGCCAACTGGGCAATAGGGTCCATCGTACTAATAATAATCAGACCTTCGTTTTTTAGATCATCAGAATAATAGACTTTGTTCAATTCACGCTTGACGATATCTAAAAAATCAGGGAACTGGCTTTTGCCTTCGACGGGTTTGTCCGCCACATCGAGTGGTTTTTCTATCGCTTTTTCGTACTCTTCTTGGCTAATTTTACCGACCGCCAGCATATTATTCAGTACGGTATTACGGCGCGCTGTCGAATCGTTTGGATAACGGCGCGGATTATAAACGCTCGGGCCTTTTGCCATACCAACGAGCAGCGCCTGTTGGTCTAAACGCAGCTCTTTGAGCGGTTTGTCAAAATAAAATTGTGAGGCAAGACCAAAGCCATTGATAGAGCGTTTGCCATTTTGACCCAGATAAATCTCATTGAGATATGCTTGCAAAATCTCATCTTTACTATAATGCAGCTCAAGTAGCACAGCCATCAAGGCTTCATTGGCTTTACGCTTCATTGTGCGGTCTGAATCCAGATAAAAGTTTTTGATCAGCTGCTGGGTGATGGTCGAGCCACCTTGACGTGATCCACCAGAGAAGTTATTGATGACTGCACGAGCGATACCACGTATCGATACCCCTTTATGTTCATAAAAACCACGATCTTCTGTCGCTATCAGCGCATCAATAAGCGGCTGCGGTACTTGATCTAACGAGACAACCATACGGTCTTCATTACTATCCGGGTAAATACCACCGATATTCACCGGTTCAAGACGGATAATGCCGGTTTTCGCCGCCACAGTACTTTGTACTGACTCAATCTTATCACCAGCAATAGTCATTTTGATGACTTGCTCTTGGTCTATATCATTAGCGCTATAAGTAAATCCACGTGTATGAATAAAATAGGTATTACCTGATTTATGATAAGTACCCGTGCGATCATAGGCTTTATTACTTTGATAGTTAAGTAGCTCAAGCCACTTCTTCATCGTGTCTTTATCGACGTTGGCGCCTTGATACAGCTCTAATGGCTGCGAATATACTTTGGCAGGAATATCCCAGCGTTTACCCTCAAACTTGTGAGTAATGGTGCGATCAAGTTTGACCAAGTATAGTGCTAATAGCACCATGCCAGCGATGACAACAATTAATAAAATACTACTAAACACCACACCGCGCTGCTGGGAAGGTAGCGTATTGATAGCAGGCTTAGAGGACTGTGGTTGCTTAGAATTAGATTTTTGCACTGATGACACACCATTTTGGGATGAAAAACTGCCTCATAATGACGCAAATTGACAAATTTTTCAATCTATCATCATCAACGCAGGCATTCATTTGCTCTCAGCACTCAGGAGTTATACTGCTGAGAGCCTGTGCTTATAGTATAATCTTTATAAAAGCAATGATGGTTATTTGAAAGTGTCCGCCACCTCTTATTGTCGTAACACTGTCTCAATTTTGAATAAGAGTAATGGTTTGCATTAACACGCACTATCTTAAAGAAGCATAACCATCAATGTCGCGTAGCCCCAAATATAGTAGTCAGTTAACCAATATACATCAAACATAGTGGTTTTCTCGATATCGAGTAGATCAGATGATAGAGCCTTGATTTAAAGCTATTTACTCAATGTTCTGTCTAAAGGAAATAAGTGCGATTATGTCCAGTATTCCATCTCCTATGCCGCCAACATCACCGACATTACCAAGGTCATCAAAAACCAATACTCATTATCAAGACAATTCTATTATTGACGGTCTGGTATTGCCGCTGGCGGGTCATTGCTTTCATTGCGGTGATCCCGTGCCGCAGCCGCCGTTTCATACCGATATATTAGGTAAATCGCGTGAGATGTGTTGTATGGGCTGCCAGTTAGCTTCACAAAGTATCGTGGAAGCGGGGCTTGAGCAATATTATCTTGATCGCTCGGAGATTAACCGTACGGCAAGCTTACCCGTTCAGATGACCCGCCTTGAAGCTTATGACCATGATGAAATAAAATCACAGTTTGTCTACGCCCAAGACGGTATGTCGGTAGCAGAGTTGTCTGTCAATAATCTGCGCTGCGCCGCTTGTACGTGGTTGATTGAATCGCGGCTGGATGAGTTGGATGGCATCAGTAAATGTCAGGTTAATTTGACCAATCAACGCATGCGGGTGATTTGGGATGAGACCAAGCTACCGATTAGCCGGATTCTTGCGGTTATCAATGAAATTGGCTATGAAGCCAAGCCTTATCGGCAAGATACCCACGAAGCCATGCTAGCACGTCATAACAACCAAATGCTAATAAGGCTTGGCATCGCGGCACTCGGCTCAATGCAAGCGATGATGTATGCCGTGGCAATTTATTTCGGTGAATATAGCGATATGCTGATATTTCAGCGCGATTTTTTGCGTTGGGTGTCTTTATTCGTCAGTACGCCAGTATTCTTTTATGCCGGTGTACCATTTTTTACGTCAGCATGGTCAGCGATTCGTGCTCGCCAAGTCAATATGGACGTGCCCGTTAGTATTGCCTTGATTGTCACATTTTTCGCCAGTCTATTTGCCACTATTACTGGGCAAGGGGAGACTTATTATGACTCAGTTAGTATGTTTATTTTCTTCTTGCTGGCAGGTCGTTATATTGAGCACAATGCTCGCCTAAAAGCGGCAACTATGGCAAACGATTTGGTGGTAGTTGAGCCAGTATTGGTACAGAAAATTGCTGAAAACAAAGACTCTGCTGCAAGTATTTTGCAGCTATTAGAACAAAATAGCGTTCAGAAAAATGCGCTTAAACAAGAAAGCGAAGAGTCTGTTAATAAGCTTGATGATAGAGCTATTAATGGAACTGTTAACGAGATTAGTAATGGGACAAGTAGTCAAAATACAGAGAGCGCTACGCCTAATTTTACGCAAAGTATGGATGCTAATGTCTATCAGTTAACATCACGTATTGCTCAAGAATGGCAGCAGACTCGTCAGCAACGATTAACTGTCTCAAATACAAACGATGAGGCAAAAGAAAAGCAGATGGTGACCGCTCATAGCTTGCAGGTGGGCGACATCATCATGGTTGAGGCAGGTTCTGAGATTATCAGTGATGGTATCTTGCTCAGCTCAACCGCCACAGTTTCTCAAAGCCTACTGACAGGTGAAGGTGATTTAATCACTAAGACCCAAGGCGACTATATCGTTGGCGGTGCACAAAACGACAGCCAACCATTTGAGATGTTGGTCACAGCGCTACCAGAAGACAGCCAAATCGGTTTGATTGACAGGCTAATGAATCGGGCAATGAGTGAAAAGCCAAAACTTGCACAGCAAGCAGATAAGCTAGCACGTTGGTTTGTTGCGCGTATTTTAGTATTGTCTATTTTAGTATTTATCGGCTGGTATATCGTTGACCCAAGTCAAGCGATTTGGGCAACGGTGGCGGTATTGGTCGCGACATGTCCTTGTGCGCTGTCTTTAGCGACACCAATTGCGCTTACTGTATCGACCAATAGATTGGCTAGTTATGGGTTTTTGACGACGCGCGGGCATACCCTACAAACGCTTGCTGAAATTACCCATGTGGCATTTGATAAAACGGGAACCTTGACCTATGGTAAGCCCAATTTATTAAACATTAAGCTACTTACTGATACAGGTGTCATCACAAAGGCAGATGAGCAAAGAGACAATGTATTGGCCATTGCGGCGGCGTTAGAGGTAGGCAGTCGCCATCCGATTGCTCATGCGCTACTGACCGCTGCCTATCAATTGCATCTGCCAGCGACACAAGCTTTACAGCATTATCCAGCAGGTGGCGTTGAAGCAATGATGGATGGTGTGCTATATCGTATTGGTCATGTAGATTTTGCTTTAGACAAAATGAATAATGTTGCCAATGTGGATAACGACTTAATGATTGATCTAGTTGCCGAGCGCGCCAGCTCAGCGGTAGTCTTATCTTGTCAAAAGGATGAATCAGCAAGCTGGCAAGCACTGGCATGTTTTTATTTTAATGATAAGGTACGTGATAGCGCTCAATCTATGCTGGATAGCTTGAAAGCACTAGGTATCGAGCCTGTCATGCTCACAGGTGACCCAAGTCCGCAAGCCTTGGTAATGGCTGAAAATTTGGGTATGCAGTCTGCGTATAACGGTCTGTCACCAATGGACAAGGTCAAACATATTCAACAGCTACAAGCTCAAGGTGCAGTGATATTGATGGTTGGTGATGGTATTAATGATGCGCCAGTATTGGCAGCGGCAGACGTTTCAACCTCGATTGCTGGTGCAGCAGATTTGGCGCAAGTATCTAGTGATAGTATTATCCTAAACGGACAAATCGAAGCTATTATTGCGGCGAAACGTATCGCTGATAAAACCAAGCGTATTATCAAACAAAACTTGCGTTGGGCACTTATTTATAATGGTAGTGTATTGATACCAGCAGCTTTGGGTTATGTGCCACCTTGGCTTGCTGCCATCGGCATGTCACTAAGCTCATTATTTGTCGTATTAAATGCGCTGCGTCTAAAGCGTGCTTAATTTAAACCAGCTTAAACTCATTTAAAAAAATCTCTGAAGATTACCCATAAAAAAACCGCCTTTATAAAAGACGGTTTTTTTATTTCAATGACTATCGAACAGCTATTTGACTAATCTTGTAGATAGCTTAATAGACGCATAAATTCGATATACATCCACACTAGCGTTGCAAGAAGACCAATACTGAATAACCATTCGTAGTCTTCTGACACGCCCATTGCCACACCACGCTCAATATTATCAAAATCTAATAACAGCGTAAAAGAGGCGATAACAATCACAAATAAGCTAAAGCCAATAGCGATAGCGCCACCTTCAAACAAAAAAGGTAAGCTTGAACCAAAGGCTAAAGAAAGTACCCACTGCGCCACATAAACTAGCATGATAGCGATCAAGGCTGAGGTGACGATTGAGCGGAACTTTTCAGTCACTTTAACCAAGCCTGAGCGATATAGCCCTAGCATAACCGCCGCTGTCACAAAGGTCGCACACATTGCAGTGACTGGTACACTTGGGTACATTCTCATGAAAAACAGGGAAATACCACCTAAGAATATACCTTCCAAAAGTGCATATGGGACAGCAAGCGTCTTAGCTTTTTGCGGTTTAAAGGTAATGAAAATCGCTAAGCCGAAAGCAGCAAACATACTACCGAAGGCTGCCATCGTGATAAAACCTTGTGATAAACCTGCCATCAACGCATAAAAGAAAAATCCAATACCAGTAATCGCCGATAAGCCAAGCAATAAACTGGTTTTTTGAATCACGCCCTTCACTGTCATCGGCGCACCGCCGACGGCAAGCTCTGCGCGACTGACAATAGGATTGGCCATAAAGTTGTCCTCAATAAAATATAAATAATAGTTATGTCAGCTACTTTAGCAAAATCGCCATTATTGTCAACGGTGTTTACGTGACAGCGTATAAGGCTTTGCGCAACTATTGAGTCGATTTCGCTCCTATACACAGCGATATCAAATAGCTAGATAGATACGCCCAAAACAGCGCATGTTGGCTTTTATATGGGGTCAATTACGACCGTTAACAACGATAATTGATAAACAGGCTAGTCTAATCGCCCATTTCTCGTTATCATTACTCTGTAATTTACCATCATGCCGAGTCGTTTTATGGAAACCTCAGCGCAGTCCGCAAGATTGCCGCACCTACATGAGTCAGAGCTGTTCCACGCTATCAAAAATCCAGCCTTTCGCCGTATTGGCTTGATGGGTCGTGCTGGAAAGCGCAGCGTAACCCAAAGTCTTGGGCAGATTGCCCAGATAATTAACGACATGAATCTTACGTTGATTATGGATGTGCAAACCGCCAACTTGCCCACTCTGAATCTCACTGATATTGAGAGAGTCAAAATTGTTAAGCGTAGCCTTATCGGCGAGATTTGTGATTTGGTCATTGTGGTTGGCGGTGATGGTTCTATACTCCATGCTGCCGAAGCACTAGCGCGCTATCGTGTACCTGTCTTGGGGGTTAACCGTGGTCGCCTTGGTTTTTTAGCCGATGTCAAGCCTGATGAGGCTGCTTTCAAGCTACGACAAGTCCTGATGGGCGATTATCAGTTAGATCATAGATTTTTACTGACGATGGAGATTCGTGAAGGTCGTAAGATTATTCATGAAGACATGGCACTCAATGATATCGTGTTGCACGCTGGTAAGTCTGTCCATATGATTGATTTTCAGATGAAAATCGATGGGCATGATGTCTATCGGCAGCATAGTGATGGTCTCATTGTGGCGACACCGACGGGGTCGACGGCTTATGCGCTCTCTGGTGGTGGTCCTATCATCCATCCGAGCATGGATGCCATATGTTTGGTGCCTATGCACCCGCATACGCTGTCAAGTCGCCCTATTGTGGTCAGTGGCACCAGCGAGATTTGTATTCGTATTCATGAGGACAACCGCACCCAACCGATGGTCAGTGCTGACGGTAAACCAAGCACGCCGCTTGAACAAGAGCAGCGTCTATATATTCGTAAGCATCCGGACAAATTAACCTTGCTACATCCGCCAGGGTTTGACTTTTATGAAGCGTGCCGGACGAAGTTACACTGGAATGTGCATGCTGAGGAATTCAGTCTCGACGCTGATGATGATATCATGGACGATGAATAAGCGTCTTTATTAGACAAAAATGTGATATAAAAAATAGTAGTGGAGAGTAGGCACGATGGACAAACAAACGATATTAGCAAGCCTAACACCTGAAGTGGTCGATAAATTTCGTATGGCAATTGAGCTTGGCAAATGGCAAGACGGTCGTAAGCTGACTGCTGAGCAGCGCGATACCTGTATGCAAGCCGTGATGGTATGGGAGCATGAACATCTGGCGCCTGCTGAGCGAACTGGCTATATTCATAAGCCGGTCAGAGAAGATGGTTCGGTCGTTGGGGCTGAATGTGATGTTGAACATGAACATCATTATCCCAATATGCCAAATCCGAAAGGCGCGGTACAGCCCGTGAAGTTTCGTGATAAATAGACTTACTATGTAAATGCACTGATAAAAAATGAAGCATAAAAAAAGCCACGCTATCATCATAGTGTGGCTTTTTTATAATCGTCAATCATAAACCATTAAAGCGTGCTGGTATCTACGCTGGGGCGCAGTGTTAATGGATTCTTCTCCATTAAAAAACCTTGCCAGCCCCAATGTAAAAAATTGCGAATATTGGGATGATCAACTCCTTTAGGCGTCGCTTGAACTGTTTGGTAATGCTCACCAAACAACTTTAGCGTATCTAATTGATTTAAGCCGTGATGCTTTGCAAAACCAAAAATCTTGGCGCTGCCTTCGTTTTCACCAGCAGCATTATGTGCCATGCCATTCACAAAAGGCGCTGGCGCATAACGATAAAAATCATCAATAAAACTGATGACATCATTGAATCCAATGGCTTTTTTATTCAAACCATTAAGTAGAGCCGATACATCTGATTGGCGGATACTCATAAATAAATGACCTCAAAGCTGTTAAAAAGCCAAAACTAGCATGCTTGATACAAGCTTAATGATTATTGATAGTTGGATATGAAGCTAACAGGTTAGCGATTAAAATAGTCTTCATCATCAAATGAAGGCGCAAAGCTGCCTTGCTCAAGATGCTGCATTTGCGACTGTACCGTGCGCTCATGTTGAATGCGCTGATAAATCTCTTCGCGGTGTACGGCAATATCTTTTGGCGCATCAACGCCGATACGTACTTGATTGCCTTTGACACCTAGGACAGTCACACTGACCTCGTCGCCAATCATTAGCGTTTCGCCCACGCGGCGTGTCAAAATTAACATGCGTCACACTCCTTATGTCGCATCAACAGATTATTACTCATCAGATTGCGTCTCAATTACAGGACATTATCACTGCACAAAATAGGCAGCTGTTATAAAATAAATGTCATAAACATTGTTTTATAAATCTTACCCAAAATAGGATGCTAATAGCGATAATGATAGATAAATTCATTTAGCCCAAATGAAACCCTCATTATAGGGGGCATAACAGATACTGTCACGGGTTTTCACAAAACTATTGGTTTTATAATAACCTCAGCAATAATAAAAAAAGAAAATAGGGTCTTACTAAGACCCTATTTAATTAAGTATTAAGCATTATTGAAAATAATAAATCGCAGTTTATTGAATAAATATTAAAGCCTATTATTTTTATACGGCTTTAGTAAAGTGTTTATACGCTCATTCTTATAAACCAGCGATTTTGCTTTCACCGTCTTCACGATCAAGACCAAAGGCCGTATGTAAAGATCTTACCGCTTTTTCCAGATACTGCTCTTGGATAAGAACAGATACCTTGATTTCACTGGTCGATATCATTTGAATATTGATGTTGTTTTCCGCAAGGGTTTGGAACATAAGACTAGCAACACCTGCGTGCGAGCGCATGCCGACGCCGACTAATGAGACTTTAACCACTTCATCATTGGCCAATATTTCTTTAGCACCGATTTCATCTTTGACTTCGCTTTCTAGTACTTTCATGGTTTTTTCCATGTCCGTACGATTAACGGTAAAAGTAAAATCAGTCATACCGTTGGTAGATAGGTTTTGCACGATCATATCAATTTCGATATTGGCGCGGCCAATAGGGCTGAGGATAGCAGAAGCAATGCCAGGGTGATCAGGGACACCGCGTACGACGATTTTTGCTTCGTCTCGATTAAAAGCGATACCTGAGATGATTGCCTGTTCCATATTGTCTCCTTCGTCTATCGTAATTAGGGTGCCGACATTGTCTTGAAATTCTTGGTCGAAGCTACCATCGTTGTTTTCATCAAAGCTAGATAATACGCGCAGCGGTACACCGTATTTGCCAGCAAATTCTACTGAGCGAATCTGTAAAATCTTAGAGCCAAGACTTGCCATCTCAAGCATTTCTTCAAAAGTAATCTTTTCAAGTTTTTTGGCTTTTGAGGTGACGCGTGGGTCAGTAGTATAGACGCCATCGACATCAGTATAGATTTGGCATTCATCCGCGCCTAAAGCCGCAGCAATCGCCACGCCTGTCGTATCAGAGCCGCCGCGCCCTAACGTCGTCGCATTGCCTTCTTCATCGATACCTTGGAAGCCTGCGACAATAACGACGTTGCCGGCATCTAGCTGCTCACGGATGTTTTTGTCATCGATACTTTCGATACGCGCTTTATTGTGAGCATTATCGGTTTTAATGGCGACTTGACGACCGGTAAATGAACGTGCACCGATACCCAACTCTTTAATCGCCATGGCAAGCAGTGAGATAGACACCTGCTCGCCGGTTGAGACCATTTGGTCATATTCGCGAGGATCGGGCTGGCTACTGATTTGGCGTGCTAAATCAATCAAACGGTTGGTTTCACCGCTCATGGCAGACACGACAACGACCACTTGATGACCATTGTCATGCCAGCGTTTGACTCGTTTGGCGACGTTTTTGATGCGGTCGATACTGCCCATCGAGGTGCCGCCATATTTTTGTACTATTAACGCCATAAAAATCTACCTATTATTCACCAATGGTTATCTGTTATTGAGAGACATCAATTCATCATGGCACTGTCTAAATTAAGTGCTAGATTGATTTTAATAACGATAAAGCCGGATTATAAGAACTGCGCCCTTTGTTTTACTTTTTGATGGTTTACTGTCTTATTATGCCAATAGACTTCATACGCTGAAATAAGTCTAAGCGTTGACCTTTATATCATATTAGAGTCGTAAATTTAAGTATCAGTAGACATTAGATACATGGCGATTGGTTATAACCGTTATAACCAATCGCGTATCTTATCTCTGATTTATTACAATATTGCTCAGCTTAAGGTATTAGCCAAGCTGGTCTGCAATCCAAGCAGGTAGGGCATTGATAACTTCACTAGTATTGGCAGCTTTTGGTGCGCCACCTTGGGCATAGTCAGGTTTACCGCCACCTTTACCACCCAGCTCACCTGCCAAATGACGAATAATGTCACCGGCTTTTACTTTAGCAGTCACAGACTTTGCCACACTGGCGGCTAGTGCTAACTGCTGATCTTTATCACCAATCAATACAATCACACTATCTGGTAGTTTTGATTTGATATCGTCCATTAGCGTACGGATAGATTTACCATCGATACCGCTTAATGTACTGATAAGTACTGGCGTACCAGCGATGGTTTGCACGTCATCAAGCAAGTTTGCGGCTTGGGCGCTGGCGATTTTTTGCTCTAAACGCTCTAGTTGTTTCTCAAGTTCGCGCTGCTTATCCGCCATGGTACGCACACGCTGTGCAACCTCTGGACGTTTAACTTTTAGCTGACTGGCAAGCTCGCTCAGCTGCTGCTCACTTTGCTGGATATTTTTAATCGCATTCATGCCAGTGACGGCTTCAATACGGCGGATGCCAGCAGCGATACCTGATTCGCTGGTAATTTTTAACACACCAATATCACCGGTACGTTTAACGTGCAAACCACCACAAAGCTCAATAGAGAAGGGCTTACGTTGACCATCGATGATACTGTCAGTACCCATGGTTAAGACACGAACATCACTGCCATATTTTTCGCCAAACAATGCCATAGCACCTTGTTTCATCGCTTCGTCGATGGACATATTCTCGATGCGAGCAGGGGTGTTGGCTTGAATTTGCTCATTGACTAAGCGTTCGATACGTGTAACTTCAGCAGTGCTGACGGGCTTGTCATAGGAGAAATCAAAACGTAAGACTTCGCTTGATACTAGCGAGCCTTTTTGCGTGACTTCATCACCCAATACTTCTCTTAATGCAGCATGCAATAGATGTGTGGCAGAGTGGTTTTTGGCACTGGCTGCGCGAATACTCGACAATACTTGCGCATCAGCGGTTTGCTTGGTGTTAATGTCACCCATGGTCACGACACCATAATGGATGATGGCTTGACCAGATTTTTTGGTATCTTGCACTTCAAAGACCCCTGATGCGGTGCGGATTTCGCCAAGCTCACCAACCTGACCACCACCTTCCGCATAAAACGGTGTACGGTCAAGTACTACGACACCTTCCATACCTTCAGTTAGGCTATCGGCTGGATTGCCATCTTGATACAGCGCATCAATCGTGACACCTTCTTCTTCAAGCTGCTCATAACCGATAAAGGTGGTTGGGTTTTCTACTTGTATGACACTACTATAATCGACGTCGAATTTTCCTGCATCACGCGCGCGTTCACGCTGTGCTTGCATATGTTCATCAAACTCCGCTTCATCAATTACGATACCGCGCTCACGGGTGATATCAGCAGTCAAATCAACAGGGAAGCCATAGGTATCATATAGCTTAAATGCCGCTTCGCCAGAGAGGGTGTCACCATCTTGTAAGCCTTCAAGTTCGCTGGCAAGTAGACGTAAACCTTGTGCTAAGGTTTTGGCAAATTGGGTTTCTTCTTTTTGAATAGCATTTTCAATGACGCTTTGTTTGTCTTTTAGCTCAGGATAGGCAGTGCCCATCTCAGCGACAAGCGGTGCGACCATTTTATAAAAGAAATCGCTATCGGCACCAAGCTTATTACCGTGACGTACCGCACGACGAATGATACGGCGCAGTACATAACCACGACCTTCATTACTTGGGGTGACGCCATCAGCAATCAAAAATGAAACAGCGCGAATATGGTCAGCAATGACTTTTAATGATGACTGTTGCTGATTCTCAATTTCTAAAATCTCAGCCGCCGCATCCATCAAGTGTACAAACAAATCTATCTCATAGTTGCCATGTACGCCTTGCATGATGGCACTGATACGCTCAAGTCCCATGCCGGTGTCAACACTTGGGGCTGGTAACGGCACCATAGTACCGTCTTTTTGACGATTAAATTGCATAAAGACGCAGTTCCAAATCTCAATATAACGGTCGCCGTCTTCTTCTGGCGTACCCGGTAGACCACCTTCGATATCGGCACCATGGTCATAAAAGACTTCGGTACAAGGACCGCAAGGACCGGTATCGCCCATCGTCCAAAAGTTATCAGAGGCGTAAGGTGCGCCTTTATTATCACCAATACGGATAATGCGCTCGCTTGGGATACCGATGTCTTTATGCCAAATATCAAAGGCTTCGTCATCAGTCTCATAAATGGTCACATACAAGCGATTTTTATCAATTGCTAGCCATTCGTCCGAGGTCAAAAACTCCCAAATATAACCAATACCGGCTTGCTTAAAGTAATCGCCAAAAGAGAAATTACCAAGCATTTCAAAAAACGTATGATGGCGCGCCGTATAGCCGACGTTATCCAAATCATTATGCTTACCACCAGCACGTACGCACTTTTGCGAGGTTACCGCACGCGTATAATCACGTGGCTCCATACCCAAAAAGGTCTCTTTAAACTGATTCATACCGGCATTGGTAAATAGCAATGTCGGGTCATTATGCGGAATCAAACTCGATGAGGCGACGGGGGTATGCTGCTTGCTTATGAAAAAATCGATAAAAGCTTGACGAATATCGGCTGAGCGAAATGGCTGGCTCACAGCGGCTCCTTACTGACAGATGTATTTAGTAGAATAAGTAAAATAATTTTGCAAGCGATTTTAGCACAAACGTGCCAAGGGTGTTGAAGATTCCTAAGTAAATACATGGTAAACCCTATTCATTTTTTATTATAAACCAGACAATTTTATTTAGATTGTCAGTCGAATATTTCAATAGCAAGGATAAATAAGCACGTAGTCATAGGTCTTCCTGAATAAAATTAGACCAGTACAAAGGGTGGAAAACTTTTAAATAAAAGGCGGTTTGAGGTTAGTAAAAACACTTATTATAAGTCAATACTTATAATAAGGTTATCAATAGTAATTATTTACTATGATTGGGCTGAGCATAAATAATAAAAGACTTACTATTAGTGTGGATATAGTGTATAAAGTAGTTATACCCATAATAAAAGTAAGGAATAAGTTATGAACTGGCCACTTTTTTCTGTTGTCTATTCAATGGCAGCAACTGTCATCATCGGTCTCTTTATGATCGGCGCTTTGGTCATGGGTTTTAACCAGATTCCGCATATTCAAATAGCAGTCGCTATCGGTTTCTTAGTTTCTATTCCCACAGCATTATTTTTCACCAAAAAAATTGGCAGCATTACAGGTAATGAAGAGGGTTACAAAGCATAGTTCGTGGTAAAAAAGATCGTAGTATCATTTAATCGAGCATTTTATATATGCTATTCATTTTATTTATTACATCTAAAATTTTGGTACTGAATCTTTTGGAATATAATAAAAAAGACCTTGATACGATGATCAAGGTCTTTTTTATTGCGTACTATCTATTGAACTATTTTAGCTCAACGGTTGCGCCATTTTCGATATTGGCATAAACCTCTAAAACGTCCCAGTTAGTCAAACGCACACAGCCTGCTGATGCTTGGCGACTGATACCTTCTGGCTTAGGTGAGCCATGTAAACCGTAAGAAGGTTTAGATAAGCCCATCCATACCACCCCTACGGGACTGTTCGGTCCTGGTGGTAACATATGTACTTTTTTATCTGCGCCTTCGCCAACAGTTGCTTTATACCACGGCATTTTTACTTTATTAACGATTTTAAAGGTGCCCTGTGGTGATGGCGTGCTGTCACTACCGACGGTTGTAGGATAGGTTGCAACCAGCTTGTCATCATTATAAGCATAAAGAGTTTTATCAGCTTTATTGGCGACGACACGGTTAATACGCTGCTTAAGCGGAGCACGCGTATTTAATACAGTAATGGTTTCACCCGCTTTATATTGTTTGTTTTTATTTAACTTGTCTAAATAACGCACATCCATATGAAAGCGCTCACCAAACATCTCTTTGATGTCTTGATAATACAAGCCTTTCATTTTTGACTTGGCTTCTGAGTCTGCAGGCATAGTAGCAAAATTGGTATTCACATCATCTTCAGTGATGGTATACGTCACTAAAACTGGCTTGTTAGCTGGAATATTTTTATTTAAAGCATCCCATGTTTTTTGATCCATCTTACCGTTTGCTGGCAAGCCTTGCATGGTTTGAAAGTTGATCAGTGCTTTTTTACTGTTCATACCCCAGCCACCGTCAATAGCACCCGGAGACGCATGATTCCAATCGAGCAGCGCCTGCATTTTGATAGTCATAGCTGAGTTAACTTTCATACTCGGTGTCCATGTGGCACCGTTTACTTGTTTGGCATAATTAGACAAATTCAGCGTGGTATGTTTTTTACCATCAACATCGGCGATACTTTTGATAGAAGTATCCGTTGCACTATCAGCCATGGCAGAGCTAGGTGCTGATACCGCTTGACCTTCGCTAATATCGTCACTGTCTGATTGCTCATCCTTACGAGTCAATTCCTCTACGGTCATATTGTCAGCGGTAACGGCGACCGATGCTTTCACTTCAGCGTCCTGCTTGGCATCAATCAGCTGGGTCATACGGTCCGCTGATTTGGCTTTATTCGTATCTAGTTTTACGGACGTACTAGAGTCGACGACTGAGCTACTGCGACTTTCTTGCACATTCAGACTGACTTTTTTCGCAATACTAGGAAGCGAGTCAGCTGTGCGTACAGGTAAAGTGCGTGTACCATCAGTAGGTGCAGCAATAGCACTCATACTAACAACAGCGATAGATATAGCGGTGATAAGAGGTTTTATTTTCATCATATTTATATACTTGTGGTGGCTGCTAATGAGGCTATTATGCGCATAATTTGGATGCTTCGCAAACTTTTGACACATTTTTTTTCGTTTAAGACTTGCCAAACGTCAACAGTTGACGTATTCACTACAATTAAGCAAGAGTTGAGTCAGGCTAGGGCTGCCTTTTCCACTCAATTAACAGTTACCACAATACGTTATGAGCTTTAAGACAGTGTTATATGGCTATGCTAAATCAGCCTTTTTAACCCTTCTGTTAAAGCCATGGGCTACTTAATTGTAAATACTGCTAAAGATTTTGTTGAAGTAAAAAATACAGTCATTGGCGCATCATCTTGTTTCCGTCTATAATGTGGAACGAGATTTTTATTTAATAAATTGGCTGTTCAGTGAAATCATTGAAAGCGATTTAACCCATCCGCATGTAGTCAGTGAGCATGTAATCAGCAAGGTGCGATATGTCAGAAGACCAAGTAATGAGCGCAGAAGAATTTCAAAATCAATACTTTAATGATGATGAGTCACAAGGTATCAATGATGATATGGAATACGATTTAGAGACAGGGCTGGTCGGTGAGCACGATGAATTTGCGACTTTGCGTGCGGAGCTTGAAGAGGCACGTGAGCAACTGGTCACTATTCGTGACTTTATTCGTTTTTCAGTGACGCAATTACGTAACTATGATGTGGTTGTCGCCCAAGGCACCACCGATGAGTTTGCCGAAGCATCTGCGATTGTATTGCATTCTTTGTCTTTGGATTGGTCTGCCAATGATCAGATTCTGGACTGTCGTTTGACCACTTCAGAGAAGCAATTGGTTTTAAGCTTGTTAGAAGAGCGTATCGCTGAGCGTAAGCCATTAAGCTATTTGATTAATCTGTCTTATTTCTGTGATTTGCCGTTCTATGTCGATGAGCGCGTATTGATTCCTCGCTCACCTATTGCTGAATTGATTCGTCAGCAGTTCCACCCATATTTTGAAGTGAGCGAGCTGGCAAAACCAATAGGCGTAAGTGTCAATAATCAAGCGCCGGCTTTTTATGATCATGGCTTAGAAATTAAACAGCTATCACAGCCTGAGCGTATTTTAGATTTATGTACCGGTTCTGGCTGTATTGCTATTGCGCTGGCGACTCGTTTTGTCGATGCACTGGTTGATGCTGTAGATATTGATAAAGGTGCACTAGAAGTCGCGATGGTCAACGTCGATCATCATGACCTTGGTCATCAAGTCAATGTGATTGAATCTGACTTATTTGCCAAAATCCCTGCCGAAAATCAATATGAGCTGATTGTAACCAATCCTCCTTATGTTGATGCCGCTATCATGGCAGATTTGCCACCAGAGTTTTTATATGAGCCTGAGCATGCGCTTGCTGCTGGTCAAGATGGTTTAGACTTGGTACATCGTATCTTGTTTGAAGCACCCGATTATCTAAGCCCCGAAGGTTTGCTAGTCTGTGAAGTGGGTGATAGCGAGTGGGCGTTAAAACAAGCTTATCCTGAGATTCAGTTTGATTGGCTAAGGTTTGCTCATGGCGGTCATGGCATCTTTGCGATTACCTATGATGAGCTTATGAGCTATCGCTCATTATTCGCCAATTATGTACAGTTACTAGATAGCAATCAATAAATCACGATTGATACTATAATTAAAACAGTCAAAAATCGACTTCATTTGTTTAAGGATAAATATGGCAGGCAACAGTATTGGTCAGGTCTTTACCGTCACCACCTGCGGTGAGTCGCATGGTGCAGGTTTGTTAGCAATCGTCGATGGCGTGCCACCAGGTTTAGCCTTATCCGAAGCCGACTTGCAAATAGATTTGGATCGCCGTAAACCGGGTACTTCTAAGTACTCGACCCAGCGCCGTGAATCTGATGAAGTCGAGATTATCTCTGGCGTTTTTGAAGGTAAAACGACAGGTACTTCTATCGGTCTACTGATTCGTAATACCAATCAAAAATCTAAAGACTATGGTGAAATTAAAGATACCTTTCGCCCCGGTCATGCCGACTATACTTATAGTATGAAGTATGGCTTTCGTGACTATCGTGGCGGTGGTCGATCATCGGCGCGTGAGACTGCCATGCGTGTAGCGGCAGGTGCTATCGCCAAGAAATACTTGCTAGAGCGCTTAGGTGTGCAAATCCGTGGTCATGTGACCCAAATTGGTAATGAGTACAGTAATGTCCTAAACCCAAGCACAATCGATTGGGATTTTGTGAATAGTAATCCGTTTTTCTGTGCGGATGCCGATGCTGTCAGTCGCTTTGAGACCTTGATAGATAGTTTACGCCGTGAAGGTACGAGCTGTGGTGCCCGTCTTGAGATTATTGCAAGCGGCGTACCAGTTGGACTTGGTGAGCCGGTATTTGACCGTTTAGATGCCGATATTGCCCATGCCATGATGAGTATCAATGCCGTTAAAGGTGTTGAGATTGGTGATGGTATGGCAGTGGCAGGACAATTTGGGCATAGCTCTCGTGATGAAATGACACCCGATGGTTTTACCGCCAATCATGCAGGCGGCATCTTGGGTGGTATCTCATCAGGACAAGATATCCGTGTCAGTATTGCACTGAAGCCAACCTCTAGTATTACTACGGCTGGCAAGAGTATCAATACAGAGGGGGAAGCGATTGAGATGCTGACCAAAGGTCGTCATGATCCTTGCGTTGGTGTACGTGCAACACCTATCGCCGAAGCTATGTTAGCGATTGTGTTACTGGATCATTATCTGCGTCATCGTGGTCAAAATGCGGATATTAAGCAACCAGTTCAATCGATTACTTAATGTCTCTATGCCTTTAAAATATGAGTAGGGTTGACCCTTTACATTACTTCAAACCTTTACAGTTGGCATAGTAACTGACCGTTGCTGGCCAATCTGAGAAGATGCCTTTCACTACAACTTCTTGCGCCAGCACATCAATGACATTCATGATGTCGCCATCGTTATTAATGGCGTCGCTAAGCCCACTATAATACCAGCCACCACCATTTTTTAATGGCCCTGACCGTTCAAGCGACCACGTGAGAATGTCGAGGCCATTGGCTTTGGCTTGCAAGGCATATGCCGACGGTAGCAGCTTGCCATTACCATCGCTGGTGACCAATAGCCAAGTTGCGGGGGCAATGATATTAACGCCGCGCGCTTTCAGCTCAGCCAATGAATGCTTCCACGTCGTTGGGTCGTTTTTATCAAATATTTTACCCGCCGTGCTCTCGTTGCTATCATCGATGAGGTAGACGGCATTGGTGGCATAGTTCGGTTCGTTATTAATCCAATAGTCAATATCTGCAAGATTGAACGACTGCGGATATACATCACTGGCGGGCACGCCTGCAACTTTATAAGTGTCAATTAGCTGTTGACGATAAGTATCTAAACTATATCCATTGAATGGCATAGTAACCACGGGTTCTTTGAGCTCAGGTGTATGCTTCATGCCCAAGCTACTGGCAAGTGCTATATGCTCTTTTAATGTCAATACCTCACCATTTTGTGAATACAAATCGGTGCGCCATGGGGCAGTCGCATTCATGTAGGCACTAATACTGGTGGCTTTTGGATTAGCGGCGTCCATTTTTCCCGTTAAGCTTTTAAAATCCCTGACGCTAATATCTGAAGTGCGACATTCAATATCGGCGGCGTTGGTGAGAGTTCCATTAGCATCTATTATAGGTGGGACACTACATTGATTCGCTAATGGTGTGGCGACAATATTGGTCGTGGTATGCAGATCGTTTTGGGCATGGCGACATACCAGCTCACCATCATTAGTAAAAGCCACATCACACTCTAAAATGCCTGCACCCATTTGTGCTGACGCTACATAACCGTCATAAGTATGCTCAGGAAATTGTAGAGGCGCGCCGCGATGGGCGAGAGAGAAATCTGTCTTGCTAGGTGTTTGACCCTTACATGCCAGTAACTCATCTTTTAGCGGGCTGTCATCCATATCGTTGACCAGATAAAATGGTCGAACGCCATAGGTATAAGCTAGCGTCTGTATAGGTTCAATCGTTGGCAGTAGAGTAGGTGGTACGATCGCTGATGAACCGTCATCTTCATTACAGCCTATTAATAAAAAAGTGCTGATAATGGCTAAAGGTAAAGTAAAACCTTGGCGTCTGAATCTATTCAGCACTGCGTTATGCAGCTGCGCCCGCTCATTCGCTGAATTTTTTGAAATTGTCATGTAAACTATCCTCATAAATGTGCATAAATTATCATTATCAATTTTATGGTTACTGACTTAGTTCCTAAAATATAGGGCTATGTTTAAGGAATGATGACAACCAAAGTAATTTTGTAATATTAATTTTGTTTAAATTTTGACTCTCATTAAGGATAATTAATGAATAAGTATTTAGATGCCGTTATTGTCGAGCACAATCCCTCACAGAAAAAAATAGATAGAGCTGTCATTTGGCTGCATGGCTTGGGTGCTAGTGGTCATGACTTTGAGCCAGTAGTGCCGCAGCTCGGCTTAGCGGATGATATGGCCGTACGTTTTATTTTTCCGCATGCGCCTAACCGCCCAGTGACGGTCAATGGCGGTATGGTCATGCCAGCATGGTATGACATCTTGGAGATGAGCCTTGAGCGCAAAGTTGATATTGCGCAGATTGAAGAGTCCGCACAACAAATCCATGACTTGATTGCTCGTGAAATCGAGCGCGGTGTGAAACCTGAACATATTGTGATTGCAGGATTTTCGCAGGGCGGGGCAGTGGCATATCATGTGGCACTCGGTTACCCACAGCGCTTGGCTGGCTTGATGGCGCTTTCTACCTACTTTGCAACCAATGACAGCGTTCGCTATAGCGCTGTCAACACAGATATGCCAATTTTGATCGAGCATGGTGCGCATGATCCAGTTGTTCCCGTTATATTAGGCGAACAAGCAAAGCAGTTATTATCAGAGAAAGGATATAATGTTGCTTATCATACCTATCCTATGGCCCATCAGGTATGTATACCGCAGATTCAAAATATCGGTAAATGGTTAAATACCATACTGGCTTAGGTGGTTAAGCTGTAACGTAATGTAATACAGAGCTCTAATAGGTTGCAAGCAGCCGTATATATGCTATATAATCATCGACCTTATTGGGGATGTTCTGGCTTCGACGCTGGTGATGAAACTCAATGATGCATGTCGAGAGTATATGTCCTCTCGTTAATCAAACATATATTGTTATAGTCGCAAACGACGAAAATTACGCTCTAGCAGCTTAAACCCTGTTTACTTGGTTGCTGATCATCTACAGTTGGTCAACTAAGTTGAAGCGTCCGCATGTAGAAGCGCCACAAGTGATTGTCTCAATTGCTTGGGTTTAAAAGTAGAGAATCGGCTAATCCATCCTGACTGTCGGATCGGTGCAGACTAAAATTAAAGACAGAAACTAAACATGTAGATTCATGAGCGTAATGCTGGCGGACGCGGGTTCAACTCCCGCCATCTCCACCAAATTTTTTAAATAAAGTCAGTCACTTAGGTGGCTGGCTTTTTTTATGACATGATTTTGACATGATTGGCTGGCAAGACGATGTCAGTCAGTTGTGAGCTTTGATATCTCAAGCTTGTTCTGATCACCGTGCAACCAGCGACCGTATCGCTTGATAAGCATTTGCAAGCTATGGCCCAATTGGTTGGCGACAAATACTGGGTTCACGTCTGACATTAATAACATCGTGGCATAGGTGTGTCTAGCATTATATGCTGGGCGATGTCTTACCCTCGTAGACTTCATTGCTTCAACCAATCTCATGCGGGCAGGTTTCTCATTGTAGAAAGGCTGGCTTGTCTCCGGGCATATCATCACATAGTCATCACTGAGCTTCATAGCGTCCAGTGCCTCAAAGGCACGCTTCGAGCGGTCATTCAAATAAACTTCACGTGCAGTATGGGTTTTGGTGACTTGCTTCTCAATACCACGTACACGGCTTTTATTAATAATCACTGAGCCGTTGAACCAGTCAATATCTTTCCATCTTAGAGCGTTCAGCTCACTAGGACGACATCCTGTCCAAAACGCCACTTCAAAATACCAATAGTAAAAATGGTCTTTATCGGTCAAATTTTTATCCAACCAGTTTAATAGCGCATTCATTTCATCGCGGGTAAATGGGTCCGGCAGTCCGGACTGCACCTTTTTATTCTTAATCATCGCCATTGGGTTTTCTGATGGCGTGATAAGACGCAGCTCAATCGCCTTTTCAAATACACCGCGCAGTGGTACCAGGCAGTTATTAAACGTCTTATCAGATTTGAAATCTATGTCAGAGATGATGTCACGTATCAAATCAGATGTTATTTGATGGATAGGCGTTAATGCCAAGTCTGGCATCCAATGCTTATTTAATGCGCTGACATAATCTTTTTTGGAGTCAGTATTGGCTTCGCAGTGCTTCAGATACTTTTGTGCTATCTCTTGGAATAGTGCGCCATCACCGACGATGACGCTATCATCATTAACTAATTCACCTTTTGCGCTGGCGAGGTCTGCTTCTGTCAGCACACCCCATTCAGCTTTTGTTATTAGGTCGCGTCTAATTTTAGCAGCTGCCTTGATGCCTTCCGCAGTGACTGGGTGTGGGAGCGTGACGTGATAGGACTTACCGTCTCTGCTAAAGTAGATCTGAATGCGCCCCGATCTAAGCCGCACGCCTTGCGGTAACGTATGTCTGCTTGCTGTGTCATCCACTTGTTATATCCTCTCATTGAGTAATACAGACTACCAGCTTCCTTCATCCAAACAACGTTTTCTGGCCACTCTCGCTTACGGTGAGTAAGCTTTTGCTCATCGATACCAGTCAAAGCTGCGAACTGCTTGGCGTCTACCCAATCAAGCGGGGTTAAACCTAACTGGTGAAGAGTATTTAAGGTGTCGTTATCCATGACTTACTCCTTGTTTAAAATGCGAATTGTGCTCAAGAGCGTCGATAAAATACACAAAACGCCAAATGTTGCCTGTTAAGTCCATATAGCCATCGTCGTCATAGTCAACAACGACCGTTCGAGTAAAATTGGCTATCCTTTTTGCCTCGTCTGGTGACTTATTGCTAACGCCGCATATTGCCCTATAACCGTCATCAAGCCATTGCTGAACTTCAGGCTTCGGTATTGGATGTTCATCCATCAAAACCGCATGATGCTCTTCGTCTGTAATATCTGCAGAGCGGCAGCTGGTAACGATATATATAAGGTTTTTATTGCCATTGAACGTAAATATATTAGTAATGCCATCCACTGGTTTTGAACTATAAAGACGCACTGGCACATCTTTAATCTTGTAATGTTTCCCGATAATTTTACCTATCTTGCCTAGGTTCTTTAGATAATTACCATTTAGCAACACGTTCTTATCTTTTGCTTGTTTAATATCTTCAACGTAGCCCGTAACAGCGCGCTTAACATCTGGATATTTACCATCAATCAAGCCTTTAAATCTTCTAAAATCTTCGTTTTTAGCGCAAACAATGTCACCAGTTGAGGCTTCCAAGTGAATGTAGTACTTGGTCTTGATGGCATCTTTTATTGATCTACGGTTAAGAATGTAAGAGAAGTCATCGCCTTGATAGTTTTCACACACAATCCAGCGTAATAGCTGATGACCGTCAGTAGAGTAGGCCAATACTTTGTTATCACCGCCAACGAAGTAAACGCCTTCTAAGTAATATCTAACATCTTCTTTAGCAGCGGCACATAGCATAGCTTTTAGATAAGCTGTTTTTAATTCGATTAGGTCCACGGTATATTCCTTTTTGCGTTCATGCTGGCTCGAATAGGTCGGGCTGGCGTTCAGTTATTCTTGGTAATTTTGTTCTTTGGTTTGGCTTATGGCTTACAACAGGTTGCTGCAATTCAGGCGGTAACCAGAACATATCTGCCAGCGCATTTTTTAGATAACTGGTATCGGTTTGAGCAAGTGCATCAATTACGGTATTAAGCTCCAACTGTGTGATTTTACGAGTGCAGCTGAGTTGCACTTTTGGCATCTGCGGATGATCGCTTGGTATATGGAAACCTAGTAAAGCCTTGTGTTCAGATTTGCCAATACTCTCAGTGATCACGCAACTAAAACCAAGCCCTGTAGTAATTGGCACACAAATCATTCGCTCATCAGGGTAGTTCTTGTATCGTTTGATAGAAGCATGCTCTGCATAAGCCGAGCTTATTTTTATGTTTCGCATAATCAAATCCTTATATTATCTACGCCCTTCAAAGTGGTTCTGACAATCCACGCAGCGCCTTACACCGCCAATCGCTTGGCGCTGGCTAGGGATGTCTTCGCCGCAATCATCACATTCAGCGAGAGAGGGCGCATCAAACCGCGGTACTACCTGCAATCGTGCTGCCATCTCTAACTCTTGGCGCTCTTGGGCGCGGTCGATATCATCAGCCATTGTGTTTCTCCAAGCGATTAGTATCTGTAAAACCTGTTCCGCGACTTAGATTGGCTCTCTGACCGCGATCAAAACCTTGTTGTTCAGAAATATGGGCGCCCCATACCGCTCTTTTAGTTTTACGCTTACAGGGTTTTATTTCGTAATTGTCTTCCTGATATTTTTCAATCGCCTTCTCTTGTTGTTCTGGTAATGCAAATGCCTGAACAACATCGTCCACACCTTTAACCCAGCCTGCACAAAAGTAATCACCGTGGCGGCGTTTTTCATAGCGACTGAAGTCAATATCCATGTTTGCAACATACTGTTTTCTTTCTTGAGTCACTTGACGCAACAGTACTTCAAGTGCGTAAGCTGCAATCTCTGGTTGATAATCAAAGCCATAAAACACAAAAGCAGATTGTCCGCCAGATCCTCTCTTCCAATTAGCGCAGTGATAAGCACAACCCATTGCATCTGCAACAACTCCTGCTAAACGATATTGCCATGTAGGTGGATTTGTTTTAGTTGTCGAATTAACACGATGCTCATTAATATCAACTGAAAGAGTGTCAAATTCATTGATATTGTGTTTATGCATGAGTTTTTGTGCTTGGCGTAATGCTGTGGCCGCTTCATCAGGGTTAGAAGATTTTGATAAAGCTAGACAGTGTTTGATTTTACGGATAATTCTTTCGCTACCCATCCTTACTCTCTCCCGTAAGCATTAGATATGAAGATGTTGGCATGCCTTGCTGTTTCTGCCTGCTTAGATGCTTCATACACTTCTTCATCAAAGCCATTCATCGGGTCGGTGACATAGTTGCCATCGTCGTTAGGTAGTGACGCCTTATGTTCAGCAATTAGCGCGTCTTGGGCTGCTTGTGAGCGATTGAATGCATCATTAATTTGTTGCACGCCAGCAGTTGCCGCTGTCATGCCAATTACTAACAATGCAATAACGCCGATGCTGGCTAGAAAGTCTTTGATTGAGTTCATGATTATTAATCCTTCTGATAGTCGCCAATTAAAACGGCTATAACCTATTAACTTCTTGTTTAGCCGCTGATCTGACTGCGAATAACAGCACTGTGTTTTTCAGATTCGTAGCTGTGCACTAAGTCAAAATCTTTATCGACATCGCTTTTGCGTAAGTGACCTAACAGTTCTTGCACGGTCTCAAAATCACCTCTGTGTTGATAACCCACTAGCTTTGACGTCAACTCTCTTACGGTGCCTACATAGTGGAATTGTTCAGGCATATGACGCTTATTGAACTTTTGGACATGAACTACATGGATAAGATTCATAACAGTTACTCTGTGTCGTTGTGATGAATACTAATTTAGTATAATACTAAATAAAACGCAAGTATAAATTTAGTTTAAAGATAAATTAAAATTTAGTTATGAGCTAATGTTAAGTTGCAATCAAATTTGCCGACACAAAAAAACCGCCACTGGGGCGGTTTAATATTAGATTTCAAATTTCAAGTCTTTACGTTATTTTCTTCAATAAAATCAGGAATGCTTACCAAGCCAATCCCGAATTTTTTGAGAAACATTAAACGAAGCCCACAGTTTCCCATTTACTGGAATAACAAATATTTTGTCATCACTATCAGTAAAATTTCGTAAATGATCTACAATCTCTTTAGCTGACTTGTTTGATTTAACTATCCATTGAGATTCTGTTGGTCTGGCATAAGCACCAGTTCCACATGTTTTGATGCCTTCGTATATACGGTCGTAATCCTTCTTCTTAATAAGATCGTAAGTTATAGAGTATAAAGCCATTGTTTCACCTCATGCTATCGCCAGTCTCAAGCGTGCTGGCACGGACGCTTATTTATCCTTAGCTAATACTTAGCTTTAAAAGACTATAGAGAAAACAAAAAACAATATTAGTATGCCTACGACAATAGTTGTAATCGATATTTTTTGTTTAGGAGTTTCTGGAAGGGTTGGCGGTGTAGGCCGAGGCTGACTAGCTATATCTTTATATTTTCTTAAACTTTGCGGCGATCCAGCCAAATCCTCAAGATTCAAATCAACCCAAGCGCCGTACATAGGATGATCTCCCCTGTATATCTTACATCTTGCAGACAGAGTGTCTCTATTGCCTTCGCATAGGTGACGATAACGAATAGCATCCTGCTTAGATAGGTAGCCTAACGTGCCATAGGTAGAAATGACGGCTACAGCATTCTTATCGTAAGGGTTATTCGGTTCGTACACCAAATCTACATCAACAAAAGCAGACTCGCCCTTTCTAAAAGCATTAGGATCTTTATAGTTTTTGTCTAAAGCGGGTTGATATTTCGACTCACCCACGATTGGGGTGTTGAACTCATACCCAAAATGCCAATCCGTCATCTGCAAAATCCTTTTTTGATAAATATGATTATTAATTTTTATTTACATTGGTATCTTCACCACGGTTTCGTTGCTTTACTGGGAAATTATTCATGTCATAAACTGGAATCATGACAATATCCCCAAAGTGCTTAGCTATCAACTTAACTTCATCAACAGATAGATTCATTGCTTCGTTGTTGTTTGCTGCTAGATTGATTCTAGCTATAAGTTGGTTGACCGGTAGTTTGCTGTTATCCATAATTTACCTGCTTTATAAATGTAGTGGTTTACTATCGTTAGTTGTTGACAAGCGTAACCTCTAAGTATCTTGTTTTTAGCGTCTATAAGCTAATCCCAATCTAATGCCTCACGATACACGCACCACCCTAATGGCAGCGTCTCGACTGGCTTAGCGTGCTTTAAAAAATGGCATATCCATACGTACGCCCAATCATTAGTATTCGACATATTTACCCACCACTTTGCCTACCAAGTTACAGTCACCCATAGGTAGCATTTTTTGCTCATGCCAGCTTGGGTTGAGAGGTCTTAAATACATATCTTCTGATGTCTCACCTAGTACCAGCTGCTTGAATGTAGCCTCGGTATCATGATTGCATTGAACTATCACAAGATCGTTATTCTTTAATGCAAATAATCCGGTTTCTGGCTCTACATAGATAATATCGTCAGGATCAAATTTAGGAAGCATGCTTTCACCTCGTACAATCAACGCAAAGCCATTTTTTGATAGATTTTTCGGTCTTGACACTCTACCTATAGCATCATCAAAACAAACGGCTTCTACGTTAGACCAACTGCCAGCAGCTACCCAGCTCAAAATAGGTACTTCGTCTGAGTTTTCAGCCATTGCTATATTTGAAGTACCTAATGGAGCTGTACTACTGTCCCTTGCGCCGCCGTTCTCAATATCTCTTATTCTCTGCATTAACTCGGATGGACTTGGTTTAGGTGCCTTAAGGTGCAGTACATCCATCCAACCATGCTTCAAACCAAGACTGGTTTCGATGTCTCGTGCAAAGTCACTCCCCATGCTAATACTGTCGCCGTTAGGCTTGGTACCTTTTTTTAACTGACTAATATAAGAGGCTGGCTTGTCAATAGCGGCAGCAAATTCTGTTTGAGTCTTATAGTTATTTATAAGAGATAGCATGTTTTGGAGCCTAATCTGACCGATGTCCATTGCTATATCCTTTTGGTGATTGTATTTAGTATTTAACTAAATATAGGTACACAAGTAAATAAGCGCCAAACATAATTTGCATTAGTCTTTATTTAGTTATAAACTAATAAAAAATATAGTATGAGACTAAATTTATGAATGACTTAATAAAAAGGGAGCGTCGCCGCCCTGTCGTTATGGCATTAAAGAAAATATTAAACGATATGCCATTAGAAGGTCGTAAGGATTTTGCTGATAAATGCGGCACATCCTTTGATAACTTGCGTCAGGTTGCTTATGGCTGGGGTGGCTGCTCCATCTCTCTTGCCCAGTCAATTGTATCAGCGTCTGCTGGCAAGGTTGAGCTAGAAGATTTGATTCCTGAGCTCAAAAAGCAAACCGCTTAAGTGAATACTACAACCAACCATTCATCAACAACACGTTTTTATAAATAGGTAGGACACGATGAACGTAATAGACGCAGCACATAAGACAGTACACAACCCATTACACGGCGGTTCAACAGCTATTGCTGCACGTATGGGTATGTCTAACACCGTACTCAACAACAAAGTAAGCCCAACTTGCAACACACATCATTTGCGTCTGGATGAGGCGGTCACGATCATGGAGTACACAGGCGACACCAGCATCATTCAAGCGATGGCTCACCGCCTTGGTGGTGTGTTTGCACGTGTAGATGAAGAGGTGACGCAGGCAAGCATACTCATGACAGCGTTATCTACATCAGCATGCCAAGGCGATGTTATGTCAGAGATGCAGCAAGCGTTAGAAGACGGGCGCATTGACTGTAAAGAGCATGATGCACTACAGACAAAAATTCAAGACGCTATCGTCACTCTACGTACGTTGGCAATTCAGATTACTAAACATTGTGAGGGTAATCATCATGTGTAATGCCACTATCAGTAAATGTAAGACCTGCCATTTAAGAGAAACAACAGAAGTGACTGGCAATGATGCAGATATCAAACGTGAGTTTGAGCGCATCGAGCGCAATCAGACGATAACCGATGCGCTGCGTACGTTAGACCTCTTAATTGATACCGTCGATATATTAGAAGACTTAGAAGCCAAGCAAGCAAAAACCCCATCAGTTGGAGCTGATGGGGTTTAGGTGTTTCTGAAATACAAACATTTGATGAAGGAATCTTACAATGAATATTCAAACTTTGCAAACAAATAATAATCAAACAATGAGCAGTCGTGAAATTGCTGACTTGTGCAATAAAGATCATCGTCATGTATTACGCGATATTGACGACTTGAATGCAACATACGAAGTAATGGCACTGCCCAAAGTTGGGCAGTCAAATTATACCGCTGATAATGGTCAAAGCTATCGCCAATTTTTACTTAGTAAAGAACAGACGATTGATTTGATCACTGGTTATCGTGCTGACATTCGCATACGCATCAATAGACGCTGGCAAGAACTTGAAGCACAAGCCAGCGCACCAGTTATTCCAGCCACTTTATCTGAAGCATTACGCCTTGCCGCTGATCAAGCTGAGCTTATCGAGCACCAACAATCACGATTAGCGCTTGTTGAGCCTAAAGCCGCGGCATTGGATGTTATTGATAGCTCTATTGGTAGCTTAAATGTTCGCGATACTGCCAAAACGCTAGGCATCCCACAAAACAAGTTTGTTAATTGGTGCATAGCCCATGATTGGATGTACCGAGATAATCGCGACAAGCTAAAGATGAGCAGCATTCGCATGAAGCAAGGCTTTATGGAAGAGCGCGCAGTGACGTACCAAGGCAGTAGTAATGAGCGTGTGGCAACCACTCAGCCTCTATTCACTCCAAAGGGCTTAACACGTCTTGCCTATGTATTCGCTATTGTTCATGAGGTGGCGTAATGCATTTTTATATGTTCAATCCTGCTGACTTTAACAATTCAACACGTCATCTGTTATTGCCTGAGCGTGCCATCTATCGCGACCTGATAGATATGTACTACCACAATGAACAAGCCATCGACACATCAGATATGGATAGGCTGGCTCGTCGTCTGCTATGTACTACGCCTGAATATCGCGCAATGCTTGAATACATCCTTGATGAGTATTTTGTCAAACGTGGTAAGCGTCATCACCATCATCGTATCGATAGAGAGATTAAAAACTACAAATTCAAAAACAGTAACGCAAGTGGTAACGCTGTAACGTTTGATGTAACGCAAGGCGTAACGCCAAGTAACGTTACGTGTAACGATGACGACACACCGATGACTGCTGCTGAACGTACTCGTAAATCACGCCAAGACCGTAAGTTAATGATTGATAGTCTTATTAATATAGGTGTGACAGTAGATAAGAGTATTAAAGCTGCTGACCTAAGAGAGTTATATGCAACTCACGCCGACACTATTGCAAGTAACGTTACAACCGATGTAACGGAAACTGTAACGAATAACAATGAGCCATGTAACGATAGTAACGCAAAAAACGCTGCTATAACTAGTAACTATGAACCAGAAACCAATAACCATAAACCAGTTAGTGAGGACTCGCGAACACACGAGGAAAACTCGGTTGTTGGTAATTCTGTGGATAACTCTACTGATGCAAATAAACCTGTACCAGTAGCACCTCAATCATCAGCCAACCAACCAGCAACCAAAGCCGATCAGATACGTGACCAACGTGCAGATGATATCGAAAACTGGGAAGCACCAACTATCGATGAAATGCGCGGTGAGTTGTTCAAGGCTGGCAAGCTGATTCAGCTTAACGATGATCAGTATCAGTTTGAGATTGGTGCGTTCAAATCTCATTACGCTGAGCAGGCGCTCAAAGGCAATCCACTGACTACAGATTCTTATCGCAAAGTAAAGCTCATCAAATGGATGATGCGCGAAGCAGATAACCAAAAAGCCAATCAAGCACGTCAGGAAAAAGCCAAAGGTCGTTTCTCTACAGACAATGAAGAATGGGGTACTACTGCAAACAAAGGTAACTCAAATTTTGATAGTGATTTACCACCTGTATTTCATCAAAGCCATGCCAAACCAACTATCCAAGCCAAACGTGATCCAAGCGTGTCGGTTATGTTGAATGGTTTATGGAGAGAGCCTTTGCCTGGTATGAGTGTACAAGAAACCTATGAGTACATCGCTCAACAGCAGATGCCTGGTGAAATGCAGGACGAAGCTTACGACAGATTATTAAACCAAATGCAGGAGGCGGTATGAGTATTAAAACTGGCACGGGAACAATCACAGAGCACAGAGCCAACGGCAAAGTAGTACAGAAGTCTGAATATACCGGCAGCACCAAAGTCGCTGTCACTTATGCAGATGGCAGTAAGGTCGATATGACAGCCGATGATTTCAAGCGAATGCATCGGGTTGTTCAAAAGTGAACATGACAATCGAGCGTAATTTTGAAACACGATTAACCATATGCAGTCAAATTGCTAAACGTCATCCTGCTTGGGTGGGTCGTGAAGAGTTAAGTCAGTATCTCACTGGATGCACACGTACTCATCAGCGCCTGCTTAGTGGATTGGTCAGTATCGGTTATTTAGAGCGTAGTGATACCAATCCGGCAGGCTGGCGTGTCGTCAAAAGCAAAGTTAAGGGGTTTAGAGCGTTATGACTTATTTTGAAGGGTTTACTCATGGTGTTGTAAACACTAACCAAAAGGTTAAGTTTAAGTTAACTAAGCGTGGTCAAAAAATACTAGATGATCATAATGCTGACGTTAGAGCTACTTGCAATATGCTCTCTGATTATAACGCTACTAAGATAGATTCGGACGGCCAGCATGTTATGCAATTGCATAGAGCTATGCGGGTGTTTGGGGCAGCAAATACGCTGGGTACAGAATCTCCTTTTGAAAACTGCAGTCTGACTATTCTTCGATAAACAAAGTGATTAAAGGGCGGTAAGCAATATGATTTTAATCGGTATCGACACAGGCGTTAAGACCGGCTTTGCTCATAGTATTGACGGAGTATTACAAGAGGTATCTACTCAATCTATTCTTAGTGCCCAAGACAAGGTTTTGGATATAAGAGACGAGGCTGCCCAGTCCGACGTAAAGCTAGTGGTTTGTATTGAGGACGTTCGCAAGCGCAAATGGGTAGATCCTAGTATTGGTAATGAACGCTTAAAAGGCGTTGGGTCAGTCACACGGGATTGTAGCATCTGGCAAGAGTTCTGTGAGCGTAATGGACTACGCCATATCTTAGTGCCGCCATCTCATATTGATACCAAGCGTAACGCTGAGGACTTCGAGATGATCACTGGTTGGAAGGCTCGCACATCTGGTCACGCTCGAGACGCTGGCATGCTTATATATAAATATCATCGATTGATTGAAAAGGGTGAGGTTGACGTGCCAGCGCCCAAGCCAATTAAGAAGAAAGGGAAGTAATATTGTGAAAAATACAATAAAACTTATCATCGTAGTTTTTATTGCATTCGCTATGCCTTCAATAGTTATGGCTTATATAGAGCTCATTGCAGGCGCAGCATTCACAATTAGGCAGTGGTGGATATCTTTAATAATGTTGTTTGTTTCCATATGTGTGATTGGGTTTCTACTTATAGAGTAGTGGTTTTAAGGAAATAATGATGGATGAGGTCGAGATTAATAGCACATGGCGATGCAAACAAAGTGGTGAGGTGATAGACGTAAAGTCGTTAATGCAACGCTGCATTGTCTACGATATGGATTCCAAAGAGTGCCATTCTGACATAGTTTATTTTTTGAATAATTTTGAGCCAACAAGTGAGGTGAGCCAGTGATAATTGATGAATTAGGTATTAAGGCAAAGTTGGCAATGTGGGGTCGTTGGGTAGGTCGAGGCAATATAGCAGCGTCACCAGTGGGCGGCGGAAGCGTAGGTAGTTGTAGCCCGCTAGGTTATAAATCAGCATGGAGTCTGATATTGCCAGATAGTGGCGGTGGTGTTGATATTGGATATGATGATGAGATGCTAGATATTGAGCATGTCATGGCATACATTAAGGTCCATGATAAGCTTAGTTATAGATTGATCAAGCTTAAGTATCGATACGGGTACAGTTATCAACGTCTTGCAGTAAAGCTTACCAAGCAATTGCCTGAATATAGGCGTGGCGGTACGAAGGCAGGCATGAAGATGTGTGATAAGCATTGTAAGAAGTTAGTTGATGCAGCAGAGAATGAGGTTGAGCGATTGCTTGTATCCGAAACAGTTTGACTTTGACCGAGGCGTATAGTATAAGTATGTTATATTGTCTGCATCCGCAGCGAAAAGGTGTTTAGTTAATTCTAAGCGCCTTTTTTATTGCTCTTATTATCCCGTAGGTAGCTCAGTTGGTTAGAGCGCGTCACTGTTTAGTTCATGAGGTCGCAGGTTCGAGTCCTGCCCAACGGGCCATATTATTATTCCTTTGCTCACGTTAGAAATAGCGTGGGCTTTTTTATGCCTAACGTTTGGTGATGACATGATAGAAACAACAAGAGATGGAATGGTAGCCGCAAACATGGCTAATCGTAATTTTAGAGAATTATTTGAGCCTGTAATTGATGAGTTAAAAACCAAAGAAGCTAAGCGCATGTATTGCAAAACACTGCTATCTCATTTATCCGCAAAACTCTCTCATGTCTCTACCGAAACGTTTGAAGATGATATGAATGAAATGATTGGCGTAATCAATGAGAGTTGCTTAGCTAAATAATTTTACTATCCGTTTTGTTGATGGTTTTTATATTTAACGTTTGGTCATGGAGCTGCTGTCATGTTGTACGAATACTCAGGCAAAGAACTCTATGACAGCTATGACAATGCTGAGACACCGATACTTAAAGCGCATCAGCGCAAGCTGCTACAAGACCGTGCTGACCGTGGCAACATTGAAGCCAAGAACTTCATTAGGCTCATAGAAGCTAAGGAAAGTACTCATGCCATCGACACCATGTAGACAGTATCGCTGTCCAAACCTCGTTAAACGCAAAGACAAAGGATACTGTGATGAACACGCAGACCAACGCAGCAACTGGACCAAGCGACCAGAACGTACCGGCAGCACAACCAAGCGCGGTTATGGACATGCTTGGCGCAAGATTCGCGCGCAAGTACTTGAGCGTGATGGTCATCTTTGCGTGGCTTGTAAGCAAGCAGGTAGATACGTGCCAGCCACCGACGTCGACCACATAGTACCAAAGTCTAAAGGCGGTACGGACGAGCTCAGCAACCTACAGTCGCTATGCAATCCGCATCATAAAGCTAAGACAGCTAACGAGTAAAAACCATGCTTAAATTTATCAAAGTAGGCAAGACGATTATCAATGCAGCAGATATTGAATCCATACAGCCCGGAACATATCGAGATCATAATGGGTTGCAGCAGCATCGCATAACAGTCACATTGCAAAACGGTAACCGCCATAACTTTAGTATTGATTCTAGCTCTGAGATTCAGGCTGCGATTGACGATATATTTAATCAGATAGCCCGCTTAAATAACTCTACTGGGGGAGGGTGGGTAAATTGTTCAGCCGGAAGCCCCTAGTGACCGCCCCCTAAAGTACATTTTTACGAGCGTTGAATTAAAAGTTTGCCCTATTGACCGACTAAGGATTATTTGCTATGGGAGGGATTGCAGCGGTACCGGGTCGTGGTCGCAAGGCTGACCCCAGAAAATCAAAAAATAAAAATATTAATATCCCAACATTTAGTGAAGTGGTCGATATCGAGCCGCCTGAATACATGAGCGATTTAGAATTTGCACCGATGATTTGGCGGTCAATAGTTCCAGAATTGCTTGAAAACGAATTGCTTAGAATTACAGATATGCACAACGTCGAAGTGTTTTGCATGGCGTATGACACTTATCGCAAAAGCCAGATGGAGCTTGCGAAAGAAGGCGTTACCGTTATGGGCGCATCAGGCAGTCCAATTAAAAATCCAGCATTAACCGCACTCAATGAGGCAGCAAGACAGATGGCAACTTTTGGTAGCTTACTAGGATTAGATCCTTCATCTCGTCAACGCTTAACTGGAGCTGGTGATAAGAATCAAACCAACCCATTTGCAGGTGTTCTGAATATGTGATGAATGCTCAAGCGAGATAAATATGGTCGATTATCCTAATGTTGATATCGCCAATAAGTGGGCAAGAGCAGTCGTCAAAGGCAAAGTTCCAGCATGCAAATGGGTAGTTCTGGCTTGCCAACGTCACTTAGACGACTTAAAAGCATCAAAAAAACGTGACTATCCATACAAATTTGACCCAAAAGCCGCCGAAAAGAAGATACTTTTTGTTGAATTGCTGCCTCATACGAAAGGTGAGTGGGCCCTAAAGCGCTTAAAAATTCAGCTTGAGCCATGGCAAAAATTTGGCATCGCGGTCACGTTCGGTTGGATGCGTAAAAAAGATGGCTTCAGACGCTTTCGTGAGTCCTATTGGGAGGTGCCACGTAAGAATGGTAAGTCGGCAATTGCTGCTGGCGTCGCTCTTAATATGTTTGCCAATGATGGCGAGTTTGGTAGCGAGGTTTATTCAGGCGCGACAACCGAGAAGCAGGCATGGGAGGTTTTTAAACCTGCTCGCTTGATGGTATTGCGGTCGCCTGCTTTGGTAGCAGCGACTGGCATACAGATTAATGCAGCAAGCCTCGAGCGCCCTGATGATGGCTCTTTGTTTGAACCAATTATCGGTGACCCGCCAGATGGTCAGTCACCACATTGCGCCATCGTCGATGAATATCATGAGCATCCGGATAGCCGTCTTTATGACACGATGCAAACGGGTATGGGCGCGCGTCGTCAACCGATGATGTTTGTCATTACGACAGCTGGTCACAATATTGAGGGCCCATGTTATGAGCTGCGCAGTCGTGTGCAAGACATGCTGCTTGGCAATGTGCCAGATGATGAATTATTTGGCTGGATTTGGAGTATCGATGACGGGGATGATTGGACAGACCCAAATGTACTGATCAAAGCCAACCCAAATTATGACGTGTCTGTATATGCTGACTTCCTAGCATCGCAGCAAACCAAAGCTATCAATAACGCAAGCCGTCAAAACTCTTTTAAGACCAAGCATCTAAACGTTTGGGTATCAGCAAAATCTGCCTTCTTTAATATGGAGCATTGGCGCGCGTGTGCTGATGACACGCTAAGCATCGATGATTTTTCAACCACACCTTGTGTGATGCCGATTGATTTGGCGTCAAAAATCGATATTGCCGCGCGTATCAATCTGTTTTATCGACACGAAGACGATGGCAAGCTTCACTACTACTGCTTGGCGCCATGGTTTTATTTACCAGAAGACACGGTTTATAAGGGCGATGAGAAACAAGCGGTTGAGCGCTACCAAAAGTGGATGAACCAAGGGCTGCTTGAAGTGCACGATGGTGCTGAAAATGACCTGAATGCCATCGCTGAAGACTTGGTTTCTGATGCGGGTAGCTTCCCATTAACCGAAGTACCTTACGATGAATGGGGCGGCTTCCAAGTCGCCGCCACTATTGAAGCCGCCGGGTATGACGCGGTGAAGATTCCCAAGACGGTTAAGTCTTTTTCTCCAGCAATGCGTGAGTTAGAGGCTGCAATGAAAGGCGGGCGGTTTCATCATGACGGTCATCCGGTCCTGTCTTGGATGATTGGTAATGTCGTATCACGCGAGGATGCAAACAACAATGTATTCCCGCGTAAAGAAACCAACTACAAAAAAATCGATGGTGCTGTTGCCCTGCTTATGGGTATCAGTCGCGCAATGGTATTGGCTGGTGATGGTGGCGGTGACAATGGCTTCTACGATGACCCAATCATAATCGGCGTTTAATATTTAAGGGATTCAATGTGCTTAATCTAATCAAGCCCAAGCGTTTTGCGAAAGCTGCAAAAGCCGCCATTAGTTTTTTAGGCTTGGATGGACATCTGAGTCTAACGCCTAGCGACAATGTGACAACTAGAACAGCCAGTGGCAAAAATGTCACTGTTGATAGCGCCTTACAGCTTAGTACTGTGTTTTCGTGCGTGCGCTTGGTATCTGAGACGGTATCAACACTGCCGCTTAAGGTTTATGAAAAAAAAGCGGATGGCAGTCGGATAGTAGCTAAAACCCATCCGCTATATGACCTACTAAGTCGATCACCCAATTACGAGATGACACCCAGTCGCTTTATGCAAATGATTGTGGCAAGCCTACTGCTTTGGGGTAATGCTTACGTTGAGATTAAGCGCAATATCACAGGCAATCGCATCATATCACTTGAGCCGCTATTGCCTCAGCATGTCAGTGTAACTCGCAATAAAAACAATCAGCTGCTGCAGTATCACTACACAGATGAAGGTACGCGCCGCGAAATTGGTCATAAAGATGTCATGCATATTCGCGCGTTTGGCGTTGATGGCGTGATGGGTATCTTTACCATTAATAAGGGCCGAGAGACTTTTGCGACTGCTGCATCTGCTGAGCATGCAGCGGGTAAGTTCTTTGAAAATGGATTGCAAACGTCTGGGTTCTTAACTACTGACCAAAAGCTAACCACTGAGCAGCGTAACAAACTGCATACCCATATCAGTAAGTTTATGGGCAGTAGCAACGCTGGCAAGACCATGGTGCTTGAGCATGGCATGCAATATAACGGCGTGACCATGAATCCAGAAGCGGCGCAGATGTTACAAACACGCTCTTTTGAGATTGAAGAAATCTGTCGTTGGTTCCGCGTGTCGCCCATTATGATTGGTCACTTTGACAAGCAAAGCTCATGGGCCGCCTCGGCTGAAGCGCAAGACTTACATTTTTTGAAATACACGTTTAGACCGCTGCTGGTCAATATTGAGCAAGAAATTTTACGTTGTCTTATCGGAAAAATTGATAGCGACAAGTATTACGTTGAGTTTAATGTTGAAGGCTTACTACGAGCAGACAGTAAGACGCGCTCTGAATACTATTCATCTGGTCTGAATAACGGTTGGATAAACCGTGATGAAGTCCGGTCTAAAGAAAATATGCCACCGATTGAAGGTGGTGATAAATACACAATCCAATCAGCACTTATCCCGCTTGATAAGGTGGGCACAAACTACAGTGGAGTTACCAAAGATGAGCAAGCGAACAATGATGCCAAAAGCTGATTTTGAAGCAGCGCATGATGTAAAGATGCCGCTTGCTTTGGATCGATGGAATCCAGACATTAAAGCGTCAGACGATGACTCTGAAAACGTTATCAATATTTTAGAAGTTATCGGCTATGACTGGTGGACTGATGGCGGTATCACTGGCAAGTCTATTAGTACGCAACTCAAAAGATTTAACGGTGCAGATATTGTCGTTAATATTAATTCCCCTGGTGGTGATGTATTCGAAGGCTTGGCAATCTACAACATGCTGCGCGAATATGCTGGTCATGTGACTGTTCGCGTGCTGGGTATGGCCGCAAGCGCCGCATCATTTATCGCGATGGCTGCTGATGAAGTTAAGATTGCGCGTGCTGGCTTCTTCATGATTCATAATGCTTGGACTGGTGTTGGCGGAAATCGCAACGATATGCGCGAAGTTGCCGACTTCTTAGAGCAAATTGATGCGACCATCGCTGATATCTATCATGTCAAAAGCGGTATGGATGCGACAGAGCTTTCATCGCAAATGGACAAGGAGACTTGGATTAACGGCAAGACAGCGGTTGAAACAGGTATGGCTGATAGCTTCTTAGATTCTGACATGATTGCAGAGCAGACCAATAACACTGCTAAAGAGCGCATCGCAGCTCATAAACTAGATTTAATCATGGCGCAGGCGGGCATGTCTCGCAAAGAGCGCCGTGGGCTTGTAAAAGATTTAAAGAGTACGCCTAGCGCTACTCGAACAGATGCTACGCAAAACGCTGGCGTTGACTTAACGGGCTTGATTGACGGTCTGCAAAACGCGATTGATTCAATCAAACTGCAATAAACCAACTAAATTAAATTCACCTCGCTGCCTATATGGCGGCTTTTTTTGTGAGAAAAATTATGGATCCTGAAGATATCAAAAAAGACGACGTGGCCAATCAGCTAAAGCTGGTCAATGCTAGCGTCAAAGAGCTGACTGAAAAAGCGCTGCCGGCAGCCGAAAATGCTTTGAAAGAAGCAAAGAAAGCGGGTGACCTGTCAGAGAAAACCAAAAATGATGTGGATAAGTTGCTTACCGACTTAAATACTCAGCGTGACCTACAGAACCAACTAGCAACCCAATTGGGCGAAGCTGAGCAGATGTTTGCGCGCCTTGGTAATAATGGTGGTCAATCGCCTGCGAAGAATCGTGCAGGTGATTTGGTTATTGTTGATGAAGCAATGATTGAATTTAGTAAAAACGTCTCCGCTGGTCGCCGCTTGGCAATCGACATGCCACGTAACGCGCTGACTTCATTCGCTGTGAATCCAGTTGATGGTAGCACCAAGATTATCACCAATCCAAATCAGCGCTTAACGGTTCGTGATTTATTGGCACCTGGTGATACTGAATCAAATGCCGTGGCATATCTGCGTGAATTGTTGTTTACGAACAACGCTGCACCGGTCGCTGAAAATACGACCAAGCCTTATTCAGAAATCACGTTTGAAGAAGTGTTGTCTGGTGTTAAGACGGTTGCTCACTTGATGAAAATCGCCAAGCAGACGCTTGATGATTTGCCACAGCTGCGTAGCATCATTAATGGCCGTTTGCTTAATGGCTTGAAGCGTGTGGAAGATACTCAGCTGCTATTTGGTAGTGGCGTGGGTAACAATTTGCACGGTATTTATACGCAAGCGACTGCTTTTGCTAATCCTAGCACTAAGACCACGCCTTCCAATAGTTTGGATGTGATGCGTTTGGCAATGCTGCAGGTCACCTTGGCAGAACTATCAGCAACTGGTCACGTCATGCATGATATTGATTGGACTGATATTGAGCTGATCAAAGATGCCAATACCAAAGGCTACTTGTTCAGCAATCCGTTTGGCACGTTAGAAGCGCGCCTATGGGGTCTGCCAGTTGCTCAGACTAATCAGGCTGGCATGCTTGGTAATTTCTTAACGGGCTCGTTTGCAGATGCTGCGCAAATTTTTGACCGTGAAGATGCTAACGTCGTTATCTCTACTGAGAACGCCGATGACTTTGAAAAGAACATGGTCTCGGTCCGGGCTGAAGAGCGATTGGCACTGGCAGTTTATCGTCCCCAAGCGTTCGTTAAAGGCTCACTAACTGTCGGACCATAAGTTTAAAAACTATCGTTAATAGTACAAAACGCAACTTGTCTAACAGGTTGCGTTTTTTTATTAAGCCAAAAGCAATTTATAAGTTGTTTTTGTCTTACTAAAAGGAGCAGGTCATGAAAGTTAAATTTAAAGATGTTATTTGCATGGGTAATCAGACATATAAAGCCGGTGAAGTCGGTGAGTTTACCGATATCACAGGTCAACAACTGATTGATAAAGGCTATGCCGAAGCGGCTGCTGAGAAAAAATCTGATGATGACGCTAAGGCTAAAGCGGCTGCTGAAAAAGCCGAGAAAGAAGCTGCTGCGAAAGCTGAAAAAGAGGCTAAGGCGAAAGAAGTCGCTGCCAATACAAAGAAATAAGGCTGAAGGATAGCCTGCTAAATAAGCTGAGTAATCATTATGCGAATTAAAACTCTTAGATTCATGATGGTAGATCGTACCGTGACGCCACGCGATACCATCATTGAAGTCGATAAAGCCCACGGCGTGCAACTGGTTGAAAAAGGTCACGCTGTCGAAATTGAAACGCCTCAAGCCGTGGCTGTAAAAGCGGAAGCGGCCAAAACCAAAGTATCAAAACCAACTGAAGTAAAAGATAAGGCAGATTAACCATGGTCACACTTGAGCAGGTCAAGTATCAATGCCGTATTGATCATGATGATGAAGATGCGCTACTGACTGGTTATATGTCCTCCGCTCGAGATCATGTACAAATGCATCTTGACCGCACTATTTACGAAGGCGCGGTACCAAGTGACGACCCTAATGGCGTGATAGACAATCCGTCTATTGACCAAGCGACATTGATGCTGATTGGCCATTGGTATGCACACCGCGAATCTGTGTCTGAAACATCAATGAATGAGGTGCCGATGGGCGTTACAAGTTTGCTCACACCTTATCGAAACCTAGGAATCTAACAATGACATGCAAAGGATGTGAGGCCCGCCGTGAGTGGATTAAACAAAGAACCGACGAAGCCAGAAAACGAGCAAAGCAGCTTATTGCCAGGCTTAATAACGCTGGTGACCAAACTGGTCGAACAAAATAACGTACTGATTGAGCAGTCAGCCGAAAAAGAGCGGGTGATATTACGATTGCTTGATCAGCATGATGAGATATTAAACGAGCTTATCGAACAGCAAGAAGATGACGATGAGCAAACAGGATCTACCTTTTTAGATATGGATGACTGATATGGCATTGCAAGCTGGCGAGCTACGACATCGCGTCACAGTCCAAAGCTATGTCAGTGGCGGACGAGATGATGATGGTTATGATTTTCCATCGCAATGGCTGGACTTCAAAAAAGTATATGCAAAGATAACGCCGCTATCGACTAAGGATTTGCTTAGTGCACAAGCGGCAGATTCAGAGATTACTGCTCGAATGAAGGTCCGGTACCGCACTGGTCTTGATATCGATACGACCATGCGTGTCATTTGGAAAGGGCGGGTTTTTGCTATAGACAGCCAAGGGCTCGATGATAGCGATACTGGCGTGGAGTTCACGACTTTTAACCTAAATGGTGGCGTTGAGCAGTTTAAGGACTAATCATGGCAAACGAAATCACTGGTCTTGATGAAGTGCAAGCAAAGCTACGTCAGCTTGGTAATGCTAAAAAAGCCAAGAACGCAGCGACTCGCGCCTCACGTAAAGCCATGAACATCGTTAAAAAAGCGGCCGTACAAAATGCCAAGGCGATTGATGATAAAGATAGCCCCGAAAAGATTTGGAAAAATATCATTACTAAGGCTGGCAAGACCAAAGGTGTTGATGGTGTTGTGATGAAGGTGGGTGTCAAAGGCGGTGCGAGAAAATATGGCACCAATGCAGACAATAGGCGGGCAGGTCGAGTAGGTCGTAGATATCAAACCCAAGGCGATAAGAAAAACCCCGGCGGTGATACTTGGTATTGGCGCTTTGAGGAATTTGGCACCGCTACTAATAATGCGCATCCATTTTTACGCCCAGCACTAAATAATAATATCGATGCAGTAAGGGCTGAATTTACTCGCTCTTATAGTGAAGAGCTTGATAAGGAGATTGCTAAATTATGAGCGACTCAAACGTAATAACCGAGATTTTAGAAGATCGTATTTTGATTATTCAAGTTCCGCCCTCTGGTCGTAAATCTAACGCTGATATTGTGGAAGTTAGCTTTAAAGAATGGGTGTCTCTGTCTGACGCGATCAACAAGGCACTAAAGGAGGCGGGTAAATTATGAGCTTTTTACCGATATATCGGACACTCAAAGCTGATGCCAACGTCAATACGCTTATTAATGTAGAAGAAAAAGTCTTTGAAGATGTTGCGCGCCAGGATACGGTCCCACCATACATCGTCTGGCAAACCATCAGCGGGCAAGCAAACAACCACTTGGATGAGCCTGCAAATTTTGACGACACACAGTATCAGTTGATGGTCTACGCAACAGATGCAAAGGCTGCTTACGATTTGCGCGATGCTTGTCGAGCAGCACTCGAAAAACAATCTTGGGTATTAAATCCATCTATTAATCTATATGACAGCAAAGCCAAGCTGTACGGTCGCGGCTTTGATGCCAACTGGATATTAGCGCGTTAACTATTTACCAATCACACTAGGAGCCGATCATGGCGAAGAAAGAAAAAGGCGTATTTTCGCAGGGTACAAAGGTCTGGATTAAGCATGGCGATGAAGCTGAGCCGACGCTGACAAAAATGGACTGTATTACTGGCATCGTACTGGGCGATGATAGCCCAACCGAAATTGATGATACGTGTCTAGATGAGCCAGATTCATCAACATCAACATACGGCCTTAATAAGCCGGGCGAAGGTTCTATCACTATCAATACAGACCCTAAAAATGCAACTCACATGACACTGTTGCAATTAGCAGAAGATAAAGAGTTTGTAGAAGTTTATGTGGGTTGGTCTGATGGTATAGGCATTTCGCCAACGTTGGCGACCGCGCTGGTCACTCTACCTGAAACGCGAACTTGGACGACATTCACGGCACGATTGAAAGCGGGCGCTCCTACGTTTGACCCTGATTCTTTGGTCAAGCATGCGGTCTCAATGAAGCGTCAGTCGAAAGCAATCACTGCGTTTAAAACTGCTACGCCATAAAAGCGCTGCATAACATCAATGAAAAATAAACCCTCTTAACTGAGGGTTTATCTATTTTTAGGAAATGAATATGGCAAAGTTAAGCTTATCAGATATTAAGTCAGGCAGCCTTGTCTCGCAGGTGCGTGATGAAGTAGTAGAGTTTTTTCATAATGGCGAAGAAATGAGTGTGGATATTCGTATCAAACAGCTACCATTTGTTGAAACTGAATCGCTATTTAAGCGCTTGTATGAAGGTGAGAACGTATCTAGCGAGTGGATCAGCAAGGCATTGGTTGACGATAAAGACAAAGTAATGTTTACCAAGAAGCAGGTAGAGGAAAACTTTGTACAACCATTAGCGGTCGCTGTATTCGATAAGGTTTATGGTGCTGATAATCTAAAAAAGTCGATGGAGAAATCTCGGAGCCAAAAGGATTTATAGCTGGCGAAAATGAATTACTATTTGAGTTAGCGCTGGCAGGTATCGGCGGCAACACGATACACCAAGTTAAAAACAATCTAACTATGCTTGAGATTAATCAATGGGCAGAGTACCGCCAAAGGCGTGGTAGCTTAAATATTGGCAGGCGTGTTGAGCAAGCATCGGCAAATATCATTGCTATGAATATTAATAAAGGTCTTAAGTATGAAAACTGGGTGGAACCACTTGAGTTTATGCCTAATGAAGATGATGTGATTGAAAGCTTTGAAGATCAGATTGATAATTAAGAAATATTGCTAGAGTGTTGCCAATCAGTTATAGTTAAGCTTTATTTAACTATGGCGTACCAGATTATGAAAAAAACACTATTTACGTCAATCATAACGGCTGGCGTTTTGTCTGCTTGTGCAACACCTAATTACAACTATACTCCTGAACTCAAAGAGATAAGCAACCCACCAATCGGACAGGTAACTACTGCAAGCCTTGGGGATCATATGCTGACACAAGGAATGATGATTGAGCAAGATGCCATTTATATAGATGGCGACTATAATATGTCTGGCAATAGAGTATCTTCAGGCTATTTTGCGAAACAAGGTGAAGATGAAAAGTATGAGCAGTACAGAATCTCTAATGATGTTGGCGCCGGTAAAGTTACAAAGGGCCTGCTAAAAGATCCACCTGCTTTGTTAGCTGTTAGAAAAGAGGATAACGCTCTTTGCGTCATGACGATTTATAACTATGTCAGCAGTTGTACCGCAGACGTTCCGTACAAAAAGACCAATTGGGCGACTGCTAATAAAAATAGCTTTCAACAGACACTGCTCTATAACGGCAAAGTAGGCGATAAGATAAATATTGGCTATCGTGAATTTAGCAGCGATACTGCAAGACCAGCTTTTAATAATGATGTTGAATACGATTTATCACAATCCAAGGAGATTGGCTATAAAGGTGCTCTGATAGATGTCATCGATGCCGACAACAAACAAATTAAATATAAGGTCACTAAAGGTTTTAATAAGTAACATATAAAGATGAAATACTCTCCACGCCAAAAACTACCTGCTCAACAATTAAATTGGGCGCAATTATGGATTAATAATTTGATTGAGTACAACCAATGGGCGTCAGTCGATTCGATACCCATTGGCTATTATATTTACCTATACTTAGATGAAGAATAAAACATCAAATAATAAAAACCTCATGAAGATGATGTGATTGAAAGCTTTGAAGATCAGATTGATAGTTAAT
>Ga0114916_1000117_pt1 | contig 62527 bp, 42 predicted proteins | sample MalvirAntarct_66_FD_83501 | JGI IMG/M metagenome (GOLD analysis project Ga0114916, IMG submission 83501) | Marine viral communities from the Global Malaspina Expedition - Malaspina viral metaG Antarct_66 | ecosystem: Environmental > Aquatic > Marine > Oceanic | place: West Anvers Island... | reverse complement strand
GAATTAAAGGGAGAAAGTTTAAGAAAAAAACTGTAATATTGTCATTAACTTATCTTTTTGACCAAAATCCTTAGGGGGGTCAGTATGGCCAGAACGGGGGGTCAACATCACCAGAATATCCACTCTTGGCATCCTTTACGGGCTTGTCGAATACCTGAGGGGCATTCTTTAGAAACTGGGTCTTCCACGTGGTGATCTGTGTGGGATGGATCTCATACTTCCTTCCCAATTCTTGGATGGTATAGCGCTCGCTTAAAGCCTCTAGAACCACCTTGACCTTAAAATCCGGATTGTGCTTTCTTCTACTCATGATACAGTAAATTTAAATTAAAAATTCTAACTTAACTTACTGTCCGATTAGTGGGGGGAATTATAGTTTGCCGGCCATAAATATATTTTTAGAAATAATTCTTTGTTACATACTGTAAACCACATTAAAATTTCATCTGCCCAATTTTTATTGAATCTAAATCCTGAACGATTAGATTTATTCAATAATTCAAGATCAGAACCTGCACTAAGAATACAAGCCTCTAACCTTTTATTCCTCTTATCTCTATCTATTTCCTTATCTGATAGGTTTGCAAATGGCTCTACAGGCAGCCAGTTTAATTTATGTTGGCGAATTAGATTTATAAAGTTGTCTGTAAATACAGTTGGTGAAGTTGTAAATGCATTAAATGTATTTACCCTACTTACTTCGCTAAGTATTTGAGACCATGAAACACCTTTAATTTTGACAGTATTTTGATTTACTTTTTTTTCAAATGCGATGTGTAATTGATTGAATAATTGCTGCTTGCAGTTTTCATTTGTTCTTTTGACTTCAATCATGATTAGTATATCGCCGATACTTACTACGATATCTACTACAGGGCTGTAATCCGTATGTTGATTATAGGTCAATTTAAAGAAATCTGATATTTGTATTAAATCCTCGGTTAACATTACACCATATACACTACGCATACTAGTGGCTTGAAGTTGAGTTGCGGGTTTTTCAATATCAATTTGCACTTTTGACTCTCTAATCTTATTAGCGAGCAAGTATTCATAATCTTGCTTTGAAATAATCAATCTTAAAAACTGATGAAGTAATAAAGTGTCATTTTGCAAACACAAAACCAGCGCGCGACTAATGTTCTTTTCTAAATACTCAGCAGAATCGTTTTGATTGAAAAATTTGAAAAGGTTGAGATGTCTGTCCATACATACTATTTCATCCCACGTACGCGGTTATCATATAACTCATTAAACCACATGGCTTTGAATAAATTGTTGACTTTATCCTCGGTCATTTTATTATAAAACTCTAGTTTTTTATCAATGAAATTTAATAGTTCACCATCTATCTCTTCATTGAATTTGTCTTTAATATTGTCTTTAGAATTGCCTTTATTAAAAAACGACATTAATTCATCATTTTCATAAATACTAGCCTTCATTTTTTTGAACTCCACTTTATCTTCTTCACTTAATTCTAAACCATAGGTATCGTTTAATACTTTTATAATCTTGGTTAAAAAGTCGAACTCATCATCTTGTGCACCACCAGAACCCCCTGGTTGCATACCTTCTTTTTCGCCATCACCAGATTCTAATTTTAAACTGGTGGTGTATTTATGTTGTATCTTATAACTGTCTAATTCTACATCATTTACCACATCTAGTGGTAAAGATGTTTTTGCGTAAGGCAATATTTTCAACAATGCATTTAAAAACACATAGGTTTTCTCTAATTCTACATCTGTAAAACTGATAATCTGACTTAAAAACCGATATAATTTTATAAAGGACTGCGCTGCAGATTTAAAAACTACTTGATCTTCTTCCTCTAAATCATCTACAAAACGTGCTGAAATTCCTTGTAAAATAGGTTGTATTTTTTCGAAATCGTTTTTAGGTGAAAAGAATATTTTAGCAAAAGCCTCTACCTCAGTATCGTAATATACTTTATAATTCTCTACTTCATTTAAACTATCATACACCGCGTTTGGATCTGTTAAGTTTTCTTCAAGTATGTAATTCTTTCCATAGTACTCTTGAAAATCTGCCAGTATTAATTCGGGATCGTTCACAAAATCTAACACCATAGTACTATCTTTTCCTTTAGTGCGTCTGTTTAAACGCGATAGCGTTTGCACAGTACTCGTACCTCCCAATTTCTTATCTACAAACATGGTATGCATCAACGGCTCATCAAATCCTGTTTGGAACTTGTTTGCTACAATAAGTAATCTATATTTAGGTAATTTTAGAGCATCTGGAATACTGATACGACCACCCAAATCGTTCATACTGGTTTCTGTGTAATCTTCTCCCGTTTCATCATCTTTTACAGTTCCAGAAAATGCTACCAAAGCTTCATAAGGCAACTTCATCTCACGCATGATGTCATCAAACTTGCGTTTGAAACGTACCGCATGTAAACGTGATTTTGTTACCAACATTCCACGAGCTTTACCTTGAATTTCGTTTTGGGTTTCTGCTGCAAAATGCTCTAGGATGATACGTGTTTTCTTTTCAATAGCGTGGTCTTGTAAATCCACATAATTGCCTAAAACACGCACTGTTTTTTTCTTATCGTACTCGCTATCTTCTATATCGCTACGCTTAAGGAGTTTGTAATAGCGCTTAAAGGACATATAGTTTTCTAACACATCAATAATAAAGCCTTCCTTAATGGCCTGTTCCATAGTGTATTCGTCAAACGGTTCTTTTTGGCCATTTCGTACCGTCCCAAAAAGCTCAATGGTTTTAGATTTTGGTGTTGCCGTAAATGCAAATTGCGATAAGTTAGGTTGTTGTCCTTTTTTAGCAATTTCATCTGCAATTACCTCGTCTAAATCTTTCCCTGGTACATCTTTTTCCGCAGCTTCTTCTAGACTTAATGCTTTGCGCATATGTCGTGCAGCTTCGCCAGATTGTGAGCTATGTGCTTCATCAATAATAATCGCATATTTTCTATCTGCAAACTGTGTTACCACATCACTAATAATTGGGAATTTTTGTATGGTGGTAATGATGATACGTTTTTTATCTTCAATTGCCTTTTTTAAATCTTTTGAAGTCGTGTTTTCATCTAGATACATTACCATACCTGGTGTGTTATCCAGTTGCTTGATGTTATCTTGAATTTGTTTATTTAATACACGACGATCTGTTACTACAATTACCGAATCGTATATTCCTTTTTGATCGGTGTAGTTTTGGTAAAAATTTGCCAAACGATAGGCTAACCAAGTAATCGTATTTGATTTTCCAGAACCTGCCGAATGCTGTATTAAATAGTTTTTACCCGTACCATCAATCTTTAATTGTGCTAAAATCCTGCGTACTGCTTTTAACTGGTGGAAACGCGGAAATAATAATTTAATCGATTTCTTTTCTACTAACTTTCTAGTTTTTGAATCATAAGTCTTCTCTACCTCTTCCTGTAAGTTGATGAAGTTTTGCGCCAAATCCATTAATGAATCTTTACGTAAAATATCTTCCCATAAATAGGCTGTCGCAAAACCATCTGGATTGTAGTTAGTTAGACCTGTGTTGAATGGTAAAAAATATGTGGATTTACCAGCTAATTTAGTCGTCATAAATACCTTTTCTGTGCCTACTGCAAAATGTACTAAACAACGTTGAAACTCTAAAAGTGGTTCGCCATTAGGGTCGCGGTCTTGCATGTATTGTTTAATGGCATTATGATGGTTTTGATTCGTTAACGCATTTTTTAGTTCAGCTGTAGCTACCGGAATACCATTGATAAAAAATCCTAAATCTATTTCGTTATTATTTTTTGTAGAATAAGCGAGTTGACGCACCACAGACAACCGATTTTCTTTATACCATTGTTCATGTTCCGGTGTTTTATTATTCGCCGGTTGAAAGTATGTCAAATGAAAATGTAATCCATTTATTTTAATCCCGCTACGCAAGGTCATCAAGGTTTTATTGATCTTTAAACCTTTTGATACGCGCTCCAGTAATTTTGCGTCAGTTTCATTGCCCAATTGTTCTTTAAGATGACTGTATTTATCGCCTTGAGATAGTACAATAAAACTCAACAGCTCTGAAGGTATAATGGCTTGCTCCTTATCGTATTTATAATTTGGCACTTGATGATATTCAGATACACCGCCAGCCTCCTTCTTGGATGTTAAATAGTTAACAATATGATCTTCAAAATGTATTTCTTTGGTTCCTCCTGCCATAGTACTATTTATTAATCATATTTTTATGTTTGGCTTTGAGGGTGTCCGCACTTACCATATTTATCTTATCAAACAGTTGTATTTTTTCCGTAAATGAAAGGTGTACTTCATCTTTATTTTCGCACCACCACTTGTAAAACTCAACCGGTTTGTTCTTGTATGGCACCAATGCCTTTATAGGTCTTTCATAACCTTTAAATGGTATTCTCATATTCAACCCTAGGGATTTTCTAAAATACTCAGAATGATGCAATTTTAATCTGTTTGCCAGAATTTCAAATACACTTCTATCAACGTTAAATTGATGCTTTATTCTTTCCTTGTCAAAGACTACAGGATCATGGTTTAGCCACTCACTGATTTTCATAGTCTGTTCTTTTCCGTCTACTTCTATAGTCAGAAGGTTATCCATGTTATAATAGGTCTCAGAACTCGCTTTAAAAATGTGTATGTTACTATCTTTATCGTTATTCTTTTTATCATTATTAATATTTGGTTTCCTTACTTTTTTTTTTAGATAGTTAATGATATTTACATCGTTAGGTTGATTGGACTGATAATTTTCCAATAAGGTATCAATATCTTCTCCAAGAAAGAAATCTTCAATAAAATCCCATCGTTCTGTATTCTCAAAACCGTTTAAAAAGAAATGATCAAAAATTTGATTGCTTAAATAATGACGTTCTAAGGTTTTTTCCAACAGGGTATTTTTATAAAATGTGTTGCTGGCATCTCTTTCAATACGCTGTGGATCGTTGATACGAATAAACACCATTGGGTTTTCACCACCTTTGATTTCAAATGTACCAATCTCAAGCATTTCTATAAAGTACCCTAAACGGACATAAGTAATGGCATTTGATTCTTTATTGGTTATATAGCGGTTTACAATGGGTTCATCTGTATTTTCAAACAAACGGCTAAACCTTTTTAACATGGCAGCAAATGCCTGTAAATACCTGTTATTAAATACACGGTATCTAAAGTTATGACCTTCCTTTTTTCTTTGCAAAAAGGCTCCTTCTTCAATAACTCCTTGCTGAATCATTCTTCCTGAAAATGTAGATAATACAAATTTGGACAGCTTTTCTGATTTGAGTTCATCTTGAATAGTCACATTTAATTTAGCCTTTAATTCTTCTTGTGTAAAGAAGCCTTCAAGATGCACGAATGCTTGTTGCAATGAAGTGAATAAACTTTCTAATTGTATATAAGCTTTACTGTAATCAATACTCCTCTCAATAGAGATTTTTAATTGCGGTTTTATATCAACATTTATTTGCTTAAACAGTTTGCCCAGATAAAATTCTCGTTTCAAGCTTGGAAAACTTTTATCATTGAAACTTTGTGTCCAGATTTTATCTAAATCTACCTCAACAATTATATTTTGGTGTAGTTTGGTAATCTTTCTTATTGCTGTTGGGTAATGCCTTTTTAAAATGTCAAATTCCTGTTCACTTACGCTTGCAAACACCACTACAAACAATTTTTTTGGTCTTGCAATTAAAACGTTGAATCTGTTTTTTGCTAGATAATCTTTTTCAATCATCATTAATGCTGTAAGCACTTTCTGATCTAGGTCTATGGCGTTTTCAAAAATATGCCCAAAATCGTCTATGGATAGTAAAAGGTTTCGGGATTGGTTTTTCAAATAGGCCTTGTGGATTTTTTGTAAAACTTCTCTTATTTGGTATTGTCGCAATGCCGACATACCATGTAACGCCTTACTGAATCGCTGATCTTGAGTAGAATAATTTAAGGCTGCAAAACCTTTAATTTTAGGATCTCTCGCCACCCTTCCTATTTCCTGCACATAATCTGGCAATAAGCCCGATGGCGCATGGTGGTACACTACTTGAATATCTGATATATCGACACCCATACCAAAGGCTTTGGTAGATACCATTATTTTACGATCTCCGTTTTTAAATTGTCGGTATGCTAGTTCTTTTAAATGTGAATCCAGTGAACCATAATATCCGGTAGCAATATCAGGTTGGTCGTTTAATGCTGATTGGATTTGCCTGATATGTTTTGTATATGGTGTGTAAACCAAAGTTTTTAAACCAGCTTCATTTATACCCCTAATAAAATCAACTGTTTGATTGAGTTTATTTCGTTCGTAACGTGACTCGAACCTATCGTGATTATTAATGACAAACTCTATATCACCACGTTTTACTTGCCCAATAAAAATATGTGGGTTTTGCATTAATAAACTATCTATACTATCAAAGACCATATCGTTTGATCCTCCATAAATAGCCGTTGCGGTAACAGCCACCATTGGGAATTGAATGTTTTTGTATTTTCTGATTTTTCTAATGTGGTTCCCTAAAAACCAATAATCAACCCTAAAATCACGTCCCCAAGTTGTAATTAAGTGGGCTTCATCAATAACCAATAAGCCTAAATTTCGTTCACCAATAAAATGCGATACATCATACGATAAGAGTAATTCCGGTGACATATACAAAATATCAATCTCACCATCTTTACAATTTTCGATGATTCGCTCACGATCTATTAAACTTAATTCACTATTTATGTAGGCTACCTTGTTATAATTTCTATCTGAAATCATAGCTTTAACTTGATCTTTCATTAAGGCTATTAATGGCGATACCACAATAGTAACATCTCCATTTTTGGACACGTGAAATGAAGGTAATTGGAACAATAGTGATTTTCCAGCTCCTGTTGGTGCCGTTAAAAACAAGTCTCTTACTTCTTTATTCGCTTTGGCATACTCGTATTCTTGAATGATAGTATCTACTATTAAACCTTGCGACACTTCAATAACCTCTTTACTTGAATTGGGGTTTTTATAGACCTTTAAATTTCTAAATCCAGCATTATCCCCCCAGTATTGCTTTAAAGCCTCTGATGTAGCGGTTAAGGGTTGGTAATCTTCTTCTACTGAATCTTCAGGTAAAAAGTAAAGTGCGCCACCAAAAGTGTTTAAAAAGGCGTTCATTTTACGCAACACCGTTTCGGTGTGCTGGTTGGTGGGTTGCTTTTTATGTAGTTTGATGTATGCTATTACAACTGTTGGATTTTCTATGACGTTATTTATAAACACATCTAACTCGTATAAATCAGACATATCAATAACCTCATGATCGCCATTCTGGTCTTTAAGCTCTATAGTTTTTTCGTCTTGGTGTAGCTCTACGGTTTCAATTTGTTGAGACACCGATTTTAAGGAATAATAGTACTTGTCACCAATTTTTAATTGCTCTGCATGGTGCAATGGCATATTATCACTCCGCTTTTCTATGCTTTCATTTTCCTCTTTTTCAACGTACAAGGCTTTGTCGAGAGGGTACAATTGGCGTAAATTATCTTGAATAACGACCACACGCTCTATAAAAAACGATGGATCTATATAGCTAAAGAGATAGGTTAACTGAGTATATGAAATTAAATGAAAATCCTTTGGCGTATTTAGAGCCGTGAAAAATGATGTGAACCATTCTTTACTAAAACTGGTGTGTTCTTCTGATAGAAAGGTAGCTTTATCTGTAATGTTAGCATCATCAAACCTATTCAAACATACTTCACCTATGCCTTGAACAACGAAAATTGCATTTTCCTTGCCTTTTTCTTTAATAAGATTAGTGATTTTTGAATGGTATAAATTTGCAATGTTCATGAGATTTATTAATTTATTCGTTTTTTAATACTCTTTAATAATTATTCTTCTTCGTTTAATGTATTTGTACTATCTATAAGTGTTTGACTTAAGTCTTTTTTTGGTTTAAAATCGCCTAAATTCTTTAATTTGGTAGCTTGACGCACTAAATTATCTGACCCAGTACTTAATTGACTGTAAGCATCATCATAGGCTGTTTTTGCTCTACCAATATTATCACCTACCTTTTCTAAATTACCAACAAAACCAACAAACTTTTTATATAGCTTTTCACCACGATTGGCAATTTCTATGGCATTTTGATTTTGATATTCGCGCTTCCACAAATCTTCAATTAATTTTAGTGCTGTAATTAAATTGGTAGGATTCATTAATAAAATCCGTTTATCATACGCAAAATTCCACAAGTTAGGATCTGCCTGCATTGCGGCAATGTATGCAGGTTCACTTGGGATGAACATCATTACAAAGTCCAGTGCTTTATCATAATCGTCATAGCCTTTTGAACTTAATCCAATAATATGGTTTTTTATAGATTTTAAATGCTCGTCTAATGCTGTTTGTTGTTCTTCTGGTGAGTCCGCTTCAAAATATCTTGAGAATGCATTAATAGATACTTTGGAATCTATAATTACATTACGTTCATCTGGGTATTTAATTAAGGCATCTGGACGCATTTTTTTGCCTTCTACTTCCGAACGTTGAGGTGTGCCATCAGGAGCATATAATTGCGCTTCCATAAAATAGATTTCGCCTTTACGTAAACCTGATTTTTCTAAAATACTTTCTAAAATCATTTCGCCCCAACGCCCTTGGGTTTTTACTTCTCCTTTAAGTGCATTGGTAAGGTTGATGGCATCTTGACTTATTTTATCACTTTTCTCTGATAATTTTTTAACTTCTTGCCCTAAAGAAAATCGCTCTTTAGCTTCTTTGTCATAGACTTCCTCTACTTTGGTTTTAAACTCTTTAATATCTTTGTTTAAAGGGTTTAATAGTTCTTTTATTTTAGCTTCGTTGACTTCTGAAAAAGACTTGGTGTTATCCTTTAATATTTCGGAAGCTATATTTTTAAACTCGGAATTGAACTTTTTACCCATTTCTTCCATTTCTGTTTTTTGGGTTTCCAGTTTATCTTCTAAAGCTTTGTTATTTGCTGTGGCTGTTGCTAATTGTTTATTGGTTTGTTGATTCTCGTCTTGTAACTCTTTATGTTTTGTTACTAACGCATCATATTGATCTTGCAATTTACCTTGCTCCTTTTCCAGACTAGCTACCTCTACTTCTTTTGTTGCTACTGATTTTTCCAGTTGGGCTATATTGCTCTGATTTTTTAGACCATTATCATTAAGAGTTTTTACCTCATCTTGCAGTTTACTTTGCGCCGACTGCGCTTGGTAAGCAGTTGCATGCAGTGTAGCATTTTGAGCCGCAAACTTTTGCTTGAGCCATAAATAAATGATTAATGCTCCAACTATTAAACCTATTATGAGGTAAATGTACTTTTCCATATTAATTATTATTTGGCACTTGCCAATCTCTTACATCTATTTTGCCGGTTACAGCTTCTGAAATGATGGATTGACGGTATTCTTTTAGTTTTTGGATTGAGGTTTGAGTATGGAGGATGACCTTATCTATTGTTATGGATTTTGTCTCAATATGTTTAACAATTGAATTTTGTTCAAGTATTGGTGGAACAGGAGTAAATACATTTTTCAAGTCATTTATATTAAATCTATAAACCTTAATTCCAGTAGCATTTTTTCTCAAGTCTTTCAAAAATACCTTTGAAGAGTAAAACAAATACTTTGGATTTATTTTACTATTTTTTGTTTTTAACATCATCTGTTCGCCACCCAATAATCCCAAATCATTTCTTTTATAAAAAACGGAATGACCTAAATCTTCAATTGTTTCAGATGTTGAAATAATAATTGTATCACCATAATTTACAATTTGGGAATCCTTGTAAAATTCATCATTAACATAGAATTTATATTTTTCATCAACTTCATTAACCTTGTAGGTTTTTCCGTACTGTAAAGCAACATATTTGCCACTACTTAATAACTCATCTTTCTTAAAACTTGAGTTTCCTCTAACTAAATAACATAATCCAATTAGTTTTGTTACCTCCCAATGCTCCGGAATCTCATTCAACAACTCAATACCAGAATCTTTTAAAGGTATATTTGGGTTTAAGCCTTTAGTAACTGCTTCGTTAATAATGGCTTGTCGTTGCTCTTTGAGTTTTTCAATAAGCTGTTCTTTTTGAGCGATGATGCTGTCTATAAGGCTAGTTTTGTGGTCTAGGTAGTTGGCTATTTGGGTTTGTTCTTCCATTGTCCCATAGGAAATTGGTAAATTTGATAATACACCCATTCCTATATTCTGCTGAGTACCATAACTCCAACTAATTTCTACTAAAGTCTTAAAATTAAAGGACATTAAGTAAAAATGAAGGAATTTAGGATAGACCTTTTTTTTATGTGCCCTGAAAACTGCAAGAGGAGACCAAATATTAAAAACATCATCAGTTTCTACCATTGCGGTATTTCCAGTTGTAGCCCCTGATTTTACCATAAAAATGTCTCCTTTTATAGGAGCGTATTTTTGGGAGTAAATTTCAAAATCTTCTTGACTAATAAAGCCTCTTTTTTTATTAAAATCTAATTTCCCACCTTTTATAGATTCCGCAGAAAGAAAAGGAATACCATGATCATAGAATTTTGGTGTTGTATGCGGACCATCAGTAATAGGTATTTCAAGAACATTTTTAATTGATGTAATATTCCAAGAAGATGGAATGAAACCGATAGCCCTTTCCTTACTTTCCTTAAATGTTTCGTATGGTTTTATCATTAGGCAATTAAGTCTTTTAAAAGGTCTGTAATGTTGCGTTCAAGTTCTACAATCTCGCTTTTAATTTCGCTTGCAGGTCGTAGTGGTTGGTACTCATAGAAATACTTTGTAAAGTTGAGTTCATAACCTATACGTGTTTTGTCGTAATCTATCCACGCATCGGGTACGTGTGGTAGTACTTCGCGTTCAAAATAGGCTTCAACATCTTCATTTAAAGGCACGCTTTCGTTATCGCGTTTTTTGCTATCGGGTTTTGGGTTGCCGCTTTTATCAAGGCTTATTCTTCCTTTACTATCGCGTAGTGGTTGCTCTACGGTTAATTGGTAGTAGCCAAAGTATTCGTTATCGAATATTTTACTGTGGGTACTTTCTTGGAAGCTGGTGTATAAATTAAGTAGCTGCCCAATGTGTTCTGTGGTAATTTCGTTACGCTTGTTACCCAAACTTTTTTTGTTGGGTTGGCAGAATAGGTGGCGTGTTTCTTCTTTTCCATTTATGGTTACGGTTTCGGTAGCATTGCCATCAATCAGTTGGATTTTACCTTTGCGTCTGTCATCTTTTTTATTGGTTAAAAACCAGATGTAGGTATTGATACCCGTATTATAGAATAGGTCTTTAGGTAAGGCAACGATGCACTCTAACCAGTCGTTTTCTATAATCCAGCGACGTATGTCGCTTTCACCACTTCCAGCACTTCCGGTGAATAAAGGCGAGCCATTAGTAACGACACCAATACGAGAGCCTTCGCGTTCCATTTTAGAGAGCATGTGCTGTAAGAACAGTAATTGTCCGTCGCTAACTCTTGGTGTGCCTGCGTAGAAACGACCTGCAGGGTTTAAAGCTTCATTTTCGATAAATTTTTTGTCTTTTTTCCAAGTCACTCCATAAGGTGGATTTGCCATCATGTAATGGAAGGTCTTCCCTAGAAAACGATCTTCACTAAAGGAATTACCGTGTTTTATGTTGTTGGCATCTTCTCCGGTAATTAAGGATTCTGATTTTGCTATGGCATAGGATTGCTCGTTGAGCTCTTGGCCATAGGTAACAATATCTGGTTTGTTTGGGCTATCGGCACATACTTTTTCAAGGATGTATTTCTTACCTAAATTCACCATACCACCGGTACCACAAGCAGGATCAAAAATAGTACGAATAATTCCTGGTTTTGTAAGTGATTCTTTTTCACCTGCAAACAGGAAGGTATTCATAATTTCAATAACGTCACGTGGTGTAAAATGCTCTCCAGCGGTTTCGTTGGATTGCTCGTTTGAGATACGAATGAGTTCTTCAAAAACATAACCCATACCGTGATTATCCACAGCTTCTGTATGCAAATCGATTTTACATATAGCATCAATCATTTCATACAGTAGACGATTTTTAGTTAATCGGGCTACGATTTTATCGAACTGAAAGCTCTCTAATATTTCCTGTACTTCTGGGTTGAAGCCGTTTAGGTAGTTGTTGAAATTAATTTCTATGTATTGAGGTTCATCCTTTAAAGAATGTAAGGTGTGTTTTGAGATGTTGAAAAATTTAAGATTCCCAGAAGCTTTACGCAGAATAGGTACTAATTTGTCTTCGTTAACTTTATCTTTAAAGTTATTAAAAGCATCGCGTACTTTTTGGTTTACTGGTTCTAGGATGCAGTCTAAACGACGTAACACCACAAAGGGTAATACCACATCTCCAATTTCATTTTTCTTGAAGGCATCGCGTAGTACATCGTCTGTAATCTGCCAAATAAATCCTACTTCTACTTTTGTGTTATTATTGCTCATTTTGTTTTTAATATCTTTATTTCCTACTGACTCTGCAAATATATTTTTTATATGTGCATTGTTGGTGCACAGTTTAATTTAATAATCGGTTTTTTATGGTTTTGTCTTTATTGCATCCGAATAGCATTCGTTGTGCCGTATTACCACTAACCTTTACAAACTCCGAAACTTCAAGACATTTTTTTTCTAATTTATCAAGTGTTATGGATGCCGATTGAAAATGTTTGGTGCCGTTATTATCGAGGTTTGAAAAAATCTCTAAATGTTCAAAATCGTTATCCAGTTTTACAGTATCAATATTTTTGGCATGAAACAGATCATACCCTTGATCCATCTTGCCGAAAACATAGTTACTGACTAATCTTCTTCGGTGAATGGTTTCGGTTAGGATTAATTCTAAATGGATAGGGAATAGACGTAGTTTTCTAATTTCGGTCATTAATTTGCCGTATTCTTTTATCCACCAACTTTCGGGTTTATCACAATCGTTGGCTATAATTGCTATTTGATAGTCAATAGCTAACATGTCAGGTAAATAAGCATCCAAGAAATTGATGAGGTTACTAAAGCCTCTATTTATTCCCTTGTCTTCATTAGAAAAATAATAGTTGTCTGTAATAATCAAACTATTAGAAAGGGCTTTATCAAATGTTATTACACCTTTCCAGTTTGAAGGAAAGGTTTTATTTTTTTCTAAATCTATGTAATATGAAAAATCAAGAATTTTTTCAGGAAGGTTATGTACAGAGTATATTGCTGTACCTAAATCTTCTCGTGTTTTAATTGCAATTGCATCTTGAATATCTAATAAGAAAATGGATCTTGGCTTTTCGATGGTTTGGGTTAAATCTGTTTTTATGCTTTCAATATAAATATCTAATGCCGTGGGGACTTCCATAGTTGCCGAGGAATTATAGGCGAGAAATATAGGATCTTCTGGATTTATTAATTTCTCATCCAAATTGTCATCGTTAATATTGATACATATGTGTACACCACTTTTTAACACCTTATTCCAGTGCGGAAAGTCTTCTGGAAATAAGGCAATTTCATCCAATATTTCTTGTTCGCTATATAAGGCTGTCATTAACTTTTATTTTTTCTGATGTTTTTTATGATTTCTATTGAAATGTTAGATGCCTCGTTGTAGAAGCCTGGTCCAAAATCTTTTTTGAATTTTCCTTGCTCTGTAAACTCCATTTCGTAAGGGCCTTCTGTTTTATGGAAATAGAAAATTTTGAAAGGGTTTGGGTTTAGCTCTTGATTTTTTAGATAATCTTCCTCAATTGAAAATAATTGAGCCTTCCGAATCATATACTCTGAATGAGTCTCAACAATAAAATTAAAGCCAAATTCTTTGTTTACTTCATGGAAAAACTCTGTTAATTTAGATTGTAATGCCGGATGTAAATTGAGTTCTGGTTCCTCTATCAGTAATGTGATAGCTTTTTTATTGTTTTTGTTGATTCTTTTTAGGCTTGCTACTCTCAAAATTAATAACATCGCTTGCAAAGACCCCATCCCTTTATCTGAAAGATGATTTACCTTTCCATTATCTTCCAATACGTGAAATTGGTATGCTTCACCAGCATAAAAGTCGATTTTATAGCTGTGGCCAACTTCAAATTCGCGCATCCATTTTTTTACAAACGCTCCTTCTGTTGTACTTTCGCCAATATCAAGTTGTTTAAACTCGTGAATGGCTTGTGCTAATGCATTGTTTTTATCCCTTAATTGAAATAAGGCTGATTGCTTGGAAGGGCTGGCTCCTAAATAATAAAATGACTCTTTTTCTAAAGTGTCTACCAATTCATCTATCCAATCTTTTAAATTTTCTTGGGTATTGTCTAACTCAATAATACCTGCTGAGATATCATCTGTTTCATCATTTACCTGATTATCGCGTTTTTCGATTGCTTTTTTGTAAGCAATGGTATTGTGATATAAGAATACACTGATTATTTCTTTGAGTTCGTTGTCCTCCGTCCTGGGAACATCTTCCATATCTTCTTTATCAAATTCTGCCAGATCGTCCAGATGTTCTTCACTACTGTAAACATCGCCATATTCCCATAACAAATCATTATCTTGGTAGTCTAAAGAATACTCTAAATTGTATTCAATGTTATCTTCTTCTAGCGGTTCATTGGCGTGAGTTATCCTATTCCTTCGCTCTGCCAGTTTATTGATTTGATCTACCAACTGTAAGGCTTCTTTAGAGCCTTTATTAGTAATGGCATTTTGTTTTTCTTTTAATCTTTTTACTTCATCCTCTAACTTCAGTAATTCATAGTTGATATTAACCTTTTGATTACTTGCTATGGATTTTTTTGTTATTCGCGTGCGCTCTGTGTTATAGTTCACCACGAGTTCATAACCTTTAACCTCATCTAGAATATGAAATACGTTAACATTGGCTTTGGTGCGATCATCTTCTCCTGATATATGAACCGTGATATTGTAGTTATGGAGTTTTAAGTTGAATACAATTTCCGGTTCGTCAATTAAATTGCATTTTGCCCTTCCAAAAGTTACTATATTGGCATCTTCAAGTACTTTATTATCGAAAGAAAATGTGTCTGAAAGTTGGTTTTGAAGGTAGTCTAGAGTTAATAGCAATGCCTTAACCATAGTTGATTTACCCGAATTATTGCGACCTACCATATAAGTGATGTTGCCAAATTCTAACATAGGGAAATCAATAAATCTTCTAAAATTTTTAAAAGCTATGCCTTTGGAGTGATTATTCATTGTGCAATAGTATTATTTATGTGTGCATTTAATCTGCACAGTTGTATTTTTTTAATAGTTCTTCTATTCTATTTTGAATTGTTGATTTCAGTTCTTCCGGTTCCAATACCTGTATTTTTTCGCCGTGTTGGAGGATTAAAGCTTCCAACTCGTAATTGGGGATTAATTCCAAAGTAACATCAGTATGATCGCTGTTTATATTGATGACTTTTTGTGAGCCGTGTAAAGGTTTGGTTTCTATATAGGGCCAAAGACTTTTATCCACTCGCAGAAGTATACCCGTTGGTTTTAATTCTTCATTAAAGGTGACCCCAATAATGTCTTCAAAATACTCTTTGAAGTCTATTTCAGTTTCAATGAAATTGGTGTTTGCTTGCTGTATTCTCTGTATTCTATCTAAAGCTACATTGGTTATGTTATTGAATTGGGGATTTTTGCCGAATACAAACCAACGGTTGTTATATTGTTTGAGGAAGTAGGGATGAAACTCAAACACCATGTTGCTATTTGAAACAAAGCTTTTGTAGGTAATGTTTAGGGGTGTTTTGTTTGTGATGGCGTGATACAGTTCTTTTATGTATTCCTTTCCTTTAAGGAATTCATTTTGATCAAACTCAATAACTTGGTTGGCTTCTGTTCCGAATTGAAAAGAGGCTTCCAAACGCGTGGTCATGCTCTCCATCCATTCAAATTGCGGTAAACCCTTGAACCTGTTGAGCGTGATAAGGGTTTCTTTTAGTTCCAGTGCTTCGGCTTCGGTAAGGGGTTGATTATTGATTGTGAAATTGGGATCTGCATAAAAATAATACACTCTTCTGCCTATTTTGTTTTTTTCAATAGGTGCAGCATAGCCATCTTCACTTTGCATAAAGATAATGTCATCGTAAATTTGTCTTCTTTGAACCCCTTCTGCCTTACCTGTGAAATTATATATGGCCTGTTGACACGCTTCAATAAGATCATCTATGAAATACTTTCTGGCTGTATTGCGAAAGCATCTATCTAATGTTTGGTATCTTAATATTTGGTGTTTGTTTTGTGGCATTTAAAGCTGTTTTATTAATTTATTTTTAAGCCACTCAAAAGCTGTTTCTTGGTCATATTTAATCTCTGGTCGCAATAAGGCCTCCATATCTCCTGTAAAATTGGGGTCGTTTTCCTTTTGGTCAATATTTTGTAAAAACTCCTTAAGAGTTGGCGATTTACCGACCGAGAATACCATGTACTCCTTAAAGCATTTAAGAATAAGGCCATAGTCTAATTCCAGATGCGATTTAGCAAAGTCTAAATCAAATAAATCCCGGCCTTTACTTCGTTGGTATAATGCGCGTAGCTTGGTGCCAAGAAGTTCATTGATGTTATATGTTCTAATATTGGCGCTCCCTGTAAACCAATCGTTTTTAACCTCAAATGGGAACTCTACCCAGGGCAAAACATTAAAGTGTTCTTTACAATTGATTTCTAATTTGAGGCGTAACCGTATGTCTTCGTATTCAGAATTAAATCGATAAAACGCTTTTGCTCCATGACCACTAACTTTAGTATTACGAGGTTCCTCAAAAAAAGTAATTACCTCCCCGATGCGCTCCATAATTGGTTTGATGGGGCCTTCCTTAATTTGAACCAAATCAATGTCTTCAGAATATCTAGGTGCGGGGTGGAGGTATAGTTTGTGTAATGCCGTGCCACCTCTAAAAGCTAGATTCTCTCCTAGAAAATCATCGGAAAACAACGCTACCAGGGTTCTGCTAATGACCAAATCTTGTTCTACTTGTGAAAATGATTTCCATGGGGCATGTTCTTGCCACTCTGCTATGTAGGGTCTTGGAATCATATATCACTCTCTAGTTTGATGTTTACATCAACTTTCCATCTATTGTCAACAGAACCTGGTTTGTTCTTATCGTTAATGTCCAATAACACCGGATAAAAACGGCCACGATTTAAAAAATCATAAATAGTTTTCAATAAGTTGCTTTCAGGCTCCACAAACTCTACTAAATAGCCCAGTCTTTGTATAACGCTCGTATGTGGATACCATTTTAATAATGACTCCAAATCAGCTAGATTAACCTCTTCCAGGAGTTCTTCAATATTGGCCAGAATTCGATTTAAACCCCCAAATTTTGTTTGATGATAAATTAGGTCGGCAATTGTTAATATTGGGTCGGACACATTAAAATATCCGGCGTCTGATTTTTTCTTTACAATATTCGATTTAGGCCAATTGGAAAGGGAAAAAAACTTAATAACTGTTCCTTCCTTTGAGATAGGCAATAGAGCTGGTTTTTCAGTAATAACATATTCCTTTTGAATTTGTTGATGCGCTGCACCATGAAATTTTGCTGCGGAGAAGCCTCCCAAGTAATATTCCCTATTTAGATACTCAAACAGCTTGTGTATATAAAGTTGTATTGGGAGTTTGCCCTGGGTTGCATATCTTGGGGGTATAATTAAATAGAAATTTTGCCTTAAGGCAATTATCTCCTTTTTAGCGGTGAGATAGGTTAATTCTTTTTTTAATGCTGATGCAGGTTTATCAATAGAACCAAGAAGTTCATCCCATGTAAAGGAGTATACTTCTTTTGATTGGCACACTTTTATGTATTCGGATAAATCCAACTTTAGTATTTTTTCGAGTAAATTACCAAATTTTGGGCATAAACTCGAATTTTCACTAAGATAATTTTAAAAATGAAAGAAAATAACTTTTCAAGAAAGGAATTGTACAATCTAGTCTGGGACCAACCCATAAGCAAACTTGCTAAAATATTTAATATAGATCCACAAAGCCTAAAGGATATTTGTGCGGAAAACAAAATTCCGTTACCTAATCGGGGCTATTGGTCTAAGGTTAGGTTCAAGAAAAAAGTAGTTAAAACCTCATTGCCCAAAATGGAGAATAGTATTGCCCGCATAAACCTTAATTCCGGTCCAAAGACTCGGAAATTTAGAACGGATTATCATCAACGAGCCTATGAACTGGAACAACGGAAGGAATTAAAGTTTATAGTTCCAGGAAGCATTTCTATCTATCATCCAATGGTCAAGAGTTCAAAGAAACTCTTAGAAAAGATTGATGATAGCAAAGAGAAGTTTAAATTCTGGCAATTGTCTCAAGAGAAGGACATATTGCCGATTCATACTGATAAAACATTAAGAACAAGGGCTCTTAGATTTATGAATACACTGATACAAATTGTGGAGGCAATGGGGCATAATATAACATTTGAATATCGTCGCTGTCATGTGGAAATGTTTGGGCAGATGACTGAAATTAACCTAAGACAAAAGATATATAGAATCCGAGATAAAGATGAAAGTGGGTGGGGCCGTGAATCTTGGAAGAAATCGGACAAACTTGAGTTTCAGGCCGGTCCCTCATTCCGAAGAAAAAATTGGATTGACAAGGATAAACGAAAACTTGAAGAATACCTGTCTGAAATAATAGCTTGGATTGAAAAAGATTGTAAATATTGGCACGATCTTAGGGCCCAACAGGCTATTGAAGAAAATAAAAGATTGTTGCAGGAACAGAAGCTTGAAGCAATTAAAAAGGAAAAAGAATTGGAAGAAGCCAAAGTGGCTCAATTGTTTACAGATGCAGAAAATTGGAACAGGGCAGTAGTGGTGGGGCATTATATTAGTGAAATGGAAAAACAGGCTATTCTAAAAAATCAAATGAATCCAAATACTGAGAATTACCTGGCCTGGGCAAAAAAAGTCATAATTAGGTTGAATCCACTAAATGACAAATTTGATTAACTTAAATGTAGAGAACAACTTGAAGAGTATATTGGAGAACGGTACATGTTCATTATAGTAGACTGTTCATTGTTAATGAACGCCTTTATCTGTTTCCGAAATTAGCCAGCCACAGGGTTTATTTTGAATGATAAATAATGCGTTAAGTATAAAATTGAATCTTAATGAATGACAAATCATACAAATTGGTTTGCAATTAGTGATTTGCTAATTACATCTGAAGCAACACCTTTTTTTTGAGATAATTGGCAAAACTATGCAGGGTAATAGAATTGCTTACATTTTTAGGTTATATAGATATGAACTATAAAATAATTTGAATAGTATTTTCAATAACTCACAGTGTTCATTATATCTTACTGTTCATTGTCCATGAACATAATGAAAAAATGAACGGTTATGATGGAATATCGCAAAAAGGACTTCGTTTATGAAGCTATCTCAAAGCTTATTTTGTCTTTTTCTCTATTAACTGTTCGTATACAAATGGACTGATATAAACATTTTACCTTTGGAGTCTATCGAAACAATTATGAATTGTTCGTTTTAAAAAGTTAGTGGGTATTTGCATTAGCGAGCTTCTTATTGTAAAAAATGTACAATATTTTGCATTAGAAATGTTCTTATTGCAAATTTTAGCGTTATTTTGCATTAGCAAGAAGGTTAATGTAAAAATAACTACATATATGCAAAACTTTAAATCGGGCACTTATATTAATCAAGGATATTATAAAAGCTTTCAGCCAACAAATATTAATAAAAAGTGGGTTTTAGACGATATGGAGCTAATCCATCTTCTTTCTAAAGCGGATAGGCAGTTGGGCCGTTTGGATATGTATAGTGAACACATTCCGGATATAGACCTTTTTATTAGTATGCACGTTCTTAAAGAGGCTACTCAGAGTAGTAAGATTGAAGGAACTCAAACTAATATGGAAGAGGCATTACTAGATAAGAAAGACGTAAGTCATGAAAATCGGGATGATTGGGAAGAGGTTCAAAATTACATTTCTGCTATGCACAATGCTATAGAAATGCTTGGTAAATTGCCTTTTTCGTCACGTTTAATAAGAGAAACCCACAAAACCTTATTACAAGGTGTTAGAGGAGAACATAAGTTACCTGGTGTTTTTCGTACAAGTCAAAACTGGATAGGGGGTGCATCTATAGACGATGCAGTATTTATACCACCAGTGCATACAAGCATTAATGAATTAATGGGTGATTTGGAGAATTTCGCCCACAACACAGAAGTTTATTTTCCAGATTTACTGAAAATAGCTATAATTCATTACCAGTTTGAAACCATACACCCTTTTTTAGATGGTAACGGTCGTGTAGGCCGTTTATTAATTACCTTATACTTGGTAGATAAGGACATTCTTAAAAAGCCCATTTTATATCTATCTGATTTTTTTGAACGCAATAAAACGCTATACTATGATAACTTAATGAAAGCTAGAACTCATGATGATATTGTACAATGGTTAAAATTCTTTTTGGTTGGTGTTATTGAAACCGCTAAAAAAGGGGTAGAAACTTTTGATGCTATTTTAAAACTAAAGCAAAATTCCGAGTTGAACATACAGACTCTAGGAATAAGAGCTAACAATGCACAAAAAATAATTCAGTATTTGTTTAAACATCCTATGCTCGATGTAGACAAAATTGTTGAGATTACTGAGGTTTCTAAAAGAACGGCCTATCATTTAATTAATGATTTAGAGGAATTAGGAATCTTGAAGGAAATTACTGGAGGTAAGAGGGATAAGCTTTTTACTTTTGATAGCTATTTAAACTTATTTAAATAATGTACAAATTTGTATTTAGGATAAATTTAAATGAATTACTAAACCATTTTATATTTAAGCTATAATAAAACCTCAAGCGCCTTATCTACAATCTCAGTGTCCAGCTCTTTAAGGTAGGCTTGTGTAACAGCTAAATTTTGATGTCCAAGGGATTCGCTAATAACATCGGTGGCCACACCTTTTTGTTTGAGGCAATTGGCAAAACTATGTCGGGCCACATAACTGCTGACATTTTTTGTGATATTGCAAAGTTTAGCTACTTCCTTGAGTTCTATATTATAAATTCCTAACATTTTATGTTTGCGATCAGCAAGTTGGGTAGGGGTATAGTCTTCGCGAAACAACAATGGAAATACATATTTGTTGCCATAACCATGTTCTCGATAATAGTCCAATATTTTCTGAACAGGAGGCATAATGGCTATAGAGAAGTTTCCTTTGGTCTTCGCTCTGGTGTAATAGATGACATTAGCTTCAACATCTTTCCATTCCAAGCACATCATATCGGCAAAATTCATTCCCCTGGTATAGAAGCTAAAAACAAAGTAATTTCTGGTGTTGATTAAATGTGGGTGGTCCGACAAATCTAAATTGATGATACGCATAATCTCTTCAAAATCCAAAGCACGTTTAAACCCTTTGCCTCTTAGCCTGGATATTTTATAGGTTTTAAATGGATATAGGCTTTCCTTGATGACACCACGCGCTATGGCTTTATTAAATAAGGCCCTGATGGCGCGCATTTTTACACCAACGCCACCATCTGTGCCACCACGCGAGCGGAGAAAGGCATCATACTTACTTAAAAATGCTGAGTTTACCTCTCTAAATTTTAGCTTCTTTAATTTATGAAATATTTGAACGGAAGTTTTTGTGTCTTTATAGGACTTCGCATTTCCGATACGTCCTGCAAAGGTCATTTCTTCAATAATCTCATCAAAAAAGGCAAATACATCATTACTGACAGGGTTAAAAGTAATTCTATATCGCTTATCAAAATCCTGCAAGGTATAGTCAGGATTCTCTACTTCAAGGTCAGTGGCAATCTTATAAGCCCGATCTTTAATTTTTACCAGTAATCGGTTATTTTGAAAATGATTATTTTTCTTTTTATTAAATGTGCCGGTGGAGGTTGTCCATTCTGAAATAGTTGAACTAAACGGAGTTTTATAAAATTTAGATTGCCTATCTTTAGTAATACGCAAGAAGATGGGATACAATCCATCAGATAATTTTTTCTTCCGTTGAACAATCTTAATAGTTATCATTTGACTTGATTTGGGTACAACATAGGTACAACAAATGGGCTATTAAATGTAAAAATTATATTACCCAATACAAAATAAATATTCATAAACAATTGGTAATCAGACTATAAGAAGGCAAATGACGCTAAATGAAATCATCACTTTTGAGGCTGTTAATCAGAGGGTCCTTGGTTCGAGCCCAAGAGGGGGAGCTTTTTATAGAAATCCAATCTATTAGTTTAGGTTGGATTTTTTGTTTTTGGTTAGTAAGCATGGGGACTACCTATGTTTTAGACCATAAGAACACTTTCTAGCCAAAAGGGATCAAGTACAATTTCTGGGTATTTGATATTTATGCAAACAACTGAGTCAATCGAAACAGGAAGAATTCTGTGTTTCTAACGCCTCTGAACTGGGCCCTAACCTAGGTTATAGTTGTAATGAATTTCAATGCTACCCATTCACCATTTGCATCAACTTCATGCGATTATTAATACCGATTTTGCTATAAATCCTGTGAGTATGGTCCTTTACTGTCTGAAGGCTTATGAACAGTTCGTCAGCAATTTGTTGGTTGGTCTTGCCTAAGCAGATTTGCTCAATAATCTCCTTTTCACGCTTCGAGATTTCAAATTTACGGTATATATATTCTTTTTTATCTTGTTTCGGGTTTTGGGCACTCAAAGGGGTAAAAACGAATTGGGAATTGAGCTTCAGATAGAACAAGGGGATAAAATTTGAAATAAAATACACTAATATCAATAGGGCAACTACCCAAGGATTAGTAAAGGCAAAGGGCAATACCGCCACTCTTAATGCGAGTGCCAAAAGCATCAAGAAACCAAAACGGATCACAATTTTTTTATTGGATTGTTTTTGACTTTTTAAAAAGTGCCGGACAATGCCAGCGAATATGAGCATATAGCCTAGTTCCAAACCAAGGAATATGGCCATTTCAGTTTTAATGGCATGTTCTAATATAAAAGCTGGAATGGGATCCACTAAAAAGTATATTACTGTAACTACAGCGATTACAATGGCCAATAAATAGGCATAGTTACGAAACGCTTTAACCTTTGATTTCTCGCCAACCAGGGAAAATCCCATTTTAACCAACATGTACCAGGAAATAAGCAAAAAGGGTACACCAAGAACAGGTATAAAATTGGTTACCGTTTTCACGGAATAAGCATCAACCTCAATTGAAGTGAGTATAACCCGCATTATGATCGGTGCCCAAATACCATAAAAGGCAAATGAATAAAATGTGACCAAATAATAAAAGTAGTTGCGATTAAATTCGGTATTGTAAGTGGTAATGAATTGGTGGCCCACCAATATACTTGCCGCTGCAACGGCGGCACAAAAAACAAATACTACTATGAAGGTTAAACTGAGCAACTATATGTATGTTATTGGTTAAAAGTATAAAAATGCAGCTAATACCAACCCCTACCTTAGTAGTGATTTTATTTTCACTACTATAGTTGGTATGAATTTGAATAAGTCGGACTTAAATTTGTATGAATTTAAAATCGACACTTATGGAAATCATCAAAGAAGAAAGAAAACCTGAAGCAACTATTACTGGAAGTTACGGTTATGGTTGGCAGCAGATGTGGAAACATTTTTTGTATTTGTTTTTAGTGTTGATCATTGTGGGAATTGCCGAATCTCCCACTTCCATTGTTCGGGATTCCGATGCCGAGAATTCTCCTGGAATGATAATTTTACAGATTCTGGCAGCGGTTTATTGGTTGTTGGTTTTTTCCGTCGTGAAATACGGTGGCAATTTAATGTACTTACGTGCCATTCGTAATGAAAAATTCGAAATCAGTGAGATGTTCGATGGCTTTAAAAAGAATTACATCAATATCATCCTTGCCAATTTGCTCACCTTTGCGATTATAGGTTTAGGGTTTGTTTTGCTAATTGTACCCGGAATTATTCTGGCCTGTAGGTTAGCATTCGTTTCCTATCTGGTCATGGATAAAAATATGGAACCTGTTACCGCCATAGAAAAAAGCTGGGAAATGACCAAAGGACATGGTTGGCAAATTTTTGGAATGGGACTGCTTATAATTCCTATAGTTATAGGTGGACTCCTCTGTTTTATCGTTGGGATTGTATTTTCCATTATATGGATTTCTGCTGCTTTTGCCTCAATGTACCATGCCATTGACCTTGAAGAAATGAAAGAATTGAATGATGAATTCGTCGATGGGAATAAACCTACCCTACCCGATGGGATCTAAAAGTAATATTTTGGTTATGAAGTTGTTGAAAGGAAACATGGATACCCTCTTGGTCTTTTTATATGGACCAATTCACCACCAAAAGAAACCATAACAAGGGTAATGTAGCGTTAACAATAATAGAAATGTTTTATACACTTGGCGTGGAAAGGTTTACCCTGAGCGGAGTCGAAGGGAGCCCAAGAGGGGAGCAAAAGTGGAAATCCAACTTATGAAAATAGGTTGGATTTTTTATTTTAGTCCCATATCTCAGGTCGATTAATTTTCATTGCTCTTAAATACGAAAGGAATTGTCCTGCGTGAACAGATTCGTGATATCCAATCCGCAATAAATATTTTCCAAGAATTTTTATTTCTCCATTTCCAGGATGAATAATATTGGTTTTGTTTAATTCTCTATCGGAAAATTGATTTACACTTTCTAAAAATGTTTGTCTATAGGGTTCCGCAAATTCAAGTTCGTCAGAAACGCTAACAAAAGGTCGATTTTCCCAAGGCGTTTTATAATCTGTCAAACTCCCATTGTTGATTATAATATTCCAGCCATAATCCGCTTCTAAAACGTGCCTAATCATTTCTATGGCAGTCATTGCTTTTTCGTCAGGTTTCCAATTATAATGACTTTTTGGAAGTTCTTTCCAAAGTTTTATGCTTTTTCTCCTTATTTCTGTAAAGTTTAGAATTATAAGTTCGGATTGGGTCATTTTCTTTGAATTGGGAATATTGCTCTACTTTAGTGCCAACAACTCTATATAGCCATTAACTTCATTCCTTTTATGTCCACTAAAATAGCTTAGAAGATTTTCTCATCAAAATAGACTATGTTGCCAGATGAAGTAATTGTTAAACTTTTCATGTAGAAATTGTAATGGGTTAAAGGAAGTTCCGAGGGCGGATGTAAGTGGGTATCAGATTTTACCCAAGGCTGTCCAAAAAAAATATTATATTTAAGAATTAATAAAAAATAGTACAAATGGGAAAATTTGAAATTAAAAAAGACAAATCTGGACAGTTTCGGTTTAATTTAAAGGCATCCAACGGACAGATCATTTTGGGAAGTGAGGCCTATACCACGAAAACAGCTTGTGATAATGGGATATCATCCGTAAGAAAAAATTCGCAGGAAGATGGCAGATATGAGCGCAATACGGCCAAGGATGGCAGCCCTTACTTTAACCTTAAGGCTTCCAATGGTCAAGTCATCGGTAAGAGCGAAATGTATTCAAGTACAACTGCCATGGAAAATGGTATAGCTTCGGTGAAGAAAAATGCAGCTGAGGCAACAGTTGAAGATAACTCATGATGTTCTTTGCAATAACAACAGCACAGGTTAATAATTACTTGGAAAGGCAGTCATAAAGGCTGTCTTTTTTTTGTCCATTTGGTTAGAGAAAGCTACCCTGGACTGAGACGAAGTGAGACACAGAAAGGAGCAAAATCAAAAATCCAACCTATTCAACTAGGTTGGATTTTTTTGTTAACGTAATCACAAATAAGATGTATATTACCTCCTGCGTTGCCCGGAATACTGCATGGCCTCTCCCTTACCGAAGCCATAGCTAAATCCAAGCGCAACAAATGTGCCCCGTTGACGTCGATTGTACACCTCATAACTGGCTTGGGCAATTTGGCTCTCGTCCACCCTGGAGGCGAACAGGTCCCTTACGCTTAAATTGAGTACCGCCTTGCCTTTCATAATGTTTTTTCGCAGCCCCAAATCCATAAAGAGCATATCGCTAACGTCACTTTGTACCGTTTGGTAACTGGATTGATAGTTACCGGTCATTTCCAAATCGAAATCCGATGGAAGTTTAATTTTTGACATTAATTTGGAAGTCCATTGGTCATTGCTAAAATCGAAAACGGTGGACTCGAAGTTGCCATCCCTTTTAAATTGATTATAATTAAAATCCCCGTTCAGGGTAAGCCATTTGGCAGGACTATATTTTGCATTGAATTCTATTCCAGTAGCCCTATTGGTGCCAATATTCTCTGGTTTGGTGGTGCTAACGTTGTTTTCGAAGGTGGTAATGCGTTCTATTACGTCTGTGGTATAGCGGTGATACACTCCAAAATTTATACTGGCAGGACCTAAAATGTATATACTGGTTATCTCATAGGAATCGGTAAATTCGGGCTGTAAGTCGGGATTACCCTGGCGTACGCTAAAATTGTTCCGGATATTGAAAAAGGGGTTCAAGTCCCACATCCTTGGTCGGTAAATACGCTTGGAGTAACCAGCTTGGAGGGAAACCTTGTCACTAAATTTATAGGAGCTGTGAAGACTGGGAAAAAAGTTGCCATAGTTTTGTTCATTGGCCGAACTTGTAGTAACCAGCAAGGTATTCTGATCTGTCTGTTCCAAGCGAAGACCTCCTTTAATACCCCATTTTTTACCTTCATAAGAACCGGTACCGTAAAGACCTAACACCTTTTGTTCGAACTCAAAAATGTTGGTCAGACCCGGGTCGTTTACAAAGGCTCCGTTGGTGAAATTATTTACCTCATAATCATTGCTTACGTCGTTCATGACATATTGTGCCCCTGTTTCCAGGGTCAATTCGTCAGTAATAGGATTGGTATAATCCAGCTTAAATGTAAATATAGCCTCTTTAAAATCGGTTCTGGTCTGTTGTCTAGAATCATTGTCATCCCCCGAGATGGTGGTATTCAAGAATTCGGAGGATTGGTCCTTCCCAAAGAAATTTCCCAAACCACTAAAGAGCAGGGTATGGTCCTCATGGTTTTCAAAATCCTTTTTGTATTGCAGTTCGTACTGAAATTTTGGGTTTTTCGCATCTGTAACTTCGGTGCGTTCCCATTCCGAACTAATTGCATTGTTGGAGTCCAAGGCCACAAAACTGGTGTTGGAGGGTTGGTCCTCCATTTCCATGGCAAAGTTTCCCGAGAGGGTCAATACGTTATTATCATTAATATGATAGTCTGTTCCAAGGACAAAATTATAGTAGGCTTCATTCCTGTACTCGGTACCGTTGCTAAGAATGGTAGTGTTGTTTATTAGATCTACGTTACGCGTTTCCAGGTCGTTGGGCATATCCCTAAGACCTACCCCTAGTTGGGTGAACAGGTTGAAATTTTCTGTTCTTCGGTTTAGACTTACGCCTACACTATGGCTATCCGGAGCCCCGGTATTTACCGAAATGGAACCATTGAGTCCTTTTCGTTCTTCCTTTTTCAAAACAATATTGATAATGCCCGATGTTCCTTCTGCATCATATTTGGCCGAAGGATTGGTCATTACCTCAATCTTTTCGATCATATCTGCTGTAATGGTACCCAAGGCATTTCCTTCATCACTGGCAATGATCGATGGCTTACCGTTGATGAGGATCTGCACGCCCTGACTCCCCCTAAGACTAATACGCCCCTCTATGTTAACGTTAACGGAAGGTACGTTATTTAAAACTTCCAAAGCACTTGCACCAGTAGTACTAAGATCTTTGCCTACGTTGAATACACGTTTGTCCAATTTAAATTCGGTACGTGAAACTTCTCCCTGTACCACTACTTCCTGTAATTGTTCTGCATCCTCTGAAAGGGCAACCTTCCCTAAATCTATAGTTTTGCCCTGTGTTGGTGGCGGACCAAATGTTTTGGTCCGGAAACCTAAAAAACTTACTTCTATATAGTAGTCGGTCGCATCGGTCTCCAAACTAAAACTGCCATCATCCATAGTGGTAGTACCATCAAGGGGTTTCTTGGTTTCGTTATCGCCGACCATTACCGTAGCATAGGCAATTGGCTGTCCGCTGGATTCCTCCACCACTGTTCCCTTTATAGTCACCTGCGCCATGGCAACAGGGCCATAGAGCAGGAATGAACATGCGATTAAGATTTGTACCGAAATTTTTTTCATTGCTTCTTTAATTGGTTTAAATTGGAATTGTAAGAGTTACAAAGATTTATTTTTTTATTGAGAAGGGTGGGGTATTTTCTGTGAACGACAAAAGTATTCCATTGAACGACCGCCTTTAGTTTTTTGGTATGGGATACGCTGTTTAGGGGATTAATTATGCCGTTGGGAGGCCTCTATTTTATGAAACCACACCAATAGCTTAATTTTGCAGAATGAAAAAAGCCATGATTTCCCGGAAGGAACTTTTCTTTCAAATCGTGCTCCATATCCTGGTGCTGCTTTTCTATTCCTTTGATAAGTACAATCCGGGTATTACCTTCGCCCAACTGGTTTTCTTTTTGGTCTATACCATTTTTGCCGCTTTTATTACCTACTTTTTGATGCCAAGATTACTATATCGAAAAAAATATTGGCAATTTTTAGGCATGGTCGTGTTGGTGTTGTTTGGGGTTATCTGGGCCGAGGAACTTTTGGAAATGGTTTTTTATCCAGGAACCAAAAGAGCAAATATTGTCCCTGGGATCTATTATGCCGTTTTCGATGTTTTGCCGGTAATTGGAATTTTGTCGGGATTTAAGTTTGCCTGGGATGCTATAAGTTCCCAAAGTGAAGTGGAAAAGTTGAAAATGTCGGCACAGGAAAATGAATTGCAATTTTTGAAATCTCAGATCAACCCCCATTTTTTGTTCAACAATTTGAACAATCTTTATTCATATGCCATTGATAATTCCCCAAAGACGCCTACCATTATTTTGGAACTTTCCTCGGTATTGAGGTATATGTTATACGATTGCAAGGAAAAGTATGTTCCCCTATCCAAGGAAATAGAACACTTGAAGAACTATACGCAATTAAGTGAATTACAAATTGAAAATAGGGGAACCGTAGATTTTAAAACGGATATTACAGGTTCCGGATACCGAATTGCACCATTAATATTGACCGTATTCGTGGAAAACGCCTTCAAACATAGTACCGCAAGCCAATCCGAAGATATATTGATTAGTGTAGATATCGAGGTAACCGAAAAGGGCCTATTAAAATTTGAATGTACCAATTCCTTTAGGCGTGAAACCAATACCGATGATCTTTCGCATGGGATCGGTCTAGAGAACGTAAAAAAGCGTTTAGGGTTGATTTATCCCAATGCCCATAGTCTATCTATTGAAGAAACGGAGACCACCTACTCCGTTGTATTAAACATTGATCTTAATAAAGGCAGTTCATGATTCGCTGTATCATTATAGAGGACCAACCGCCGGCACAACGGGTACTTCAAAAGTATATTGGTGAAATGAAGAGTTTGGAGCTCAAAGCTACTTTTGCAGATGCCCTCAAGGCCATGGATTATCTAAAAACCGAAGAGGTAGACCTGATTTTTTTGGATATCCATTTGCCCAAGATTTCGGGAATGGATTTTTTAAGGGCATTGAACAAAAAACCTCATGTAATACTAACAACTGCCTTTTCTGAATACGCACTGGAGAGTTATGAATATCATGTGATGGATTATCTGTTGAAGCCGTTTTCCTTTGAGCGATTTGTAATGGCCGTTTCCAAAATCCCGATGCCCAATCTACAAAGATCGTCTGTGGAAAATGATGTGGAAAGGAAGACATTGCCGGAAGTAATCTTTATAAAGTCGGGCTACGAGCATCTTAAAATCGCCGTTGCGGATATATTTTATATCCAATCCGAAGCGGACTATACCGAAATTTACACCTCTGAAAAAAAGCATCTGACCTCCAATTCCTTAAGGTATTGGTTGCAGACCCTACCTTCGGATCAGTTTGCCCAGGTACATAAATCCTATATTGTTAACACACGGCAAATTTCAAAGGTTTCTGGCAAGCGTATCATTTTTGACAAAGAAACCTATGTGCCTATTGGGCGTGCCTTTAAGGAAGATTTTGTAGAGCGCTACCTAAAGTAATTATTTTGTGAATATAAATTCTGTAATGGGCTTAGGGCTGTGTTGCCTAGGTTTCTCCATATTTTCCAGTTTTATCAATTGTTTTAGGACCAGGATAGGTTCTTATTAAGATGAAAGAGGCCGGATTGGTAGATTCCGACTTTTGGTTCACCTCAATTTTAACGTCTAAAATTATGCTGGCATGCACATCTTTATTATTTTAGCGTAATCGATTACATGAATTTAATATTATGATAACCAGACCACTATTTTCCATAGGTATATTTCTCTTTTCTCTAATTTCAGGTCTTACCCTTAACTCTTGCAAGGAAGTACCAAAAAAGCAATCGGAGGTTGTTGATGTATTTGCAGCGGCCGATAGGATTGTCAACGATATTGTTGTGCCGGAATTTCCCGACAGGAATTATAGTATTATGGATTTTGGAGCAGTACCCGATGGTACTACCGATAATACCCAAGCCATTAAACTGGCCATTGAAAGTTGCCACACCGAGGGTGGCGGCAAGGTAATTGTTCCTTCAGGCCGTTTCTTGACCGGACCCATACATTTAAAGAGTAATGTTAACCTACATTTGGAGGAAGGGGCCGTGGTTTTGTTTTCCAAAGATTCCAAAGCCTATTTGCCAGTGGTGCATACTTCTTATGAAGGGGTGGAGCTCATGAATTACTCTCCACTTATTTATGCCTACAAGCAAAAGAATATTGCAGTAACCGGGAAGGGTATTTTTGATGGTCAAGCGGATAAAGCAAATTGGTGGCCATGGTGTGGCGCGGAGAGATATGGTTATATTGATGGTGAACCTCAACAAAAGGATGACCATAACTTGCCAAGGTTACGTAAGATGAATGAAGAGGCTACACCGGTTGTAGACCGTTTGTTTGGGGAAGGTTACCAATTGCGTCCAAGCTTTTTTGAACCTTTCGAGTGTGAAAATATACTGGTTAAAGGGGTAACTTTTACCAATGCTCCTTTTTGGGTGATGCACCCTATTAAATCAAACAATATTACCATTGATGGGGTAACGGTAAAAAGTCATGGGCCAAATAATGATGGATGCGATCCTGAGTATTCCAAAAACGTTCGTATCGCCAATTGTGTTTTTGATACCGGAGACGATTGTATTGCCATTAAGTCTGGGAGAAATGATGAAGGAAGAAGGGTTAATATACCGAGTGAAAATATTGTTGTAGAGAACTGCGAAATGAAGGATGGTCACGGTGGTGTTGTTATTGGAAGTGAAATTTCTGCTGGAGTAAGGAATGTTTATGTTAGAAACTGTAATATGGATAGCCCCAATCTGGATAGGGCCATTCGCATAAAGACCAATACGCTGAGAGGGGGTTTTGTAGAAAATGTTTTTGTGAAAAATATTAAGGTCGGACAAGTAAAGGAGGCGGTACTCAAAATTAATACCTACTACGCCATTTATGCCAATCAGGAAGGCGATTTTATTCCTTCGATCAAAAATATCCATTTAGAGGATGTTGAGGTGGAAAATGGTGGGGAATATGGAATTTTAATTAAAGGAAGGGTGGAGAGCCCGGTTGAAAATGTTACCCTGACCAATGTTCATATAAAAGGAGCCAAAACGCCGCTATCAGTTGAAAATTCACAACCCATTATCTTTAAGAATACCACTATTAACGGAGTTGACTATTAAACTATAACTAACCATTACTAAGATCTCATGAAAAAAATTACAATTTTATGTCTCGCCTTTTTGGCATTGATGGCTTGTAAAGAGAAAGCATCCAAAAACGACATCAATACTGATGTAGAGGAAAATGCCGTGCATGTTGCCGGCAAACCGCTTAAAACCTATGCTGAAATATCCATAAAGGAAGGCGGGGAATGGAACGGAAGAAAATATGTGGGCGGGGATAGCTTTAAGAATGTACAGGAACTTCAAGTTCCAAAAAATCATACAGACCATTCTTTTTTTATCCGCTATGAGGGACCGGGATGGGAAAACAATCAAGTTGGTTACAGGTTGTATTTGGACTGGAGAAACGCCATAGATATCTATGGCAAGAAAGTAGATTCTTTGGTGTTGCCCTATGTTGGCCAAGATGGTTTTGACTCCTATCATGAACCCGCCGACTGGGGGCAGGATATTTTAAAGGCGGGAAAATCTATGGGAATAGGGGGTTACGGCAGATTGGTAAACGATACGGTTGCCCATTTTAGAAAGGTAGATAACACCTATGCCAGAATTGAAAACTCGGAAAATAGCTCCTCTGTACATATTGATTACGAGGGTTGGGATACCGGCGATGAGCGCATAGATTTGGATGTGGTATTGACCATTTATCAGGAAGACAGGTTTACCAAAGCAACATTGACGCCCTCCAAGGATATTTCCGGCATATGTACGGGAATAGTAAAATTCGATGATATACCTTTAATTAAAAAGGATGGGGTAAAATGGGCGTATATTGCAACTTATGGCACCCAAACTTTGGCCACAGAAACCGATAAATTGGGAATGGCTGTTTTTTATAAAATCGATGAGGTGGTGGAGCAAAAGGAAGGGGTCAATGACCACCTTGTAGTTTTTAAACCGACCACGGAAACAATTGCTTACTACTTTCTCGGAGCATGGGATCAGGAACCCAATGGGATAAAGGACCAGGCTTCGTTTATTTTGGATTTGGATAAAAAACTGGAAAAACTAAATACAACTAACCTTTTAAACTGATAAATCATGAAAAATTTAAGAACTTTTCTCTCTGCCTTTGTTATAGTTATTGGTTTATGGGCCACTTCTTGTAAGGAGGCAAAAGATAAATCCAAAGAAACTAATACGGCAACCACGGCCGAATTATTGGTTCCCGAAGATTTAAAATGGTCGGAGAGAATGTTGATTTCTGAAATTGAACGTTTTCCCGATGCCACCAAACTTGACTTTGTAGATAAACCCCGATGGAGCTATACCAACGGCTTGGTCCTATCTGCCGCTATCAAGGTTTACGAACAGACCAACAAGCAAGAATATTACGATTATATCTATGCGTATGCCGATGATTTAATAGATAGTACAGGGACTATAAAAACATACTCCCTGGAAGACCAGAATTTGGATATGATCAAGTCCGGGGATGTTTTGCTATACCTTTACGATAAGACAGGGGAAGAGCGTTTTCTAAAAGCCATGCAGACCTTGAGTAGCCAAATGGAGTCCCAGCCCAGAACTTCGGATGGTGGTTTTTGGCACAAAAAGCGATATCCTTACCAAATGTGGTTGGACGGGCTGTATATGGCAGAACCTTTTCACGCCCGTTACACTAACCTATTTGAAAATGATCCTGCTGAGGCCAAAAAAATCTACGATGACATTTTACTTCAATTCGATTTGATCCAAAAGCATAGTCGTGATGAAAAAACGGGCCTTTTATATCATGGATGGGATGAAAGTAGGGAGCAAAAATGGGCAGATAAAAAGACTGGGACCTCCCCGCATTTCTGGTCCAGGGCTATGGGTTGGTACGGAATGGCCATGGTAGATGTTCTGGATTTTTTACCTGAGGATCACCCTGGGCGCGATAGAATAATTACCTACCTCAATCAATTTGCCGAAGCTGTAACCAACTATCAGGATGAATCAGGTCTATGGTACCAGGTGCTGGACCAAGGTAATCGTGAAGGTAACTATTTGGAGGCATCTGGTAGTGCAATGTTCACCTACGCCTTTGCAAAAGGCGCCCAGAAAGGATATTTGCCCGAAAAATATTTAGAGGTCGCGGAAAAGGCCTATGCCGGAATATTGGATAATCTAATTTCTATTGAGGATAACGGTGTGGTTAATCTAAATCAAGTTTGCGGTGTGGCCGGTTTGGGAGGGGATCCGTATAGGGATGGTTCGTATGAATATTATGTAAACGAAATTATTCGCCCCAACGACCCTAAGGGAACCGGACCGTTTATATTGGCGAGTTTAGTATTGAATAAATAATTATTGGAAAAGGATCCTCTTTTGACCTAGGAAGAAAACTAGCAGAGACCTTATTCCTTTTCTGAACGGACAAGTGTATCAACTATTTCATGTTAAATTGAAGAACTATTTAACATGAAATAGTTGAAAATTGCAACATTGTCACAGGCCATTTTGGTGTGAGCGCCTCTTTCAAGGTAGCCGACTGTCAGCTTCAAGGCCTGGGTTTACCTGGTAAGGAATTTCACGGATAAAAATGACAAGGGCGATGGCGCTAGGGTTATTTCCTTTAATTTTTCTAGGCATACCACCGCCTATAGGCAACTAAATATGATATAATGTTTTAGTTCTTTGAGGGCTTGGTCCACTAATTAAAATCTTATTTCCTCACTTTCAATTGTAGGGAACTGTCGTTTATCTCAAAATCATTATTTTTCAATAAGTGTATTATCTCGGCACCGGCCAGCATTACGGGACCGTATCCGTGAGCCGCAAACACATTGATGGGCCTATAGTAATAAAAGGCTGGATCAAAACCCATTCCAGTACCTACACAGGTGCCCTCTACCTGTCCTTTGGAATTCACCTTTGTGGCTACGGCATTCCAGCCCAATAAGGCTACTGGTGAATAGGCCAGTTTATCAATATATCCCCTATTTATGGCCCTCGCTATTGCATAGGTATAAATGGCAGTTGCGGAAGTTTCCAAATAGGTATCGTTTCGGTCTATAAGCTGGTGCCAAAATCCTGTTCCGTCTTGATATGGTGCCAATCCCTTTATATGGTCACGTAATTGAGTCAACACCTTAGTGTATCCAGGATGGTTTTGTGGCAATACTTCCAGTAGTTCCACCATAGTCATTACCGCCCAACCGTTAGCTCTGGCCCAATGATATTTCGGGTGCTCTTCCATGGACATTACCCAGCCATGCATATACAAACCGTTTTCCTTATTGAACATACGCTCGGAAAACTGGGCCACTTGTTTTACGGCATCGTCATAATATTTTGCTTCCCCAGTCAATTTACCCATTTGGGCCAATGCCGGGACGCTCATGAATAGATCATCTAGCCATAAAGTATTGGGTTGCGGTCTATTTCTGGCCAGGGTTCCGTCTGAAAACCTAAATTCCTTGTTGCTTATATAATCTATAAAATTATCTATGAGCGGCCTTAGGTCGGCTTTAATACCTGCCCTTTCCGCCTTGATCATGGCTGCACAGATAGCACCTGCGTCATCCAAGGCATGGGGTTTAAGAACAGAGGATATGGGAGAGGGGAAATCCTTATTATTTTTAAGTTGTTCCCAATAATAGGGGGCAATGTCGGCTATGAGCTTAATCCTATCATTAGTGTAGTTGGTATATTTAGGGTTGCCAGTAGCCTCTGAGGCCAATAACATACCAGCATAGGTAACACCCCATTCGTAACTGGTAAGTCGGAATGCACCAGGGGCGAAAATGGTATTTTCATCCAGCTTTTTTAGGTTGGCAACTTCCTTATTGGACTTACTGTCCACTAAGGTTGCGGGCGTTGAAGCATCCAAAAAATTATACACCCTATCCAAGGTTGCAGTGATTTCTTCTACAGATTTGGCACCGTAGGGGGTGGGGTAGTCCGGTTGTAACAAATGTAGGGGAGTGGTAACATCATTGGCAGGCTCCTGAGCTATAGTTTCCGTTTGTGCAGAAAGTGCCAATAGTAGGATGGACAAATTTTTGATATTTATACGTTTAGGTAAATTCATTTTCTTTTTAATTTTCAATTAATTTTTTACTTCTATTTCGACCACAGCGGAGAGTTGCCCGGTTAGTTTTTTTAGATAATACGTAAAGTAGGTTTCGTTACTAAATTTTTCGTCGCTTAGTTCCCATCCGGCAATGGCATAATAGCTTACAGGTTGGTTGTCCTCGATTTTAAGTTTAGCTAGAAAACTATTGGAAAGCGGTCCGGTTTTTGGGGCTTGGGTAAATCCCAAATATTTGTCTTTTGGCAATATCAAGGCCATGCCCAACCACCATTCCTTGTTATAGGTCTGTTTGTCATGAGTGTACAAAACCACGTATTTACTGTTTTCATCAAGAACGCTCAATGAATGGTCTGTATTAATGTTCACCAGTCCAACGGCTAAATCTTCATCGCCTATAAGTCCGGATACGGATACCGTATTTTTAAAACCGTAGATACCGGGCCAGATAGAGGTGGTTTCCTTTACCGAATAGGTCCTGTTATTGGGCTTCCAATTATTATAGCCATAGGATATTATGGAATTTACCGGTCCCTCGACATCTATGTGGAAGGTAGTTTTTTCCACATTGTTTATAGAATCTTCAACGGTTACTCCCAACCTCATAAACTCGGTTTCGTTGATAAGGGCATATCCACCCAATCCTACAGAGTTGCCAACCGCAAGAATGTCCCTGCCCCAATCTTCCATAACGTGGTAGTTATCCTCCACGGCACCAGCGGCATCTAGACCAACATCCTCGGGAGACATGCTGCTAGTCTTTTTGCCGAAAAGGTCCTTTGCATTCCTGCCGTCCAAATAATGTCTAAACCCCACCCTATCATTTTCCCAAGATGGGCCATCTGTCTGATATTGCTGATAGCCTAGGCTTTTGGGCAGTTCATTGGCCAACATGGTTTCATTGGTAGCTGGTTGCACAGCTTTGTCCGCAGACGTTCTTTTGCCAAACCTGACACTTGTTCTGGCCTCGTAAATAGGTTCATTAGCCGTCCAAATAAGTGTAATAGCCTTTGATTCTTTTGGCATAAAATCGGCCACAAAAAAAAGCTCGTCCCATTGTCCGTCCATATCCGTATCATTGAGCTGTGATGGAATGGTATCTGTTTGGGATAAAACAAGGGGATACCTTACAAGGCTGTCGTTCAGTGACAGTAATTTTTTCCCAATGGAAATGGGCTTGTCCACTAATTCCACCTCTGATGTATTGGTCAATTGTATTAGCTGGCCTTTTTCTTTTACCTCTTTACATGAAATAAAGGCGAGTGGCAGAATAAACGAGAGCGAATAAATGCATGTTTTCATAGGGTTGTTATTAGTTAATTAAATATAGAATTACTGCTGCAATATGTGCCCAATCTACCGGGTTAGGTAAATTTATTACCTATTGATAGCCAAAATCAACAATGGGAGCGGGTTATCATTATATTTGAAAGTTAACGAATTCTCGGTGGAAAACAGTCATTTTAGCTTCCCGTATTTTTGCGTTTGTAGTCAATTTTTAGCTACTTCAAAAAAAGAGTCCCAATTTCTGGTCGGGACTCTTAAAAACTAAATTAACTCAACTAATTATTATTTTTAATGATCAATACCCTGGATTCTGCATTGCCGACTTTTCATCAGCGGTCAATGTACGACCTTCTGTATATACGCCGTCCAGGAATGTTTGTGGTATAGGTCTTAAGTTGTGGAAATCTTGAATATTTGGGGCTGCTTCAGGGTTATAAGCCCTAGCTCTGGCCACCAGTGTTTTGGTGCGACTTAAATCTTCCCAGCGGTGCCATTCACCACAAAGTTCCCTCGTGCGCTCATTTAAAACCAAACATAGCATTCGATCATATTCGCTGGTATAGCCTAATTTGGCAATGATGGCCTCATCTTCTGCGGGTAAACTCCCAAGGCCACCAATTGTTAGGTCGGTTGCAGAGGTAGTAACCGGAATATTATTTGATTCGTAATATGAATTTTCGTTCATAAATGAATTATCGGAAAAAGGCTGGGAAAATTCTGAGGTAGGGTAAGCGGCCGCACCATCGGTGTAATAGGAACGGTCTTCTCCACCTTTATAGGAAGCGCGGTTACGAACGGTATTAATGTATGCCAAGGCATCACCAAATGCATTTTGACGAATTTTTGCTTCTGCAGCCATAAGATAGGTTTCTGCGGAACGCGCCAAAATTTCGTCTCGCAGTCCCCTGTTATCATTAATAGATGTTCTGGCGGCATCAAAATGTTTTGTCAAAGAAGGAAATCTGGGATCTTTCAACAATCCAATACCATCGGCTGCGTAGGCCACATAAACATGGGGGATAGTTTTGCCATTATAAAGGATATTGGGATTGTTATTGTTTTTTGTAAAGCTGAAACGATTGTCATCAGGGGAATTAATGATATACATAATGCCCAAATCAACACCGGGAACATAATCGATACCATCAAAATTGCCACCTCTGTTTACACGGTGCTTGGTTCTAAAAGTCTTCCAAAATCGGGAATCGTTAATGTGATCAAAAACATCGTATGTAAAATAGGTGGCGGCAAGACGGCTATATGGGCGCATACCTGTAAGGTCACGTTTCATCATTTGCATATCGTCATAACGCGCAGTGAATGGGACCGTACTAAAATTTGAAGTAGCAAGTGCCTTATCCCGCCCAAATTGTGCGGATAAAATTAATTCCGGCAAATACTCATTTGGGCCGTCGGGTTGGGTATAATCCCAAAGTTCTTGATAGTTGCTGGTCAATGGATGATTTGCAATTACCTCCTCTGAAAGTTTGATAACTTGGGCAAGATCTGCCTCTTTTGTAGTAGTATTCCATGAATCGTTAATTTCACTTGCCCTCGTTAAATATGCTTTTGCAAGGTAATGAGCAGCGGCATCTTTGGTAATTTTGGCAGGTGCACCAACGTTATCCAGTAAATTATAGGCTTGGGTAAAATCATCGATTACTTGGGCAAGTACTTCCTCTGCACTGGCACGTGTAAATTCCAATTCCACGGTTGTACTTACCGAAAGTTTCAAAGGAACACCGCCATATTGTCTTACTAATTTTAAATAGTTGTAGGCACGTAGGAAATATCCTTCCCCTAGGGCGATCTGCTTTATTTCTGGATTTGTAGATTCGATGTTGGTTGCTGATTCAATCAATTGATTGGTTAAACCTATTCCCACATAAAAATTATCCCATGGCTCTTCTGCCGTGGTTCTAATGGTGGTTATTGCAGAATTAAACCGACTGTCATAGTTATTCCATTGGCTATTGGTATCATCGCCACCTACGTGGAACTCATCCGTACCATAATTAGTGGTTCCAAATTGTTGTTCGGATGGAAAGGGTGAAGCCAGAACTTGATAATAAGCACCTATAGCCAAAGATCTAATTCCTTCCTCACTATTGAAATATTCCGTACTTCTTTGAGTGGTTAGTTGCTCGTCAAGAAAATCTTCATTGCAAGAACTGACTAAACCTACTAGCACTAAGGCTGTAAATAAGTGAGTACAAAAGTTTTTATAATTTTTCATGATTATTGTTCTTTTTAAATTATTTGAATTTTTCATTGATTAGAATTCTACATTCATACCAACTGCAAAACCTCTATTGGATGCGGAATTGCCCAATGTGTAACCACGGGAATTATTGGCCGGCGTAGTAACGTCCAAATCTATCCAATCTACTTTTGTAAACAGCATTCCTGGATTTGTTGCCTGAACGTAAAAGCGTAATTTGGATAGCCCAATATCAGTTGTGATTTTTTGAGGCAGATTATATCCCAAGGAAATATTTCGAATTTTCACAAATGATCCACTTCTATATCCAAGTGTGGCAAAATATTGATCCCCGAAACCTGCCGAATATATTGGTTTTTGGTATTCGGAATCTGTGTTGACCGGAGTATAGTAATCAACCTTTCTCGAATTGTATCTTCCCACTAATCCTTCACCGCCGGTATTGTATGTGTACCCAAAGCGACCGTATAAGAATATTGATAGGTCAAGACCTTTATAGTTAAACGTGTTGGTCATCCCAAGAATATATTTAGGGATGGTATTGTCAATGATTACACGGTCGTTATTGGCATCGATAACATAGTCGCCATTTTGATCCACAGGGCGCGCATTACCAGGGGCAAAAGTATGGCCGTTTGCATTGAACAATGCTATCTCCGCAGCATCCGACTCTTGCCAAATACCGTTTGATTCATAACCATAGATAACACTTTGGGATTCTCCAATAAACCAACCATTGTTTATGTCATCTTCCTTGCCATTGGCCAAGGTCACAATTTCGTTTTCCTGCCAAGATGCACTAAAATCAGAGGACCATTGAAAGTCCTTGGTCTGCACGTTAACAGTGTTAAGTGTTAGATCCAAGCCTGAAGATTTGGTTTCACCGATATTTGCATAGGTATCTACATAACCCGTAATGGTAGGAATTGTTTTAAGAAGCAACAGATCAGAGGTCTTTGAAGTGTAATAATCCAGTCCACCCGATATTCTTCCCGAAAATAAAGTGAAGTCTAGGCCATAGTTGTATTGTGTTGTCTTTTCCCAGCCCAAATCCTCATTTGCCAATGTTGATGCATTCCTTACCCCTGCGGTAGATACATTGCCAATGGGATAGAACAAAGGAATTAACCCTCCTTTTGTAGAATAGGCATCAATGGCAGAGTTACCAGTTACCCCTACACCGACACGAAGTTTTAATTGGTTGATCCATTTCGATTCCATCAGGAAATTTTCCCTATCCAAACGCCATCCCAAAGCGGCACTTGGGAAAAAGGCCCATTTGTTTCCGTCTGCCAATTGGGAAGCACCATCAGAACGACCAGAAACCGTCAATAGATACTTATTGTCGAAACCATAATTTAAACGGGCCATGTAGGACAACAATTGTCTCTCTTCCAAATCGGAATTCCAATTGGCGAGGGCTACATTTTCACTACTTAGGGCATTCCATTTTTGACTTGAAAAGGGAATGTTGTCGGCCGACATTGAGTTTGATTCTGCGGTAAATTTCGTTTGACTCTGTAATAAAGTTAGACCAAGATCGTGCTTACCAAGTGTTTTATTATATAATAGGAGATTATCCAAGGTATATGATAACCGTTGTCTTTTAAATAAGGAGGCATAACTTGAACCTCCCCGTGCAACAGATTTACCATCAAGATAACTGCCGTTGCGGTAGGTTTCAATATCAGGACCAAAGTTGGTTCGGAAAATTAGTCCGTCCAGCCCAGAGGCAAATGCACCAAAATCCAATTGTCCGTAAAAGCTTCCAAATGCCCTTAAGGTTACACGTTGGTCCTGGGAAAAATCAACTTCGTCTATAACCGTTTTTACCGCTATATCACCTCCTGGGAACTCTATCCTATTTCCTTCATTGTCATATGGGAGGGTATATTGAAAAATTCCACGTGCACTTTGGTATAATCCACTTTGCAATGAAACCCCTGAGCCACCTGCGGTAGATTGTCCATATTCTTGAGTACTATAAGCTACATTTAAGTTCCCGCCAAATGAAAACCAATCCGTTGGAGTGATATCCACGCTTAAATTTGTATTGTAACGCTCAAAGCTTTGACCAACTACCGTACCCGTATTATTGGTATAACCAAATGAACCATACGCTTTCATTTTTTCGGTTCCTCCACTGGCACTTAATGTATTTTGCGTGGTTATGCCTGTGCGTGTAACAAACTTGGTCCAATCTGTTGTGGTTAGTTTAGAACCGTCCCAAGTGCCACTTTCCCATCCTTGTAAAATGTTACTAAAGGCGGTATCATCACCAGGAAAGATGGCGGCATCATTTGCTTGGGTGGGTTGATCGCCTCGAGGATAGGTTGCCGGGTTTTCGTAATACTTTGCCCAACGGCGATATTCTATATATTCACCGGCATTGAACAATGGAGCCGCTTCATGAATATTTTGAATTGTTACCGACGTATTGTAATTCAAGGTAAATCTCCCGGTTTTTCCTTTTTTAGTGGTAACGATAACAACGCCGTTTGCACCTCGTGAGCCATAAATTGCCGTGGCGGATGCATCTTTAAGTATATCGATAGATTCTATATCAGATGGGTTAACGTTGTCTATTCCTCCGGAAATTAATGGTATACCGTCCAATACATAAAGCGGGGAATTGGAGGCGGATAGGGATCGCACTCCACGAATGGTAATGCTCCCAATTTGTCCTGGTCTTTCGTTGGTACTTATGTCGACCCCAGCTGCCTTTCCTTGCATGGCTTCTATAGCATTGTTCACGGGTCTGGAGTTAATGTCCTCTGAGCTGACACTGACAACAGAACCGGTAACATCTGATTTCTTTTGAGTTCCATATCCTACAACCACGACCTCGTCCAATTGGGTATTGTCCTCTTCCATGGTAATATTGTAAACATTGGCTTGTCCAATGGTCAATTCCTGTGATTTTAACCCGATGGAACTAATAACAAGGGTACTACCTTGGGAAACGGTAATGGAATAGTTCCCATCAAAATCGGCCACAACACCATTGGTCGTGCCTTTCTCTATGACGTTAACTCCGGGTAGGGGCTCTCCACTGGACATAGATATTGTCCCGGTCACCACCTTCTCTTGGGCGTAGACCCCAATCGACAGTAAAAAAAGACAGGAGGAGAATAGGACCTTAAGTCTTCTATGAACTTTAATTTTTTGGTTTTTCATTTTTGTTGAAGTTTAAGTTTTGAGTTGTACAATCGATTGTATTTGTAGTTTTACTAATGTCGCTTATCTATGAATTTGTTAATGTTTAGAAAAATGCAATCGATTACTTGATTTGTCAATATTATTTTTTTTCTTTTATTAAACTATCCTGCTCTGTGCTGGTTTATGTTAAAATTGAGTAATTATTTAATTAATTAACAGTTTTATTGCCCGGAGCTGAATATCAGATATTCTTCAGAATTCTTTCTGTTAAATGGCGATTTATGAAAGATGAAATCCTACCGGCCCTTGGAAATAAGTGCAGGCAGGACTTTCTTTGTTAATTAAGCTTGTGAGATCATTGTTACTTTTTAAGAATTATTGTTGTTTCTTTGTTTTTAGGGGATAGCCTCAAAAAAAGAATATTGTTCTCAAAAGTCATATTGTCCTTTTGTTTTTGATCTGCTTTCTCGTTGTTAATCAAAATTTCTTTGGGCCGATGCTGTGTCTGTACTTTAATGGAATAGGTCCGACTTTTCATATTGTAGGGTCCTTTTGGAGCATTCACTTTAATTTCGGTTTGCAAATCGTTGTCAAATACCTCAATTAGGGTCTCGGCATACTTTCCGTTCAAATATTCCATGCTTTCCCCGTCATCATCATAAAGCAGAAAATTGCTATGGTCATTAGGATATATATCAAGATTGATATTGTTTATTTCCTTTTCCCCAACAAAATTTAGCACTTCTTGGGTAGGGATTATGGCTCCTGCCTTAATGAAAATTGGAATTTGATCCAATGGACTAAGTACACTTACATATAATTTTCCTTCATAAACTTGGTTGGTCCAATAATTGATCCATTTGCCTTCAGGAAGATATACTACCCTGGTCTGGGCTCCTTTTGTCGTAACGGGGCATATCATTAGATTTTTGCCCAACAAGTACTGATCGGTAATCCCATATACGTTTTTGTCGTTTTGATAGTCGAGTACCAAGGCTCTCATAATAGGTTTTCCAGTAGTGTGCAGTTCATAAGATGTGCTGTACAGGTAGGGAAGAAGGCTGTATCTCAACTCATCATATTGTTTAAATATCCGAAGTGCCTCCTCGCCATAATTCCAAGGTTCCTTGTAATTGGGGTGTTCCATCCCGAACAAATGTGCTATGGGACTTAAGAGCCCAAATTGGCACCATCGAATGTATAATTCGGGATCCGCCACATGTTCAAAGCCGCCCATACAGTGAGCCCAATTGCCTACCCCCGAAAGCCCAATATTTAATCCTGCTTTGATAACCGGTTCAAAATATTGCCACTCACTGGGCCAATCTCCTGCAAAAATAAAGGGGTAACGTTGAATTCCGGCGTAGCCTTCGCGGGTGTGGTTCATACCACGAATATTATTGAATTCCTGAAACTTTTCATATGGAGCCTTGGCGTAGGCCAATGGAAATAGATTGTGCAGGGCCTTAATTTCTTTCCCTTGTGGTCCAGTTTTATCACTTTCATTGGCCATATGGCCAAAGGCACTTCCTTCGTCTGTCTTTAGGAACATGGCACCTTGATCAGCTACTCGTTTTACCCCATTTTCCCACCACCAATCAACCGCTTTCTGGTCAAAAAAGTTAACAAATTCACCCGGATTGTCCTCCTCGGGATATACAAAGCCTTTTTCGCGGGCCGCGTCCAATAGCCGTAATGTTTTTCCATTGTCGAATCGTGGTCTCAAATGAACGCCCACCATGTTGAGGTTTAGATCATACAGATCTGAAAACATTTTTTCAGGCTCTTCAAAGGTTTCCCTCCACTCAAAAGAGGTAGCCCCTTTTCCCCCGTTTTCACCGAATATTCTCCAGGTGGAATCCAAATGCAATACATCTAAAGGAATCTTCAAGTCCCTGAATTTTTTGACGAGATCCACCACATAGTTTGTTGAAGTTTCCGACTCATACCCCCATGTTCCCCCACTATAGGTGCCAACTTGAAGCCCCAATGCGAACTTTGGCAGTAACGGCGATTTCCCCGTTATGGAAGTATATCCGTCCAAAATGTTTGAAAAAGTTGGGCCATATATAAAATAGTAATCCAATTCACCGCCCTCAGCTTCAAAAATATAAGTTTCGGGATTGCTTAAACCCATGTCCCAGGTTGTAGGGTGCGCATTGTGAAAAAACACGCCATAACCCTTGGTACTCATAAAAAAAGGTACTGGACAATAATTGGCTTCCAAAACATTATAGGCACCAACTATATGTGGCAAACCAATTCCCCTGCCTACATTGAGTCTAAGCTTTTTGCCCCTTCTATCCAAAAAATCCATTCGCTCTCCAAAACCAAAAAAATGTTCATCGGCGGCTAAATTCTTTACGGAACCAACTACTTCATGATTATTATATGAACCATATTGGGTACCGGATTTTGTCGTTACCTCTGATGACAGCAAGTTTCCTTGCTTGTCAAAAATTTGTATGGCAAAAGGTTGCTTTTGAATGTCAAGGCGTAAATCACGGGTTGAAATTTGAAGGGAACTTTTGGTTTCAATTAAATGGTAGGCAACGTTATCCCAGTTATACTGGGTAACCATCCAAGGTTCATTGGCTTCAAATTTATTGTTCCAACTGGTCCTAAACCTCACAATAGAAGGGGTACAGAATTTAATTTTTACCGTTGCTTTATTAGTGGCAAGATTTAGCTCATTGCCATTTTCTGAAATTATTTTTTCAAAATTACCAATGGCGGTTTGAGCATTGGAACCAGTTAATACTAAAAACAAAAAACAGAGGAAAATCAGAAAAGTATCTTTCATTTTAATATAATTAATGTAATTCAGGGGAAAAGTTATTTGTTTGCGTAGAGTATAGCATCCTGTGCTTTCCTGTTATACAAATTCAATTAATCGATTCTTGGATATATTGGCCCTAAATTATAGTAGATATATTTTATTAAGTAACTAATAATCAATCTTGTAGATATAATTTTAGTTTTATTTTCTCTTTTTTTAAAAAAAATAATCGATTACAATTTTAATATGTTATTCGAAATAATAAGCCCTTTTATAGCTGATTTCTAGAATTACATTAAAAAATTAAAAGACCATTGCGTGATGTAATTCACTTATAGACATCCTAATAGGAAATAATGGAGGTATGTAGGCTTGTTCCCGGCTGAAAATCATCACTTTTTTTGAAGTAACTTTAAAATCGAAACAGGATGGCACAGGATGCCGGAAGTAAATGAAGATACTATTTTTAGGTTTTGAAATAATAATCTTATTCTTGTTGGAACTAATGTAATCGATTACCATATGGTTAATTTCTTTTAGAAGAGGTCTTGCTGGGTACCGGTAATAGATGTATACTGCTAATAAAAACGAAGCTTATTAAATAATAGGATTGCTTATTCGAACATTAGAAATTAAAAACTAAATCCAAAATGAACAGTAGGTCATTCAACAAAACGGCAGTTGCCTTAATAGTGTTTTCTCTCCTTGTTCTAATGGGGTACTCCCAAGATTACACCGGTATTGTACCCAAACAAACCAAAACCGTAAAGCCCTTTACCCGCTGGTGGTGGATGGGCAGTGCTGTGGATACTTTAAATTTAAAACAGAATTTAATCGACTTGCACAATGTGGGTATAGGAGGGGTAGAAATTGCCCCCATATACGGGGTAAGAGGTGAAGAGCCAAATTTTATAGATTACCTCTCTCCCAAATGGATGGACATGTTGGATTATACGATCCGCACTGCAGATAGTTTAGGGATGCAGGTAGATTTAACCTTGGGGACCGGATGGCCTTATGGTGGGCCACAAGTAACCCCTGAATATGCCGCAACCAAGCTGATTGCCCAGACCTATAAGGTGAAAAGAGGCGTAGTTTTTTCCGAGGACATACAGGTCAAGGATCTTAAGGAAAAGCAACCCGCCACCTTAAAATATCTACTGGCCTATGGAAATAAAGGGGGGTATACGGACTTGACCCCTTTATTAAAAGAGAATTCAATAAAATGGAAGGCAAAAAAAGAAGACTACACCATATATGCCGTATTTGAGGGTAAAACAGGGCAGGAGGTAAAGCGGGCAGCTCCAGGTGGTAGTGGTTTCACCCTTGATCATTATTCTACCAATGCACTTAAGGCATATGTAGAACCTTTTAATGAAGCTTTAACTGGGTTTGAAGGTAGAATTCGTTCCATTTTTAATGATAGCTATGAAGTTTATGGGACCGATTATACACCTGGTTTTTTTGAAGCCTTTGAAAAGTATAGAGGTTACGATCTAAAACCCTTTCTTCCATTATTGTTGAGCAAGGAGGATAAGGAAGAGGGCAATAGGATAAAAAGTGATTATAGGGAAACGCTTTCGGATTTGTTGTTGTTAAATTTTGATAATCCTTGGACCGACTGGGCCCACAGTAAAAATTTTAAGTCGCGACTTCAGGCACATGGTTCTCCCGGAAATCTGATCGATCTCTATGCCTCGGCAGATATTCCTGAATGTGAAACTTTCGGATCTATGCCTTACGATATACCAGGACTGCGTAGGGAAATGGAAGATATTAGACAAGGCGATGCAGATCCTGTAATGCTGAAATTTTCTTCCTCGGCGGCTCATATTGCAGGAAAGCCCTTAACCTCGTCGGAGACCTTTACCTGGTTGCGGGATCATTTTAAAACTGCCTTGTCCCAATGTAAGCCAGAAGTGGAAGATCTTTTTCTGAACGGCGTGAATCATGTCTTTTTACATGGCACTACCTATTCTCCGGAACATGCCCAATGGCCAGGGTGGAAATTTTATGCCTCAGTTAATTTCAACCCCAATCTTTCTTTGGGAGAAGATGAAGAGCAATTGTTTTCTTATATCGCCAATTGCCAATCCTTTTTGCAAGCGGGCAAACCGGACAACGAAACCTTGTTGTATTGGCCTATCCACGATGTATGGAACAGTTATTTGGAGGGAAACCTATTCTTCCAATTCAAAATACATTCCTTGGAGGAATGGCTGCACAATCAGCCTTTTTACGGGACTGCACAGAGTCTCATAAAGTCGGGTTTTGGATTGGATATTATTTCCGATAGATTTATCGAAAAAGCACATTTTGGGAATGGAGAAATTCATTTACCCGGAGGGAGTTATAAAAGCTTGGTAGTTCCTACCACCAAGTATATGCCACTCAACACTTTGAAAAAGCTAGTGGACCTAAAAAGGCAGGGGGCCCATATTATTTTTCAAAACCTTCCCGAAAACGTGCCAGGTTTTAATAACTATGAGGCTGGGAATAGTGAAATGCGTCAATTGCTGTCGGAAAATAAATCGCTGATTTCTCCTTCAGGGAATATATTTTCCGATTTGGAAATGGCTAAGGTTCTGCCCGAAAAGTTGGTGGAAAGCGGCTTGAAATTTATCAGAAGGGACTTGGAAGGGGACAAAATTTATTATCTGGTAAATCACACCTCAAATGCCATCGACCAATACATTCCAATAAACGGAATATATAAGGAGGTGCTTATATTCGACCCCAATACATCCAATTACGGGAAAGCAATAATAGAGGTTAAGGATGTTGGGACGATGGTGAAGGTACAATTGAAGCCCGGCGAAACATTATTTTTGAAAACAGGAGAAAACTCCGAGTACAAGGATTGGGAATATTTTGAAGCTGGTGAAATTACTTACGGTTTATCGGCACCTTGGAAGATATCTTTTTTAAGGGGCGGGCCAGTTTTGCCTGAAAATGATACTATTAGCGACCTAAAATCTTGGACCACCTTAGGGAAGGATGCAGAGGAATTTTCCGGGACAGCGAAATATGAATTGGAGTTTCAAAATCCAGACAACACTGTACAAGCTTGGTTATTAAAGTTGGGTGAAGTACGTGAAAGTGCCAAAATTTGGGTCAACGGTTCCTATCTTGGAACTTTATGGGCCAATCCCTTCGAAATAAACATTGGGGCACTCCACAAGGGCACCAATAAAATTACACTTGAGGTTACAAATTTGTCCGCGAATAGAATCAGGGCAAAGGAACTTAGAGGTGAGGAATGGAAAAATTTCTACGAAATAAATATGGTAGACAAGGACTACAAAAAGTTCGATGCTACCCAATGGAAACCAATGCCCTCGGGTATTTTAGGCCCTGTTACTTTGGTTCCCTTAAAAAAGAATTAGATGAATTAAACTCATAAAAAATGAAAAAGCAACTGTTATTTATATGTGTAGCGGCCATAACATTACAATCGATGTTTGCCCAGATTTCCGATAAGGCCAAAGTATTGGAGCAAATGCAATTGGCCAATGATTATTTTATGAATAAATGGCCAGATGTAGGCAAAACGATCATAACCAATAAGGAACGCCCAAGCAATATTTGGACACGGGGAGTATATTATGAAGGCCTTATGGCATTACATGAAATTTATCCTAAGGAAGCCTATTACGATTATGCCTATGATTGGGCGGAATTTCACGGATGGGGTTTTAGAAATGGCAATGCCAATCGCAACGCGGATGATTACTGTGCTGCCCAGACCTATATAGATCTGTACAATTTGGAGCCGGACCCCAAAAAATTGAAGAACACCAAGGCCTGTATTAATATGCTGCTGAACACCCCGCAATTGGACGATTGGTCTTGGATAGATGCCATTCAAATGGGAATGCCCGTTTTTGCTAAATTGGGCGTTTTGGAGAAGGACAACCGATACTTTGAGAAAATGTACGGGATGTATGTATATACCAGGAACAAGCACGGCGATAATGGACTTTTTAATCCCACAGATGGACTATGGTGGAGGGATGCGGATTTTGATCCACCTTATGCGGAACCCAACGGTGAAGATTGTTATTGGAGTAGAGGAAACGGATGGGTAATTGCGGCCTTGGCAAAAGTTTTAAGTATTATCCCTAATGATGCCCCCCATAGAGATCAGTATATTAAGGACCTGAAGTCCATGGCGGAAGCCCTGGTCCCTATTCAGAGAAAAGACGGATTTTGGAATGTAAGTTTGCATGACCCCAAGAATTATGGAGGAAAGGAGTTGTCGGGTACCGCCCTGTTTATTTATGCCATGACCTATGGTGTAAATAATGGAATTTTGGACAAAAAAACCTATCTTCCTGTAATAGAAAAAGGTTGGAAAGCTATGACTGAGGAAGGTATGCATACCAATGGATTTTTAGGATATCTGCAATCTACCGGAAAAGAACCTAAGGATGGTCAGCCACTGTCCTATGATAAGGTCCCTGATTTTGAGGACTATGGCCTTGGGTGTTTTCTATTGGCAGGCAGCGAAATATATAAAATGAAAATATGATCCGTGTAAAGGAAGTAAAATTATTCACCTATTTAATAATTCTAATTTTTACTTTTTTTGGAGGATTATCGGTAAACGCCCAAGAAGTTGTTCCCGTTTGGCCCGCTGCAGTGCCAAATTCCATTGAGGATAAGGATTACAAAGAGCTGCTGACCTATGATGATGCCCAAGAAGTTAGGGGAGTCAGTAAGGTTACCAACCCTAGCTTGACTGCTTATTTGGCCGATGAAAATATATCCAGTGGTACTGCCGTAGTTATTTGCCCAGGAGGAGGTTATTCCCATTTGGCCATCAATAAGGAGGGGTACAAAGTAGCTAAATGGTTTAATAGTATTGGAGTATCGGCATTCGTTTTAAAGTACAGGCTGCCTAGTGACCTTATTATGATAGACAAGACTATCGGGCCCCTTCAAGATGCACAAGAGGCTTTACGAATGCTAAGGCGGAATGCGGACAAATGGAAATTGAATCCCAACAAAATTGGCATAATGGGCTTTTCTGCCGGTGGCCATCTTGCTTCAACGCTTGCCACCCATTACGGGGAAGAGGTTTATGCATCCGATACCATAAGCGCCAGGCCGGATTTCGCTATTTTAATTTATCCAGTAATTTCAATGGAAGATGGTATTACGCACAATGGTTCCAGAAAAAATTTGTTGGGAGACAATGTCAGTGCTGATTTAATTGATAAATATTCCAATGAAAGACAAATAGATTCCAAAACGCCTCCTACTTTTTTGATACATGCTGTGGATGATAAGGCTGTACCTGTAGAAAATAGTATTAATTACCTATTAGGGCTTAAGGAGAATACCGTGCCTACAGAAATGCATATATATGAAAATGGAGGCCATGGTTTTGGATTGGGTAGGGAAGGAACCAATACTTATTGGCCAGAGTCCCTTAAAAGGTGGTTGATAGTAAGTAATTTTGTGCAATAATTAAAGGTGTTAATAGTTCCAGGCTTTCTTGAAGGAATTTAGAATTTTATATGTTGCCTTTCCATTTCATCAAGGGCCATTTGGGCAACCAAGGTTGCACCAGTTACCGATAGGTGTGTATTGTCCTCAATGCCATCTGGCCTATGCGCATTTTCCCCAGGGGCAAAATGTAGATGGAGTTTTTTAGAACCTTCAACACCATAGGATATTTCCATTTGTTCGGTCAATAATTGTAAATCTATAAAAGGCACTTTTAAATCCTTGGCAACCATTCTAGTTACCAAAGGATAGGCTCCATGGGTGTCTATCAATACACCGTTTTCATTAAAATTTCGTCTGCTAATGGAACTTAAAAGAATAGGGAAAGCCCCTTTATGCCTAGTTTCATTTACAAAGCGTTCGAGGTTATAACGGTATTGGGTATACGGGTTGGTATATCGGGTTGAATCTTGGTGCTTTTGGTCATTATGGCCAAATTGGATAAATACATAGTCTTTAGGTTTTATGGCATCCAATACTTTTTGCCACCGCCCTTCTGAAATAAAGCTACGACTGCTCCTGCCATTTACGGCGTGGTTTTGTATATGGACAGCACCGTCCAATAAGTGGGGCAGCATCTGCCCCCAACCGCGCTCTGGATTGTGTTCAGGGTCAGGTTTATCGGCCATGGTAGAATCCCCAATGAGGAATAAGGTAGATTTTTCTTGGGAATGTCCCAAAACACTAAAGGCGAAAAAACAAACTATAAGGTATTTCATAAGCTAATCTTTAGTTTTTTAAAAGGTACAGTTCAACTTATATGGGGAGTTATTTTCAATCAATTTTGGAATCTAGATACCAATGCGTTGGCAAAGAAGGGTTTTTTTCTGCCAGAATATTATTTAAGGTATACTTTTTTACCTGCAATTTAGTTAATTGGTGGGACCAAGCGACTCTTGCGGTGGGTTGATAACCTGGACCATCACAGTTATATTCCCCATAAAACGCTTTTTTTTCCGCTTCTGTATTGGACCAATTGTCCCAGCCAATGGGCAGTATATGATTGCCCATGTGACATTCGATAAAAACTGTTTTGGCGAAGGTTCTCCATGGCCGTCCCAAATAGACCTCTGTGGCCTGTTGATTAGCCGTAAGTATGCAATTTAGGAAGACATAACCGAAGCCTATGCCTTGGGGCGTGGAGGCCGCTGTGATAAAAGAGTTGGATTTACTATGTATCGTACATTTTTCAAAAACAACCGTGGCATTGCCAAAAATAAAATCGGTGGTTCCCTCTATAAAACAGTTTTTGAGATATTGTTTAAAACCTTCTCCAGAGGTATACAAGGTATCCTGATTTCCCAAAATGTTACAGTTTTCCAACAAAACCCTATCGGCACTTAGAGCTAGGGCAACAGCCTGGCCTATTGGTCCGGCCGTATTCTCTATAGTTAGGTTGGCAGCGTAAAAATCGTTCCCTTCCACAAGAAGGGTAGGTGTATGGAAGGTACTGTTTCTACCCAGAGCTATTTTGTCAAAATAGTCGTCATAAGTAATTATGGTGTTATTTTTATCCTCTCCAATAAGGGACACTTTTGGGTTCCAGGAGTATACATGGACTTTTTCCTTATATATTCCCGCCTTTACCTTTATGATTACACGTGGGGAAGGGTATGCCTTGGACGCGTTAATAGCGGCTTGAATAGTTGTGTAATCTCCACTGCCATCTTTGGCTACCGTAACTTCATATGGTTCAACATAGGCAATCCATTTTGGCCATGGGTCATGCGGGGAATTAGATTGGGCCCCATTAAATGGCATCACTAGTAAAATTAGAAGGAAGGTTTTGTTGGAAAAGAGCATTACTGTGAGTTTTGTGCGGGTTCATACTTCATCTGCAGAAGTAGTGTGAGATACCTATTGGATTTCTTTTAAAACAATATTTGTAATCGATTACACGAATATAGATAAAAAATTATATCTTACCAACCATATATGTCAATCAAGCTGTAGCCCTTTATTATATTACAGTAAACTACCTCTGGGCAAGCCTGTCTACCGACAAAGGCAGGCATGTTTTAATCTCGATTATCGAGTATAGGTATTAAGAATTATGATTGAACAGTCCAGCATAGCAAGGTGTTGTATAATTACGCTAATTTTGCAACTACTTTAACCTAGAGGGTTGGAGATATCGTCCAACAAGGCATCCAATTTTGCAAAGGATACCAAACCAGATTATTGGAATTGATTTAGTTAATGAAAAAGAAAACCACCATTTACGACATTGCGGCCAAACTTGGTCTTACGGCTGCCACTGTGTCCAGGGCCTTAAACGACAATCCGAAGATCAGCAAAAATACCCGGCAGCTTGTTCTGGACACGGCTATGGAAATGAATTATGAACAGAATAAAGTAGCCTTGGCCTTAAAAAGTGGGAAAAGCTATAATGTTGGGGTAATTGTTCCCAGAATAGACAGCAATTTTTTTTCATCGGTTATCCGCGGTATTGAAGAAGAGTTGCATCCTAAGGGATATCATGTAATTATATGTCAGACCAATAATCAGGAAAATATAGAAATTGAAAAAATAAACTCGCTCTTAAATGTACAGGTAGATGGAATTTTAATGTCAATTTCCAACGCCAATTTGGAGGATAATATGGGCTTTAATAAGTTAATTAGAAGTAAAAGGACTCCTTTAATATTTTTTGATAGAAAAAAGGATTTAAAAGGGGTTAGCTCAGTGACCATAGATGATTTTAAGGGTGGCTATGATGCCACCAAGCACCTAATAGATCAAGGGTGCAAGCGTATAGCCCACCTGTCCAACGACCGACAGTTTGAAATTTTCAACAATAGGTTTTTAGGATATAAACAGGCCTTACTTGATAATGGTATTGAATTCGACGAAAGTCTGGTTATAGAAACCATGAGTAAGGTGGTGGAGGGCAGAAAATCCGCTAGGGCATTGCTGGATATGGACAGACCACCCGATGCTATTTTTTCTTCCAGTGATTTTGCGGCTTTAGGGGCTTTACAGGAAATAAAGGAGATTGGACTTGAAATTCCGGAGGACATTTGTATTGTTGGATTTTCGAACGAACCATTTACCAAATTTATGGAATTGACCACTATATCTTCAGTAGACCAGTTTCCTATGGAAATGGGGAAAGTGGCGGCCCAAGTTTTTTTGGAAGAGGTAAGCAATACCCAGGACACCAAAATATCCAAAAATATAGTGCTTACCCCTGAATTGATTGTAAGAAAATCGTCCTTAAAACATAAAGAAGGTTGAAGTAATTATCTATTACTTCAACCTTCCAAAAATATAATTATTAAGCCTATGGCTACAAGGATACTCCTCTACGCCATGGAATAAAATCGTTTTGATTCAACAATTTGGCCTTGGTCTGAATCTTACCACTGGCTACCTCGATTATAAAATCCAACATTTCTTCCGCCATTTCCTCTATGGTTTTTTCACCGCGTATTACCGCTCCAGTTTCAATATCGATTATATCTGGCATTCTTTCCATGAGTTCCGTATTGGAAGAGACCTTAATAATTGGGGCAATAGGATTTCCTGTTGGGGTCCCCAATCCCGTGGTAAACAGGACCACATTGGCCCCCGAGCCTACCATGGCCGTGGTACTTTCCACGTCGTTTCCAGGTGTGCACAATAAGTTAAGGCCGGGTTTGGTTATGTATTCCCCATAATCCAAAACATCCTGTACCGGGGAGGTTCCCCCTTTTTTGGCGGCTCCTGCCGATTTCATTGCATCTGTAATAAGGCCGTCCTTAATATTTCCTGGTGATGGGTTCATGTCGAAACCTGAACCTGCATCTACTACCGATTTCTCATAGGCCTTCATTAGCTTTAAGAATTTCTGTCCCTTTTCATCTTCCACACATCGGTTTACCAATTCCTGTTCTACCCCGCATAATTCTGGAAACTCGGATAATATGGCCGTTCCGTTCAAAGCAGCCAACAAGTCAGAAACCGCCCCCAAAGTGGGGTTTGCTGAAATACCTGAAAAACCGTCAGATCCACCACATTCCAACCCAACACGTAATTTGGACAAAGGGGCCGGTTTACGCTCGGCATTATTGGCTTTTTTAATGGCCTCAAAGGACTCTTTTACAATGGCCGATAACATTTCATCTACCGTACCCATTTGCTGTTGTTCAAAAATAAGAACAGGTTTGTTGAGGTTTGGATTGATGGTGTTCAAGGCTTCTTTAAAAACACTTATCTGCAGGTTTTGGCAGCCCAAGCTCAATACTGTGGCTCCGGCCACATTGGGATTGTTAACATAGCCCGCCAATAGTTTGGCCAAGCTTTCGGAATCCTGTCGTATACCACCACAGCCCCCTGGGTGGGTTATAAATTTCACATCAATATTATCGAATACATTAGTGGAATTGCTTTCTACCGAGGCTTCTTCAGGGCTATTGTTCACCAAGGAGCGAAGCAACATCTGGTGGGGATTCACTTTTTGTTTCAAAAGCTCCTTTTCAAAAACTTCCTTGAGGATTTCTATATTCCTGTTTTCACAAAAGACCAAAGGAAAAAATAGCCATACGTTTTCCGTTCCTACCTGTCCGTCTTCCCTATGATAGCCAAGAAATGTTTTATTTTTCCATTTTTCGACATTGGGAGCGGTCCAACCAATGGTTTCCGTTTTTCCAAAAACCTTTTCGCTTTGGTGTTTTACATTTTCTGTGGTGAGAACATCTCCCTTTTCAATTCTACCATTGGCACTTCCAACAAGCACTCCGTACATAAAGATACTGTCCCCGGCTTCAAATTTGTGCAGGGCAATTTTGTGTTTGGATTTGACATCCGATATCACTGTAATTTCCTCGCCTTCAAAGGAAATTACCTCTCCTGCCTTTAAATTGACCAAGGCAACTGCAACGTTATCCGATGAATTTACTTTTATAATTTTACTTTTCATTTTAATGACTTCTAATTAGTTTTGTTTTAATGGCCTAATACCTTTTGCTGTAATTGGCAAATCCAACTTCAATACCATTTGTGTCAATTTCTTCCAAAGCAAGGGCCACCGCCTCTGTAAGATTAACGACTTGAGTTAAATCTTCTCCCCAATACTCTACATTGCTCAAGACCTTTTTGGCTATTTCCAAATAATTATTGGATTCCCAGATTTTGGCAAAAGCATTCACTATGTCATCACTGTCATTTACAGGTAGATTCTCTCCTTTCCAGCTGCCTTTATAAAAACGAATAAGGGCTGCAAAGGAAAAGGTGAGATTGGTGGGTATTTTTTTATGGGTGTCTGCATACTGCAATAAACTGGGTAAGACCCTCACCTTAAATTTGGAAACAGAATTTAGGGCGATACTGGATAGGTTGTGAATAATAAACGGATTCCTAAAACGGTCCAAAACCTCTTCTGCAAAGCTGTCCAGCTCTTCCTTGGCCATTGGGAGCGTATGGTTAATTTCATTAAAAATGGCGTTATTAACAAATGTACCCGTAAAATCGTTGTCTACCGTTTGCTTTACTGTAGTATTTCCATATAAGAGGGAGAAGGGCACCATAGCGGTATGCGCACCGTTTAAGATACGAACCTTTCTTGTTCTATAGGGCTGCATGTCCGCAACAATCTTTACATCCAGATCGGTTTTATGAAAGGGCAACTTTTCTTTAAGTTTTTCATCACCTTCAATCACCCAAAGAAAAAATGTTTCTGCTGCTACAATTAGATTGTCCCTGTAGTCCAATTGGGCATTGTAAGCCTCAATTTCATCCTTTGGATATCCTGGCACTATTCTGTCTACTAAAGTATTGTGGAATGTGGAATGCGTATTAAGCCAAGTTTTAAAGTCTTCTCCCAGTTTCCAGTCATCGGCATATTTCAATATTATTTCCTTGAGATTGTCCGAATTATGATTGATCAACTCACAAGGAATTATAGTTAAACCTTTATTGGCATCCCCTTTAAAATGTTTAAAGCGCTCGTGTAACAGCAGGGTGAGTTTGGCGGGGAATGAACTTGGTGGCTGCATATCCATTGTATCCGTATTTACATACGCTATACCCGCTTCCGTAGTATTGGAAATAATAAACTGAAGCTCCTCTTCTTTGGCTAGGCTCAGGTAGTCTTGAAAATTCTTGTAAGGGTCCACTCCTTTTACAATATTGGTGATAAGCTCTTTATGTTGAATCTCCTTGCCCTTCTGAATTCCTTTTAAAAATAAAGTGTAAAGTCCATCCTGATCGTTCAGCATTTTTACCATTCCCTGGTCTATGGGTTGCACCACCGCTATGCCCGCATCAAAATTGGCTTCTTGATTTAATTTTTGGAAGGCGTAATCTACAAAGGCCCTTAAAAAGTTTCCTTCACCAAATTGTATGATTTTAATTGGCGGGGTCGATTCTAAATTGGTGTTTTTTCTGTTCAATGTTTTCATGGTCTTTCTTTTGATAATTTTTGTGGCCTTCTGTTTTTTTGTTGGTTTTCCGTGTATGTGATTCCCAAACCCATAATGCTCAGTACAATCAACACTTTGTAATCGATTGCACAAAAGTAGTATAAATTATGATAATTCCAATTTTTTGAAATTGGATCTGAGTTGTTTATTTTTCAAGATGCATAAGCCTACAAGTAGGTTAGCGCATAATTTTATTGCCTATCCACTATTTAACCTATATACGGCACCAGCTTGTTGTAGCCCTCTAGTCAAGGTTACTGACCCTGATTTTAGCTGTTTAAGTAAAAACAGGGGTTGAAATTTCTGATTTTCATAGATCAATGACCTTCTTTTCCCTATTGCTTTTTAGTGCGGTTTCTATGACTCTAATGACATCCATGCCTTCCGTTCCTGTGACCGGGACTAACCCATTATTTCGCAAGGCCTGGTAAATACCTTCATAGTATTCCATATAATCCCCATTGAGGGTAGGGACCTGTTCCCTAATGATCTTACCATCTTTCTCGGTATGCAATAGTCCTTTCTCCTTATCCGGTTCTGCACCCCAATCCTTGGATCCCGGTATTTTTCCGGCCTGAAGTTCCGCTTCCTGAATATCGGCTTTGGATTTAATGAAGGTGCCCTTGGTTCCGTTCATAATATTTCCTGGCAAAGCCTCTCGGACATAATAGCTGGATTTTAAAATGACCCTATGGGTGCTATAGAATAATTTTATATCAAAGTAGTCCCCTACTTTGGAATTGGGGCGATAGGTATCCAGATCGGCAAAGACTGCATTTGGCATACCGAACAGCACCAATGCCTGATCTATCAAATGTGAACCCAAGTCATATATACTTCCAACGGCGGCTGTGGGTATTTCCTTATGAAGCTTGTAACTCAGCCCTGGGTCATAACGATCATAATGAATCTCTGCTTCAACAATGTTTCCTAGCCATCCCTCATCCAAAATCTTTTTGACCGTTTTAAAATCACTGTCATATCTTCTGTTATGGTAAACGGAAAGTGCTACATTTTTTTCCTTCGCTAACTGGATCAGTTCTTCCGCCTGTTCAACAGTTGCAGTGAACGGCTTTTCTACAACTACATTTTTTCCGGAATTGATGGCCTGTTTGGCAAAGTCATAATGTGTAACACTTGGGGTATTCACAACTACCAGTTCAATATTTTGGTCTGCCAACATTTCTTCCAAAGTGCGGAAGGTTTTTATGTTTGGATATTTGGCCTGGGCGTTGTTTTTGGTCCTTTCCCAAACTCCGTATAAATTGAAGGCCGGATGTACCTCAATGAAGGGAGCGTGAAAGACGTATCCGCTCATTCCGAAAGAGCATAAAGCTGTGTTTATAGGTTTCATTGGTTTAAAGGTTTTAATTATAATATATAAGTTTTCAATATTAATGCTCTATTCCCAAGCAATTTCAAATGCACCCGGTCATCTCAATTTAATCGATAAATAAGTTGGGCAATGCCAGTGAGAACCATGGAAATAAGGTAACCAAAATCAACACCAAAAAACTGACCAACAAAAATGGTAGTCCGGCCTTGCTTACCGCTCCAATGGAAATCTTCCCAATACTGGAAGCCACAAAAAGGCAAACCCCTACGGGTGGAGTAGTTAATCCTATAATTAAGTTCAGCACGGCTATCACGGCAAAATGTATGGGGTCCACGTCCACGGCCATAGCCACTTTTAATAAAATTGGGAAAAGTATCAGTAATGCGGCAATGGTTTCCATAAAGGTACCTACTACGATCAAAAGCAAATTGATCAGTAGTAAAACCACATATTTGTTGTCCGAAAACCCCAGAATTTCAGCGGATATCTCCTGGGGAATTTGCTCTGTAATCAAGATATATCCAAATAGATTGGCAAAACCTACCAAGACCATCAAGGAGGCCGAAGTCTTCATGCTGTCCAGGATAATGACCTGTGTGTTTTTCAAATTCAATTTTTTGTAAATGAACTTTCCAATAATCATAGCATAGACTACAGCGATAATAGAGGCCTCTGTTGGAGTGAATATTCCGCCCACAATTCCATAAAGGATTATAAAGGTCATTAATAGCGACCAAAAGGTATCTACAAAACTGCGTGCCACATCCCTTAAGCTGCTGCGCTTGTGCTTTGGGTATTTTTTTCGCTTGGATATAAAATAGGCGGTGAACATAAGACCAACGCCCAATAACAAACCAGGGAGTGCGCCTGCCAAAAACAATTTCCCTACAGACAGGCCGCTCAAGGTTGCGGCTATGATCATGGGCACACTAGGTGGAATTATGGGGCCTATGGTGGAGGAAGCTGCTGTAACGGCACATGAAAAGTCAGTATCGTAACCTTCCTTTTTCATGGCAGGGATCATAATGGAGCCCATACTTGCCGTATCTGAAATGGCCGTACCCGAAATTCCTGCAAAAAGCATGGAAGCACCAATATTGACCAGGGAAAGTCCACCGCGAATATGACCTAAAAGATGGTTGCAGAACTTAATTATCTTTTCAGTGAGCCCACCTTGGTTCATCAGATTTCCTGCAAGTATAAACCCAGGAACACTGAGCAGTACAAAGACATCTATGCCCGAGTACATTTTCATGGGGACAATGATCAAAGGAACCCCTTTGATAACCAAATAGCTTAAACAGGCAAGTCCTAAGGCGAAGGCAATAGGAAAGCGAAGTATCAGACCAAGAATAAAAACGATAACCAATATCCAAATCATGGTCTAGAATTTTTCATAATTTTCATAATTTTTATTAGGAGGTAATAAGTAATTGATGCAGACATTATAAAGATGCTAAAGAAGGCGATGCCCATATTGAAGCCCATACTGGGAGATTTTTCCGGTATTCCCAAAATCACGAATTTAATGGCGTATATGGCCATGACTACGAAAAGAACCAGGGTAATTGCCGGTACTGCCAGATTCAATATTTTTTTGATCCTTTCTGGGAATTGATGGTAAAACATGTCCAAATGCACATAAAATTCATTCTTCATAGCCAGACCTGCGGCGAAAGACATGGCATAAATAAAGAAGAGACGTGAGGCCTCCTCTGTCCAAGGAGGAGTATTGATAGGAGTAAAACGACAAATTATTTGAAGCAGAACAGTGAACAGCAGTCCATATGTACTTAATAAAGTCCCTATTTTGAGTAGGCGCCCAATAGTTTTATTTGGCATTGTCTTTTTCTTTTTTGAGTTCTCGATAAATTTTTTGCATTTCGGGCGATAGGCTTTCATAAATAGCCTTTTCGCTTTTTTTTGCAAAGGCTTCTTTGTCCACCTCTATAAATCGCATCCCATCGGCCTTTAATTTTTCCTGGACATTCTTTTCGTTTTCAAGATAGAGCTGGTGTTCATAGGCTTGCATTTCTTTACCTGCCTGTAGGAATATTTCCTGTAGGTCCGGGGGTAGTTTTTGAAATTGTTTTTCACCCACTACGGGGTACACCCAACTAATAACATGACCCGTAAGGTTAAGGTATTTCTGTACTTCCGAAAAACCGGCATTATCGATCATGGCGAAAGGATTTTCCTGGGCCTCTATGGTGCCTTGTTGCAGTGAGGTAAAAACTTCTGAAAAGGCCATTGGGGTAGGTTTGGCACCCAAGGCGCTCCAGGTAGTTACAAATGCGGGAACATTGGGTACCCTGACAATTAAGCCTTTAAGATCATCTGGATGGCGTATTGGCCTATTTGAAGTTAAATGTCGTGGCCCCCTTTCAAAATGGCCAAGTGCACGCAATCCGGCCTTATTAATCATTTCTTCCTCCATTAATCTGCCTACCGGACCATTTATGTAGCGGTTCATATCGGTAGAGTCCTGCATTAAAAAGGGCAACTCGCAAAAAGTAGCCACTTCGAACCAATTGGTCAAAGTGGATCCGGTGGTGGTCAAATCGATAACTTCGGCCTGGATCAGGCGAATGGCCTCGATCTCTTTGGCCAATTGCTCCGAGGGGTACAGCTCTACCTTAATGCGTCCTTGGGAACGCTCCTCCACAATTTCCGCAAAATAAGCAAAGGCCTTGTACCAGGCATGATCTTCATTGACCAATAGAGCGGTCCGCATCAAAAACTCGGGTTCTTTTTTTTGGGTTTCACATTGGGTGAATAGGAATATGGAGCATATGGGGATTATTAATGTAGCAAGGAAACGGGCCATCCGAAGTGGATTTATCATGTTGTTGGGCTAAAAGTCATATTTTTCATAAATATAACTATTTAGTTTAAACATTAATACAAAGAATAATGGTGAGGTAGGGGAGGCCGATAATGGTATACATATTATTTTATATGACAAAGAATTTGCTTCCTAGTTTTGTAATAGCACAATAAGATATTGGAGATATTAGTGTGAAAAACCCTATTGTATCCTCAAGGTTGCCAAGTTGTAATTGCAAAGATATGAAGGGCCATTTAGTTGGTAATTGCTGTGCCAATAATCTACAATGATAAAATTCTTATATTCGGGGTATAGCTATGCTCAATACCTTGTCTTAGTTTATACATGGAACAATTATCATAATCCTAAATCCCTAAAATGAATTTAAAAATCATTTTTCAGCTTTCATTGGCAGTGACATTTCTTTTTTCATGTAAAGGTGATAAATTGGACAAAATTGAGGGGGACCACACTTCCGACAAGCCCAATATTGTTTGGATTTATTTGGAGGACACAGCACCTTTATTGGGCTGTTATGGAGAGCCATTGGTTGACACTCCCAATATAGACAGTCTTGCCACAAGGGGAGTGCTCTATAAAAATGTATTTATGCCCGCCCCCGTATGTTCGGCAAGTAGGTCCAGTATCATCACCGGTATGATGTCTACTAGTTTCGGGGCACAAAACCATCATAGTTCCAGGACTACTGAGTCGGCCATATATTTGCCCGAACAGGCGCAAACGATTCCCGAACTATTTAAAGGGGCCGGATATTTCACCTTCAATAATGGCAAGGACGATTATAATTTTGTGTACGATAGGAAAGACCTTTATGATCAAGAGTACGTATACCATCCCTTGTATGGGAAAAGTGGTGAACGGTTAGATCTGGCTAGCTTGAAAGGGAAAGAACCCTTTTTTGGGCAGATTCAGATGTACGGGGGAAAGGAAATTTTCAATTCCAAATTCAAGGAGAACGTGGCTTCCCCGGTGGACCGTTCCCAGATAATACTGCCACCTTATTTGCCCCATCACCCGGCTATAGTGGAAGAGTACGCCAACCATCTGGATGCCATTCAGATTACCGATGAAAAAGTAGGTGAAATTATGGGTAAACTCAGGGAAAACGATCTGTTAAAGAACACTATAGTTTTCTTTTTTTCCGATCATGGAATGCGT
>Ga0114916_1000116_pt1 | contig 62703 bp, 52 predicted proteins | sample MalvirAntarct_66_FD_83501 | JGI IMG/M metagenome (GOLD analysis project Ga0114916, IMG submission 83501) | Marine viral communities from the Global Malaspina Expedition - Malaspina viral metaG Antarct_66 | ecosystem: Environmental > Aquatic > Marine > Oceanic | place: West Anvers Island... | reverse complement strand
TTGCCGTTGCCGTTGCCGTTGCCGTTGCCGTTGCCGTTGCCGTGAGAATTATCAGGAGTATTCTTTTTATTGGCACTATTATTTGGTATTGGCTGCGGAGCAAGTGCCCATTGCCAAGTGATCGGCATATCTTGATAAGTGAAAGTGATAGCAACTCCTTTCGGTAGCAGCACACTCTCAGGCTGAGCAGTGGTTGACGCCGCCCCTTTTCCAAACTGGCTGTTCAAGCTGGCATTGTCACTATTACTGTCTTTATTGGGAAACCTTGTACTTATTTCTGGCAAATACGCTTGCCATTGCCCTGCTGTCACCCCTTCAAGTAATACACTGTCCAAGCTGATGCTATCACTGCCACCTACACTCGCATATTGACGGCGAATCAAACGCTCATCAGCAAAAATATATTCGACGCGCTGCATACTAGGACTGCTTTGGTATCGAGGATCAGGATCAGCAAAACGGACAAAGCTGATACGTGCCCTATCCAGATTCATAAAAGGTTCAGGCATTGGCTGTAGTGCATTTTCTTGATTGCTATTATTTGCATTATCAACATTTAAAACACTGGCACTTTGAGTATCTACTGCTTGATAAGGAACGATTTGCCCCATATCTTGATGTAGCTGCAGATAAGCATATTGCAAAACGGCTAAATTATCGGCATGGAACTGGGCACGTTCTCGAGCACGATTAACGCTATCAAACACCTGCCAGCCTGCCACTGCTAGCATCGCAAATATTGCCATGGCGACCATCAGCTCAAGTAAGGTAAATCCATGCTGCGATTTCACAGACTACCTCCATTTGGGTTTGAACCAGTCAAGTCCAAACTATCTATATCTTGTTTTGAGTTGCTCAGTATCACATTGATATCATTGACTGCGGTACGCGTCTGACCATCTATGATAGGCGCAACGGCGATATTCACTTTTTTTAATGCTGGCGTTATATCCTGACTCACAGTCATCGTAATTTGCCAGTCGCGGCCTTGGGCATTGATTGTCTGGGCACTATTAGCAGTTAGCCAAGTGTCTTGAATACGTAAGTCAGCAGCAGCATTTTGGGCAACAAAATGTGCAAGCGTACGTGTCCGTAATACATCGACTGAGCTCAAATAAGCACTACTAGCACGGCTCGCAGCAACAGCAACGACCGCCAAAATCGCTAAGGCAACCATCACCTCAATCAAGGTAAATCCGCTCTCATGCTTTGGTAGGTTTGGCTTTCGGTTTATGTCGTTAGGTTTGGCTCTGTCATTATTTATCATCGGTTATTGCCCTTGACCTATCGACATACTGCCATCTGGCATAATCGTAATGACCTCACCTACCAGACGCGAATTATGGCGCACTTCAATGGTCACCGGTGCTGCTTGCCCTGTGCCAAACCATAATACTTGCGGCACTGTTTGATCTGTAAACCAAGGTTGCAGTGCTTGGATTTGTCCTCTATTTGACATATTACCAGCATCTAGGCTTTGTATGGCTAAGCTCACCCCAGCAGGCAGCTCAGGCAAAGTAACTTCGGACTCAAGCTCCCAGCTTGGTGTTGGTAGCTTGTCTTTAATCCCACTAGACATATTGGATAAATCGGCAGATAGCTCCATTGAATTCTTAGACGTACTGTCTCCACTAGACGACGCCGAGGTATCAGTTTGATAAGCCACATAAGGATTAGATAGAGTGACTATAACCGGAGTTACTTGACCTTGCTTATTGGCTTGCAGACTCAAACCCATCGGCTGCATACGTTCAGCAGACAATAGCCGAACATAACTCAATGAATCCGTCAGATGCTCATAAAAAGCGCGATTTTTACGCGATTCACTACTACCTACTGACAAACTCATCATGCCAGCGAATATAGACAAAATAACGACGACGACAACGATTTCAACCAGTGTAAAGCCAGCTTGGGTATGATGATGTGTCATTGATGATGAGAGTTTTGACATACAGAGGTCATCTAGGATGGCGTCATTCCATTAAAAATGACGTTATATTGGGTGAGATATAAAACGGGAGAGAGGATTGATCGTATCAAGTAAAGGTTAATGTGCTGCTATATAGCATATAACAACACAGATTTTTATAAAATAACGACTCATGGTTTTCACGTTACAGTAAAAACCTAATAATTGGTGTTGCGATGTTCCTCTGACTCAGTATCAATCTGTTCGACCAATTCCTGCATATCCTCATCCATCACTTCATCCTCAGCCGCCGGGTAATGGCTTGGCAGCTCTAGCATTTGTTGGACAAAGGCATAACGCAGAGTATCGCGGCGTCCCAAATAACGCTGATAAAAACTTGAGTTCAACAGCCCTGCACCGCCCTGACCCATCGCCCAGATAGATGATAGATAATCACGTGTGCTCAAGCTACTGTGCTCATCCTTCAGATAAGCACTGATGATATCAATCAAGCGCTTCATGCGCTGACGGCGAATATCATACAGCTCACCAAATAAGCGGTTAAGACCTGTCACTGATGCTGCTAAACGCTCTTCGATTTGGTTGAGTAGCATGGCTTTTTGTGGATTAAATAATTGCTGAAAAATCATACGAGCGACGCCTGCTGATGGGCAATCGTCAATACGATTAATTTCAAACAGCTGCTCTTCATAACGAATGATAATACGCAGATAGAGCTCATCTTTACTAGAGAAATGCTTATACAATGTGCCTTTAGCCAAATCAAGCTGGTCTGCCAAGCTGTCTAAAGTGATGTCGCCATCGCCTGACTCAAGTAGCAATTGCTCCGCCATTGCTAAGATATTCTCTTCTCGTACCTTGAATTGATGCTGACGACTCATAACTTCTCCTAAAACTTGACAATATCATGCATATGACCACAGTTCGTATTGGCATATCGGCATTCGGAGTATCAAATACTACAAAGACTGCGCGACGGATACAACGAAGGAATATGCGTATGTTTGCTAAATAATCATTTATAATCATGTACTTATATTTAACGCTGCAAGACGGCATGCATAAAACAGCTGCCACTTGCAAGAAATGACTGAGTGGTCATAGCATAACCATTTTAATGATACTGTGCTAGTAAATTCTCAAAGTTTTTTGCAGTCAGTGCACCGACCTCTTCGCTACTGCAATCATACATCTCTGCAATACAACTGGCGACATAAGGCACGTAAGCTGGTTCATTAGGGCGACCACGTCTAGGGACAGGTGCTAGATAAGGGCTATCCGTTTCGATCAATACTCTGTTTCTTGGCATATTTTTTGCCGCATCTTTGATATTTTGCGCGCTTTTAAAGCTGACAATGCCTGAAAATGAGATGTAAAATCCTAAGTCTAAGGCACGTTTTGCGGTTTCCCAATCTTCGGTGAAACAATGAATAATGCCATGCTCAGCACCTTCTGCTTTTAGAATATCAATCGTATCTTCTTTAGCATCACGCATATGGATGACAAGCGGTTTTTTTAGGCTTTGGCTGGCATGAATATGACGGGCAAGGCTGGCTTGTTGCGCTTTTTTATTTTCTGTCGACCAGTAATAATCAAGTCCCGTTTCCCCTATTGCCCACACATGGTCAGCGCTAGCCGTTTCTATCAAACGTTCAACGGTTGCAGATTGTAAAACGCTGATATCTTCACAAGGATGTATACCAACGCTCATACCAAGATTGAGCGTTTCATCGCCGTAGGTACTGACGATATTGGCAATCTCATCATATTCAGCAAAATCACACATAATTGCCATCGCACGAGTGACATTGGCTTCTTTCATCGCGGCAATTGCGCCAGACAATTGACCATCGTATTTGGTCAAATCTAAACGGTTAAGATGGCAGTGGCTATCGGTAAACATAAACAATCTCGTTATAGGCATTTTTAAAAATTATTAGGAGAAAAATTCAATTTGTATGGTATTTATTGTTTTGAAGCGTGCACTTTTCAAGCACTGCTTAACAAACTTACTTTTAATGCAATGGCATCTTTTAATATAGCGGTTCTCTACTAATACAAAGGTACCACGCGCATCACCTCTTCCATGGTCGTTACCCCTTCACTAATACGCTTCGCACCCGATAAGCGTAATGGCTGTACACCTTCACGGTATGCTTGCTGCTTTAATACATCCAGATTGGCATCAGCAGCGACCAGTTTTTTCAACTCATTTGATAATGGCATAATCTCATAAAGACCAATACGACCTTGATAACCAGTATGGCGGCAATGCTCGCAACCCTGTGCCTTATAAATCTGCGCTGGCACGGACGCGCGCCACGGCTGTACTAATTCTTGCCATTGAATGGCAATCTCGCTATCTGCCGTAACATCCACGGCTTGCTTACAATGTGGACATAATGTCCGTAATAAACGTTGTGCCATGATGCCCAATATCGTTGCTGACGTCAAAAAAGGCTGAATACCCAAATCGTGCAGTCGAGTAATTGAGCTTGGTGCATCATTGGTATGCAAGGTTGAGAGCACCAAATGCCCTGTCAAAGATGCTTGGACTGCCATATTGGCGGTCTCAGCATCACGAATCTCACCAACCATAATAATATCAGGGTCTTGGCGCATCAAAGAGCGAATACCATCAGCGAAATGCAAATCAACGCCGGGATTGACCTGCATTTGATTAAAGGCAGGTTCAATCATTTCAATCGGGTCTTCAACGGTACAGACATTGACTTGCTCAGTGGCGAGCTGCTTGAGCGTACTATATAAAGTGGTCGTTTTACCCGAACCCGTCGGACCGGTAACCAATATAATGCCATTTGGATGCACGGTCAGCTCATGCCAAGTTTCTAACTGTTTACCCGATAAACCAAGCTGAGCAAATGAGCGTACCAGTACTTCAGGGTCAAATACCCGCATAACCAACTTTTCACCAAAGGCAGTCGGCATCGTGGAGAGACGCAGTTCGGTCTCTAAGCCTTTCGGTGTGCGCGTTTTCAATCGTCCATCTTGCGGCTTGCGTTTTTCTGCAACATTGAGCCGTCCCAAGATTTTAATACGCGCCGTTACCGCTACTATAATAGCGAGTGGCATCTCATAAACACTATGCAGCACCCCATCAATGCGAAAACGCACCTTGCCCGTCTCACGACGTGGCTCTAAATGAATATCACTGGCGCGCTGCTCAAAGGCATATTGCAACAACCAATCGACGACTTTGACAATATGTTGGTCATTGGCATCGGGATTGGTATTGTCCCCTAGCTGTAATAGTGCTTCAACATTGGTGATATCAGATGCGGCACGTTTATGTAGTGAGTTCGCCCCTGCAATCGCTTGCGTGACTTGATAAAACTCTTGCCGATAGCGATTGATTTGTTCAGGATTAATAAAGACTGTACGATAGCTTTTTGACTTAATGAGCTTTTCAATATTGCCATGCCAATCGGTATAAAATGGCTGATCGGTACCTATAACCACCTCATCAAGCGTTACTTCAATCGGCAAAATATGCTGCGATCGTGCATATTCAAACGACATCAGCTGCGTCACTGCTGGTACATCGACTTTTAACGGGTCAATACGGACAAGCGGCATATCTGCTTTGGCAGCCAACCATTGATTGAGCCATACCAAAGTTAATTTATTTTCAGTATTATTATCAAGTGCATGACTATTAGGCAGACCAAACTCACTTATAGTCAATAGCGGATGCTGACCCTTAGTGCGGCGGCTGGTAATGACGAGATTATAACCCCGTTGGTCTATCACTCGATCTGCCAGCAACTCATCAAGGCACCAACGCAAATCAATTACTATCGAGTACTGTTGAGCAGGCATATTTTTTCTTCTTTTATGGTTTAAAGCATTTGTGCAATGTCGATATTCATCTTACCTATTAGACTATATTGTGTCGATATCCGTTATCTGTAATTCACCTGAATCTATCAACTGAAAACTTACATCAACAGATTTATAGCGCATGATAAATGGTGTATGTGCCTCTTTACGACGATAGGCAGGGCGTGGGTCTTGAGCTATCAATGCTTTGATATTATCGAGATCAGGTATAAGTATCTGTTTCTGTATTTTATCAATGACCGCTTTTACCGTTGCTTTTTCATTGTGAGCTGTTTTTTCTGCTTCATTATGAGTATGTTGATTGTCTATAATTTGCACAAACTGCTCATAGGCAACTTTAGTGACAGTCACCTCCAACAAATGCGGCGCAGAGGGCGCAAAGCCACTTTTTGCCTCAGGTAACGCATCACTATAAGCCACATAAGGCTTGATATCGATGATTGGCGTACCATCTATCATATCAGCACCGCTAATGATAAGTAGCACCCGTCCTTCTACAATCTCAATAGCTTCAAGCTTAACCACAGACAATCCAAGCGCTGAGGGTCGATACATACTGCGACTGGCAAACACGCCTATCTTTTGATTGCCGCCCAAACGCGGCGGTCGCACTTGCGCACGAAAGCTGCTATCCGCTTTATTAGCCTGTTTATCTTTATACAAATAGTTGTGATGAAACTGCCAGCTGACCCAGATATGGCTAAAATCTTCCAAACCAACAAACGCAGCTGGCGCATTATAAGGTGCAATCATCTCAATCACGCTGGTCAATGCAACCAGATTTGGCTGTCTTGGCGCGCCAAACTTCTGTGAAAGCGGCGCACGATGGTAGCCGATAATTGGTGCTATATGATTACTCAATGAAGAAGCAGTCTGACAAGACATAAATCAAATCCAAAAACAGGGTTTTATAGTTCCACATAAGCGCTATACAAGCCATCTGTGACTAATTATAGATAATAACTCACTAACGATATTCCATTTTATCATGCTATACCAAAGCCGCTTGACGGATTTTTATTTTAAAGTTTGTTATGATGAGCGAGAAATTTATTGAGAATAGCTTGCATTCATCATTAATGGCTTAAAAATCGCGGTCATGCGCGCCGCATCACCTTATAACGCCGAATAATAATGTTAAAATAACAGAGTGATGGCTTAATTAGCATTGATAGCATTCATCTTCTATTAAAATTTTGCACCATTTTGACTTTATCATGAAAAATGGGTATTCAGCATTTATTTAGATTGATACAGATTACCACTTACTAACGAGGAATTTATGTCAAAACTTCGCACCGAAACGGTTACAGAGGTTCATCATTGGAATGATGCACTATTTAGCATCAAAACCACACGCGACGACGGCTTGCGCTTTCGCAATGGCGAGTTTGCGATGATTGGTTTGGTCGTTGATGGCAAGCCGTTGCTGCGCGCTTACTCGATTGCCAGTCCTAACTATGAAGAGCATTTGGAGTTTTTCTCCATTAAAGTGCAAGACGGTCCTTTAACGTCTCGTCTGCAACATATCAAAGTTGGTGATGAGCTATTGGTCAGTAAAAAACCAACGGGCACTTTGGTATTAGATGATCTATTACCGGGTAAAAACCTTTATATGCTCTCAACTGGTACAGGTGTTGCACCATTTTTAGCATTAGCACGTGACCCTGAAGTCTACGAGCGTTTCGAAAAGGTCATATTAGTGCATGGTGTGCGCGGTATTAGTGACTTGGCTTATCGTGACATGTTCGAAAACGAGCTGCCGAATGATGAAATTTTTGGTGAAGATTTCCGTAAGAAATTCATCTATTACCCAACAGTCACTCGCGAAGAATTTAGAAACACTGGTCGTATTACCGACTTAATGAAATCTGGCAAATTTTTTGAAGATATCGGACTGCCTCCGATGAACAAGGAAGATGATCGCGTCCTAATTTGCGGTAGTATGCCATTTAATGCTGAAGTTTCAGCTATTTTGAATGATTTTGGTCTAACAGTATCACCGCGTATGGGTGTTCAGGCAGATTATGCGGTTGAACGCGCCTTCGTTGGTTAAAATCTAAACTTTTATTCAAAATACAATAAATAATTCTTGACGCTCAAAAATAGGCTGCTATAATACGCAGCCTATACAGAGATAACCCTGTAGCCCAATTTGATAATGTTTGCAGTATATAAACTTTATTACCTAACACGCCGGTGTGATGGAATTGGTAGACATGACGGATTCAAAATCCGTTGCCTTTAAAAGCGTGTCGGTTCGAGTCCGACCACCGGTACCAATTAGTAGTACAAGCAAGTCCGAGAATGACTGATTAGCCCTTATGTTCAATAGCATAAGGGCTTTTTTGTGTCTGTAGTAGTCCGAGCAGGTCTATAGCAAACTGAGATTAATAACAGTAAACTAGATAGTAATTACACCTTTTACTGTTTAATCAAAATGGAATTACTGTCTAACGATCAAAGTTAAGATTGGAGACGCTGTTAGAAAGTCAGGTTCTATTATGGTCTAGGCGATAAACCATTACACTTTTTCTGTTTCAGGCTTAGATATCGCTCGCCATAAAATCACAAATAGCGCGTCAAATTCTGCGTTTATCGGCGTATTGGTCTGCCGCATAATATGCATAAAACCTAGACGGCTGATAAAACCCATAAAAACATCAAACAAAATATATAGCGGCACACTGTCATTCAATACCCCTCGTTTCTGTCCATCTTCTAATACATCCAAAAATGCACCAATCAGTTCTTTATTTTCATAAATAGCAATACTGCGAATGCGGGATACCGATATCGAGGACAGCACCATCACAGCATCTGGATGGCTGTCGACAAAATCAAAACATACCCAGAGTGTCTTGCGCAATCGATCTTTTACGCTATCAATCCCTTGTAAATGGTCCATGATCCGCGTCGCCAACCTACCAAGTACGATATCCATAATGGTATTAAACAAAGTTTGCTTGTCTCCAAAATATTTATAAAGCGTTTGCAATGAAACGTTGGCAGACTTTGCAATTTGCGCCATCGTTACTTCACTAGGGTCGAAGCCTGCGAACACTTTACGAACCGCTTGTTCAATCTTATCCAAGGTGGCAGGTCGCATATCTGATAAGGGCGCTAAATGTTGAGAGGTCTCAATACCATCCTTTTGCTTGACTGTCCTTATTGTCATTACTATTTACTCCCTTGTAATCTACTTAGACTAGAGTCAATCTCCTCACTCAATAAACCAATTTTATCTAAGGTAAGATATATTACCATTTATTTTAAACGTATTGAATAAAGCATTTTGGTCATCTAGTATATCTTCTACAAGATTTTATTTTAAAGAGTTTTTAATACTGAACTGAAGGGTAATATAAATTACCCTAAATTCAATTTCTATATAATTAATGTCAAGGATGGACAACATGAGTATTGAAGCTTTTGCCTCAAACTGGATGACCGAAGAACATAGCATGGTGTATGACAGTGCTTTGAAGATGTTTCAAAGTTGGGAGGATAAAGATGAGCAGTGGCGTGAAAACGGCATGATTGACCGTGAAGCTTGGAACGAGGCAGGCGAGATGGGCTTTTTATGTGCCTCTATACCAGAAGAGTACGGCGGCGGCGGCGGTAACTTTGGTCATGAAGCTGCTATTTTGTTAGCCCAAGCACAAGCGAACCAAGCGGGCTATGGCGGTATGGTACATTCAGGTATCGTTGCCCCTTATATCTATAAGCTTGGTACTGAAGATCAGAAGAAATCATTATTACCTAAGATGGCTACTGGCGAATACGTCGCTGCTATTGCGATGACTGAACCTACCACTGGTTCTGACTTACAAGCCATCAAGACTTACGCTATAAAAGAAGGTGACGACTATATCATCAACGGCTCAAAAACATTCATTACCAATGGTCAGCACGCAAACCTTGTTCTACTCGCCTGTAAAACAGACCGCGAGCAGGGCGCTCAGGGCGTCTCACTTATCTTGGTCGAGACGGACGGTTTAGAAGGTTTTACGCGGGGTCGTAATCTTAAAAAGACGGGCTTGGCTGGTCAAGATACCTCAGAGCTATTCTTTAGTAATGTGCGTGTGCCACAAAAAAACGTATTAGGCGGTATGGAAGGTTTAGGTTTCATACAAATGATGCAAGAGCTGCCACAAGAGCGTCTGATTATTGCCTTAAGTGGTTGCGGTGCTATGAAACTTGCTTTAGAGCTGACGCTTGATTATGTCAAGCAACGCGAAGCCTTTGGTAAGCCGATTTGGAAGTTCCAAAACACACGTTTTAAGTTGGCTGAGGTTCAAGCTGATTATCTAGCGGTAAAAGCTTTGTGTGATTCTGCTGTTGAGGCGCAGATAGAGGGTAAGCTTACCGCAGCGCAAGCCTCATTGATAAAGTACTGGGTCACTGAAAAACAATGCAAAACGATGGATGAGTGCTTACAGCTGTTCGGTGGTTATGGTTATATGTCCGAGTATCCTATCGCTCGTATGTATGCTGATGCCCGCGTACAAAAAATCTACGGCGGCACTAATGAGATCATGAAAGAGCTGGCCTCGCGCTTTATGTAATCGCTTATGATTGAGAAGAGTAAGCTCTGCTCAAAACTTCATTGTTTATCACATATCCAATTAAATATTAAAGGGATTTATTATGACCGAGACCGCTTATATCTATGATGCCATCCGCACCCCACGTGGCAAAGGGAAAAAAGACGGCGCTTTACATCAAGCCTCTCCCATTTGGCTGACTCGCACGCTACTCAAAGAAATGCAGCAGCGTCATAACTTAGATACTAGCCTCGTCGACGATGTCGTGCTTGGTTGTGTGACGCCAGTCGGCGAGCAAGGCTCTGATATCGCACGTATCGCCGTCATTGATGCCGGTTGGCATGAGAGCGTAGCAGGTCTAACGCTGTCACGCTTTTGTGCCTCAGGTCTTGAATCTATCAACCTTGCTGCTGCAAAAGTGATGTCTGGTATGGAAGACATGGTCGTTGCCGGTGGTGTTGAGTCAATGAGCCGCGTGCCGATGGGTTCTGATGGCGGCGCTTGGTATATGGATCCTCGTGTCAATGATGCCACAAGTTTTGTCCCTCAAGGTGTAGGCGCTGATACCATTGCAACGCTAAAAGGCTTTAGCCGTAAAGACGTTGACGAGTTTGCATCAGAGTCACATAGAAGAGCCGCCGCCGCTTGGGAAAAAGGCTACTACGGTAAATCAGTGGTTCCAGTCAAAGATTTAAACGGTTTATTGCTATTAGACAAAGACGAAACCATTCGTCCAAACACTTCAGTAGAGACTTTATCTGGCCTAAACCCATCCTTTATGATGCCAGGAAAAATGGGTTTTAATAGCGTGATATTAGACAAATACACTACGATTGAAAACGTCAACCACGTACATCACGCTGGCAACTCATCAGGTATCGTTGATGGTGCGGCAATTTGCCTCGTCGGTAGTGCGGCTGCCGGTCAAAAAGCTGGCCTTAAGCCACGTGCCAAAATTACGATGGCATCAGTCATTGGCTCAGAGCCAGCTATTATGCTGACCGGCCCGACACCTGCTTGTAAAAAAGCCTTGGCTAAAGCCGGTATGACTGCTGCTGATATCGACCTTTGGGAGATTAACGAAGCCTTTGCTGCTGTACCGCTTAATACTGCGGATGATTTTGGCCTCTCGCTTGATATCGTCAACGTCAACGGTGGCGCTATCGCTATGGGTCACCCCCTTGGTGCGACAGGCGCGATGCTGCTGACCACGGTTCTTGATGAGCTTGAGCGCCGCGATTTGAAAACAGCAATGATTACCCTATGTGTGGGTGGTGGCATGGGGATTGCGACTATCATTGAACGAGTATAAGAACGTTTATCAAAAATGGTTATGGATGACTAATCGTACAGCATAATAAATTAAGAAGGACTTAATATGAGCACTAATAGCGTAGATACCATCAATGCATTGAAAAACTTTTCTGCCGAATCTGATCATGGAATTATCACGGTTACTATCGATCAAACCGATCGTAAGATGAATGTCATTGGTGATGGCTTTAATGACGCCTTTGCTACGTTGACTGATGCTTTTGTCACCGACCAAGAAGTAAAAGGTTTGATCCTCACGTCTGGCAAATCAACCTTTGTAGTTGGCGCAGATATTGACCAACTGGCCACTATTGAAACTGCTGAGCAAGCGTTTGACTTGGTTGAGGACTTAAAAACTAGCCTGCGTAAACTTGAAACTTCAGGTAAACCAGTGGTTGCTGCCATTACTGGTACGGCACTAGGTGGTGGTTTAGAGCTGGCGCTAGCCTGTCATTATCGCATCGCTATTGACTCTCCTAAGACCTCGTCTAAAACCAAGCTGGGTTTACCTGAAGTTAAACTAGGTTTATTACCTGGTGGCGGCGGCACTCAACGTCTGCCACGTCTGATTGGTATTCAAAAAGCACTTGAGCTGATGACGCAAGGCAAAACGCTTAGCGCACAGCAAGCGGTTGAAATTGGTCTTATCGATGATGTCGCTCATGACAATGATGAGCTTATCAGTAAGGCAAAAGCGTGGATTAATGAAAATCCGAAAGCACAGCAGCCATGGGATAAAAAAGGTTTTAAAATCCCAGGCGGCGACAGCAAACATCCGAAAGTGGTGCAAGTATTTTCAATTGCGCCAGCGATGGCAAATCAAAAGTCGCACAGCAATTATCCGGCAATCACCCATATCTTATCTAGTGTCTTTGAAGGCTGCCTAACTGATATCGATAACGGTCTTAAAATCGAATCACGCTTTTTTGTCGCTTGTGTATTATCAGACGTGTCCAAAAATATGATCAATACGTTTTGGACACAGCTAAATAGCATTAAAAAAGGTCAGTCACGCCCAGCGGGGTTTGAGCGCTCTAAAGTGAGCAAAGTCGGTATTCTTGGTGCCGGTATGATGGGCGCTGGTATCGCTTACGTTTCAGCCAAGGCAGGTATGGAAGTGGTACTGTTAGATACGGCTATTGAAGGCGCTGAAAAAGGGAAAAATTATTCCACTAAGCTGCTAGACAAGGCTATCAGTCGTGGTCGTTCAACGGAAGAGAAAAAACAAGCACTGTTAGACCTTATTAAAACCACAACGTCTTATGACGATTTAGAAGGCTGTGATTTAATCATCGAGGCGGTCTTTGAAGATGTAGATATTAAAGCAGAATGTACGCGTAATGCTGAAGCAGTAATTCCAGAAAATGCCGTTTATGCGTCAAACACGTCTACCCTGCCTATCACTGAACTGGCCAAAGCCAGCAAGCGTCCAAACCAGTTCATCGGTCTACATTTCTTCTCGCCAGTAGATAAAATGCCATTGGTTGAGATTATCGTGGGCGAAGAAACGGACAATGCAACGTTAGCCAAAGGCTTTGATTATGTCGGTCAAATCGGTAAGACACCTATCGTTGTCAATGACAGCCGCGGCTTCTACACTTCTCGCGTCTTTGGTACTTATGTCTCAGAAGGTATTGCCATGTTAAGTGAAGGTATTCACCCACGCAGCATTGAAGTGGCTGGTATGAAGTCAGGTATGCCGATGCCGCCACTCGCACTGCAAGATGAGGTGTCACTAAGCCTGTCATTACATGTCATGCAGCAAGCCAAGCGTGCCTTAGAAGCAGAAGACAAAACCTTTACCCCACATCCTGCCATGCCAGTGGTAGAGAAAATGGTCAAAGAACTTGGCCGTGAAGGTAAAAAGGTTGCTAAAGGCTTCTATGACTATCCGGAAAATGGTGAAAAGCATCTATGGCCTGAGCTCACTGAACTGTACCCAACGACAGATGAGCAGCCGACTCAGCAAGACTTGGTAGACCGCCTACTTTACGTGCAAGCCAACGAGACCGCGAAATGCTATGAAGAAAATGTTGTCCGTACGGTAGCTGACGCCAATATCGGCTCGATTTTTGGCTGGGGGTTTGCACCAAACCAAGGTGGTACATTACAGTTCATCAACTCAGTAGGCGTCGATAAATTTGTAGAGCGTAGCCGCGAGCTTGCGAGCAAATACGGTGAGCGTTTTGCACCTGCACAAATATTAGTAGATATGGCTTCAAGTGGTGAGGAGTTTGTAGATGGTTAATCAAGCTGATGCTATGAAAGACTGCTTACAGGGGCTGCGCGTCGTTGATTTGACGCGTAACCTTCCGGGGCCTTTTGCGACTAGACTGCTTGCAGACTTAGGCGCGGATATTATCAAGATTGAACCGTTTAATGGCGATCCAGCCCGCGCTTTTGGCGAGCTGTTTACCGCATTGAACCATGGTAAAGAGACTCAAAAAGTTAATTTCCGTGATCCAGTAGGTATTGAGATGATCAAAGCGCATCTTAAAGATGCGGACGTGATGCTTGATAGTTTTCGTCCTGAGGTGCTTGAGGGCATGGGACTGGACGCTAAGACTTTGCATGCCATTAATCCAAAGCTGGTTATGGTATCGATTACTGGCTATGGCGTAGCTGATAGCGACGACATCACTCATGACTGGGCGGATAAAGCGGGTCATGATGTCAACTTTATGGCGATGAGCGGCGTGCTTGACCAGCTCAAGACGGCAAATGGCGATCAGTCAATGCCTAACATCCAGTTTGCAGACTTAGCAGGTGGCAGTGACACGGCGGTGATTGCTCTTTTGGCCGCTGTATTTTCAGCACAGCGCACGGGCAAAGGTCGCCACGTTGCCGTCAGTATGACTCACAGCTTGTATCAGCATCTGGTTATGCCAAAAGCGACTGGAAAGCTGGTGGCAAGCTTTACTGGTAAAAACCCAAAGCCGCAACATGATTTCTTAGGTGGTTTATTACCTTGTTATCGGTTGTACAAAACCGCAGATGGTCGTCATATGGCGGTCGGCTCTTTAGAGTTAAAGTTCTGGCAAGGATTATGTGAGGTATTAGAATTGCCTGAGCTTAAGACTAAGCATTGGCAAATGGGGGTCATGCCTAATACCAAGGACAGTCAAGAGGCAGCACAAGTGGTTGCTGATACCTTTGCCAGCCATGATCTTGCCCATTGGCAGCAGGTTTTTGAATCCACCGATGTTTGCGTCACACCAGTGCTAACCTTAGAGGAGGCAAAAGCGCATCCTTTATTTGCTCACCAAGATGAGCATGGTGCGACACCGGGCTGGCAGTAGAATGACATACTAAGAACGCTATTTTAAAGTTAATCGTCAAAAACCAAAAAAGGTTTATGCTGCAAAAAATCGTTCATGATACCAACATTAAAAATATCAGCAGCAGCGGTATCGACACCATGCACACAAAAGGCTATATAAAATCTTTGTCGTTAAAGCAGATCTAAGTTTGACTAAAGAGGAAGTCTTGCAATTTTGCAAAGAAGATTTAACGGGATGTAATAGTTATCGCGGTGATAGCAATAAGATACGGCATATGAACCTAAAACATTATTTGCATTGTTGTTTTTAATTATCTTTATTCAGGCATTTTGAGACATCAAAAATAACCACTAATAATTACTACTCATTTAGTTAAGAGCAGTCGTTGTCAGTACCATGGGCAAGTATTTAACACCTATTAAGTTGCTCTAAGCGAATCTATACAGGCATTACAAACTTAAGCAAAACAAACACCAACGCATAAACAAAGTTAAAAACGATCCCAATAAGGATCATCGCCAAAACGCTCAGCGATAAAATCGATTAGATAACGGCAGCGCTGCGATAAGAAACGGTTTTTGGGATAAACAGCATAAGCATTTAAAGTCGGCAATTGATACTGCTGCATGATGGGCACAAGTGCACCACTGGCTAAGGTTTTGTAAGTAATAAAATTGGGCAAAAAAGCGATTCCATGACCTTTTACCGCCATTTCTCGTAAAAAGTCGCCATTATTGACCTTTATCTTTGAGTTGATAGCGACTTGGTGCTTTTTACCTTGCTCATCTATGAGCTCTATCGTGCTGGATTTATTTAGACCGTATTGTAAAAACTCATGCTTGGCAAAATCTTCTAGGGTAGTTGGTGTGCCCATTTTACTCAAATATTCAGGGCTGGCACATAAGGTATAGCGAATCAGCGCCAGACGTTTGGCTTGATAGCTCGAATCCTGCAGTTCTCTAATACGAATCCCCAACTCAAACCCTTCTTCAACCAAATCTGTATGCCGATCAGAGAAATCGAGCTCAAAGTTCAAATTGGGATGCTGATTGGCATATTCATCAATGACATCATTTAGATGCATCAAGCCAAATGATAATGGCGCGGTCATTTTTAAGGTGCCCTCGATACGCGTGGGCGCACCACTGGTTTCTTCGTTTAGGGCGTCAACTTCGCTCAGTATATTGTTCACCTTTTGATAATACTGCTCACCGGCTTGGGTTAAGTTGGATTGGCGCGTGGTTCGGCTAATAAGTTGACTGCCTAACCGCGTCTCTAAATCCTTGAGGCGACGGCTAACCGCTGATTTGGCAATATTTAGTTGTTCGGCAGCCTTGGTAATGCTACCGGCTTCAACAATGCGTACAAACATTGCCATGTCTTCTAATTGTCCCATATAAGATGCTCCTTGACTGTTCTCTAAATAAGAACTGTTATTTGCGATTATTACGGTTTATCTATATGTGGTCAACAATTAAAATATAATCATTACTTAGCGACATATAAACGATTTAGATCCACATTGTGACATTTTTGGAGAATTACTATGGATAAATTACAAGAGCTTAGCGCTCCAATTGGTCGGCTATTTTTATCAATGATTTTTATCTTTTCAGGCTTTACCAAAATCACAGGCTACGCTGCTACTCAAGGTTATATGGAGTCGATGGGCGTACCTGGCATGCTATTACCTTTGGTGATTGCTCTTGAGTTATTTGGTGGCATTGCTATTTTTCTTGGTTTTAAAGCACGCCTGATTGCGTTATTGTTTGTGGGTTTTAACATCATATCAGCACTGCTTTTCCATCAGTTCTGGATTGATGAATCACAAATGAACCCGTTTATGAAAAACATCGCGATAGCAGGTGGTTTCTTGATGATTTTTGCTCATGGTGCAGGCGCTTATTCAATTGATCACAGCAACACGGGTAGATAACTGCCTATAACTAAAAGTAAGAAAACAATGGTTAAACATGTATTTATGCTCACTAATACTTATGACAGTTCCTTATTATGACAACTAACGCTCACAGCCCATCTAATGATAACTTACCAAGTTTTTGGCAGCGTCATCAAACGCCTGTGTTATTGACAGTGGTTGGCGGTGCCATTGATACCATTGGTTTTATCACCTTGTTTGGTTTCTTCACCGCACATGTCACGGGTAACTTGGTAATGGCGGGCAGTGGCTTGGTGAAAGGTGAAGCCGGTCTATGGATTAAACTTGCCGCCTTACCGTTATTTATTTTGACGGTCATGGTGACCAAGATATTTATTGACCATAGTAAAAATAAACAGCTAACACTGAGCCATTTATTCTTAGCGGAAGCATTTTTTCTGACCACTTTTATGATTGCCGGTTTGTACTATCAGCCTTTTGTCGATGCTGGTGATATAACCGTGGCGATAACGGGTGGATTAGGCTTAATTGCGCTGGCGATTCGTAATACCGCTAGTAAAACGGTGATTAAGCATATGAGTCCGACAGTATTGATGACGGGTAATACTACGCAACTGGGTATCAATCTGACCGATTACTTGGTCAATCGCACAGCGGACAATCGCAAAAAACTGGCACACAGCTCAGTATTGGTATCTAGCTTTTTAGTAGGCGCATTAGTGGGTGCGTTGTTATATATGCAGCTAAGTTTTTGGGCAGTAGGCTTATTTGTTTTGCCCGTGCTGTATCTATCAGTTAGGGCGCGTGATAGAGACTTTTTACAACATATTGCGTAATCGATTTTTGGGTTTATGGCAACCGTTTATGCAACTGACCCTGTTATAGAGTCCATGGTTCTACTATGAATATGTGGCGCTATCTCTGCCATCCAATTGTTCTAAAAAAAAGAATAGTTAATTGCAGTTAACGTTGTTTATCTATTATAGGACAACAATTATAATAGACCCATTGTTTAAACAAGTTAATTAATAATAAATTTATAGACATTTAACCTATTAATATCTAAGGATAAATTATGAAAACGATCTATCATGCAGCAGACTCTCGTGGCGATGCCAACCATGGCTGGCTAAAAAGCAAGCACACTTTTAGCTTTGCTAATTATCATAATCCAGATCGTATGGGTTTTGGTGCGCTACGCGTCATCAATGATGACTTCGTCATTGGTGGTCAAGGCTTTGGTAAGCACTCACACCGCGATATGGAAATTATCAGTATTCCTTTATCAGGTAAGCTCGGTCACGGCGATAACATCGGTAATAATGGCATCATCGAAACCGGTGAAATCCAAGTCATGTCAGCGGGTACTGGTATCACGCACAGCGAAATGAATGGCGATGACAAAGAAGAGGTGAAGTTCCTACAGATTTGGGTTATTCCAAATAAAATGAACGTTGAGCCTCGTTATCAGCAAGTTCGTATGGACGATATCCTAAAGCCAAATGAGTTCAATCAAGTATTGTCACCCAATGCTGACGATGCAGGCGTATGGATTCATCAAGATGCTTGGTTTAGCATGGGTGATTTCGATAAAGGTGTTACCCATACCTATCAGCTAAAAGATCCTAACAATGGTGTTTATGTCTTTGTCATTAGCGGTAAAGTTGTCGTAAACGGTAACACTTTGGATACACGCGATGGCCTTGGTGTTTGGGATACTAAGAACTTTACGATGGACGTCATCGATGATGCTAAAGTATTGCTAATGGAAGTACCAATGAGCTAATGGACGCTTCAACGCATTTTAATTTATCTATACTAAAAGATAATTATTGGAAGTGTAGATACTGGATATAACCATTAATAGTACCGATCATTTATTAGTTCGAATCAATTTATATTAACCATGTGGAGAAATACTATGTCAGACCTAAATACCTTACAACAACTTGCTGAAAAACGCCGTTCTATCTATGCGTTGAGCAATCAATTACCCGTATCGAATGACGAAGTCGTTAAGTTGGTTGAGCATGCAATCTTGCATACGCCGTCGTCGTTCAACTCACAATCGACGCGTGTTGTCGTATTGTTTGGTGAAGAGCATCAGAAACTGTGGAATATCACTGAAGAAACGCTACATGCAATCGTTGGCGATGAAGAGAAGTTTAAGTCAACAAAAGACAAAATCGCGGGCTTTAAGGCGGGTGCAGGTACAATCATGTTCTTTGAAAATCAAAGTGTCGTGAAAAGCATGCAAGAAAACGCGCCGTTATATGCAGATAAGTTCCCCATTTGGGCACATCAAACCAACGCGATGCATCAGTATGTTATTTGGACGGCTTTGGCCAGTATCGACGTTGGCGCAAATCTGCAACACTATAATCCTATTATCGATGACAAAGTTGCTGAAGCATGGAATATTGACAAAGACTGGACGCTAAACGCTCAAATGGTATTTGGTGCTATCGAGCAGCCTGCAGGCGACAAAACGTTTAAGCCTGTTGAAGAGCGCATGAAAGTATTCGGTTAATATCGCATAGTTTTCAATACTAAGCTGCTCACAATATAGACAATAAAACCGCTATCGAAATATCTTAGCGGTTTTATTGTTTTGACATTCTTTATTGGCTTAAAAAAGCCTCCTTATTGGAGGCTTTTCTGTGTACAGATTTTGAGCATTATTGCGGTAACAAGACATGCTTGCTCTTTTGATAAGCTGATAGACCACCTGCGCCCAACTCTCGACCAATACCACTTTGCTTAAACCCGCCCCAGCCTGCTTCTGCCAATACTATTTGTTGCTCATTTATCTAAATACGACCTGCTTGGATTAATGTCACCTCAGAAGGTTTTAACAGTACGGTACAGCCTGCAGCCAATGCAAAGGCTAATTTCCAAGAGTGGCTACCATTGGAAAATTCCACGGGACAATAAGCATACAGATATCAACGGGTGTAAGGTCGATAGGCTTGAGTAGCGACATCTACTGCTATATCTACGCGGGTTTTTGTGCTCAGTCTGGTCGTAGTAATCACCTCTCCTGAATTTGGGTAATATAATGCATAAGTATCTTTCTCATCATCTCGGTCTACCGCTTCAATAGCTACCTTTAATCAGGCACAACCGACTGCTGGCATAGCATTACGCACAAGCACATTTTTTAATACAACAGATGCGCCACAGTGGTAATGACCACCAAACTGATCAGCGTGCGCAGAATAAAAATCATAAATAGCTCTAGCACATTCAGCTTAATGTTTGATTTTAGAATCAGCGCCCCTACTTCAGACATATAGATAATCTGGGTAATAGAAGCTGCACCAACGATAAATCTTGTCATCTCACTCTCAATACTCTTACCAACTAACGCCGGCAAATACATATCAGCAAAGCCCATAATCATCGCTGGTGCCGCTTCAGCAGCTTCTGGAATTTGTAGCAATTCAAGCACTGGTACGAGCGGTGCCGACAACCAATTAAATACCGGCGTGTACTCGGCTAAGCCAAGACCAATAGTACCGATAGCAAAAACCACTGGAATCAAGCCAAAATAGATATCAAATAGGTTTTTTAGGCTGTGTTTAAAGATATTACCCAAACTTGGCATAGAGTGCGCGCGCGTGATGGCACGGTTGAGCGCCCATTGATAGGTGGTGTACTGAGCCGGAATCTCCTCATCAAGCATGCTCTTACCTAAGTGATAAGTATCAGGCTTCAAAGACAATGGTGGTAGGCGCGGCATGATAATGGCAGCAATAAAGCCCGTTAAGGCAATGGTCAGATAAAAATACACAAAGTTATTGTCAACGCCGATGGTTTTGGCAACCACATAGGTAAAAGCGATGGAGGTGACCGAAAAAGTCGTTGCGATAATGGCTGCTTCGCGCTGACTGTAGTAGCTTTTATCATACTCTTGCATGGTCACAAGTAAACCGATAGATGCGGCGCCAAACCAAGAAGACATGGCATCGACGGCTGAGCGACCCGGCAACCGGAACAGTTTGACAAACACCTTACTCGACAAGGTACCCAAAAATTCCATCAAACCAAAATCGGTCAAAAACGGCAATGATAAAATGGCAAAGAAGAACAAAGGAATCAAAATAGGAATCAGGTCTTCAAAAATCACGCCGCCGGTATTGCGGTTGATAATAAACTCAGGTCCGATTTGTAAGTAAATCATCCAAACAAATAGCGCCCCTAAAAAGCGCGCGGATAGCCAAAACCAATCGACATCAAACAACTTTGCGCGCATAGAGTCTGTTGGCAGGTTAGGCTTCAAAACCTTGACTGCTAGCGCCCCTACAAAGGAGACTGTAACAATCGCTAATGCGGCGTAAACAACATAACCTCCCAGCACTGCTTGCAGGGTATCGGTTAATACGCCCAGTAAAATGGTGATTTTGCCATCCCACTGAAAAGGTATGATAAATAATGCCATACCCAGCGCTGAAAATAGCAAAAACTTCCACATGGATGCTTGCCACTGCGCCCCTTGCGGCGTTTCTAGATCGACAGGGTCATTTCCCAAAATCGGCTGCTGCGACTTATCGATATAATTCGTCATTTAATCCTCCTTGATAGGCGACGATCGCCAAATTTCTTCCTTCGCTGTCTGACCTATCCCTAGTTTTAGCGAATTGAGCAAATAGTTGAATGCCGTTTTATTAGTTATTTTTCATGTAAATGATGCTTGATTACATCAGCTAAAACAGGTAAAACTCTTGCCCATTTCAAGAAGAAATTCATCAGCTTCATCAACTTCATAAATCATCGGTTGTGTGCCTTTGATGTCTTCTTTTAATACCTCGATCAGTTGCTGTTTGGCTGTGATTCTGCGATAGCCTGCGCCAAATCCTGCGGCTAATGGCTCAAAGTTCGGGGTTTTAATATTGACCCCAATCAGTGGCAGGCCACCCTCTTCCATATAGCGGCGAATCTCACCATAACCTTGGTTGTTCCATAACAGCACAATCAATGGCAGCTCAAGCTCGGCGGCGCAGATTAATTCTGCGATAGTAAACTGAATGCCGCCATCGCCAATCAGACTCACAACCGGCGATTTTGAGCCAATCATGGCACCAATAGCGGCAGGCAAACCATAACCCAAGGTGCCAAAGCCAGTCGATGAATTAAACCATCGGCGCGTCGCTAAGGCCTCAAAACCAAGGTTGCCACTATAAACAGGCTGGGTCGAGTCACCAACAAATATGACGTCTTTTACTTCATCTCGAATCAGCTGTAGCAGCGCATTTTGACCAGCAAAGTCTGGTGTCATTTCCTCTATCAACGCCTGCTTTACCTTTGCTACTCTCACGAGGGCTTGATGATTCAGCGGTTGATTTTCTAAGCGCGTACATAAACCGCTAATGGCCATTTGCGCATCAGACAATAGCGTAATATCCGCTCTAAACGGACGCTGTAATTGCTGGGCATCGCAGTCAATGCGAATCAACATGCCATTGATTTGGAAGCCACCGTTAAAGAAAACATCGTAATCAGTCTCGCCAAGCTCAGTACCAATCGCCAATACTAAGTCGGCCTCGCTAATGACGGCGCGACCGGCGTCTAATGACTGATTGCTACCCAAACTCAACGGATGAGCAGGTGGCAGTAAACCTTTGGCATTGATGGTCAAAAAGGTGGGCGCATCGATAAGTTCTGCCAGTTTTTGCGCGTCATGATTAACATCAACGCAGCCACCACCATAGAGCAATACTGGATTTTTTGCCGCTTTTAGAGATTCAACAATCAAATATAATTGCGCAGGATGAGGTAGTGGTCTCATGACTTGCGGTAGTGTTAAACCATCATCAGCTTGGCTTTTTGCAGTGTTATTTAAATTTTTAGTTTTATTAAAATTAGAGGTTAAATCAGGCGGCTTGGCGACATGACTGGCATCGGCGGTAATCACATCAATAGGCAACTGGATATGAACTGGTCCCAGACGCGCGCCATTAAATAACGCAAAAGCTTCAGCGATGACTTTGGGTAACGACTCAGGTTGCCAGATGGTTTTACTCATGAGCGCAACCTTACTGACCATACCTTGCTGGTCATGCAATTCATGCAAGTGCCCTTCACCGCTGCCGGTATGCTGCACTTTATTGACACTAGATATCACTAGCATCGGTATAGAATCTGCCAATGCTTGCGCCATTGCCGTCATGATATTGGTCATGCCGGGACCGGTGATGATAAAGCATACCCCGACTTTGCCAGACGCGCGGTAATAACCATCAACCATAAAGCCTGCGCCTTGCTCATGACGCGGTGTCACGTGGCGGATATCGGTATTGGGCAGGCCACGATATAGCTCGACCGTATGTACGCCCGGAATACCAAATACCGTCTCAACCCCGTAATATTCTAGCCACTGTACGAGTAGCTCACCGCAAGTTAGAGATGAGGTAACTAGCGCAGATTTTGGCAATGAAGAAGGCGTTTGGAGAGAATGCGTCATGAGTTAATCATCCTAAAAATTCAATAGCAAGTAAATAAGTAGTTCAGTATCAAATCCAAGCTAAACCCAAACTGCCCTTTAATTCCTTATAAAGGACAGTTTGGAATTATAAATCATGCTCAATAAATGGCTTTGACTTTGTCGTCATAGCGCACGCCCGGTAGAATACATAGCATCTCAAATAGCAGGTTCGCGGCTAGTACTGAGGTGTTACCAAACGGGTCATACGGCGGTGACACCTCTACCAAATCGCCACCAACCACATCAAGTCCGCGCATACCACGAATGATCTCAATAGCTTGTGTTGACGTTAAGCCACCGATTTCCGCGGTGCCCGTACCCGGTGCAAACGCAGGATCAATCCCATCAATATCAAAACTTAGATAGACGGGACCATCACCTAGCTTCTCGCGCACTTCTGCCATCAAAGGTGTCAGTGATTTATACCAACATTCTTCAGCAGGCACTACTCGAAAACCTTGCTCGGTTGACCAATCAAACTCTTCAGCACTATAACCCGTACCACGTAAGCCAATTTGTACCACACGGTTGCCATCAATGAGGTTCTCTTCAACTGCGCGGCGAAATGGTGTGCCATGAGCAATTTTTTCGCCAAACATTTCATCATTGATATCAGCATGCGCATCGATATGCACCATCCCAACAGGCCCATGTTTTTTGGCAAGCGCACGCAAGATAGGCAGTGCAATCGTATGATCACCGCCTAACGTTAAAGGAATAGCGCCATGACTGACAATTTTATCGGTATAGAATTTCTCAATAATATCGACGCTTTTTAGCAGGTTAAAGGTATTGATAGGAACGTCGCCAATGTCAGCGACTTGCAAAGACTCAAAGGGAGCGGCGCGAGTGGCGACGTTATAAGGGCGAATCATGCGTGATTCATCGCGAATCTGTCTCGGACCCAATCTTGCACCGCTACGGTTTGAGGCGCCAATATCTAAAGGCACCCCAACGAATGCTACATCCAGTCCTTCAGCATCGGCTTGGGTTGGCAGGCGCATCATAGAAGCGAAGCCGCCAAATCTTGGCATATCGTTGCCGCTTAATGGTTGATTAAATTTCATCACTTACATCCTTGTATCGATTGGTCAAAACAGACAATTTGTCTATATTACTTTTTATCTATGCCACTTTTTCTATAGCTCTGACAATACCTAAATATCAGAGGCGAGACCATGGTAAAATTTAGAAGTAAGCTTCTGGTTTTTCGTAGTAACTTTGATTTATCCGTTATTTATAGAAGTTTTATAAAAAAATCGGTTAAGACAATAGATACGGGGACATGACTTTCGATGCTAGATGAATTGATAAAAATTGACATCAAAACCCTGCGGAGCTTTATGGCCATCGTAGAGTGTCAAGGTGTGACCGCCGCGCAGTCACGCTTAAATGTCACGCCGTCTGTCATCAGCGGTCATTTGACCCATTTAGAAGGCCGCTTGGGTATGACGCTCTGTCATCGTGGACACGCGGGTTTTAAGCTGACAGAAGATGGGGCAGCGGTTTACGAGGCTTGCTTAAGTTTTACCGAAGCGGTGGCAAGCTTTCAGCATCAACTGCATTATATTCGGCAACTGGATTCGGTGCGTGGCGGTCATATTCGATTATGTTTGATCGATCAGATGCCAACGGTTTTTTATGATGCGTTACGTCAGTGCTTGGCTGCGAGCTATCGTAATAATCCATTGATACATTTTTCTATCGATGTGCAAAGCCCTGAGAGTATGCTTGATAAGCTTTTAAGTAATGAAAGTGATATTGGCGTGGGATATTTTGGCAGCTTCCCACCCCTATTAACTTTCCAGCCAGCATTTATCGAAAAGCAAGTGGTTTGCTGTGGACGTGAGCATCAGCTATTTTATGAGGCGGAAGGGTTAACCTTTGAGGGTTTGGAACAAAACTATCCATGGATAAAACGAGGCTATATTACTGATTTGAGTATCAATCATGTCCGCCCAAAAACTTTAAGCGCCACCACTTACCATATGGAGGCGACCGCGCAATTAATTTTGGCAGGTCATCATGTCGGCTACTTGCCCAATGATTTGGCAAAGCGTTATGAAGAGATGGGGATGATGAAAATACTACTGCCCAATGAGGCAAGTTACGAGGTCAAGCATCATTGGGCCTATCGAGAAAACTTACATAAGCACGTCGCTGATTTTTTAGAGCAGATGATTAGCCTATTACGAAAAAACCCCTTTAAAGAATGAATATTCTTTAAAGGGGTTTATGTAGCCGTTATTTAATTAACTGCTTGCGCTTTTTGATGCTTACGGACGCTAGACCCATCTTTGCGCGTAATCGTTATCCCTGTAAAGCCAAACAATATCGTCAGTAGCAGTGATAAATAGCAGAAGAACGCATAAGGTAGATAATCAAGCACTGGCACACCTAACGCTTGGCTGATAAACACACCGCACACACTCCATGGTACAAGTGGATTGATCACTGTACCGGCATCTTCAATGGTGCGCGACAGATTTTTTGGATGCAAGTTCAAGCGCTCAAACGTCGGACGAAATGCCGTACCCGATAAAAGAATACTCAAATACTGCTCACCGATAAGGACATTGATACTCAGCGCTGACATGGCAGCGGCAAAAATGGCGCGTCCTGCTGTCGTTAAATTGTCTTTGATACCAGATAACAGTGCTGGCAAGATACCCAACGCCGTCAGCAATCCGCCTAAACTCAGCGCCAATATCACAATCGCTTGAGTAAAGAACATACTTTGCACACCGCCACGCGACAGCATACCGCCCACTTCACCAAGCTCCAATGACTCTGCGGGTGTATAACCTGCAAAGAAATAACCGCCCAACTGCCCAACGTTTGGCGTGCTATGCATATAAGTAATGATAATTGCCACAGCAATGGTACAAATAATGGTGTAAATGGCATTAACTCGAAATAGGGCCAGCGCAATCAAGACCACAAATGGTAATACCGCATAACCATGTACCAAACCACTGTCAATCAATTGTCCTTTTAGCACCGTTACTTGACTTAAATCTGAGCCAGCCGTCTGTCCAGAGAAAAACCAAAATAATATAACCGTTAATATCCATGCCGGCACTGTGGTATACATCATATTGCGTATATGTTCGAATAAATCGATGCCTACAACTGCTGAAGCAATGGTACAAGTATCCGATAATGGCGACATTTTATCACCAAAAAACGCCCCTGATACCACAGCGCCTGCCGCTATCGCAACGTTAGCATCAAAGGCATCACTCATACCAATGAAAGCCACGCCAAGCGTCGCAGCAGTCGTCAAACTACTGCCCAACGCGATACCAATAATAGACGTCAACACAAAGGCGGAGATATAATAATATTGCGGTGATATCAGCTCAAAACCAAAATACATCAGCGTTGGGATGGCACCAGACATCATTAAGGCGGCGACCATCAAACCGATAAAGAAGAATAAATAGATCGCACCAATACCGCGCATAACGCCGGATGCCATTTGCGCTTGCATGTCATCAAAACTTAATCCTTTAAATATACCAATGCCTAGCAGGACACAGATAGCGAGGATTAATGATAAATGCGGTACCCAGCCAAAGCCAATCATGGTAACGCCCATGATAGCAATGACAATGGCTGAAATCATAAATGCCAATTGCGGTGAGATTTGGGTTAAAATTTTTGGAGGCATCACACATCCTTAGAGTGCCAGTAGAGTCTGGCAACAGGGTTTGATTTTAGGGTGACAAGTTTAATCAGTTGCTAGCAGTATTGCTACTCTGATTATTTGGTGAGCAAGCGGTCGGTCTTGGCTGCCATGACAAAGTCATTGCGATGCAAACCTTTAATACTGTGCGACCACCAAGTGACCGTCACCTTGCCCCACTCTACCAATATGCCCGGATGATGCCCTTCTGCTTCAGAAATCTCAGCAAGCTCATTGGCAAATGCCATTGCTAAAACGAAATTCTTAAATTTATATTGGCGCTGTAATTGCTTGATGCCATCGACCTCAATCAACGTCCACTCTGGAATTTGTTGTAATAGCTCTGTTGCTTCGCTGTCGCTGACTGTCGGTGCGCCAATACGGCAGGCTTCACAGCTGGCTTGTGATAATGTCGTCATTGTAATGTCCTTTTATTTTAACGATTAATTTTTTAATAAATGTACGTCCGTGTTGACGTTGGTTCTTTTATTACTTATGAAAAATGTACTGTCTATTAAGCAGTTTTGATAGCATACGTTGGCTCAAACAGTCCTAAACTCATCGCCTTTTGTACAGCGCCCATAATGTCACTATTCACGATATCGAATAGCGTATCCAAATCGTCAATTGCATAATAGATAGGCTGAATTTGATCAATACGGTAAGGCGTGCGCAATACGTCAATCAAATCAAACGCACGACAGTCCGGTTCATCGCTTAGGGCATAGATGGTTTCAGACGGTGAGCTTAAAATGCCGCCACCATAAATCTTGCGGGTTTCTTTGGTCGCGCCCATTAGACCAAATTCGATGGTGAACCAATACAGGCGTGCTAAATAAAGACGTTCTTGCTTAGTCGCATTGAGACCAAGCTTGCCATAAGTCTCATTAAAAGTTGCAAAAGCAGGATGGGTCAGCAGCGGACAATGGCCGACGATTTCATGAAAAATATCTGGCTCTTCGATATAGTCCATATCATCAAAGCGGCGGATAAAGGTTGCAACCGGAAAGCGTTTATCAGCTAAGAGTTTGAAGAATTTACCGAAGCTGATTAACGCCGGTACAGCAGCGGTTTGCCAACCAGTACTGGCTTGCAATACTTCATCAATATCTTGTAGTTGTGGAATATGCGTTGCTGGTAGCTTGAGTTTCTCTAAACCCTCAAGATAGGCTGAACTGGCACGATTGGGTATTTGCTTGGCTTGACGTTCAAGCAGTGCTTGCCACATCGCGTTTTCATCGTCACTATAATGAATATGACCATGATTATCTGGCTGGCGCGATACGTAAGGTTGCTTCTTCTGAGTTAAATGATGAGTAGAAGCTTCAGTGCTTAACGAATTGCTACTGAGAGGCTTTATGTACGCAGTTCTCTCTTGACGGCTTTCCATGCCTAGTTTCCTTAATATTGCAATGAGTCTAATACCTTGGTATCAGTCATTTGCTTTATTCACTTTGTCTGCCTAGCTTTGAGCGTTTTATTATTAAATAGCAGAGTAACAAAGGTAATAAGGACAAGATAAACCCCTTTCATCTTGCCCTTTTAATACTTATTGAAAAGTGCTTTTTTAAAAGTACTCTTAAAAAATCTCTGACAATTATGGCGTTTCAGTCTCTGTCTGACCAACCATGCCGCGGCGTACTTGGTCGCGCTCGATAGATTCAAACAATGCTTTAAAGTTACCTTCACCAAAGCCTTCTTCATAATCGCCTTTACGCTGGATAAACTCAAAGAATACTGGGCTTCCTAAGATGGTTTCAGAGAAAATCTGTAGCAGTAGACGCGGAACATCGCCCTCAGTCGTACCATCTAACAAGATACCGCGCATCTGTAGCTCAGAGATATTTTCGCCGTGACCTGGTAGACGCTCATCAAGCATTTTATAATAAGTATCGTTTGGCGCTGTCATGAGCGGAATGCCCATCTCTCTTAGCTTGTCGATGCTAGACAATAAATCATCACTCAATAGCGCGATATGTTGGATACCTTCGCCATTGAATTGCATTAAGTACTCTTCGATCTGACCGCCGCCCTGCTTTGATTCTTCGTTCAGTGGGATACGAATTTTGCCATCAGGCGCGGTCATGGCTTTACTGGTAAGGCCAGTATATTCGCCTTTAATATCGAAATAACGGATTTCGCGGAAGTTAAAGATACGCTCGTAGAAGTCAGCCCAGTACGCCATGCGACCACGGTAGACGTTATGCGTTAGATGGTCGATGACTTTGAAGCCAAAGCCTTTTGGATGCTTATCAACATCAGGCAGATATTCAAAATCGATGTCATAGATAGAATTACCAGCGGTAAAGCGGTCGATAAGATAAATGAGCGAGCCACCGATACCTTTGATTGCTGGTAGACGTAACTCCATCACCCCTGTTTTTACATCGACTGGTTCAGCACCGTTTTCGATCGCCAAATCATAAGCTTGTTGGGCATTTTTTACACGAAAACCCATGCTACAAGCACCGGCGCCATGCTCACCTAAAAAGTAGCTGCCATGGCTTTTTGGCTCACGGTTTAATATGAGGTTGATGTCTCCTTGGCGAAACAAGGCAACATCTTTTGAGCGGTGATTGGCGACATGGGTAAAGCCAAGGTTGCGAAACAGCTCTTCGACAAGCTCAGGCTCTTGTGAGACGAACTCAACAAAATCGAAGCCTTGTAGGCCCATAGGGTTGTCAAATAAATCTGCCATTGTCATCATCCTTAATTGCAATTGGTGGTATAAAGCGCTAAAAATCAGCTAAAAATAGATTTCATCAATAATTCTTATTGACGATGCATTTATATTAGATTAGCTTGATTTATAAGACTAATCGTATTTTTTGATTTATTTATCAGGTTTACTTATGAATATTAGCATTCGCCAACTCACCGCTTTTATCAGTGTCGCTGATAATGGCAGTTTTACTCGTGCCAGTGACCAAATGCATTTGACCCAATCTGCGGTCAGTGGATTGATAAAAGAGCTCGAATCTAGCCTTGGCATCGTATTATTTGATCGCACCACACGCCAGCTGTCTTTGTCGGCAGTCGGACGTCATCTGTTGCCGCAAGCGCGGCGCATTCTGAATGAGATGCAGCTGTTTGAAAATGAAGCAAGTAGCTTAACGAGCTTAGCGCAAGGTCAGGTCAGGCTCGCTGTATCACAGTTTGCGGCCTCCTCTATGCCAGCGGTTATCGCTCAGTTTGCCAAAGAATATCCTGAGATTAGCGTGTCTTTGCTCGATTGCTCAGCAGAAAATGTCTTAGAACACATTCAAAACATTGAGGTGGATTTGGGCGTGGGCACTGAGCTTGAATTTATGGACGCTGAAGATGACATCAGCGCCGATTTGTTATATCAGCTGCCATTCTGTGTGGTCATGCCTGATAGTCATGCTCTGGCACGTAAATCTGAGATTGTTTGGCAAGATTTGATTGATACGCCGCTCATTACCCTGCAAGGTCCATTTATTGAGCAAGTGACCGCAGAGCTTGATGAGCGTATCGCAAACCACATACAACAAGCACGCTATAAAGTAAATTTTATGTCGACAGCGCTCGAGATGACCCGTCAAGGCTTTGGTATTACCTTGTGTCTGCCTTATATGCCTGAGGTGATAGACTGGGTCAGCGCTAATGGTTTGCAGATGCGACCTTTGACGCAACCTGTCAAAATGCGCCGATTCTTTATTTACCAACGTTCATCGCGAGCTTTATCGCCGGCGAGTATCGCTTTTAAGCATTTTTTGCAGGGCTACTTTGCGACCCATTTTGATGATTTGCAAAATATTTAACAGCCAGCTTTATACCCCTTATCAAAGCAATTTAAACCATGATTCAAGAAAAAATGATATCACTAGGCAAAAAATGCATGAATTGGTGAGGATAATGGAATCTAACATTGAGTTAATGCCCAAACTGGTTTATGCTTTTTAGCGCCTCAACTTATACCTTTGTACTTATATCCCTTGTAAGGAAAACACATGTTTGAACGTATCGATTACTATGCCGGCGACCCAATCTTAGGATTGATGGACAAATTTGCAGCCGATAACAACCCAGATAAAGTCAATTTGGGTGTCGGTGTCTATTATGACGAAGATGGCAAAATGCCAGTACTTGAGTGTGTGAAAACCGCTGAACAACGTATTGCTGACCCTATCTCGCCGCGTCCGTACTTACCAATGGCAGGTTTACCAGGACATCGCAAAGGCTGTCAAGAATTGCTGTTTGGTAAAGACGCTCAGATTTTACAAGATGGCTTAGTGGCTACTATCGCGACCATCGGTGGCTCTGGTGCACTAAAAGTCGGCGCAGAATTCATCCACGAATGGTTCCCGCAGTCTAAGTGTTACGTGAGCGACCCTACATGGGGCAATCACATTGCTATTTTTGAAGGGTCTGACGTCGAAGTCGGTAAATACCCGTACTACGATACTGCTACTGGTGGCATCAAATTTGATGAGATGATCGCGTTTTTTGAGACATTGAATAAAGATGATGTTCTGCTGCTTCATCCTTGCTGTCATAACCCTACGGGCGTTGATTTGACTCGCGAGCAATGGGATCAAGTCCTAAACGTCATTCAAGCACGCGAGCTGATTCCGTTTATGGACATCGCTTATCAAGGCTTTGGTGAAGATATGGACAGCGATGCTTACGCAATTCGCAAAGCGGTTGATATGGGTCTGCCATTGTTTGTGAGTAACTCATTCTCTAAAAACTTATCGCTATATGGCGAGCGTGTCGGTGGTCTATCAGTTGTTTGCCCAACGGTAGATGAAACTGATCGCGTCTTTGGTCAGCTGAACTCTACGGTACGTCGTATCTACTCAAGCCCGCCATCACATGGTGGTCGCGTGGTTGATATCGTTATGAACGACGAAGCGCTACATGAGCAATGGGTTGGCGAAGTATATGCGATGCGTGACCGTATCAAATCTATGCGTACCAAACTCAAATCAGTATTAGAAGAAAAAATCCCAGGTCGTAGCTTTGATTACTTGACCGCCCAGAACGGTATGTTTAGCTTTACAGGTCTAACGCCTGAACAAGTTGCACAACTACAAAGCAAGTATGGTATCTACATGGTATCGAACTCGCGTATGTGTGTTGCCGGCTTAAACAGTACCAATATCGACTATGTTGCCAATGCGATGGTTGACGTTTTAAAAGATTAATTCCCTCATCGCTTTTATTAAAATATAAACAAAGGCTAAGTATCATTACTTAGCCTTTTTTCATGCGTTGGATTTCGTAGTGGTGATATTTTTAGCAAAAACAATAACCAAATAGCTTTTAGTCTCGGTCAAAACTCAATCAATTTATAGAACGAGCACATAAAAAAACTTGCAATCGATTACGCTATAAATTACATTATACGTAAGTAGTTAATTATAACGTAATTTAATATTCGCTTTAGCAAGGAGCCGATCATGTCAACGATTGACAAAAACCTCTCATCTTTCCTCGATATTGCAACCGATTCTGACTTCTCTATTCATAATCTGCCTTATGGCATTTTTAGTGAAAGTACTGACGGCAAACGTCGCGCTGGCGTGGCTATTGGTGAGCAAGTATTAGACTTATCGGTACTTGAAGCTGAAGGGCTATTGAGTTTAGACGGTGGTTCATATTTCGATCAAAACACGTTAAACGCCTTTATTAATTCTGGTCGAGACAATTGGAGCAAAGCGCGTAAAACGATTCAAACGCTACTCTCTAGTGATTGCGATACTTTACGTGACAACACAGATTTGCAGCAAAAAGCCCTATTTCAACAATCAGATGTCACTATGCATTTGCCGGTTCAAGTGCCCGGCTTTACCGATTTCTATTCGTCTAAAGAACACGCAACCAACGTCGGTACTATGTTCCGTGACCCAAGTAACGCCTTATTGCCTAACTGGACTGAGATGCCAGTAGGCTATAACGGACGCGCCAGCACCGTCATCGTCAGTGGTACAGATGTGATACGTCCATCGGGTCAGCTAAAACCCAATGCCGATGACCGCCCTATTTTCTCACCTTGTAAGCGTCTGGACTTTGAGCTTGAAACGGCGTTTGTCGTTGGCAAAGGTAATAATATTGGTCAACCGATTGCCGTAGATAATGCTATTGATCATATTTTCGGTATGGTTTTGCTGAACGATTGGTCAGCTCGTGATATTCAAAAATGGGAATACGTGCCATTAGGTCCATTTAACGCCAAAACTTTTGCCTCTGAAGTATCCCCATGGATTGTGACGATGGAAGCCTTAGCACCGTTCAAGATGCCATGCCCAACGCAAGAACCAAAGCCGCTTGCTTATCTGAACGAAAAAGACAGCAATAATAGTTATGACATTCATTTATCAGTAGAACTATTGCCTGAAAATGCTGAAGAAGCAACGGTGGTTTGCGAAACCAATTTTAAATATATGTACTGGTCAATGGCGCAGCAGTTGACTCACCATACTATTACTGGCTGTAAAGTAGAAGTGGGCGATATGATGGGTTCAGGGACTATCTCAGGACCGACGCCTGATTCTTATGGCTCAATGTTAGAGATTGCGTGGAATGCAACCAAACCTGTCACCCTCCAAGGCGGTGAGACACGCAGCTTTATCGAAGATGGCGACACGGTCATCATGAAAGGCTATAGCGAAAAAGACGGTATTCGTGTTGGCTTTGGCGAAGTACGCGGCAAAGTATTGCCTGCCCTTACCTTCGATTTTGACAAATAACAGTCGGACATAAACCAGCTGTATAAATAAACGGCTCACACTTTCAAATAGTTATTATCTATTAATGATGCTCTGACAGTGTGTTGAATCGTACGCCCTATCAAAAGGAGTTTGATATGAGTTTTAAAATTGAAAAAATCCATCATGTGGCCTATCGCTGCAAAGACGCTAAAGAAACCGTTGAATGGTATAAAAAATATCTGAATATGGATTTCATCCTAGCATTCGCTGAAGATCATGTACCTTCGACCAAAGCCTTTGACCCTTATATGCATGTGTTTCTAGATGCAGGCAATGGCAATGTATTGGCATTTTTTGAAGTGCCTAATCAGCCTGAAATGGCCTTTGACCCTAATACGCCAAGCTGGGTACAACATCTAGCGATGAAGGTCAAAGACCGTGATGCCTTAATGGCAGCTAAAAAGCATTTGGAAGAAAACGGCATCGACGTGGTCGGTGTGACGAATCATGGCATCTTCCATTCTATCTATTTCTTCGATCCTAATGGACATCGTATGGAGCTTACTTACGATGATATTACCTCAGAAGAAAAAGTTTCGATGATTACTGAAGAGATGAAATATGAGATGCTGGACGAATGGTCACGTACCAAACGCGCACCCGCTCATACTCAGTTTCTACATGCAGAGGAGCTGGCTGAAGCACGAGAAGTCGCGCCTGCCGGTGAGTAATATTTTTTAGCGTTTAGATTATTCTTTATAAAATAGCTAAGATAAGTTTTAGCTATTTTACGAGCTACACTATTTGATAACGCTGTGCAATTGCTAATATTTGCTCGACCACATTATGCTGCTCACTCATGGGCAACTGCTCTGTGGTACCAATGATAGTAATGGCATACTCCAAAGACAAACTTTCAACAGATAGTTTGTCTTTGTCATATAGATTCGCAGTGGTTGAGAGCTGCGGTATGATAACGGGAATAGTAATCGCATTAATCCCCATTAACATATCACCAGTAACAGTCGCATAGCCTTGGGTACGAACTTTCGCTCGCAACTGGTTAAAGTACTGCCATTTCTCCGTTATTGCTTGCTCTTGCTTCGCCTGCCATTCTGCGATGACCAAGGGTTTGATAATGGTATCTGGCTGATAGCTTGCAAACAAATGACCTGTCGCCGACGTAGTCAAGGGCATACGCGATCCGATACGAGTAATAATACTAATAGCGCTATCTGGTTCAACAGATTGAATGATAATGGGACCTTCGCTGAACCATTTAGCGATTTGTACACCGCAATTAAGCATGTCTTTGATCTCATTAGCAATATGCGTCAGACGATCCAAGATATTATTTTGATTAAACCCACTATGACCTACTGCTCCTAGCGCGCCCATTGCATGAACTCTATCACCAAGTCCATAACGTCCATCACTGAGCTGGCGAGCATAGTGTTTACGAATAAGACTGACCAAATAACGGTGGCACTTTGCTGGATGCATTTGCATGGCTTGTGCAATATCCTTTAGCATCATCGGCTCGTTACAATCGATGAGCACGTCTAATACCGACAGCCCAATCTCAAGCGATTGTACGCCGCCTTGGTTTTTATTCATCGTAGGAAGATTTTCTATCAGGTTTTCAGCTGCTGGCATGGTTTACTCTGTGAATGATTAACTGAATGCGTTATCAATACAATATTAGAAAATTGAAATAAAGACTTAATGTCATAATAGGTATCTTTTACTCTTTAAGACATTAGTAAGCTCAGTAATTATAACCCTTTATCTTACTCACAACACAGCATAATAAAAGGAATGCCCTATGATGACACTTTATGGCTACTTTCGCAGTAGTACCTCTTACCGTACACGTATCGCAATGAATTTAAAGCAGTTAGATTACGATTACGTTGCGGTTAATTTAGCAAAAGATGAGCAATTAGAAGCCATCTTTCAATCTATTAATCCTCAAGGCTTGGTACCCGTCGTACAAGTAAATGACTTATGGTTGTATCAAAGTCCTGCTATTTTGGAGTGGTTAGAAGAGGTCTATCCTGAGCATCCTTTGTTGCCCAAAGATGCAGCAGGTCGCATGCAAGTAAGGGCTTTAAGCGCTATGATTGGCTGCGATATCCATCCGCTAAATAACCGACGTGTCTTGCAGTATCTGCGTAATGAACTGTCAGTAGATGAAGATCAAGTTATGGCTTGGTGCCATCGCTGGATGATTGAAGGTTTTGACGCTCTCGAAAAACGCTTGGCACAAGACAAAACACACGGTAAATTCTGCTATGGCGACAGCCCTACTTTTGCAGATTGCTATCTGATTCCGCAGGTCTCTTCTGCCGAACGCTTCAAGGTAGATCTCAGTGCTTATCCAAATATCGTTGCGATCGACGCCCACTGTCGAACATTAAAGGCTTTTGCCGACGCTGACCCTATGGTGCAGCCTGATGCACCAAATGCTTGATATAAGCTGCAAAAAAGCCTCCGATTTAGGAGGCTTTTTTCTGAAAATATAGTGGTGCTATTGCCATTTATACTCTCTAACTTAAAGTATGGAAAATAGGCTATTCAAATATTCATATCAGATTGTGTTGCAGCCACTGTTTTTATAGGTACTGCGAACAGCCAAGCCGTACCACAATTACAGTAAAAACAGCCATCTTTAAATTCGACAATATAAGCGGTAAAATCGTTACCACAATGATCCATCATCGCTTGTTCATCACTGTCATCATCGACTGCGCACCATATTTGTTTGTCGCCTCGTGCAAGCAATGCGCGTGTTAAATCACTTCCTCTCAACTCATTATTCATACCCAGCTCCTTAACTTCTCTCACCATAGTTTGAGCTATTCGTCATGAAATATAGGGTTTTCTATACTGATATTTATTAATGATCTTTATCGTTGCTAAAGTGATGAGCTTGATATAAGCGATGCAAGTCCATTTGCTACTCATCTGTACCCATCAAACATTATGCCTATATTTAACGATGATTTACCTTTCTTGCTCTATATCTATAAACGCTTTGTATCCTAGCTATCTTATTGTAACGCTATGCAAGCAAAAGTGTAACAACCAGATATAGTATTTCCGATGAATGGTCAAGATATGAATATGAACGGTCAGTACATTTAAAAATATTACTAAGTGGCATGCATATTTATCAGATTTGGCACCTTATAACCTAATAGTTCTTTGAATATTATCGATTAAATGAACGATGATGATGCGCTATCGATATTAAATTTTTAGAATAGTTTTCAGTAGTTAAAAACCCTAATGAAAATCTTGTTTTTTATTAACCTATGTAACATTTCTCAATTTTTGAGTGAGTATTAGAGACCAAAATCGGTGCGAAAAATCAGGTAAAATAGTTTTATGACAATACATGTTACAACAACAAACACTAAGCCTGCCGTTAGCCAATCTAACCTTCGCAAAATCATTCATATCGATATGGATGCTTTTTATGCCAGTGTAGAACAGCGCGATTTCCCTGAGCTACGTGGCAAGCCATTGGTGGTTGGCGGCGATCCCAATGGTCGCGGTGTGGTTGCGGCAGCCAGCTATGAAGTTCGTAAGTTTGGCGTACGCTCCGCCATGTCATGCTATGAAGCCAGAAAGCGCTGTCCTGACGTGATATTTGTATCGCCGCGCTTTGATGTTTACCGTGCTGTTAGTGTTGAGATACGTCGTATCATGCACAGTCTGACCCCACATGTTGAGCCGTTATCATTAGATGAAGCCTATTTGGATGTTACTGGATTGTCTGTTCATCAAGGCTCAGCCACGTTAATGGCAAATTGGTTACGAGCGCAGATTTTAGAACAAACGGGTCTAAACGCCTCTGCCGGTGTCTCATTTAATAAAATGCTGGCGAAAATTGCCTCTGATATTAATAAACCTAATGGCACAGCGGTCATCACGCCAGCGGATGCTGATGCCTTTATCAGCACTTTGCCTATTGAACGCTTCCACGGTATTGGTAAGGCAACGGCCAAACGCCTGCATGCAATGGGTGTTAGTAACGGCGCTGACCTTCGGCGCACGCCAGCTGCCATACTAATCAATGAGTTCGGTAAGCGTGGACAGTTTTATCATGATATCGCTCATGGACGTGATGAGCGTGCGGTCAAGTCTGAGCGTACACACAAATCGGTTGGCTCTGAGACTACGTTTAGAGAAAACTTAACAGATGATAATGAACTAAAAATACAAATCTATGAACAAAATGCCGATGCCTTTAGTCAGCTGCACAAAAAACAGCTTATTGCCTATACTATTACTCTAAAGGTCAAATACTCAGATTTTACTCAAGTCACGCGCTCGCATACCTTATCGAAGGCATTTGATAGCGCAGAATCCGCTCACTTTTGCTTAGATAAGCTATTTTTGGACATTCCGCGTACTCTTCCTATTCGATTGGTTGGTGTGACATTTTCCTCACTGACATCTGCAACGCAAGTCACGCCACAATTAAATTTATTTGAATGATTTTTCGCCTGAATTCTTTAGAGAGTTTTCCTAAATAAATATCTCAATTTTTTACTTAGGCTATTTTATTTATATTTAGAGGTAAATAAAAAAGTCCTGCTTAGTAAAACATTCTTTCATATCCTCATTTCTGCTACAATTGCTCTCAAAATTCCCACCTATCGAAAGACTTTCTTATGACTGATTCTGAACCTCAAACCTTAAATAATAACTCTGAAATTACTGCCAGTCATAATGACGATATTTTAAAGTATCTAAGTGTTGATGATTATGATTATGAACTGCCAGACCAGCTGATTGCCCGTTATCCATTGGCGCAGCGCTCCGCGTCAAAGCTACTTTATTTGCCTGCTAACAATGTTAATCGTCAGGTTGAAGTTGAAGATAAGCTGTTTTCTGAGTTGCCAGAATTACTTAATGCAGGCGACTTGATTGTTTTTAACGATACCAAGGTAATGAAAGCGCGCTTATTTGGTCAAAAAGATACCGGTGGAAAGATTGAAGTATTAATAGAGCGTTTGGTCGCTCTATCCGATTTAAATAGCGCGGATCTAGACACAATAACGTCAAATTCTGACATCATAGACATGACGGTGATTGCAAAAAAGCATATCGCTCTTTGTCATGTTAAAGCCAGTAAAGCGTTGAAGCTTGGACAAGGTCTTGTACTTGCTGATAGTCATATGACTGGTGTCATGATTGGACGCCAAGAGAACTTATTTATCTTGGCTTTTGATACGCCCATTCTGCCTGATTTAGAGCTATATGGTGAGCTGCCTATTCCACCCTATTTCGAACGCCATGCTGATGCGACCGACAATACTCGCTATCAGACTGTTTTTCATGATCCTGCTAAGCTTGCCAGCGTCGCTGCCCCGACAGCAAGCTTACATTTTGACGATATTGTATTAGAAAAGCTGGCGGCAAAAGGTATTCAAACCGCTTTTGTTACACTGCATGTCGGCGCAGGTACTTTTGCTCCGGTAAAAACAGAGAACCTGCTGAATCATACGATGCATAGCGAATATGCACACCTGCCTCAAGCCACTGCCGACCTTATCAATCAGACCCATGCCAATGGCAAGCAAGTCATTGCTATCGGGACTACTGTCACACGTGTCCTTGAAACGGCTTACCAACAAACCGCAGTCGATAGACAGCCACTCTCTGGCTGGGCAGGTGATACAGAGATTTTTATATATCCCGGTTTTGAGTTTGGCGTCGTGGATAAGCTACTGACCAACTTTCACTTGCCAAAGTCTACGTTGCTGATGCTAGTGTCCGCATTTGCGACAAAAAAATCTATCGAAGAAGCTTATCAACATGCCATCGAATCCGAGTATCGGTTTTTTAGTTATGGTGATGCCATGCTGCTTGATAAAAAAGTTGACTGATGTGTGTAAGTATTAAACATGCAATTGAACTATTGGTCACAACAGCAGTGGAATAAACTGGTAAACTAAACAGTATTTTGTTATAACAACACAGACAACTTTTACTCCAAAGGGCTGCATATGTCTTGTCATTTATCTTACCGCTTGACTAGCATACATCGCGCAGTATCGATGGCATTGTTTTATTCAATAAGTTATGCAGCCTTAATATCTAGCGCCCAAGCAGCGACTATCGGCAAAACAGTTGTTATTTCAGCTCAGCACGAACCTTTAGTTGCCAGTATTATGGTCACTGATATTGAAAACACTGACTTTTCAGCCAGTTTGGCAAATTCTGCCATTTATCAGCAAATGGGTCTAACCCCAACTGATTCCATGATCGTACGCTTTCATCCGACTTCAGCTACAAGTGGTCAAGTTTTTATTACCACCACCAAGCCTATGTCCAAACCCTTTGCCGATGTGGTTCTAGCAATTAATGATGGCAATCAGCGTAATGTTATCCCAAAAACATTACTGATGCCGCTTAATGATAGCTTACCGATTGCGACTTCTAAAAATATCGTAACAGGCGCAAAAAAGCCTAATTTACCCGTGGTTTCTACAACTAACGCGCAGCCATTGACGGTTAGAAATGGTGCACCGCCACCTTTATTATCATCTGGTTCATCGAAACCTACACTAAAGGCTGCAACATTACCCGAGCGCAATGTTCAATCGCCTAATATACGAGTACCTGTTATTCAAACGCCAAGTATCCAAGCGTCAAGCTCACAAATACCAAGCGTTCAAGCAACGACTATACCCTCTGGCCTACCAACAGCAGTTGCAAAAACGACACAAAGCAATATCACAACCTATGCGCCTAGCCGTTTAGAAAATGGTCGATTAAATAATCCTATTGATATAAAAAACGATAGTGTCATGGCGGGCGCAAATAATGATAATAATACAGCTTTAACCGTCTCATCAAATAGTACGCTTTCTGCTACTAGCGAGGTTGATAAACAGCTCGATATTTTAAACATACAAATTACTCGTCAGATACAGCCGAAGAGTCAAAGCAATACAGATATGATGGTTGCTAGTCCTATGGCGCCTAAAACCCTGACGCCGAATGAAGCAGCTTTCACCAATAAAAATAAAGCTATTATCCCAGATGATAGTAATAATATGGTCGCTACAGCCCCTCTCAATAATATTCCCCCTAACTCGAATACCTGGCAGAAAGCAGTGACGCCTAAAACGTCGTTCGCAGCAAAAAACACTTCAAGCCAAGTATCAGATAAGTCAGCTAGTAGCGAGATCAATTATACCGTGCAGCGTAACGACAACTTGTGGGTGATTGCACAGCAAATCGCAGAGAAGAACAATATCGACGTTCAAACCGTCATGAAAGAAATTCAGACGCAAAATCCTGACGCTTTTATCAATAGAAACGCCAATCAATTAAAAGCAGATGCACAGTTGAGTTTACCTAATTATGATGCGCTACCTTCACAGCAAAAACTTGAAGCTGCTATCAGTGCTCAAAGGCAATATAGAGGCGCCAATACACCTGTCGCAAAAAAACCAACTGCATCAAATCCTGTGTCCAAAGGTGCCAATACGCAAGCAACAAAACATACTGAAAAGCCGGCGACCACTAAGACTCAAATTTTACCAAAGGCGCAGTTTTCTGTCCTTGCTCCCGGTCATGAAGGCAGCGCAGATGGCACTAAAACCAAAGCAGGCATGGCAACGGGTAACGGACTTAGCATGGAAGTGTTAAGCCTGCTTAAATCATCAAGACAAAGTACCGCTTCACAAGCGCAGCAGTTATCAAAAACTAGTGGTACGCTTGAGAGCTATACTCGCAAATTACAATTACAAAATCAAAAACTGGCTGAGCTGCAAGCTCGTCTCAAAAAATTACGCAATCAATAACTGCCTAACAGATCAATGCAAGCAGCTCTGATCGTAGGCGTGGGAGTAACTATGGACAATATGCTATATATCATCGCCGGATTGGTGGTTATTTTACTCGTTGCGGTCTTGGTCATGCGCAAAAACAAAGCGCAAAAGCCATCAGAGCATTTGAGTACAAATACTGGCAAAATTGAGCCCTTATCGAAGCATGCTGCTTCTAGAAGTACGCCTACTCAAACAGCTATCAATCATGAGAAAAAGTTTGATCATATTGAGATTGCTCAACGTTTTATGGACCAACAGCGCTATGATAAAGCGATTGAAACGCTAAATCGCGGCTTAAGCGAAAAGCCAAATGATAGCCAATTATCTCTCAAGCTCCTTGCGGTATATGCCACGATAGATGAGTCTGAGAATTTTAATAAAGTCTATGATGCTATCAAAGCAAATAATGATGACAAAAGTATCGCACAAGCTGATGAGTTAAAAGCTTTGCTGACTGAAGAACAAAACCAAGTCACTAAACAAACTATGTTAGCAGACAAAAGCGAAGATGCTGGATTTGAAAGTTTAGATTTCGATTTACCGACCAATAAAGCGAGCAGCAATAGTCCCGTCCTTGATACTAATACGGTTCAAAATGTTGAATACAAAAATGACTTGTCAGAGGCTACCAATGAAACCTTAGCGGCTTCGAATGCTTTTGATGATAATAATTTCGATGATATTGAGCAGGCGTTTGATCTTAGTCTGAGTGATTTAGAAGATGGCACTAATAAACCTGTCCATACTAGTAATAACCCGGCACCTGTCACCACGCTTGATGTAGTAGATGAAGATATTTTTGCGCCTGCAACTGTGGTTATAGACACTGACAGCGACACTGATAATAGTCCTAGTACTGACAGCGATTTTGATTTTGAATTATCTGAGCACAGTCTTGCATCTACAGAGGCTCCCACCGATGACGCTACCGACGATAGTTTTAACAGCAGCTTAAATGAGCTATCATTAGAAGATGACTTTTTCTTAGATTTAAACAGTGATGACGATACCAATAACGTTATCAATAATGCACCTGCTACAACAGAGACAACTTATTTAGATGATGACCATCTGACCTTATCTTTACACAGTGATGATGTGTCGAATGAGACGCCAGAGCAAATAGAAATTCAGCATTCTATTGTCGAAGATAATTTTGAAGATTTTAGTTTCGAAGATATCAGTATTGAAGATGCAAATATTGAAGATATAAGCGCTGAAGAAATAGATATCATAAAAAATGAGTCCGACGCTTCTAGTACTGCCCCTACTACGTTGAGATTCGGTGATGATACGGTCATAGACGATGATTTTGACTTTGATTCTTTATCTTTATCAGAGTCTACAACAGCAAGCACGCCAGTTGAAGTTGATAGCGAATATGCCAATACTCATCTCGACAATGCTATTGATATAGCTCCTGCAGCTGACACTAGCAGTACTGAAGATTTTTCGTCACGGTTCGCAGCAGATTTTGATTTTGTTAAATCCTTAGATAGCAATCAAGTCACGCTAGATTTAGCAGGTCAATACGTGCAACTTGGCGAATACGATAGTGCCAAACGCCTACTCAATGAAGTCATTGCTAAAGGCAATAGTGAACAGCAGCAGCAAGCACAACGATTGCTTGATCGCACTGCTTAAAATGACTGGTGTGATAGCGAGTATTCTAGCCACTTAGAATACTCGCTGCATTTATAATAATGGTGCTTTTTCTATCTCTTTTCTTTCAATAATTCTGCTCTATCGTCTATTCAATTTAAAACCAATACAGTGCACTCATCTATGACAAATACAATCCCTGCACCTATTCAACTTATTTATGCTGGCGGCACTTTCGGGAGTTATGGTCGTCCATTAGCGCCGCTATCAGCAGAGGTTTTTTTGCCAACTTTGCAGCAACTACTGGCAGAATTGGATAATGCGCTTAATCTATCGCCCATTGCTTGGCTTCACAATACTCTGATTAAAGACAGCAGTCAGTTTACACCCAGTGATTTTGTGCATTTTTACCAGCTTTTACTGTCGGCATATCAACAAGGCAGTAGACGTTTTGTGTTAATTACGGGCACGGATACACTCAGTTATTTGGGAGCGTTCTTAGCAGAAGCCTTTGCAGGTAGCGATATTTGTATTGTCGTTACCGGTAGTATGCGTCCGCTGCTAGATAGTGAGGAACTGCACTCTTATAAAGTAGATGCACAGAGTGATGCTTGGAACAACCTTACTGACTCGTTAAAGCTAGCAAGTGCAGGTGAATCGGGGGTGAAGATTGCCTTCGGCGGCGAATCATGGCCAGCGCAAACGGTGCAAAAAATACATAGCCACGACTTTATGGCATTTACTGGTCACTCTAGAGCGGCTTATCCTGCCAATAGTTATGTCAAAAGCTTACCAGATACTCGTCGGCAGCACTGGCTTGATGACCAACAAGATATTAGTGCTGACATTGCAGTTCGTGCCGAGCACGCTTACGTTCATGCGTTGTACTGCTTGCCCAATGCAATCGATGCATTAAACCAACAGCTGCGCGCCTTATTATCACAGCCGCCTTGTGGCATTATTTTATTAGGCTATGGCGCTGGCAACGTTCCTTATTCAGTAGAGTTAGTAGAAGCCTTGCAACTGGCTTATGAAAAAGGTCACATGGTAGTGTGCGCTAGCCAATCGCCGTTTGGTGGTGTAAGTGACACCTATGCTGCTGGCAGTTGGCAATACGATCATCAAGTGATTGCAGGTGGTCGTTTAACCATTCCAGCCATTTATTCACGCTTACTATGGTTGTTACTGCGCCACGACAGCCCAGCACGACGCCGACAACGCTGGTTAAATAACGTCCAGCAAACGGGCACCAATATCAAAAAACGTTAAACTATCACTCATAAACTCTGTATAAGTTCCAAAATGACCATGTCCCTAACTGAAAACAACGAAGCAAAGCGCCCAACTTATACTTTAGCCATTGCTATTGAATTTTTGGGCACTCACTATCATGGTTGGCAACGCCAAAGAGAGGTACTTGGCGTACAAGAAGCGTTAGAGACCGCCATTAGTACTGTTGCCAATGAACCAGTAGAAGTGATTGCTGCAGGGCGCACAGACTCAAGTGTTCATGCTGGCAATATGATTGCCCATTTTGTTACTCATGCTTATCGACCCTCGCACAATTGGCTGCGTGGTGTAAATAGTCTTTTGCCTGATGATATCGCTTTACGCTGGGTTCAGCCGATGCCTGCTGACTTTCATGCGCGTTTTGCCGCAATTGCTCGTCGTTATCGTTACATTACTCTCAATCAAACTCAGCGACCTGCCATCCTCAACCATCAAGTGACACATATTCACGAGTCGCTTGACCTAAAAGCCATGCAGCTTGCAGCATCTGATATCGTTGGTACACATGATTTTAGTAGCTACCGTGCTGCCGCTTGTCAATCTAATCAGCCCGTGCGCCATATTAGCCATGCCAATCTTTTTACTCATGGTCAGTTTATCGTCTTCGATATTCAAGCTGATGGATTTTTGCACCATATGGTGCGAAACCTGATGGGTACGTTATATGCGATCGGCAGACACGATTTAGAACCGGCTGACTTCTTAAATATTTTGGCTGAAAAAGATCGGACAATAGCACCACCAACTGCTTCAGGTGATGGCTTATATTTCATTAATGCCTATTATCCTGAGCATTTTCAAACCTTACTGCCCGATGCGCCGCTCACACCTATTTGGCTCAACCTTCCCGATTAAATCAATAGGATCTGGCATACATATCACTTACAGGCTGTCAAGTAAAAATCAGGTTCCGTATTGCTTTAATCTGCTAACTTACGTATAATATGGGCTTATTTTAAATTGATTGATGATACAAATTATGGCAAAAGACGAGATTATTGAATTTGAAGGCGAAGTCATTGACACCCTTCCAAATACTTTGTTTAAAGTTCGTTTAGAAAACGGACACGAAATTATTGCGCACATCTCAGGTAAGATGCGTAAGCATTACATCCGAATTTTGACTGGTGATAAAGTTAAGGTTGAGATGACACCTTATGATTTGTCTAAAGGTCGCATTACTTATCGTGGTAAAAACTAAATTCTTATCTACTAAGATAGTTATAAGAGCATATGTATAATGCTTGAGTGGTTTAACTGATAATAATAATGATACTGCTAACCTACTCATTATTGCCTATCATATTTTAGTAAGTTAATATGGTTTTTACCATAAAAAATACCGCTAGATATCAGCGGTATTTTTTTGTCTATAATTTAGTCGTTATTTGAATTCAACAGTTGCACCATTTTGTATCACGCCAAGTAATGCAAGCGCATCCCAATTGGTTAGACGTATACACCCTGCTGATGCCTGACGACTGATACGAGCAGGATCGGGCGAACCATGAATCCCATAAGACGGCTTACTAAGTCCAATCCATACCGAACCTACAGGGTTGTTAGGACCGGGTGGCAAAATAGACTTGCTACCATTCTCTGCTGTATAAGTATAATTAGGCTCGTGTACCTTAACTGCAACTGTATGCGTACCTGTTGGTGATGGTGTCGCTGTACTTCCTACTGTGGTTGGATAGCTGGCAACCAAGATACCTTTATCATCATATGCATATAATGTTTCGGTAGTCTTATCAGCAACCACTCGACTAACAGGTTTGATATTAGGATTGCCCGGATTGTAGACAGTAATGGTTTCGCCTACTGCAAATTTAGCATTAGGATTGAGTGCCTTAAGATAACTTTCACTAATATGAAACTTTTCTGCCAAACCTTCAATGACAGTTTCATAGTACATCCCTTCAAGCTTGGATTTGGCTTCTGCCCCTGCTGGAATAACCGTGGTTTTTATATTGATATCTGCATCAGTGAGCTGATAGTTGACCAATACCGGTTGTGCCATAAGCTTATCATTCTTGGTCAATGCCTGCCACGTCTCAATATTTAATGTATCGGTCACTGCCAACCCATTTGCCATCTGAAAAGCCTGCATCGCCTTACGAGAGTTCTTTCCCCAATAGCCATCAACTGCACCAACGCCGTTTTGATGCCAGTTTAATAGAGCTTGCAGCTTAGTGGTAGTATCACGGTTTCTCTTCATACCTTGTTTCCAAGTAGCACTATTTACCTTTTGCGCCTCCATTGGTAGATTTTCAGTGGTATATTTTATGGTCGGTAAATACTTATTCAACGATACTGCTGTCTTACTTTTACCAGCAACTTTTTGACTTACGCCATTGGTTACTGGGCTGACATCGTTGGTATTAATAATTACTTGATTTGGATTATTGGACTCTGTGCTTTTAGTGACAGTACCTTTTGCACTTCCTTCGACCGTGTCATTTTTGACATCGCTCGTTACTGCAATACTTTGCCCCATAAATAAAATGGTCGATAGACCAAGCGCTGCGATTGCCGTGCTGATTTTGGTCAATTGATACATGTATTACTCCAATTTGTTAAGTTATATTTTTTATTACAAACAACTTATAAGTAATTATAAAATCATTATCATTAATGCCTAATTAGAATTATATAATTAGTTCAACATACCATATGTCCACGTCAAAAATCCTGTGACTAGTATAGGACTGATTTTACAATGTGGATTGAGCCAGTAGATATTGATTTATCTAAACCAGTTATAGATAAGCTATGGTGACATATTCCCATGTGAGCATATAACAGCATTGTGTTAATAAGCGCATTAGACTGCAGTATCTGTGTTAAAACAAACGCTTTTATGCAGCTTTCTGTTTAAAGACGTTAACATTAAAAGCGAACAGTAAAAAACCCACAACTTGCTTAGCAAATTATGGGTTTTCATTATAAATTTTCAAAAATCCAGATTAGGATAAAGTAATCTCTATTAAATCAATTTTGCCAATACGGCTTGCCCCATTTGCTGACAACCGACTTGTATAAGTCCAGCTTCATTACGATCCAAGATATCAACCGTACGTAAACCATCATCAAGCACATCACTGACCGCTTGTTCAATCGCTTGTGCTGCTGCTTCTTGTTTAAAAGTATAACGTAACATCATAGCGACCGATAAAATGGTCGCTAGTGGATTGGCTATATCTTGTCCTGCGATATCAGGCGCTGAACCATGACAAGGCTCATACATGCCTTTGCCCGCTTCATCAAGGCTGGCTGATGGCAGCATGCCAATAGAACCCGTCAGCATCGCTGCTTCATCAGATAAGATATCACCAAACAGATTGCCAGTGACCATAACATCGAATTGTTTAGGGTCTTTAATCAGCTGCATGCAAGCATTGTCAGCATACATATGAGATAACGCCACATCGCTATATTCTGATTGCTGTAGTTCGATCATGGTCTGTTTCCAAAGCTCAGTAACTTCCAATACATTGGCTTTGTCGATAGAGCAGACTTTGGCAGCGGTTCCTGCTGCTTGCGCGCGTATTTGCGCCAATTCAAAAGCAACTTTGCCGATACGATTGATTTCGCTAGTGCTATACACCATGGTGTTATAGCCTTGCTGCTCACCATTTTCTAGTGTACGAATACCGCGCGGCTCACCAAAATAAATACCACCAGTCAGTTCACGCACGATAAGCAAGTCTAGACCTGAAATAATCTCAGGTTTAATGCTTGAAGCATTCACAAGCTGCGGATAAAGTTTGGCTACACGCAGATTGGCAAACAAACCAAGCTCACTACGGATTTTTAGCAAACCGCGCTCAGGACGTTTACTACGTTCGATACCATCCCACTTAGGACCACCAACTGCACCTAATAACACTGCATCTGCTGCGCGTGCACGTTGTAGCGTCTCTTCTGGCAAGGGTTCACCTGTTGCATCAACTGCCACACCGCCGATCAATCCAGACTCAAGGGTCAAACCTAACGCAAACTTATCATTGACAGCGTTCAGCACATCAATGGCCTGAGTCATGATTTCAGGGCCAATACCATCGCCCGCTAATGTTAAAATCGTTGCCATACTGGTCCTTGAGGTTGAGTAAATTTATATTTCTATGACTTATTTTATACTTGCTTTTGTTTGTAGCTAATAACGACAGGCTTTTAATAATTATACTTTGGCTTTTACCTTTACTTTTGATGGCACTGATGCCGCCTTAACGATACTGGCTTCTACAAACTCTCCTTGATACTCAGTGCCAATCTGCTTGCAGAAGCGGCGCTGCACGGTATTGCCTTGATAAAGCTCAACACATAAAGGCTCTGGCGATGCTGTATCTAACAAGCTACCGGAGCTCTGGCCAGACTTTTTTTGATAAGCACGCAGCTGATAAGTGCCGGGGCCAGCAAAGTCATGAATCATAGCAAAACGCTCGACATAACCTAGATTATTTTCTGGATAAAAATTAACGTGCACTTCACGTTTAGCGGGTTTGACCCGAGCATAATAGTTAATAAGATTTGGCATAGCAGACGCTGATAATGGCACAATCTTAATGGCATTATTATGAATAAGCGGCGTCATATCCATCGTCATAGCAGCTTGAGAATGCTTACTTCTTGTGCGAGTTTTATTGTTTTGGCTCACAGCATTCATCGCAACCACCATGGTGGCATTCACAGGTTTGTGATTTTCAGGCGATATCACCATCGTGCGATCTATCTTTACAATCTCACAGTGGTAGGTGCCGACACAGGCAATATTTACCTCGCCAGCAATGGGCTTAATAGTACCCGTCCATACCTTTGCGCTTTCTGCTTTATCTATCTGTTGATAGCCTGTCAATGCCTGACAACCAGATAATAAGGTTATGGCAATAGCCGTACTTGTCCATACCGCAAAACGTATTTTATTCATAATGGTGGCTACTATTTATCAGATGGAAATATATAATATAAGAATAGATTACCGTTCATTTTAGCCACTTAGTCACCATAACTCAACGCTGTATTAGCGTTAAGCTCGTTTTTATGGCGATTCATATTCGTTATTAATCGTTTGCCATTAGCGGTTTTATTTCATGATTAAACACTAGGCTCTGACTTCATTAAATATCCAAGGCGTTTTTTGCATCATTTTTTGCTCGTATTCTTTAATAGCATCGCTTTGCTGCAACGTCAGTCCGATATCATCAAGACCATTTAATAGGCAATGCTTACGGAAGTCATCGACTTCAAACGCATACTCTTCGCCAGTTGGGGTGATGACCACCTGACGCTCAAGATCTGCAGTCAGCTCATAGCCTTCGTTGGCAAACGTGGCTTTCATTAAGGTATCAACGATTTCTTCATCCAATACAATCGGTAGCATGCCATTTTTAAAACAGTTGTTATAAAAAATATCGGCAAAGCTTGGGGCGATGACTGTACGAAAGCCATACTCTGAAAGCGCCCAAGGAGCATGTTCACGGCTTGATCCGCAGCCAAAGTTTCGGCGGGCTAGCAAAATAGTAGCACCTTGATAGCGTGGTTTATTTAAAATAAAGTCAGGATTGATAACACGTGTGCTATTGTCTTGTCCCGGATACCCTTCATCCAGATAACGCCAGTCATCAAATAAATTGACGCCGAAACCGGTACGCTTAATAGACTTTAAAAACTGTTTGGCGATAATCTGGTCGGTATCAACGTTTGCGCGATCGAGCGGACAAACGATACCGGTTTGGGTGTTATAAGCTTGCATAGTATTTCCTATCAATATTGTGCTTGTTATTAAATGACGCGTAATAACTAAAAAGTTCGCACATCCACAAAGTGACCTGCCAATGCCGCTGCCGCTGCCATTGCTGGACTGACCAGATGAGTACGACCACCATTGCCTTGTCGACCTTCAAAGTTGCGATTGGATGTCGAGGCGCAATGCTCTTGTGGTTCAAGCTTATCAGCATTCATCGCAAGGCACATCGAGCAGCCAGGCTCACGCCATTCAAAGCCTGCATCCGTAAACAAAGCATCTAGGCCTTCTGCTTCTGCCTGCAACTTCACTTGACCAGAACCAGCAACGACGATGGCTTCTTTAATAGTATTAGCCACTTTACGACCTTTGATCACGGCTGCGGCATCACGCAAATCTTCGATACGTGAGTTGGTACAAGAGCCAATAAAGATACGGTCCAGCTGAATATCGGTAATTTTTTGACCCGCCTCCAAACCCATATAGGTATAAGCACGCAACCATCCTTCTTCTTGTGCTTCATCAATCGCTTGATCAGGCGTTGGCACTGACTGGGTAATATCGACCACCATCTCAGGCGAGGTTCCCCATGACACTTGCGGTGCAATTTGGCTACCATCAATCTCAATCACGCTATCAAACACAGCGTCATCATCTGAGTAAAAAGTACGCCAGTAAGCTTCTGCTTGCTGCCATTGTGACTCGTTCGGCGCATATGGACGACCTTTAACATAGTCAATCGTCGTATCATCGACTGCAACCATACCCACGCGTGCGCCTGCTTCAATCGCCATATTACAGACGGTCATGCGCCCTTCCATGCTCATGTCTTCAAATACTTGACCAGCAAATTCAATCGCATGCCCTGTTCCGCCAGCAGTACCGATTTTTGCAATGATAGCAAGCACCACATCTTTTGAGGTTACGCCAGCGCCAAGCTCACCCGTGACGCGGATTTGCATATTCTTTGATTTCTTTTGAATCAAGCACTGGGTTGCCAATACGTGCTCAACCTCAGAGGTGCCTATACCATGCGCCAAACAGCCAAGTGCTCCGTGCGTGGCAGTATGCGAGTCGCCGCAAACAACCGTCATACCAGGCAATACTAAGCCTTGCTCAGGACCGACGACATGCAAGATCCCTTGACGAGCATCATTAATGGTAAATTCAGCGATATCAAATTTGCTGCAGTTTTCATCTAAGGTCAGTACTTGTAAGCGCGAGACCTTATCCTTGATACCTGCCACACCTTCTGAGCGCTCTTTGGTGACTGTCGGTACGTTATGGTCAGGGCTTGCAATATTAGCCGACAGACGCCACGGCGCTCTATTAGCCAATTCCAAACCCTCAAATGCTTGCGGACTTGTCACTTCATGTAGCAAATGGCGGTCGATATAAATCAGGCTCGAACCATCATCACGCTTGGTGACTTCGTGAGCATTCCAAAGTTTGTCATATAACGTTTGACCGGCCATATTGCTATCCTTTTTAGTGGCTAATGACTTTATTCTCATTTACTAAAACCCTAGTACTAGGACCATAGTTTGCTATGGTTTTATCTGTTAATTACTAATGGTTGCGATAATAGATGCCTAAAATAAGATTTATGGCGCAGATTATCAAGTAAATACAATAAATATGTCTAAAATACGTTTCGATGTCTTGTGATTATAGCAGGCTAATCCTATAATAATAATTGATGATTCTTTCATAGTTGCAAACTTTTATTTCTAATACATTATGATTGGGTCAGCCAACTTTTATTTATAGCTCGTTATGTAGCTAAGGACATCGGTGTGAATACCACAAATTTGACGACATTCGTGACTGTGATGAATACAGGTAGTATTTCGGGTGCAGCAGAAAAGCTTTTTATTACTCAGCCTGCGGTCAGTAAACGCATCAAAAACTTAGAAGATGAGTTTAATATCACGTTATTTGATACGGTGGGTCGCGGTATTGTCCCAACTCAAGCAGCCAGTGAGATGTTACCTCATGCCAAACGATGGCTTGAAGACTACGAAAACTTTAAAATCAATCTACAGCACTCTAAGCATATTGTATCCGGCAAACTTGTCATTGGTACTAGCCATCATATAGGCTTACACCATCTCGCCCCTGTTCTTAAGCATTTTATCCAAGCCTATCCTGCCGTACAGCTAGAGGTACATTTCGTCGATTCAGAAACCGCACATAAAGCGGTACTTGATGGTGACTTATCTCTAGCCTTTTTGACCCTGCCACCCGTCTATGACAAGCGTTTAACCTATCATACCCTATGGTCAGATCCACTTTACTTTATGACTGGTACCTTATCACCTTTGGCCAGTAAGTCTAATGTGACACTAGAGCAATTGGCACGTTACCCTGCTATCTTGCCATCTGCCAATACCTTTACCAGTCAAATTACCTTGGCTGAATTTGCCAAACACAATCTAAAGCCTTATGCCACTATGAGCACCAACCCACTTGAATCTATTCGGATGCTAGTGTCTGTAGGACTTGGTTGGTCAGTATTGCCTCAAACGATGATTAGTCAAGACTTAGAGCGTATTGATATGGCAGATAATATCGAATTACAGCGTCATTTAGGCGTGGTAATCAACCCGAAACTGACCCAATCAAACAGTGTAACTGCGCTATTAGATCTGCTAGCACCCATTGAATAACGGTGCTATTAAATAACAGATCATTCAATAAAAACTCCTAGTCTAGTGTGGTTGGATAGCTAAGATAAAATAACTTTCTAAAATATTACTTGCTGAAAGATACTGAGTTAGCATTTATGACGCTCATACGTTATAATGCCTCTGACGTTTTTTATAACATAATTTTACCCAACTGGCACTGATAATCATATATTGAACATCTCTAGTAATATATGATAGTAAACAGTAGGTTTAATGGTTTTAAATGATTGGTTATATAAGCGATTAATATTTGGCAAGTGGTAAAGAGATGATGGCATTTAACATAGCAACACAGAAGTATATTTGCCCTTTTCTATACAACATTGTTTGATAAGTATTGGTCCTAAAACAGCATCAATCATATAAAACTAACAGAAGATATTGAATAAAAGCCATTATGTCCTACTTAATGGCTTTTTTTGTCTTTAGATATTGTTTCTAAACATCGTCTTGCAAGACTTAATTTTTCTCGTTAAAAATAATGACAGCCAACAACGTTGGTTAAGGACTATTTATATGAACGGAGTTTCTAGTGGCGTGCTGATATCACTTGGCGCCTATTTCTTAGTGATGATCGGGATTGGGGTTTATGCTTATTTTAAGCAAGCCAATGATACCGAAGGCTATATGCTTGGTGGTCGTAGTCTCGGTCCTGCGGTAACCGCTTTATCCGCTGGCGCCTCAGACATGTCCGGTTGGCTATTACTTGGTTTACCGGGTTATATGTATGCCGATGGCGTCGTGAGTGTCTGGATTGCCCTCGGTTTGACATTGGGTGCATTTTTAAACTATATCATCGTGGCACCGCGCTTACGTGTTTACACTGAGATTGCAGATAATGCCATCACATTACCTGACTACTTTGCAAATCGATTCGAAGATAAGTCGCATATGCTGCGTGTTATCTCAGCAGTTGTAATTATTTTATTCTTTACTGTTTATACAGCAGCTAGCTTAGTTGGTGGTGGTAAACTGTTTGAAAGCTCACTCAACTTATCTTATACCACAGGTTTGTGGGTGACTGCTGGTGTGGTTGTCGCCTATACTCTATTTGGCGGCTTTTTAGCAGTGTCAATGACTGACTTTGTACAGGGCATTATCATGCTATTTGCGATGGTTATCGTACCTGTTGTAGCCTTTACTGATCTTGGCGGCATTTCAGCCACAACTGAGGCGGTCAGGAACATTGATCCAAGCTTACTTAATGTCACCAGCGGTATGACGATCCTTGGTATTGTTTCGTTAATGGCTTGGGGTTTGGGGTACTTTGGGCAGCCGCATATTATTGTACGCTTTATGGCTATTCGCTCAGTCAAAGATATACCAACGGCACGTAACATTGGTATGAGCTGGATGATTGTAAGTCTAATTGGTGCATTGATGACTGGTTTTGCAGGTCGTGCCTATGTACAAAAAACAGCAATGACTTTAGATGATCCTGAAACTATCTTCTTAGTATTCACCCAGTTCTTATTCACGCCATTAGTTTCAGGCTTCTTGTTAGCCGCTATTTTAGCCGCGATCATGAGTACAATCTCATCACAGCTATTGGTCGTATCAAGCTCACTAACCAAAGATGTGTATAAGCTGTTTTTTGATAGAGATGCACCAGAAGCCCGCCAAGTAATGGTCGGTCGTCTTTCAGTTATCGTGGTCGCCGTCGTTGCTATTTTGCTGGCTTCTAATCCTGAAAGCTCTGTATTAAGTTTGGTCTCTAACGCTTGGGCAGGATTTGGTGCGGCATTTGGACCGTTGGTTATTTTCAGTCTTATCTGGCGCGGTATGAACCGAAACGGTGCGGTTGCTGGTATGGTCGTTGGTGCATTAACTGTCATCTTATGGATCTATGGTCCTTTCCAGATGAATGGTATGGCACTAAATAGCTGGTTATACGCTATCGTTCCAGGCTTTATCTTAAGTACTATTGCCATCTTTGCTGTAAGTATTATGACAGGTGGTCCAAAAGCCTCAGTCTCAGCGAAGTTTAAAGAAATGGAAATGAACTTAGATCAATAAGCACTTTTTAATTACTGCTGTTAAATTAGAAAACCTCGCTACTGTTATAGTAACGAGGTTTTTTATTGTTTGATTAAATATCACTGGGTTATTTCAATGCTAACTGCCTCTATATCATCAATTTGCGTGATAAAAAGGTAGTTAGTAACCCTCTACGTCTATTACTCTGAAAGTTACTACCTATTTATTTTTAAATAGATGCAGTATCACTAGGCTACTTCTTGCAAATCTCTATACTACCTAATAATAGCAAGTAGTAAATCTTTATATAAATAGCATTCAAATCTCAATATTAACGTACCGTTTCTATCTATTTCTATAGCTATAGAAATAGCTATTAGGTTTTTCCTCGATTCATATATATAAGAAAGCGACCCTTAATGGATCGCTTTCTCATGTCTAACCTATTTGTCTATAATAGTGTTTTATTTAGCTTGATAAGATATTTTTACACCAGCCACATAACCATCGTTGTCTTGGAAGTCACCAACGATCTTATCTGTAGGTAGTTGACCTTGAGCATCACCAAACCATAAGTATTTACCACCTGCTGATACTGCCCAGTTCTCTGTAAGGTTATACTTAGCACCTAGACCAACACTGTAATAACCATCAATTGGACCTAATGAAGTCGTTGGATCACCAGCGCCACTATCCCAACCAACTGTACCACTAATGGCTAAAGCTGGGGCAATGCGTTTAGCAAGACCAAGCTCTACCTGCCATTGATCGTCATCATACTCAACCAGATTCAAACCCTCAGGGAAACGTTGTTTACTGACTTGATTGTATACTGGAGGAGTAATGGCAAAATCGCTCCATGGTACCCAGCGTACTTTTGCTGTCGCTAACGTAGTAGGATTAATACCCGTTTGGAAATCAAAGTTTACTGACTTAGGTGTTGTTATCTCCATATCATTGACTGCTCCATTTATCCCTACCACTGGATAATCCTCTGAAATCTGCGTGTTATGCTTAATCTCAGAACGATAAGTCAATGCCGCCTTTAACGCTATCTCAGGTTTGCTAAAGGCAACGCCAGCAAGGTAACCATAATCTTGATCAGGATTTACATGAGCGTTGTAACCAGTAGCAGGACCATAGGCAAGGCCTCGCAACTTAATATCAGCTCGTACACGCTGTGCTACTGGACCACCATACACTTGAAAGCTTTTAGTGGCACCCAACTTCATTCCAAGAATGGCAGTAATATTCTCACTACGAACTTCAACGTCTGTGCCTTCACCTGCATCTGCATCTTGTTGTGCTACAATACGCGCCGCGCCGCCAAGAGTTTGAGCTTGAGCTTGAGCATTAGGATCATTCGGGTTAGCTGCTGCGTTAATTGCTGCAGCTCTAGCAGCTGCGTTAAGAGCTGCTTGATTAACTAACGGATTACCAGTTACTTCTCGAGCAGACTCATCTCCATTGCCACCTTTTGATACAAAGTTATTATCACCTTCATATTTGGCAGCAGCACCAAATGGCTCGTCATATAAGATACCAACACTAAAAGTATCATTGATGTCCGCTTTTACGCCATAACGAAAGAAGTCGTAAGACTCAGCAATATCACCAGTGGCATTACCTTTAACATAGGTATTGCTTGTAGGGACATTGTTAGCACTGTCGAAACCACTAACGTCTGCGTCGATGTAGGTATAGACCGCCTCAGCATAGGTGCCATCTTGTAGGAATGCTGTAATATCTTGACCTGAACGATCAAGACCTGCAGCATTAGACATACTGGCTATAGAAAGAGTAGCTATCGCTACAGCAAGAGTTTTTAAATGAAAAGTAGCGCGCATTGGGTATCTCCAAACATCCTAGTTGTTAAATCATCTTCATAACTCATATTCAGCATTGTTGCTTAAAATATAAACTTATGTAAACGACGTCCTGAATGAATAGTAATCACTTTTTGACACTAAAACAACACTTAAAACACTTTATTTCTTAATAATGACTGTTCAGTACATTTATCTAGACCTAAAGCAAACGAACAAAAATACAAAACAAATATTCATAAAGTAACTCATAAATTGTAATTTTAGCAAACTTAAATCTCACAATTAGCAATTCTAAATTTTTAATTTAATACATAAAAAAACGACCCCTTAAGGATCGCTTTTAAAATTGTTAAAATAGTATTATTTAGAGTAAAGGCATGAGCGTTTAATTAAAATTTTGCTTGGCTTGATAAGATAATTTTACACCAAGAGCAAAGCCATCATTGTCTTCAAAGTTACTAACGACATTTTTTGTTGGTATCTGACCTTTAGCATCGCCAAACCATAAGTATTTACCACCAGCAGAGATTGCCCAGTTTTCAGTCAGGTTGTATTTTGCACCAAGACCAGCACTATAGTAACCTTCAATAGGACCTAATGACGTAACTGGATTACCAGCACCACTGTCCCAGCCAATATTACCAGTAATAGCTAATGCTGGCGTCAGACGTTTCGCTAAGCCTAATTCTACTAACCATTGATCTTCATCATAACTAACTAAAGACAAACCTTCAGGATACTGAACTTTGCTTACTTCTGTATAAACAGGAGGTACGATAGCAAAATCACTCCAAGGTACCCAACGTACTTTTGCTGTCGCTAAAGTCGTTGCATTGATACCGGTTTGAAAATCAAAGTTTACAGACTTTGGAGTAGTAATATCTATTTCACCACTTTTTTCAATACTAGCTGCCGGATAGCGTTCAAATATTGGTAGAGTATGATCAATTTCTGAGCGATACGTCAGTGCAGCCTGTAGAGCAATTTCAGGCTTACTATAAGCAACACCTGCTAGCCACCCATAATCCTGATCTGAGCTAATATGAGCGGTATAGCCAGTCGCAGCGCTATATGCCAGTCCACGTAGTTTTACATCAGCTTGTACTTGTTGAGCAACTGGACCGCCATAAACTTGGAAATTTTTATTTTCGCCAAATTTCATACCAAGAATTGCCGTAATATTTTCAGTACGAACTTCAACATTGGTTCCTTCGCCTTTGGTATTAAACTCTGCTTGTGCCGCAGCCACAGCTGGCGCTAATGCTTTATATTGTGCTTGCTCTACAGGCGTTAATTCAATCTTATTGTCAATTTTATACTTAATTTCACCGACTGTTTTAGCCGTTGATGCAAAATCCTTAATCTTACCACCTGATACAGCATTAATCGTAGCGTTACGATCACCTTGAGCAACAAAGTTGTTGTCACCACTATAATCGGCAGCAGCACCAAAAGGCTCATCATATAGAACACCAACACTGAAAGTATCGTTGATATCGGCTTTTACGCCGTAACGGAAGAAATCATAAGATTCCGCAATGTCGTCTATTTTCTTACCTTGTTGATAAGCATTTTTATCTGTACCAACATATGCATTATCATAACCACTGACATCAGCATCTAGATAGGTATAAACCGCTTCAGCATATACACCATCTTGCAAAAACGCCGTGATATCTTGACCTGAACGATCAAGACCTGCAGCACTCGCAACACTAGCAATAGAAAGAGTAGCAATAGCTACCGTGAGGGTTTTAAGATTAAAATTTGCGCCCATTGTGTATCTCCAAACATCCACGTTGTTTACCGTATCCCGAACTTTGTTAGGTAGACGGTACATAAGGGGAAGGATACTAATGTTTTTAGTACACTAAAACAACATTATTTCTCTAATATGACTGGATAGTCACTGCAAGGTAGTTTTATTCGAAAATACACATATAAATTCATTCAAAATAATTCAGTTTAGTCGCTGTTTATGTATGGCATATTATGGTTAATAATGGGGTGGTCTGTCTGCCATGACGTCAAAAGGTGCTACGCCTCCGTCTTCATCTTGGCTTTCAACTTGTTTATAAATAAATTGTAATTGTCGTTGTAGCGTTTGGATATGTTTGTCTTGACGAGTAATGACGTCGTCAAGGCGTTCTACGGTCAGCTCAAGATGAGACATATTCATCTGCAGTTCAACTAACTGCAATTGTAAATCAGCTTGTGTGGCTAAGCTGTCGATTTTCGGCTTGGATACACTGTTATTTTTTGGATTTGCTTCATTCATATTTTTCTCAATACTAGATGCTATGGCTAACGATGGCTAACGCCTTGATAAGATGTTCTACATTGCTTGACAAATTAATCGTCATAAAATCGTGCTGATAAATCTATTTACGCACGCTACAGTTACGTGGCAGCATGTTATACTGCTGCAAATTTTGCAACAACCCCTACCTCACTATTATATAAGCTTAAGATACTCTATGGCACTGATACATTTAAAAGATATTCACTTAGCCTTTGGCGTCGCTCCTGTCCTTGATGGTATTGACTTTGCTATCGATTCAGGCGAGCGCGTGTGCTTAATTGGTCGCAATGGCGAAGGCAAATCCACCTTATTTAAACTGATTAATGGCACATTGTTGCCTGATAGCGGCGAAGTTATTATTAATAATAGTGTACGCGTCGCTATGCTCGAGCAGGATGTACCTGAAACCAGCGGTAGAATTTTAGATATCGTTATGGGTGGCAGCAAACGCACTGCCGAGCTGCTGATTAACTATAATGCGCAAACTGATTTATGTGCCAATGGTGACATGGATGCCTGCGAGCGTATGGCAGACTTGCAGCATGATATCGATGCGGTACATGGTTGGGATTTAGAGCGCGAAGCAACACGTCTTATCACGACAATGGGTCTCGATCCAGACGATGACTTATCGTCACTATCTGGTGGTCGTAAGCGCCGTGTTTTATTAGCACGCTCGTTAGTGACTAAGCCTGACGTACTGCTTCTCGATGAACCGACCAACCATTTGGACGTTGATAGCATTGAGTGGCTTGAGCGCTTTTTATTAGATTGGCAAGGTTTGACACTGCTATTCGTCACCCATGATAGAGCATTCGTGAATAAATTATCGACTCGTATCATTGAGCTTGACCGTGGTCAATTGACCAGCTATGACGTCACTCAAGGTGAAGGTGGCTATGCACGCTACCAAGAGCTAAAAGAGCTACAGTTACTAGCTGAAGAGAAGAATAATGCCAACTTTGATAAGAAATTGGCACAAGAAGAAGTTTGGATTCGCCAAGGTATCAAAGCACGCCGTACCCGTAACGAAGGTCGTGTGCGTGAGCTAAAAGCGTTGCGCGAAGAGCGTAGCGACCGCCGTGAGCAAGTCGGTAATGTCAATATTACCATGGGTCAAGGCGAGAAAAGCGGCAAGCTGGTCTGCAAAGTCAAAAATCTACACCTACAATATGATGACCATGTATTGGTCGATAACTTTAGCACTACCATCATGCGCGGTGACAAAATCGGTATCGTCGGTCCGAATGGCGCAGGTAAAACCACGCTTATTAAAGCCCTACTCGATATGTCAGACGATGATGTGATCAAAACAGGCAGCGTTGAATTAGGTACTAACTTAAAAATTGCTTTCTTTGACCAGCTGCGTGATCAGTTAGATTTGGAAGCCAGTGTGGCGCAAAACGTCTCAGAAGGTTCTGACTTCGTCGAAGTCGGCGGTCGTAAGACGCACATTATGAGCTATCTACAAGATTTCTTATTTGCGCCAGAGCGTGCCCGTACGCCCGTTAAAGCATTATCAGGTGGTGAGCGTAACCGCGTGCTACTTGCTAAGCAATTATTAAAACCTGCAAATATCCTCGTACTCGATGAGCCAACCAACGACTTGGATATGGCGACACTTGAGCTACTAGAAGAATCAGTCGCCAGCTTTGGTGGTACGATTTTGCTCATTAGCCATGATCGCTCATTTATGGACAATGTCGTCACTTCCACTTGGGTATTTGATACTGATGAAGATGGCAAAGGGACGGTCAGCGAGTATGTCGGCGGCTATCAAGAGTATTTGGTACAAAAGAATCGCGAAGAAGCTTCTAAAGCAGCTAAATCTTCTAATAGTAATACTACTGCCAACAGCAAATCTGTTAATAAATCAGCAGCAGTAGCGAAACCTAATACTGCTGCTAAAAAGCTTAACTTTAATGACCAGCGTGAGCTTGATGCGTTACCAAAAGAGATCGCTGCTTTAGAAGCGGAACAAATGCAACTAGAAGAAAAGCTAGCCGACGGTACTTGGTTTAATCAAGATTTTGATGCGGCAACAGCTGCTAGTGAGCGACTGCTTGCTATTGAAGATGAGATGATGATTAAACTTGAACGCTGGAATACGCTTGAGAGCTAATCTAAGTCTTTGTGCATGTAACTATCATCACTTTATAATATAAAGTGGTGATAATAGCGTCACAGCGACTTACAAAGTAGTGATGTGCTGAAAGTTAGTGAACATTGTCGTAATTTCAAGTATCATTCGCTATTGCCGAATACCCTTATCATTTATAAGGTCATTATCCATAACGTTTTTGTTGAGATAAAGCCGGTGTTAAACAATGATAATCAAGATGTTATGTCTTGATTATCTTGTTTAACGTTTTAGCGTGCCCTATCGAGGTTGCTTTATTTTTAACACAATAATTTATTTTATGACCAAAATAGCTTAGAATAGCAACAATTAGCAAAATTAGGCACAGCTAACGTGGCTTGATAATTGTTTCTATTCTAAGTCACAAACCCAGTGTGGGATAATCCCATTTCATTCACCTGGAGGAAGTATTAATGAGCCATGCCGAAGGCGTTAACGTACAACGCCGTAGAGTTCTGATTGCCTCGACTGCCGTAATTGGTGCAGCTGGGGTAGCTGCTGTGGCAACACCTTTTGTTCGCTCTTGGACCCCAAGTGCTAAAGCTGAAGCTGCTGGTGCAGCAGTGACCCAAGATATTGGTTCTATCGAAGCAGGACAAATGATTGTCGTCAAATATCGTGGCAAACCCATCTTTGTGGTTAAGCGTACTGAAGAGATGCTGACGTTGCTTGAGTCAGTAAAGCCATTATTGTCTGACCCTGATTCTAGTGCCTCTTTGCAACCTGAGTACTGTAAAAATCCTGAACGCTCTATCTCGCCAGAAGTATTGGTGGTAGAAGGCGTCTGTACACATTTAGGTTGTGCACCAAACTACCGTCCCGATGTTGGCGCAGCCGATTTAGGTGGTAATGACTGGTATGGTGGATTTTTCTGCCCCTGTCATGGCTCTAAATACGATTTAGCGGGTCGCGTTTATAGTGGCGTACCTGCACCGCTTAACTTACCTATCCCAGAGTACAACATGGATGGTACCATCTTGACGATTGGGGAGGCTTAATATGAGCATGGGTAAAAAGTTAATGCATTGGGTGGACGCGCGTTTTCCTGCGACTGAAACCTACGAATATCATATGTCAAAGTACTATGCACCAAAGAACTTTAACTTTTGGTACTTCTTTGGCGTGTTATCAATGGTGGTACTGGTCAATCAGTTAGTAACTGGTATTTGGCTGACGATGATGTATAACCCAAGTGCCGAAGGGGCATTTGCGTCTGTTGAATATATCATGCGTGATGTCAAAGGTGGCTGGCTCATCCGTTATATGCACTCGACCGGCGCGTCAGCGTTCTTCGTAGTGGTATATCTGCATATGTTCAGAGCCTTGCTATATGGTTCATACCAAAAACCGCGTGAGCTGATTTGGCTTATCGGTATGGGTATTTACTTAGCATTGATGGCAGAAGGTTTCTTCGGTTACCTACTCCCTTGGGGCAACATGTCATTCTGGGGTGCTCAGGTTATCTTGAACTTACCTGCAGCCTTACCTGTCATTGGTGACGGTCTTGCTGAGTGGGTTCGTGGTGATTATATCATCTCAGGTATCACCCTAAACCGCTTCTTTGCCTTGCATGTGGTTGCGATTCCGCTCGTGCT
>Ga0114916_1000112_pt1 | contig 64156 bp, 63 predicted proteins | sample MalvirAntarct_66_FD_83501 | JGI IMG/M metagenome (GOLD analysis project Ga0114916, IMG submission 83501) | Marine viral communities from the Global Malaspina Expedition - Malaspina viral metaG Antarct_66 | ecosystem: Environmental > Aquatic > Marine > Oceanic | place: West Anvers Island... | reverse complement strand
GCGCGCTGATGGCGGAGCCGGAGATCGTGCTCCTCGACGAGCCGAGCGCCGGCGTGAACCCGACGCTTGCGTCCCGCCTCGTCGAGGACATCAAGACGATCAACCAGGAGCAGAAGGTCACGTTCCTCGTGATCGGGCACGACATGGATGTCGTCGCGCGTCTCTGCGACACGCTCATCGTGATGACCGCCGGCAGCGTGCTCGTCGAGGGCACCCCGGACGAGGTGCTGAACAACGCCGAAGTCCAGGAGGCATACCTCGGAAGCCAGTACCGATGAGCCTCCTCGAGGTCAGCGAACTCGAGGCGGGCTACGGCGACGTGATGATCGTCCGTGGCACCTCGATGTACGTCGAACCGGGCGAGATCGTGACGATCATCGGCCCCAACGGCGCGGGCAAGTCCACGCTGCTCAAGGCAATCTTCGGCATGATCACCGTGTCGAGGGGCACCATCCGCTTCAAGGACGGTGACGTCACCGGCTTCCCCGCGCACCGCCTCGTCGAGATGGGCGCGGCCTTCGTCCCGCAGACCGACAACGTGTTCCCCCGCCTCTCGATCCGCGAGAACCTGGAGATGGGCGCATTCCGCCGCAAGTCCGGCGTCAACGAACGCATCGAGGAACTCCTCGCGCGGTTCCCGGACCTCGGCAGCCGCCCGAACGAGCAGGCGGGGCGCCTCTCCGGAGGCCAGCGCCAGACCCTCGCGATGTCCCGTGCGCTGATGCTGGATCCCACGCTCCTCCTCGTCGACGAGCCCACGGCCGCCCTCTCCCCGGCCGCGCGACAGGACCTGTTCCGCCAGATCGAGGCGATCCGGGACACGGGCGTGGCCATCCTCATGGTGGAGCAGAACGCGCGCGAGGCGCTGGAGATCTCAGACCGCGGCTACGTCCTCGTGAATGGCGCCGTCGCCCTCGAGGACCGAGCGGCGGACATGCTCGACAACGACGAGATCGGCCGCATGTTCCTGGGCCGCACGGAAGCGAGCAGCTGATGGACCTCGCGCAGTTGATGGTGGTCGGCCTGGTCGTCGGGTCCGTCATCGGCCTCGGTGCGATGGGGCTCACGCTCACCTTCGGCATCCTCAAGTTCGCGAACTTCGCCCATGGCGACATGATGACCCTCGGGATGTTCGTCGCGTTCGCCGTCGTCGGGAACGCCGGGATTACCGGCCCCACGCTCGAACCGTTCTCGATCCCGGCCGGACTGATCCTCGGCATGCTCGCCGCCGGTACGGCGGTCGCGCTGCTCGCTGCGAGCATCGACCGCCTCGTCTACCGCCGGCTGCGCCGCCGAGGCAGCGCGCTGATCACGATGGCGATCGCCTCCCTCGGCATGGCGATCATGATCCGCGCGGTCGTCCAGCTGATCTGGGGGCCGCTCCCGGCGCGCTACGCCGGCGGCATCAACCCGTCGTGGAACATCGAGGGCATCCGCATCAAGCCGGACCAGCTGCTGATCATCGTCCTCACGCTCGTGCTGGCCGTGGCGCTCTACTTCCTGCTCTACCGCACGAGGTTGGGCAAGGCGATGCGCGCGACGGCCGACAACCCTCAGCTCGCCGACGTCGCCGGCATCGACACGGAGCGCATCCGCCTCGCCACGTGGGCGATCGCTGGGTTCCTGATCGCCGTGGCGGGCGTGATGTTCGCCCTGCAAGCGCAGTTGCGATTCGACGCCGGCTTCGAGTTCCTCCTCCCCATGTTCGCTGCGGTGATCCTCGGCGGGATCGGGAACCCCTGGGGCGCGCTCGCCGGCGGCCTCATCGTCGGGATCTCGCAGGAGACCTCGACGTACTGGATCCCCTCCGGCTTCAAAGCCGGTGTCCCCTTCATGCTGCTGATCGTGATGCTGATCGTGCGTCCGCGCGGTCTCTTCGGATCGACGTTCTAGGAGCGCCCCATGATCGAGGCCATCATCGCGCTCCCCCTCGACGCGACCTTCCTGGTCACGTTCCAGGGCGCCGTGAACTGGAGCGTTGGGTTCCTCACGACCGTCGCGATCTTCGCAATCGTCGTGCTCGGGCTAAACGTGCAGTGGGGATATACGGGCATTCTGAACTTTGGTGTCGTCGCGTTCTTCATGGTGGGCGCCTACACCAGTGCCTTGCTCACACTGGGCCCGGCGAGTGGGTTCAACTCGTACATCCTCGGCCTGGAACTGCCGATCATCGTCGGATGGGCGGGCGCGGCGCTCGCGGGCGCGCTCCTCGCGCTACTGATCGGGCTGCCCACGCTTCGCCTGAGGTTGGACTTCCTCGCGATCGCGACCATCGGCATCGCCGAGATCCTGCGGACGTTCGCCCGCAGCGGCAACGGCCTCGTGAACCGCACCGAGGGCCTCAACGGCATCCCCGGCCTCTTCGCCGACACCGTCAGCCGAGGCGACTACAAGTGGGTGCTGCTGGTGATCGCGCTCACGGCCCTGCTGCTCGTCTACCTCCTCGTGCGGGCGGCGACGCAGTCGCCGTGGGGCCGCGTCCTGCGTGCGATCCGCGACAACGAGGCGAGCGCGCAGGCCGCGGGGAAGCAGACCGTCGCCTACCGCCTGCAGGCGTTCGTCTTCGGCGGGGCAATCATCTCCTTCGCGGGGGCCCTGTACGCGCATCGCATCGGCGCGATCTCGCCCCCCGGCTTCAGCGACCTGTTCGGGACGTTCCTGCCCTACACGATGCTGATCGTCGGCGGCGCCGGAAACCACCGAGGCGTCATGCTCGGCGCGCTGGTCGTGGGCTTCTTCTGGTTCGGCACACCGCTCGTGCAGGAGAGCCTGCCGTCCGCCATCGGTAACGATGTCTTCGTCTGGCGTCAGTTCCTTGTCGGCCTCCTCGTCGTCGTGTTCATCCTCTGGCTCCCGAAGGGCCTGATCGCGGAGGAGTCGCGCGTGAGCCGCTTCCTCCCCCGCGCCGTCCGAGGGCCGTCGCTCGTGTCGCGGCTGGGCGCGCGCTTCCGCCACTAGAGCGCGCTCTCGGGATCTGGTGGTGCGCTGGCCTCGGGCGGTCGGGCGTCCTGCGGGGCTCGCCCTTCGACAGGCTCAGGGTGAGCGGGTGTATGCGAAGGACTTGAAGCCGGCTGCTCTCTCTCACTTCACTTCTCCGCCGAAGCCTGCAGAGGGCGCGGCTGAAAACCCGAGGCCGCGAAAACTACCGCTCACCCTGAGCCTGTCGAAGGGCGAGCCTTTTGAAACGCTCGCATCCAGCACAGCGCCGAAGCACAAGACTCTGCCCGTTCCCAGCCCGCAGACACGAAGTGGCCCCTCCTTGCGGAGGGGCCGCTCGCTACCACTCAAAGGTGGCTACCGGGGTCCGTGGGCTACTCGGACAGGTCGAACGGGACCGTCTCGAGCTCCACGATGGCGCCGTCGGTGTACTGCCAGATACCGATGTATCCGGTCGTCACATCGCCGTCGTCATTCCAGTTGAGGGTCGTCGCCGAGCCCTCGAAGTCGATGTCGTCGCCGTTGCGGACCGCCTCGAGGGCCGCCGCGACGCCCTCGGCGCCCGGGACGTAGGTGTCCCCGCCGGGAGCGGCGACGTTCACGAGCTGGTCGCGGATGGCAGCGCCATCGTTGGAACCAGCAGCCTCAGCAGCGAGCGCAATGGCGATCACGGCGTCGTAGGCTTCCTTGATGAACGGCAGCTCCGGGATGGTGCCGACCTCGGCCTCGTAGGCCGCTTCCCACGCCGCAGCGGCGTCGGTCGCGGGACCACCCGTGGGAGCGGTGCCCTTGAAGCCCTCAAGCGCTTCGGCGCCGATGGCGTCGATGAGCTCCTGGCTCTTGGTGCCGTCCACGAAGAGGAAGCTCGAGAACAGCTCGTTCTCCAGCGCCTCCCGGATGAAGACCTGCGCCTGCGCCGGGTAGCCGATGGCCACCAGCGTGTCAGCGCCACCCGCGGCCGCTGCCTGCAGTTCCGCGAGGTACGACGCCTGGCCGTCCTCGAAGGACGCCGAGGTCACCGTGCCCTCGTAGGCCGCCTCGAACGCGTCAGCCAGGCCCTGGCCATACGCGCCGTTGAGGTAGACCACACCGACGTTGTCGATGCCCTCGTCCGACGCGAGCTGCGCCAGCACGACACCCTGGGCCGCGTCCGACGTCGTCGAGCGGAACAGGAAGCCGTCGTCGTCGACGGTCGTGATGCCCGGCGACGTGGCCGACGGGCTGATGACGACCACACCGGCCGGAGCAGCAACGCTCTCCGCGACGGCGATGGTCACGCCGCTGGCCAGCGGGCCAACGATCGCGCTCACGCCCTCGACCTCGATGAGGCGGCGAGCCTCCTCGGTGGCGGCCGTCGGGTCAGTCTGGTCGTCGCCCACCACGACCTCGATCGGCATGCCGTGCACGCCGCCCGCGTCGTTGATGTGCTTGACCGCGAGGTCCACACCCGTCTGGATAGCCGGGCCAAACTCAGCGAGTGCACCCGAGAAGTCGGCCAGGTAGCCGATCCGCAGCGGGGACATCTCGCCAGCCGTGCCCTCAGTCGAGGTGGCCGTAGCCTCCCCAGTCCCAGTTGCCGTGCCGGTCGCCGTACCCGTGCCCTCTGCCGCGGGCTCAGCGTCGTCGGAGCAGGCGATGAGCGCCATGCTCGCGAAGAGCGCGAGGCCGAGGAGAAGGACGAGTCGAGACCAGCCGGTCTTGTTCAGAACGTCCATGCATTCCCTCCGTGTATCCCGGAAACACTCCGGAACCATAAGAAATGCTAGAACAGAGCCTCCTCAAGGCAAACAGTCCATTACAAGTACGAAACATCACAAGCGTTCTCTAGCTTACGCGCGGGTAGGGGTTGAAGCCCCGCATACCCTCGTTTGGTATGGCTACCGAGGCGCCCCCGACCGCTGAAGAGCAGCGGGGAGCAGAGCAAGCACCGCCGCCACGCAACTGGCGACGAACCTTCCTCGCCCTGAAGGAACGTGACTTCGCGATCTACTTCGCGGGGAATATGGGCTTCTTCATGGCGATGCAGATGAACCTGATCCTGCGGGGCTACCTCGCGGTAGAGATCACGGGCCAGGCCACCGCCATCGGCATCGTCGCCCTCGGTCAGGGCATCCCGATGCTGGTCATCGCGCCGATCGGTGGCGTGCTCGCGGATCGCATGAACAAGCGGACGCTGCTCGCGGTGATGCAGACCCTCGTCTCGCTCGTGAATGTCGCCCTCGCAGTGCTGATCTTCGCGGGCATGCTGGAGTTCTGGCACGTCGTCGCGGGCGCCGTCGGCTCCGGCACCGCTATCGCCACGGTCATGCCCGCGAGGCAGGCCGTGGTGCCGCAGCTCGTCCCGCAGCACCGACTGATGAACGCGATCTCGCTCCAGATGGCGGGCATGAACCTCTCGAGGATCGTCGGACCGGCGGTCGGGGGAGCCCTCATCGCCCCATTCGGGGGTGGCGTCGCCGGGGCCGGTGGTGTCTACGTGATCACCGTCGCGCTGTTCACGATGTCCACGCTCACCGTGCTCATGCTTCCCGCCCACGGCATGAAGGCGCGCCCCGAGGACAACCGCGAAGACGAGTCGTTCGTCGAACGGCTCACCGGGGGCTTCGCGTTCGTGGGCCGGACGCCACTCTTCCGCGTGCTCATCATCACCTCGCTGGTGATGCCGTTCTTTGCCCTCCCGGTGCAGCAGATCCTGCCGGTCTTCTCCGAGAACGTGTTCGAACGCGGCCCGACCGCCCTCGGCATCCTCATCGGCGCGACCGGCGTCGGCGGCATCGTCGGCGCCCTCGCCTCCGCGAACCTCGAGGAGTACGAGCGCAAGAACCGGCTGATGCTGCTGGGCGTCCTCGTGATGGGCGGCTGCTACCTCGCGTTCGCGCTCTCGGACTTCTTCTGGCTCGCGGTGTTCTTCCTGGTCGTCGGCAGCGCCGGCCGAATGCTGTTCATGGTGACGAACAACACCGTGATCCAGGCGCGCGTGCCGGACGAGTACCGTGGCCGCGTGATGTCCGTGCTGATGATGTCCTTCGGCACGATGCCCCTCGGCGTGCTGCCGTTGACGATCGCGGCGGATGCGTTCGGCCCACAGGTGGCCGTCGCCGGGCTCTCGGTCTTGGTGCTCATCACTATGCTCAGCGCGTTCATCTTCAGCACCACGCTCCGCAATCTGCGCCTCACACCCCTCGAACATCGCGACCTCTCCCCCGCCCGGGCGGCGAAATTGGTCGACGAGGGCAAACTCACGCAGCAAGAAGCGGACGAGATCACGGGCCGAGATGCCACCGCGATCCGCGGCTAGCAGGTAGAAGGGTCACCGATGTCTGAGCAGGCCGGAGTATCGATCCAGGCGTTCACCGCCGACGAGTTCGTGCAGCAAGTGAAGCAAGCCGAAGACCTCGGCATCGGAACGGCCTGGACCACCATCGGCGGCGCCGGTGGCGCTGACCCGCTGACCGTCGCCGCAGCAGCCTTCGCCGGGACGTCGAGGATCCGGGTGGGCACGGCGATCATCCCGACGTGGCCCCGCCACCCCCTCGCGCTCGCCTCGCAGGCCCTCGCACTGCACCAGCTCGCACCCGGCCGCTTGCGCCTCGGCATCGGCCCGTCGCACGAGCCGATGATGGCCGCGAACTACGGCGTCGAGTGGCGGACGCCGCTGACCCACCTGCGCGAGTACCTGACCTCGCTCTCCGCGCTGTTCCGCGAGGGCGCCGTGGACATGGACGGCTCGCACGTCACCGCGCACGCGCGCTGGCGCGAGCCGGCGGGCATCGAACTCCTCGCCTCGGCGCTCCGCCCGAAGTCGTTCGCGCTGTGCGGAGAACTCGCCGACGGCGCGATCTCCTGGATGTCGCCGCTCAAGTACCTCGTCGACGAGGCGCTTCCCGCCATCGCCGAGGGCGCATCGGGTGCCGGTCGCGAGGCGCCACCGATGGTGGTGCACGTCCCGGTGAGCGTGAACACAGACCGCGAGGCCGTCCGCGAGATGGCGCGGCAGCAGCTCGGCCGCTACGCCACCGTGCCGTTCTACCGCGCGATGTTCGAGCGCGCCGGCTTCCCGATGGGCGACCCGTCAGCACCCGACGCCCTGCCCGACGCACTCCTCGACGACCTCGTCGTCAGCGGGACGTCCGAGGAGGTCACGGCTGGCCTGCGTCGCTACCTGGACGCCGGCGCCGGCGAGGTGCTCGCGGCGCCGCTCCTCGAACGCGACGACCGCGAGGGATCGATCACCCGAGCGTTCGAGGCGGTGGCAGCCGTCTGACGATTCGACAGCCGTGAGAGAAACCCGACGCAAAGCGCCGGGGCAACATGACATCGGAATGAGTGCGGCACCACTCTCGTAGTCAGGGAGTCTTGATGCGCGCTCTATTCGCGTTCTCCGCGTCCCCGGTCGGCCGGTGGGTCGTCCTCGTCGGGTGGATCGCCGTCCTCGGCGCGGTCCTCACGTTCGCTCCGCGCCTCGCGGACGTCCGCCAGAACGAGCAGTCGCAGTTCCTGCCCTCGGACGCCGAGTCCACACGCGCAGCCGAAGTCGCCGCCGAGCGGTTCACCGCCGACAGCATCCCCGCCATCGTCGTCTTCCATCGCGATGGCAGACTGACCGACGACGACCGCGCAGCCGCCGAGTCGTTCGCGGAGTGGGCTGCCTCTGACGAGGCGCCGGAGCAGGTCGCGGGCGTCGTCTCGCCCTCCCGCGTCCCCGCCGATGCCGGACTGGTCTCCGACGACGGCACCACGCTCACGATCATCGTGAGCCTGACCGGCGACCCCGCCGAGGAGGAGTTCGCCGATGCTGTCGGTGCGCTCCGCGACCGGACCGAGCAGATCGACGCGGCCGACCTCACGGTCCTCACAGGAGGCCCGGCCGGCCTGATCGTCGACCTGGTGTCCGTCTTCCAGCAGATCGATTCGTTCCTCTTGCTCGTGACGGTCGCGCTGGTCCTCGTGCTGCTGGTCGTGATCTACCGCTCGCCGGTCGTCGCGCTCGTCCCGCTATTCGCGGTCGGCGTGGTGTTCCAGATGTCGGACGGCGTGGCCGCGTGGATCGCGCAGACGTTCGGCCTGTCCGTGAACGGGCAGGCCACCGGCATCATGACCGTCGTGCTGTTCGGCGCCGGCACGGACTACACGCTCTTCGTCTCGGCGCGGTTCAAGGAGGAGCTCACCCGCGTCGAGGACAAGCGGGAGGCGATGATCCGGACGATGAGCGGCGTCGGCGGCGCCGTCGCCTCTGCGGGCGGTACGATCCTGCTCGCCTCCGCGATCCTCCTCCTCGCGGAACTGCGCTCCTACCAGTCCCTGGGGCCCGTGATCGCGATTGCAGTCGCGCTGATGATGCTCGCGGCGCTCACGCTGATCCCGGCGATCCTGGTCATCCTGGGGCGGTTCTCCTACTGGCCGTTCCGCCCGAAGTACGACCCCGACCACCCCGAGGCCGCTGGGGGCGCCATCTACGGGCGCGTCGCCTCGTTCGTCCTCGCGAGGCCCGCGACGGTCCTCGCCGGAACCGTGCTCCTGCTTGGGGCGCTGATCGGCGGGATGGCGCTCTACCAGCCCACCTACGACACCCTCGACAGCCTGCCCGCAGACACCGAGTCCGTGGAGGCGTTCGAGCTCCTCCGCGAGGGCTTCCCCGCGGGCGAGGTCGCCCCGATCGAGGTCTACGTCGAACTGCCCGAGGGGCAACAGGTCACCTCGCCCGAGGGCCTGGAGGCGATCGCCACGATCTCCCAGGCGTTCGCCGCGCGGGACATCGTCGCGGACGTGACGAGCCCCGCATTCCCGTTCGGCGTGAACGGCCCCAGCGCCGCCGACCTCGCGGAGCAGTTCGGCGGCGGGGAGGGTGGCCCGCCGGAGCAGGCTTCCGCAGGACTCATCTCCGAGGATGGACGTGTCGCGCGCATCGAGGTCGTGCTCGGGCAGAACCCGTACACCTCAGACGCCCTCGACACGGTGCCCGACCTCCGCGTGGTCGCCAACGACGTCGCGACCGCGGTCGGCCTGGAGCCGAGCGCGATCCTCGTGGGGGGCGGTCCCGCCGAGGCGTACGACACGCGCGAGGCGAACCGGCGCGACACGCTGGTGATCCTGCCGCTCGTGCTGCTCTCGATCGCGGTCGTGCTGGGACTGCTGCTGCGCTCGATCATCGCGCCGATCTACCTCGCCGCGACGATTGTCTTCACGTACTTCTCGACGCTCGGCTTGGCCCTGATCGTGTTCAACCTCCTCGGGCAGGACGGGCTGTCGTCGAGCGTCCCGTTCTTCCTGTTCGTGTTCCTGAACGCCCTCGGCGTCGACTACAACATCTACCTCATGTCTCGCATCCGAGAGGAGTCGAGGGCGCACGAACTCGTCGAGGCCACCCGTACCGCCCTCGCGAGCACGGGCGGGGTCATCACCTCCGCGGGGCTCATCCTCGCCGGGACGTTCTCCGCGCTGATGACGCTTCCGCTTCAGGACCTGTTCCAACTGGGCTTCGCGGTCGCGGCCGGCGTCCTCATCGACACGTTCGTCACCCGCACGCTGATCGTGCCCTCGGTGGTAGCGCTCCTCGGACGGTGGAACTGGTGGCCCGCGCACCCCGAGCTCGCCGAGGGCGAACGGGAGCAGGTGGCCGCGGCGGACTGATCACCTGCGGTTCGCCCCACAGCACACGCCGCTGGTGTGTACCCTCTGCCCGCCTCCACTTCCGAGGCGTGCAGAGGGGGAGCGATGCCCAGGAACACGGACCTCTACCAGGCCATCTCGGCCGAGACGATCATCCTCGATGGTCACAATGGCGACCCGATCCGCGCGTTCTACGCGCGGCCACAGGGGCCCGGCCCCTTCCCGACGGTGGTACTGGTCCACCACATGCCAGGCTGGGACGACTGGTTCAAGGAGATGACGCTCAAGTTCGCCTATCGCGGCTACGCGACGCTCTGCCCCAACCTCTACGAGCGCTTCGGCCACGGCGCGCCGGACGATGTTGCCGCCATGGTCCGCAACGCCGGCGGCGTCCCGGACGAGACAGTCGTCGGCGACATCGACGCGAGCATCCGCTTCCTGAAGGCGCAGCCGAACACGAACGGTAAGACCGGCCTCTGGGGCACCTGCTCTGGTGGGCGCCACGGCTACCTCGCGGCGTGCAAGCTCGACAACGTCGTCGCGATCTGCGACCTTTGGTGTGGCGGTGTCGTGAAGCGCGAGGATCAACTCACTCTCACTCGTCCCGTCGCTCCGATCGACTTGACGGCCGACCTCACCGCGCCCGTCCTCGGCATCTTCGGGAACGACGATGGCTCACCATCGCCCGAGGCTGTCGACCAGCAGGAGGCCGCCCTCAAGGAGCACGGCAAGGAGTACGAGTTCTACCGCTACGACGGTGCCGGGCACGGCTTCTTCTATGACCACCGCCCGAACTACCGGCAGGAGCAGGCTTCCGACGCCTGGCCGAAGGTGTGGGCGTTCCTCGCCAAGCACCTCAACTAGCGCCTCGCCTAGCCACTAGCCCGGACATACCACGGTCCGAGGAAGGACATCACCATGTGCACCTACGTCGTCGAGAAGACCCCGCTGGCCGGGAGCGGCCGCAACGCCGAGGGCTGGTTCGTCCTGACGGAGGCCAGCGTCTCCTACGACCACCCGTTCCACGCCCCCGTGGAGCACGCCGTGAACATTGACTTCACGAACGAGGCCTCCGGCCCCGGCGCACGGGTCGCAGTGGAATTGACCGCCGAGTCCGCGCGCGCGCTCATCGTCGCGATCGAGGAAGCCCTCGAACGTGGTCAGGAGGCGGAGCGCCGCGAGCTGGAGCAGGCCAGGGCGTAGCCGCGCCCCGATTCCGCCCGAGCACAGGCAACAAGAAGGCCCCGGGGCTTACCCCCGGGGCCTTCAACTCATCCATCAGATCCGCGCACCACCCTCACGAGGAGGATGGACGCGCGGCGGGACTACATCGCAGCGGCGCGTGCCGCCTCGAGCCAGGCGTCCCACTGGTCCTGGTTGGCTTCGATCCACTCGCGGGCGTGACGGTCGATGTCCTCCTGCGAGTCCTCGCCGTCATTCATGCGAGCGTTCTGCTCGAAGATGTCCGGCAGCGGGATCTGGATCGACTGGAACATCGCGGCCGCAGCCGGGTTGTTCGAGAGGAACTCGCTGTTCGCCACGACGTTGATGTCGTTGGCCGGGAAGCCCATGAGCAGCGGGTCCTCGTCGTTCACGGCACCCTCGACACCGGAGATCATGAGGGCGCCCTCATCGAGCTCCTCGGGGTAGGACGGCTCCGGGAGCCCAATCCAGACCACGTCCTCGCCCGGGGACAGCGCGTTTACGGTCCAGTTCGGCGTCCACGTGTAGAACAGGATGTGCTCGCCGTTCTCGAAGCGCGAGATCGCGTCAGCCATCGAAGCCGAGTAGCCGGCCGTGATCTCGTTGATGTGGTCGCGCAGGCCGAGGTCATCGAGGTGGTGACCGATGACCGTGTTGCAGCCCCAGCCTTCCGGGCATGCGTACATGTCCGCCAGGCCGTCGCCGTCAGCGTCGTAGGCTTCCTTGACCTCGGGCCGCTCGAAGTCGGCCAGCGTGGTGATGCCGAATTCCTCGGCGCCCGCACGGTCGATCAGGTAGCCCTCCAGCGCGCCCGCCGCGGCAACAGTGCCCGCGATCTCAGCGCCCTGGGAGAAGACGTCCTGGTACTGGTTGTGCAGCGGGAACCAGCCGTTCGCCCAGAAGTCGACATCACCGTCCGCTACCGCCTGGTAGAAGAGCGGGTTGTCGAGCTCCTGCGCGTCGGCCACGTCATAGCCCAGGTCCTCCAGCGCGGCGGAGTAGACCGCCTCCTGGAAGTAGCCCGTGTTCCACGTGGCGCGCGCCGGCTGGACGCTGATGCCTTCGCCGGGCATGGCGTCAGCTTCAGCATCCCCGTTGCCGCCTGCCTCGGTCGCCGCCGGAGTACCGGTCTCCGTCGTCGCCTCGGTCGCAGTCGTGTCGGCGGTGTCGCCGTCTCCGTCATCATCGCCGCAGGCCGCGACGAGCATGGTCGTCGCGAGCAACAGCGCCGCGAACAGCCAGAGCCGTCGCGAAAGTTTCAATGTACTGATAGGTCAGCCTCCATATTCATTCAGTGGTTCCCTCCGTAGTCCGGACCTGGATGAGCGAACATGCGACCAATCGCCGAGGATCGGCGTCGGTCGTGCACGTACAAGAGAGTGGTGGCGGGATGCGAGCGCGGCCGACGCGTTAGGGACGCGCTCCGCAGGGCGGGCGATCACTGTGCTTATGCGACGCGCCCCTAAGCACGAGAGCCCTGCCCCTGGCCCATGGCCTGCGTGATGCGGTCGAGCACGATCGCGAGGATCACGATTGCCAGGCCACCCACGACGCCGAGTCCGGCTTGCAGGTTGTTCAGCCCTCGCACGACCGGGATGCCGAGGCCGCCCGCGCCAATGATCGTTGCGATCACGACCATGGAGAGCGCAAGCATCAGCGTCTGGTTCAGGCCGGCCATGACGGTTCGCAGCGCGAGCGGCATCTGCACGTCCAGCAGCACCTGGCGCGGCGTCGCGCCGAACGCGTATGCCGCCTCCACGACTTCCTCGTCCACCTCCCGGATCCCGAGCGCCGTCAGGCGAATAATCGGCGCGATGGCAAACGTCACGGTTGCGATGACGCCGGAGACGGTTCCGATGCTGAACAACATCACCACGGGGATCAGGTAGACGAAGATCGGGATCGTCTGCATCGAGTCCAGCACCGGGCGCAGCATCGCCTCAAAGGTGCGGGAACGCGCCGCTAGAACACCGATTGGCACCCCAAGGACCACGCAGATGAGTACCGACGTGCTGACCATCGCCAGGGTCGTCATCGTGAGGTCCCACATGCCGATCAGGCCGTTGATCGGCAGCGCCACTGCGGTGAAGAGCGCCACGCGCCAGCCGGCAAATCGGTAGGCGAGTCCAGCCATCGCGAGGACAACGACCCAATCAGGCAGCCAGAGGAGGAACGTCTCCAGATTGTCCAGGATGAACGCGACGGGCTCTTTCAGTGCTTGGAAAAAGGGCCTGAACTCCCCACGGAGCCAGTCCACGGCGGCGTCACCCCAGTCCTCCAACGGAATACGTTCTTCGTTGAAGAGATCCATGGTCTAACTCCCCGACTCGGCAGGCGCCTTCGCGGGCGCAGCGTCGAGCGCGCTCGCACCGTTCGTGCCGCTGGAGCCCGTCGCGAGATGCGCGGGCGGCGCGAGGCTGGCGAGTAGGTCCACCTGCTGAGCGACACCGACGAGGCGTCCCCGCTCGTCGACGGCCACGAGGCAGTGCTCGGAGGCAGCGGCTTCGTACACGTCGAGCAGGATGTCGTCGGGCGAGACGACACCGTAGTCAGTGGACACGAGCGACTGGAGGGAGTCTTGCCCCGCGCGGGCTGCCCTCACCACGTCCGCTTCGAGGACCATGCCGACTGGCTTGCGGTCACGGTCGACCAGCATCATAAAGTCGTTGTCGGTCGCGGCCATGCGCGCCACGGCGGTGCGCACGGTGTCGCGCTCGGCCTGTAGCGTGTCCGGGTGGTTCATGATCGAGGAGACCGAGAGCACGCGGCCGCGGTCCACGTCGCGCGTGAACTCCAGGACGTAGTTGTTCTTCGGCTCGGAGACGATCTCCTCGGCGGTGCCGATCTGCACGACCTTGCCGTCGCGCATGATCGCGGTGTGGTCGCCGAGCTTCAGCGCCTCGTTCAGGTCGTGGGTGATGAAGACGATGGTCTTGCCCAGGTCGCGCTGGATCTGGAGCAGTTGGTCCTGCAGGTCGCGCCGGATCAGCGGGTCGAGCGCGGAGAACGCCTCGTCCATCAGCAGGATGTCCGCGTCCGTCGCGAGCGCCCTCGCGAGGCCTACGCGCTGCTGCATTCCGCCGGAGAGGTCGCCCGGTCGGCGGTCGCCCCAGCCGGACAGCCCGACGAGCTCGAGCGCCTCGCCTGCCAAGCGGCGTCGCTCACCCGTGGAGATGCCCTGCATCTTCAGGCCGTACTCGACGTTCTCCAGCACCGTGCGGTGTGGGAAGAGCCCGAAGTGCTGGAAGACCATGGAGAACGTGTTGCGGCGCAGTTCGCGCAGGCGCGTGACCGAGGCGGCGATGACATCCTCGTCGTCGATGAACAGTTCGCCGGAAGTGGGTTCGTGGAGGCGGTTGATGCAGCGGATCAGCGTGGACTTGCCGGAACCCGAGAGCCCCATCACGACGAAGATCTCGCCGGGCTCGACCGTGAACGACACATCCAGGACCCCGACGACCTGGCCGGACTCCTTGAGGATCTCGTCCTTGCTCTTGCCCTGCTTGACGAGATCGAGGGCTCGCTCCGGCGCGTCGCCGAAGACCTTCGTGATGTGTCGGGCTTCGATTCTCGGCATCTGGCTCCGGTCGGTCGACGGAATCAGAGGCGAACAGGGGCAAGCCACAGGCAGGCAGCTAACGCGCGGTCCGCACTCCTCGTTGGTCGCTTGGGGGTCGCCGCACCGACATCAGGTCGGGCGTGAGATACCGTGAGTCTACGGTGATTACCCCTCCGAGGAAACCCTTCTCCAACACATACGTTCGGGCAAGCCCCCTCGCAATCGCACTACTCACACTGGCGACTTTCCTCGCAGTTTCGTGCGATCCCGCCTCTACACCCGTGTTGATCGATGACCTCACAGCCCCTCGAGGCCTGACGCACACTGGTGATTCGCTCCTCATCGCCGAGGGCGGCGCGGGCCGGATCCTCCGCTACGACCTCGCCGAGGAAACCCTCGTCGAAGTCGCCTCGCGCCTCCCGGTCTCGCTCGACGCAGGCCCCGGTGGCAACACGGCGGCAGGCGTCACCGCCGTCGTCGAGTGGCCCGCCGGGGGTCAGGACGCCCTCGCCTTCGCCGTCGGCGAGTACCGCGGAGGTCGGTTCTCGCGTCTCTACGCCCTCGCCCCCGGCGCGGAGCCCGAGGGCATCACGCCCCTCTCCGACCCGATGGAGCCGGGCGGCCTCGTCAACCCGTACGACCTCGTGCTGCTCGGCGACGACTTCATCGTGAGCGACCCCGGCGCGAACGCCCTCTGGCGCGTAACGCCCGAGGGCGAGGTGCTCCCGTACGCGGACTTCCCCGACCTCGGGGGCCTCGTCGACGACCGAGGCGTCGAGGTGGTACCGACCGGGATGCACCTCGACCAGGCCGCCGGAGACGGAACGATCTACGTGGCGAGTCTCACTGGCTACCCGTACCCACCCGGCGCCGCGAGCATCTACGCCGTCCGTGATCTGAACGGCGATGGCGACGCCCTCGACGCCGGCGAGGTCGAGGTGGCGGCCACGGGCTTCACCGCCGCCACCGACGTCGCCGTCATCGAGGGCGGCTTCCTCGTCACGGAGTACAGCGCGGACATGCTGGCGCTCGTGGAGGAGCACGGCGTCGACGAAGCCGCCGCGGTCCCCGGCCGTCTGGTGCGCTGGCGCGACGGCGCGACCGAGTACCTCGCGGACGTCGTCTCGCCCACCTCGGTGCTCGTCGACCGTTCGCAGGACAGTGGTCCGAGGGCGCTCGTCTCCGAGGAGTTCCCCGGCCGCATCGTCGCGATCGACCTCGACGATTAGGCGCGAGCAGCACGACGACGTCCTCGCGCGGCGCTACCGCTGGACGAGTTGCGTCAGCACGCCACCGGTCACGGACGGGTGGATGAACACCTGGCCGGTCACCGGGTTGCCTTCGCCGGGGTCGCCGATCAGGCGGACACCCTTGCCGCGCAACTCAGCGACCGTGGCGTCCACGTCGTCCACCTTCATCGCGACGAGGTGGATGCTCTCGCCCTGCTCGGCGAGTCGCTTCGCGATCGGCCCCTGGTCGCCCCAGTTCGTCACCAGTTCGATGTAGGAGTCATCGAAGCGGAAGAACGCCATCTTCATCCCGCCGCGCTCGCTCTCGGAGCGGTCGCTCACCGGCATGCCGTAGATCGCCTCGTACTGCCCGATCTTCTCCTCGAGGTCCTTCACCGCGATCACGACGTGATCCACACCCTTGAACATGCGTTGCCTCCTGTGCTGCGTTGGTGGCGGGGAGAGTACCGCCCGCGCGCTACGCGCCGAGAGCTTGTGGCCACGACACGAGCAGGAGGTCGCCGAAGCGACTCCACTGGATGCGAGGCGGAAGGTCATCGGTGCTGTACGCCCCTTCGGCGACCACCCCGATGTCTCCCGTGGCCACATCCAGCACCGCGATGTCGTACCGGACGAAGCGCGTGCCGTTGCGCCGGACATCCTCCCACGGCAGTCGCATCGCAAACGCCACCTGCTGTCCGTCCCACGAGGGCGTCCCGCCGTACGCCCCCTCGACGCAGCGGGACGCGACCCCGGTCGAATGGACGACCGTCCCGGCGCAGTCCTCCTGCTCAAGCGCCGCTGTGAAGCCATCGCCGTGATATCGGGCCGCGACGGCGACGTTGTCCCACCACAGGTGTCGCCACGGAGCGAGGCCGGCGACCTCGGTCACCTCGAGGGTCGCGATATCCACCACCGAGGTGATCGGGGCCTCGCCTCGCCGAAGCGCAGACGAAGGCGAGTACGCGAGCGTCCCCGTCGCGTCGAATCGCGCCGGCCATCCGATCGGTAGTGTCGTCCGCTCGCCCGTCGCCGCGTCGACCAGCACTGCTGACTCGTCTTCACCGCGTACGAGGAGCAACGGCCGGCTGTCGTCGGACAACGAGGGTCGGGATTCCACACCCGTACCCATGCCGATGACCTCCGACGTGCCCCTCTCGAGGTCTGCGAGGAACACGCGGCCGCCCTGCACCGTCTCGGCGAAGGTCACGTACCGGCCGTCCGGCGACCACTGAGGCCCGAACTTGCCATCGCAGCCACCACAGCTCACCAGGCCCTCGGCGAGCAGCCGATGCGCACCTTCCCCGTCGAGGTGAGCGCGCTCGATGTCGAACACCCACTCGTCCCAGGTGTCCACAACCTGGCCGTCGCGCAACTCAGTCGGCGAGCTCGGGACGCGATAGAGCATGTACCGGCCGTAGGGCGAGGTCGGCCCGCAGGCGGGAATCTCGTCGAGGCGGAGCGACCCGATCTCCACACCGGATGGTGCTGGCGTACAGCGCAGTCCCGGCGTGTACCGGGGTTGTCCGTTGGCGCCGTACGTCGTGCGACCGGATGGCCGCGTGACCCCCGCCTGGCGAGAACGCACGAAGCCAACGTCGCCCGGAGGAACGTCGGCGTGCTCGTAGATCGTGTACTGCTCGTCCTCCCAGAGGTTGATGAGCCAGACGGTGTGCTGCATCTCGACCCCTGGTGTCGCGGTCGGAGGCAGCGACGGCGTCGAGTGGTCGAGCACGAACACGGTGCTCGTCGCCGTCGCGCTCCCCGAGGGCGTCACGGACGCCTCACTCGCGCCGTCCGAGTCACACCCGGCCGCGAGCAGGAGCGTCGCGAGGAAGCAGAGCCCAAGCAGTCTTCGCAGCATGCCTGCGAATGTACTACTTCACTCGGCGTCCGTACTCCGCTCTAGGGCGGAAGCGATCCCACGGCACGCGACGCACCCACAGCCGGGCGGCGTGCCACGCGATGAGGCCGATCGTCTTGAGGCCCATGAGGGGGTCGCGGGCCGACAGTCGCGCGAGGTTGGCGTCGGACAGGGGGAGGCGTTGGAGGCGGACGACAGCGTCCAGGGCGGGCGCTCCGGCCTCTGTCTCGTAGAGGGCGATGGCGAGTTGGTCACCGTCCTCCACGATGCGGATGCGGTACTCGGCGTCCGGGCCGATGAATGGTGAGACGTAGAAGCGTTTGCGAGCCGTCGAACTAAAGACGCGGGCCTTCGGATCCTCGGGCGTGAAGTCGTAGAGCTCACGCTCACCGTGGGTGTTGTGGACCTCGGCGATGGCGTGGCGCAGGACGCCGGCCGAGTCGTGGCAGAGGTAGAACGAGACGGGGTTGAAGACGGTGCCGAGCACGCGCGGGTAGGCAATCAGCGTGATCCGCCACCCCTCGGCGTCGAAGCCACCCTCGTCGAGGTGGCGTCGGACCTCGCCGTCGAGGGTGCGCGACCAGTCACGGTCTGGGTCGCGTCCGAGCCCGTCACTATCGCCCTCAGGGCCGACGATGTGGTCGCGGGTCAACAGTTGGAGCAGCCCGCGACCGTCTACCGCCAGCAGGCGAGAGCGCGCGTCGACCTCCTCGAGTTCGTCGAGGTCGACCGCCACGTACCAGACGCTGTGCGTGAAGGCGTAGTCGCGGATGCGCAGGCGTCGATGTCCAACGCTCCCCACGAGGAGGTGCGACCGCAGCGGAACCTGCTCGCTCGCGACGATTACCACAGGGCGACTACCATTCGACGCCGAGTCTCCGCGCGACCTCGACGCCCGACTGCAGACCGTCCTCGTGGAAGCCGTAGCCGGTGTATGCACCTGCGAAATGGGTCTGCCGGCGGCCGTTGATCGACCGCAGGGCGTCGTGCGCCACGCGCGTGCTCGCCTCGAACACGGGGTGGGAGTAGTCGAACTCCGCGATCACCTTCGAAGGATCGAGGGCGCTCGTTGGGTTCGTCGAGACGCAATAGCGAGTCTCGTCGGAGCCGAGGTCGAGACGCTGTAGACGGTTGAGGTCGTACGTCATCGTCAGCGTGTTCAGGTCCATCGTGCGGCTGGTCTCGGCGTGGTAGTTCCACGCCGCGCGCGCCCACTCTCGCCGAGGCAGGAACCGCTCGTCAGTGTGCAGCACCACGCGGTTCGGCTGGTACCGCAGCCCGCTGAGGGCGGCGCGTTCGTCCTCGTCGGCGTCGGTCAGCATCGCGAGTGCCTGGTCCGAGTGGCACGCGAGCACGACGGCATCGAAGCGCCGCTCGTCACCACCGCCGAGGTCGAGGACCGCACCGCCCTCGGGGCCACTGTCACGCTGGACTGCCCGGACCGGCGCCATGAGGTTGAGCGTGCCCTCGGGCAGTGCGCCCAGCAGGCGCTGCACATACGAGCGCGACCCGCCCTGCACCCAGCGCCATTCCGGGATCGAGTTCGCGGACAGGACGCCGTGCGTCTCGAGGAACTTGAACAGGTAGTGCGCCGGGAACGTGAGGATGTGCGCCGGCGCGTTCGACCACGTCGAGGCGAGCAGCGGCACGATCAGCCGCCGCCGGAATGCCTCGCCGAACCCGCCCCGTTCGAGGTACTCAGCGAACGAGATGTCATGGCCCTCGTCCCGTCGGAGCGCCCGCCGCGCGTCGCGCTGGAAGCGCACGACGTCCAGCAGCATGCGGTAGTGGCTGGGCCGGAGGAGGTTGCGCCGCTGGGCGAGGTACCCGCGTACGCCGCGGCTGGAGAACTCGAAGTCCTCCTCCTCGCAGCGGACGCTGAACGTCATGTCGCTCGGCTGCGTGGGGACATCGAGGTCCGCGAGGAGCCTCGTGAAGCCGGGGTAGGTGCGCTCGTTGTAGACGATGAAGCCGACGTCCAGCGCAAGCTCAGGTCCGTCGTCGCGCTGGACCATCACGGTGTTCGCGTGACCGCCCGCGTAGTCGTTCGCCTCGAAGACCTGTACCTGATGCTCACGCCGCAGCAGGTAGGCCGCCACCAGCCCACTGACCCCAGCACCCACGATCGCGATCTTCATTCGGCAGCACTCACAACCCGACCCTTGCGGGTCTACGAATCCGATGGGACGCGACGCGTAATTGCGTAAGCGGTGGCCTGGCGGTCACCGTGGCCCAGAGGCCCGCTGGTTGGAGTGCTCATTCATCGTACCGGTAGTTCGAGGAACCGCGTGCTGCGGATCAGCGCGCTCGCGCAAGTGGGCAGCGCACAATACGTCAGGTTTGGGCGGGGACGTCCCGCTCGGTGACCTCGATACCGTGGCGCTGCAGGAACTCCACGATCTGACCGGGGTTGGGCTCGGTCAGCATCGTCCCGCGGTCGAACGCGCGGGCACGCTGGCCATCGAGGGGCAAAGGATCCTCGATCGGGTCGAGGCCATCATCGGCGGCGATGACGAGCGTCGGCACCGAGGCATGACCGGTCCAGGCGACGACGCGGTCGTAGGCCCACTCCTGCCGGTGGATGTCGACGAATTCGATCGCGTCTACCTCGTGGCGTTGGAGCCACCACTGGAAGCGCGCCATGTCCGGACAGGGGACCGAGGATCCGTACACAACCAACCGCGCCATGGCCGCCTCCGTTCCCGCGTCAGTCTGCCTGATCACGGACGACAGGGCGAGCGCGGATTGTCCCGGAGAGCCGACGCCGCGGTTCTCACTACAACCGTGCTCGTCAGTTCTCAGACATTCTCCCGGAACCTCGGAGATGTCGGCAGCGTGAGGGCGGCGATAACACCCACCTACGCCTCTACCCTCCCGAGACATCAGCCAAGGGTAGTGATGACTATTCATCACGGTGGCGTAATGCGTTTGATTACCGACTAATCCACGATACCGCCGCGTGATCAGTATTCATCGATTTGTTACGCGAGATATCTCCACATTGTGAGCGTTTGGGAATAGGGTGAGAGCCGGACGCGAGAGTGTGACCCATGCGCGTCCTTTCCGCGCGGCCTTCGGTCGCGACCCAAGTACGGGCTGGGAAGGACGCGGCGGGCCGCCAGGCTCGGGCCGCGTGGCGTGCCATCGCGCGCGTACACCGGTAGCCCTTCGGGTGGAGAACCCTCATCGCGTCCTGGATCCAGGGGCCAACCGGGCCCTTCACCAGGATCGGTAGACCAGAGAGGACCACCCATGACTACCCCAGAGCCGAACCACACCCCCGAGGAACTCGAGATCCTTGGTCGCCGCGTCGGACGACGCTCGCTCTTCCGCGGCTTTAGTCTCGCCGGCCTCGGCATCGCGGGCGCCGCCATCCTCGGCTGCGCCGACGACGACGAGCCGGAGGATGGTGGAAACGGCGGAGGAACCAACGGTGGTGACAACGGCGCCACCACTGGCAACATCCTCGAACGTGCGCGTGAGCAGGGCTACATCACCATCGGCTTCGCGAACGAGGCCCCCTACGGCTTCGCGAACGAAAGCGGCGAGGTCACCGGCGAAGCCCCCGAGGTTGCGAAGGCGATCTTCGCGGAGCTCGGCGTGCCCGAGGTACAGGGCGTCGTGACCACCTTCGGCTCACTGATCCCGGGTCTGCAGGCCGGACGGTTCGACGTCATCGCGGCCGGGATGTTCATTAACCCTGACCGCTGTGAGCAGATCCTCTTCTCGGATCCGGACTACTGCATCCCACAGGCCTTCGGCGTCCAGGCCGGGAACCCGATGGGCCTGATGAGCTACGAGGACGTGGCGAACTCCGACGCGACCCTGGGCGTCCTCGCCGGCGGCGTCGAAGAGGGGTACGCCCTCGACCTCGGCGTGCCGGAGGATCGGATCACGTTGTTCGACGAGGCCACGAGCCTCGCGGAGGGCCTGCAGGCCGGGCGCGTCGACGCGATCGCGGCTACGAGCCTCTCGATCCGTGCTCAACTGGACCGCCTGGACGACGACAGCCTGGAGATGACGGCGGGGTTCACCCCGGTCATCGACGGCGAACCGCAGCGAGGCTGCGGCGGCTTCGGCTTCCGGCCGGAGGACCAGGAACTCCGCGATGCCTTCAACGACGTGCTCGTCGAGATGAAGGGCAACAACGAGATCGTCCCGATCACGGAGGAGTTCGGCTTCGGCGAGACGGAGATCGGCGCCGCGGCGGACGTCACCGTGGATGACCTCTGCGAGCCTGCCTCCTAGGAGTTCAGGACGGAAGGCGTCGCGGCTGACCGCCCCGGCGTCCAGAGAACGCAGATGAGCACCTTGGCACCCTGCCGGTATCCCTCCGAGGGCCGGGCAGGGTGCCAAGGTGCGACACACGGTTGGGCGGCGCACGATGCTGGAGTGGAACCTCTGGCGCGCCCTGCTAGATGGCCTGTGGGTCACCGTGCAGGTAACGGTGCTGGCCGCCGGGCTGGGCACCATCCTCTCGATTCTCTCCGGTCTGGCCGGGCTTTCCTCGTTCCGCGCGATCCGCTGGGCGAACCAGGTCTATGTCGACATCTTCCGTGGCACCTCCGCCATCGTGCAGTTGTTCTGGATCTTCTTCGCCCTGCCCCTCTTGGGAGTCACCATCTCCCCGCTCATGGCGGGCTTCATCACCCTCGGCCTCAACATGGGCTCCTACGGGTCCGAGGTCGTGCGAGGCGCGGTGCGCGCGGTGCCCCGAGGGCAGACCGAGGCCGCGATCGCCCTCAACCTCACCCCCCTCGACCGCATGCGGCACATCATCTTCCCGCAAGCCGCAGTCGCGATGCTGCCGCCCTACGGCAACCTGCTGATCGAGCTGCTCAAAGCCAGCGCCCTCGTCTCGCTGATCACGCTGTCTGACCTCACGTTCGAGGCCCAGAAGCTCCGTGTGAACGGGACGGCCTCCACGCCCGTCCTGTTCTCGCTGATCCTCGTCATGTACTTCATGCTCGCGCTCGCCATCACGGGCCTCGTCCGGCTTGCCGAGACGCGCCTCTCCCGAGGTCTCGAGGTCGGCCGTGGAGCGAGGCGATCCTCGTGAGTTACGACATCAACTGGGAGTACTCCCGGGAACTGTTCCCGGACCTGCTGGACGGGCTGGTCGTCACGCTGCAGGCCACATTCTTTGGGATCATCCTCGCGATGTCGCTCGGGTTGGTGTTCGCGATCCTCCGCCGCAGCGAGGTGCGCGCGATCTCCTGGCCGACCGCCTGGGTCATCGAGTTCATCCGCAGCACGCCGCTGCTCGTACAGTTGTTCATGCTGTTTTATGTCCTCCCGCAGTACGGCCTGCGGATGGACGCCTTCACCACCGGCGTCGTGGCCCTCGGCGTCCACTACGCGACCTACACGTCGGAGGTCTACCGCTCCGGCATCGAGGGCGTCCCGCGCGGCCAGTGGGAAGCGTCGACCGCCCTGAACCTCAGCACCGTGACCACCTGGTCCCGCGTCGTCCTGCCGCAGGCGATCCCGGTGGTGATCCCCGCGCTCGGCAACTACCTGATCGCGATGTTCAAGGAGGTTCCCCTCCTCGCCACGATCACCGTGCTCGACGTCCTCGGCGAGGGACGCGCGGCCTGCACACGCACTGGCAACTGCGTCGAGGCGTACACGATGGTCGGCATGCTCTTCCTCGCGATCTCGATCCCGTCCTCAGTCCTCGTCCGACAGTTGGAGGCCCGCCTTGCCCGACAACCCTGACGTCCCCACCCGCAAGCCCTCAGGCCTCGTCGCCGCCGCTGGCGACGACCTCGAAGGTGCGAATGTCCGCTTCGAGCAGGTCACGAAGCAGTTCGGCGACCTCGTCGTCCTCGACCAGCTCGACATGGAGGTAGCCCCCGGGGAGAAGGTGGTCATCATCGGGCCGTCCGGCTCGGGGAAGACCACGATCCTGCGCGTCCTGATGACCCTCGAGCGACCCGAGGGCGGCACCGTCGAGGTCGGCGGCGACCACCTCTACCACGAGCAGAAGAACGGGCGGCTCGTCCCCGCCTCCGACAAGCACGTCCGCCAGGTGCGCCGGAAGATCAGCATGGTCTTTCAGCATTTCAACCTCTTCCCGCACATGACCGCGCTGGACAACGTCGCGTTCGCGCCTCGGAAGGTGCTCGGCCTGTCGAAAGACGAGGCGAACGAGCGCGCGACGAATCTGCTCGAGGTCGTCGGACTCGCTGACAAGGTCGGCGAGCACCCCTCGCGCCTCTCGGGTGGCCAGAAGCAACGCGTCGCGATCGCGCGAGCGCTGGCGATGGAACCGGAGGTCATGCTGTTCGACGAGGTCACGTCCGCCCTCGACCCGGAACTCGTGGGAGAGGTGCTGGGGGTGCTCCGCGACCTCGCGGAGAACACGGCGATGACCATGCTGTTGGTCACGCACGAGATGGGATTCGCGAGAGAGATTGGCGATCGCGTGATGATGTTCGACGCGGGGCGCGTGGTGGAACAGGGCCCGCCGGAGCAGATCTTCAGCGATCCGCAGGAGCAGCGCACACGTGACTTTCTTCGCGCAGTGCTCGATCGCGGATAGTCGGTTCGATCGAATGCGCCGTCGCGAATCGTTGAATCGCGCTATCGATTCCGTGGCAAATCTGAAGGAACACGCCGCTCACGGGTTGCCTCGACGGGATTGCACGTTAGGGTTAGGAAGCCAACGAGGGGCGTCGAAGGTGAACAACTCATCTCCGCCCTGCTCCTACGGGTTCGGAGCCCAGTGGGTGTCAGCAGAGGCACAAGCAGCGGGAAGGACGTGTGAGCCATGACGCTCCCGCGTACTGGATCATCGTCTGCTTCGGGGGATCCTCCCCCTTCCGACGGTGCAACAATCAAGATCCGCAGGTCACGGCTTGAGTACGGCGACGGTGGCACGATGTGGCGCCTCGCCCGTGAGTCAGGCGTCCTCGAAGAGAACGCCGAGTACACCTACCACATGTTCTCTCACTTCTTCGGAGAGACCTCCACGGTCGCGGACCTGGACGGTGTAGCTGTCGGCTTCGTCGCTGGCTTCCGTCCCCCGTACCGGGAGGACAGTCTGTTTGTCTGGCAGATCGCAGTGGACGAGCGTGCCCGCGGCCGAGGACTGGCCGCCGCCATGCTGCATGGGCTGATCCAGCGTCTCAGCCCGCGCATCCACTACTTGGAGGCGACGGTCACGCCGTCGAACGAAGCTTCCACACGGACGTTCCGCAAGATTGCGCGTGATCTGGACACGTCCGTCACCGAGGAAGTCCTCTTCCCCGGAACTCGGTTTCACGGTCCATCCCATGAAGACGAAGTGCTATTCCGCATCGGGCCCATTGACCCGGACCGCGTGGCGGAGCATGCCAAACAGGTTGCCGAGCAGGGCACCCGGAATCTGGTGGTCGAGTAATGAGCAATCTAGAGAATGACCTGACCGCGTTCGAGACGATCGAGTCCGGCGTCAGGTCTTATATCCGTCAGTGGCCTGCGGTCTTCACCAAGGCGCAGGGGCACCTGATGTGGGACGAGAGCGGCAAGGAGTACATCGACCTCTTTGCCGGTGCCGGGACGCTGAACTACGGGCATAACCACCCTGTCCTCAAGGAAGCACTCCTCGAGTACCTCGCTGGGGACAACGTCGTCCACAGTTTGGACATGGGCTCCGCCGCGAAGCGCGAGTTCCTGGAGACCTTCGACCGGAACATCCTCAAGCCGCGCAACCTGGACTACGTCGTCCAGTTCCCGGGCCCGACGGGCACGAATGCCGTCGAGGCGGCGCTCAAGCTGGCGCGCAAGGTCACCGGACGCGAGTGGATGATCTCGTTCACCAACGCGTTCCACGGCATGACCCTGGGCTCGCTCGCGCTCACGGGTAACGACATGAAGCGCGGCGGCGGCGGGGTCCCCCTCCAGTACGCCACCTCGATGCCGTACGACGGGTTCTTCGACGACGACAAGGCGATCGGCGCCATCGACTACATGCGGATGTTCCTCTCCGCGGACGGTTCCGGCCTGGACGCCCCCGCGGCGATCATCGTCGAGACCGTGCAGGGCGAGGGCGGCGTGAACGTGGCGAGCATGGAGTTCCTCCGGGACCTCCGCCGCACGGCCACGGAGTACGGCGCTCTCCTGATCGTGGACGACATCCAGATGGGGAACGGTCGCACCGGCAAGTACTTCTCCTGGGAAGAGGCCGGCATCGAGCCGGACATCGTCTGCATCTCGAAGTCGATCAGCGGCTACGGCCTGCCGATGGCGCTCACGCTCTTCAAGCGCGACCTGGACATCTGGGGCCCTGGCGAGCACAACGGCACGTTCCGCGGGAACAACCCGGCGTTCGTGACCGCCTCGAAGGCGCTCGAGACGTTCTGGACCGACGACGCCCTCACCCGCGAGGTGGAGGCGAAGGCGGATGTCCTGAGCAACTGCCTCGAACAGATCGCCGAGGAGTACCCGGAGGCGAACGCGACCGCCCGAGGTCGGGGGCTCATCCAAGGTCTGCACTGCGACGTCGAGGGCCTCGCGCAGGAGACCATCGAGGAGGCGTTCCGCCGCGGCGCCATCGCGGAGACGTCAGGCCCCACCAGCGACGTGGTGAAGTTCCTCCCGTCGCTGACCATTCCCACGGATGAACTCACCCGCGGGACCAAGATCATCGAAGAGTCGCTGCACCATGTGCTCGTCGAGCGCGGGCTGCGCTCAAAGGTAATGGCGACAGCCGGGAGGTAGAGCGTGATCGTCCGAAACGTCCAGGATCTGCATGGCACGGACCGAGATGTCGACAACGGCAACTGGGTCAGCCGGAGATTCCTCCTCGCCAAGGACGGCGTGGGGTTCTCGGTCAACGAGACCACGATCCGCGCTGGGACCGAGACCTACATGTGGTACAAGAACCACACCGAGGCGGTCTACTGCGTGGGTGGTGAGGGTGAGATCGAGGATCTCACCGATGGGACCGTGTACCCGATTTCGGACGGCACCATCTACGTCCTCAACGGCCACGAGAAGCACATCCTGCGGGCGAAGACCGAGTTGCGGCTGGTGTGTGTCTTCACCCCGCCGCTCACCGGCCGCGAGGTCCACGACGAGGACGGGATCTACCCACTGATCGTGGAGGACGAGACGGAGGCGGTCGCTGCGGAATAGCCCGCAAGCGTCCCGCCACATGATTGATGACCAGGCGCGTCGCTCCTTGCGGGGGCGGCGCGCTCTGGCTTCAGTCGCCTCGCCTTCACCGAGCTCCGGATCGCGGAACTCAACATCACCAGATCAGCCGGTCGGCCTCCTGGGCCTGCTCAGCGGGCAGGGCATCCGGCGCCTCCAGCGGCAGCCAGAGTGTGAACTCCGAACCCTCGCCCAGCGTCGACTTCACGGAGAGCGTGCCGCCCAGCCGACGAGACAGGCGACGCGACAGGAACAACCCCAGGCCGAGGCCGCTACTGCCTGCGGACCGACTTGGCGCGCGGTAGAACCGGTCGAAGATCCGCTCCTGGTCGTCTGGCGCGATACCGGGGCCGCGGTCGCACACTCGGATCGCGTAACCGTCACGCTCTCGCTCAATGCGGACCTCCACGGGAGCATCCGTGCCGGCGTACTTCAGGGCGTTCTCCATCAGGTTCTGGATGATGCGGCGGGCGTACCGCTCGTCAGACTCCACCACCGCGTCGTCCTCGCCCGTGCGCGTGAACTGCGAGCCGGGCCGCTCTCGCGCCAGCCGATCGGCTTCCTCGTCGATGACCTGGCGCAGCAGCACCGGTTCCGCCTCGACCTCCTTGTGCCGCTCGAGGTTCGCGACGTCCAGCACGACGTTGACGATGTCGCGCATGCGCCGCGCCTCCTGCGCCAACAGCGATATCTCCTCGCCATAGGTGCCCTCGACCTGCAGACGACCGGTCTGCAAGGAGCGCTCCAGGCGGTTACTGAACCCGACCACGCTGGTCAGCGGGCTCCGGAGTTCATGCGAGATCATCGAGAGGGCGTCGTGGCGCTGTCGCTCCTCGGACACCTCCGTAGAGCGGTCGCGGAAGACCAGGGCAGCGCCATCACCGTCAGCCCCGCCGGTGACCGGGGCGGTCGTCACCGCGACCGGGACCAAGTTGCCCCGGATGTCGACGAAGTGGTCGTTCCCGTAGAACGAGACATGGTCTTGCAACGCACGCTGCAGCGGACATCCCTCAGGCTCATCAATCATGCCCCGATGCAGCACCGCCATTCGGTCCTGCCCGACCAGAGAGTGCACGGGATGGCCCACGATGTCGGCAGCAGCGTTGTTCGCATACGCGATACGGCCGGACGCGTCCAGCATCAGCACACCGAAGCCGGTGGCCTCCATCATCGCGAGGAAGCGCGATTGAGCAATTTGAGCAGCACGGCGGGCACTGCGCTCCCTGACCAGCGCAACGCCAGCCAGTATCAACGTGGCAGCCGCCACTGCAATCGCAATCGACGGCATCGTCTCGGGTATCAGGAATCCACTCCGATCCCGCGCCGGGGCCCCAACACACGTTCGCACACTTCGGCTCAACCATGCGTACCAGGGGCGTATATCATGCACTCTGGGGTGGCCGGAACGGAACCGCGGAGAGAGTGCCTGTGACCGAGCCCATTCGACCAGTGATCCTCGTCGCAGACGACGATCCTTCCATTCTCAAGCTTGTCCGTCTTCAACTCGTGGAGGAGGGTTTCCGTCCCGTCACAGCCGAAACCGGCGAAGAAGCCATCCAGCGCGCCATCGACGAGCGCCCGGACCTCGTCGTGCTGGACCTGATGCTCCCGGACATCTCCGGCTTCGAGGTCCTCAACCGCCTGCGAGAGCGCGGCCCGGTGCCCGTGATCGTGCTCACCGGGAAGACGCGCGACAGCGACAAGATCCGCGGCCTGGAGATGGGCGCGGACGACTACATCCCGAAGCCCTTCAACCCGGAGGAACTCGCGGCACGCATCCGCGCCGTCCTCAGGCGCTCACGCCAGACGGCCGCTGGCTCCGACGAGCCCGTGCGAGTCGGCCCGCTCGTCATCGACATCGAGCGGCGCGTCGTGGAGCGCGAGGGCGAACTCGTCCCGCTGACCCGCACCGAGTGGAACCTGCTCGAAGTCCTCGTCCGCAACCAGGGCAAGGCGCTCATGAACCCGGAGATCCTCGGCAAGGTCTGGGGCCCCGAGTACATCGACGACCTGCAGTACCTGCGTGTCTGGATCTCGCGTCTGCGCCGAAAGCTCGAGCCAGACCGCCCGGAGGAGTCGATCATCCGGACGTTCCCCGGCATGGGCTACATGTTCCGCGACATCGACGCCGAGCAGCAGTCTCGCGACGACCACGCTGAGGACAACGGCGTCAACGGCGTCAACGGCGTTTCCGAGGTGGAGCACTCGGACGCCGAGGTCTAGGCGGTCTAGGCGATCGGCGTCAGTGGTGCCTTGAGCACTGATCGGTCACGAGACCAGTACGTGCGTCAGTTGCCCCCGGCTGCCTCCGCGCCATCGTCGGACCATGAGTGCAGCAGGCGCTCGACGCGCCTGACCAACTCCGTCGGATCGAATGGCTTGTCCAGTGAGGCCTCGGCAGACAGCTCCCGACGAGCGGTATGCGCACCGTTCGCGGAGAGGATGAGGACAGGGCTGCGCACCCCGCGCTGCCGCATTTCTCGGAACGCGGCGCGACCGTCCAGGCGCGGCATCTCCAGATCCAGGACGATGGCGTCCGGAGAGTCCTCGGAGGCGATCCTGACCGCCTCTTCGCCGTCAGACGCGATTGCCACGTCATAGCCCGCGTCCGCCAGCGTGACGCGCACGAGCCGTTGGACGACCGGGTCGTCATCCGCCACGAGCACGTGTGCCAACTCGTCGGTTCGCTTCCCAGAACCCTCAGCGGGTTCGGGCGCAGGATAAGAAATTGGTCTGGGATCGCGCATCCCATCTACTCGAGAGGCCCCCTTCGGGGCGCCTCGCAATGACTTTGACACCCCAGGGGGCGTTTCAGCAGCAGGACGTTCCCTGGAGGCGCGCTGTGAACGGGTCACACTGCCTCCTCGTGAGTGGCCTCATCGCCTCGTCAGCCGATGATCCGTGCAAACTCATGCACCTGGCCCTCGTACTCGCGCGTGTGCATCAGAACACTCGGTTCAGAGGCCGCGCCATTGCTGGAGAACTCCAGCGAGACGTAGCCGCCGGCCCCCGTGAACAACATGCGTCGCTGCTCCGCCGTATCCCCCTCCTCCAGGCCGAGCACCTCGCCAAAGTAGTGACGAGCATCCTTCCGCACCTGGGCGATGGAGTGCTTGGGGTGAACATCCAGACTGAGCATCGGTTTCCCCGGTTCCTGCTGCACGGACGAGACTTCGTCTATGTGACGAAGAGTCTCCGCCGCGTGCCCTCCAACCACCGTCAACGCTGCATCCTCCACATAACAGTCATGTTGCAGTCGCCCGATTCTGGTCTACGAGAATCCGTGCGCAGCGCAAATCAACCTGATCCGCGCCTTAACACGCGCGTTCTCCTGAAATCTCATGGACGGCCGATAGTCCCAGTAGCGGGCAATGGACAGGAACACATGAGCGAGGACTTCATGCTGGGTACGGCTGCTCGCGCGGCGAAGATCGCGTTGGGCGATCTCGCATCCCGCACGACCCCGATCCCCGGCACGATGAACTGCGCGGACGTGGAGCGGTTGCTCGCCAGGAGCAGCAGCCCCACCTCGCTCATCGCGATCCGGGCGGACGGACGTCCACTCCTCGTGGAGCGGCTCTCGTTCCTCAACATGATGGCCGGACCGGTCGGGTTCGGCCGGATGCTGCACCAGGGACGCCCCGTGCAGGACGTGGTGCAGGACGACTGCCTCGTCATGCCGGCCCACGCCACCCTCGGCGAGGCGTTCGACCAGGTGCTGGCGCGGCGAGCCATGGACCGGTTCCAGGATCTCATCGTCGAGTTTTCGGACGCCACGTTCGGGCTGCTCGAGGCCACTCACCTGCTGGAGCGGATGGCCGAACTCAGTGCGGACGCAGCCCTCCACGACCCACTCACCGGATTGGGCAACCGGACGCTCCTCATGGAGAGCATCCAGGCAGCGCTCCGGTCGCGGGAGGTGTGGATCGCGCTGCTCTTCGTCGACCTTGATCGCTTCAAGGTGGTGAACGACGGACTGGGCCACGAGGCCGGCGACGCACTGCTCAAGACCATCGCGGACCGCATCTCGCGCACTATCCGGCATCCAGGGCTCGCGACCCGCCTCGGCGGGGACGAATTCGCGATCGCCGTGCAGGGTTCCAGCGAGAGCGAGGTCATGGACATCGCCGAGTCCGTCGCGAGCGAGTTGGTCGAGGACGTGCGTGGCCCCGTCAGCCTGTCCGGACGCCACGTTGTGACTGCCGGATCCGTCGGGATTGCCCTCGCCGGCCCCGGTGACGACCCCAGCGCCCTCCTGCGCCGCGCCGACATCGCGATGTACCAGGCGAAGCGGGCCGGCGGCAGCCAGTACCGGCTGTTTCGCGGCGAGCAAGACCATGCGGCTCAGAAGCGCCTCGACCTCGAGATCTGGCTCCGGCACGCCTTCGTCCGCGACGAGCTCGTGCTGAACTATCAGCCGATCGTGGAACTGCGCTCCGGACGCCTCGAGGGGTTCGAGGCGCTGATCAGAGGCGTCCATCCGGAGCTCGGCATCCTCAGTCCGGCCGAGTTCCTCCCGGTCGCCGAGGAGATCGGCCTCATGCCGGAGATCGACGCGTGGGTGATGGAGGAGGGACTCCGGCAATGCACGCTCTGGCACGAGCGCGGGGCCACTGACCTCCGCCTCTCGGTGAACCTCTCGTCGCAGACCCTCGGACGTCCGCAGAGCCTCGATCGGTTCGAAGTCCTCCTGGAACGCTCGAAGGTCCCGCCAAGCCGCCTGCTGTTGGAGATCACGGAGGGCGAGGCGCTGAACGACCTGCCGACGACCGGTGCGCTCCTCCACGGCATGCGCAGCCTCGGCGCTCGCGTCGCCATCGACGACTTCGGCACCGGGTACTCGTCGCTCGCTCAACTGGCCCAATTGCCGATCGACGTGCTGAAGATAGATCGCACGTTCGTCCAGCAGATCGGGTCGGGCTCCCGCAGCGAGGAGATGATCCGCATCATCGTCTCGCTCGCCCACGGCATGCGCGCGACCACCGTGGCCGAGGGCATCGAACTGGACGGACAGGTGGCGACGCTCATCGGTAGTGGCTGCGAGTCTGGTCAGGGCTACCTGTACGCAAGGCCACTGTCGGAACAGGACGCCCTCGCAATGGTCGAGGTAGCACTTCGCGGCGAGCGGATCACGCCCCTGCGGCGTGTGGCAGCGTAGTCCGACCGATCGTCTTGCCCCTCGGCGTACCATCCGCTCGATCGAGTGGTCGTAGGGGTCGAGGCACGGGAGGTCGAACATGCCCTGGGTGAACGTCAACGGATACGACATCCGGTATGTGGAGCAAGGCAGCGGACAGCCAATGGTGTTCCTGCACGGCAATAGCTCGTGCAGCGTCGCCTGGGAGCGCCAGTTCGAGGAGTTCTCAAAGGACTTCCGCTGCATCGCCTACGACAGCGTGAACCACGGCATGTCCGCCAACTCACCGCGCGACGAGGACGAGCCCGACCGCGCCGATGAGCTGGAGGGCTTCCTCGCCGCCCTCGGGATCGAGCGACCGATCCTCGTAGGGAACTCGATGGGCGGGAACACCGCGCTGCGTTACGGCGTGCGCCACCCGGACGCCGCGCTCGCCCTCGTGATCTCGGGTGCCGGCGTGCGCTCCGGCGAGGCAGCCGTGCCTGCGGCACCCAAGCCGATGGACCCGGAGCGGCTCTACATCCCCTTCGGCGCCTCGTTCACCCCTGAGTTCGAGCAGCAGCAGCCCGACCAGTACGAGCGCTACTTCCGCATCCGCAGCACGGCTACCCGCATCGACGCGATGCGCCACCCGCGCCGCCCGAGCGCAGCCACCGTCGAGGAGCGCACCACCCTCATCGACCGCGTGAAAGACATCCAGAGCCCGATCCTGATCCTCACCGGCGACCTCGACTTCGCCCTCGAGGCGGCGCAGACGCTTCGGGACGTGCGGCCGGACGCGAAGTACGTGCAGGTGCCCGGCGCACCCCACAACGCCTACTTCGAGATGCCGGAGAAGTGGAACGCGCCTGTCCGCGAGTTCGTCGATTCGGTCGTGGGGGTGAAGGCTTAGCCAGACTTCCTCACCTTCGCCGCCCTCGGCGGACTTCCATGCCAGCGCCACTCGGTACGGAACAAATGTTCTGATACGCTTACCCCTGCCTCTTGGCGGGGGTAATGCTTATGAGCCTTCCTGCAATTCCATCCATCGCCTGCCTGGCGATCCCGTCCCTCTCCTTCGCCTGCGAACTGGCGGAGCGTCCCGCGCTGGCCTCGGAAGCCGCGGCCCTCGTGGACGAGGCCGGCGTCCGCATCGTCGAGGTGACCTCGCGGGCACGGGCGTACGGTGTGCGTCCCGGCCTCACCGTCCGCGAAGCGGCGGCGCTCTGTCCGCCCCTCGTGGTCGTGGAGCCTCGGCCGGCGCACGTGCAACGCATCGCGGAGACGCTGGTGGAGACGATGGCCTCGGTCAGTCCGACGATCGAGGAGGCGGAGCCGGGCATCGTCTTCGCCGACCTCCGTGGCACTGAGCGCCTGATCCCGCACCTCGGGGACCTCGAACGGATCGCGTTCACCGCCGCCCCGCGCGGGCTGCAGCCACGCCTCGGTGTCGCTGACCACCGCTTCACGGCGCAGATGGCCGCGCTCCGTGCGCAGCCTCGGCAGTCGCTCGCCGTCCATGCTGCCGACGCCGCAGCCTTCCTCGCCCCGGAGCATGTCTCCCACCTCCCGCTCGAGGGCGACGCGATCGAGCGCCTGCTCCTGCTCGGCATCGAGACCTGCGGCGGCCTCGCGCGGCTCCCGAGGCATGCCGTGGAGGCGCAGTTCGGCCCGGACGGCGGCCGCGCCTGGCTGGCGGCGAACGGCGAAGACCCCACCCCGCTGACCCCTCGACCGTGGGAGCGCGAACGAGTCATCGAGTACGTGCAGGCGGAACCGCCGCTCGTCAGCAAGGAGGCGATCACGCTCGCGCTGGAGCAGCTCCTCGGGCGGGCGCTCCGCCATCCGAGGCTGCGCAACCGCTTCGTCCGCACCCTCCGCATCCGCTGCGAGACCGAGCGCGGTCAGTTGTGGGAGCGGCTCCAGGTCCTGCGTGAGCCATCGGGCGACCGCGTGCGCCTCTGGACCGCGCTCCGGCCGCACATCGACTACGCCACGCTGCCCGGCCCGATCGTGCGCATCGAGCTCGAGCTCGCCGGGCTGACGGCAGAGAGCGCAAAGCAGCACAGCCTGTTCCAGGACCAGGTGCGCCGGCGCGAACAACTGGACGAGATGGTCCGCCACCTGAAGGTGCGCTTCGGCGCCTCGCCCGTGGCGCGCGTCGTCCCCGTCGAACCGTGGCACCGACTCCCGGAGCGCCGCTACGCCCTCATGGACTACGACCCGTAATGCCAAGACGAGCAGGCAGTACCGCCCTCAAGCCGATCGGCCTCCCCCGACCGGTGGAGGTGCGCACGAACGAGCACGGCCGTCCCGTCGCGGTCGCGCCGGCCGCTCCGGTGCGCGGCCAGCGGAGCGCCCTCGTGCAGGTCGAAAGCATCGAGGAGGCGTGGCGCGTCGGCGACGAGTGGTGGCGCGAGGCGCCACTTGAGCGGACGTACTACCTCCTGCTGCTGGAGGGCGGCCGCCCGATCACGGTGTTCCACGACGGCATCTTCAACGCCTGGTTCGAACAGAGGTACTAGCGATGCCCGAGATGTCGAGGATGCCTGACTCAGCGCTCCAGCCACAGCAGGCGGACACGCCCCTCGAGCTGGCGGAACTCGGGATCGCCGGTCGCCACCTCGGCGTCGAGTCGCATCGCGAGCGCTGCGGCGATCGCGTCGGCATACGAGAGCGGGTAGTCCGCCTTGATGTCGGCGGCCATGAGCACCAGCTCCAGATCGCCGTCGACGACCTCGACAGGCCATGCGGGCAACTCCTGCAGGAAGCGCCGCACCCCCGCACGTCCCACGATCCGCGTCAGGCGGTAGACCACCTCGCCGAGGTTGTACGAGGCCATGGCGAGCTCGGCCTGCCCGGCCCGGGCCTGCCTCAGCAGATCCTCGATGACCGGGGCGTCGGTCTCGTCTCGCAACAGCGAGATCATCGCGAACGAGTCGAGCACGACCCGCCGCACCGGACGCAGGGGTTGGGGGGTATCGGCTGCCTGTGTCACTGCGGCTCCGACGCGTCGTACGGCTCGCTCTCATCCGCGACGAGCGAGCGGCGGCGGGCCGGTGGCAGCCCACGCTCCTCCCACTCGAGTTCGCGCCGCCGGTCCTCCAGCAGTGCTTCCGTCTGGGACGGCCCGCCCGACCCGAGGAGTCCGCGCGCCCGCTCGATGGGGTCGCCGGCAGGCACGGGGACCAGGGCGATTGATTCACCCACCGTGATGATCGCCACTTTGTCCCCCTTCTCCAGGCCGAACCGTTCCCGAATGTCCTTCGGAATCACGATCCAGCCCTTCTCTGATACCGTCGCGAACTGTACAGGTGATACGAGTTTGTATTCCATATCTACGCTCCTGACTTCAGTATAACGATATGCCGCAGAAGTACCACCCCAAACTGTCATTCTGGAAGTCAGAGGAGTACCGCTCGATGTCTCGGGAGGAGCGCTCCCTGAAGCCCGGCTTCATGGAGTCCTGGGAGAACTACGAGGCCCGCCGCGCCGAGGCCGAACAGGCCGTGGCGGACGACACACCTCGATCGGTGGCGCCCCGAGATCCGGCGCTGCCCGTGCCCCTCGAAGTGCTTGAGGGCGTCCCATACGTCGAGTTGCATGCGCACTCGAACTACTCGCTGCTGGAGGGCGCGTCGAGCATCGACGAACTCGTGTGGACGGCGCAGGCCCAGGGACACCGCGCGCTCGCGCTCACCGACCACGATGCGATGTACGGCTCGATGGAGTTCGCCCGCGGCGCGAAGGAGGCGGGCCTCCGACCGATCACTGGCCTTGAGGTGACGCTCGCCGAGGCGGACGGGACGCGCTCGCACCTGACGCTGCTGGCAGAGGACCGGCAGGGATACGCCAACCTCTGCCGTCTCGCGAGCATCGCGTACGGACTGCACGAAGCCACCCAGGCCGGCCGCGAGGCGCGCCGCCTCGATCCGGTGATCCCGGTCGAGCGGCTGCGGGAGCACACCATCGGCGTGATCGCCCTCACCGGGTGCCGTGATGGGCTCGTGCCGCGCCTCGTCGGGGAGGGACGCACCGCCGAGGCGGAGGCCGCCCTCGCGCGGTGGCTCGAGTGGTTCGGGCCGGACCACCTCTTCGTGGAACTACAGGACAACCTTGTCTACGGCGACCGCCCGAGGAACCGCGCACTCGTCGCGCTCGCGGGACGCCTCGGAGTGCCGGTCGTCGGGACGGGTGACGTCCACTACCACGAGCAGCGGCGGCACCGGCTGCAGGACGTGCTGGTCTCGATTAAGCACCGCGAGACGCTGGAGGAGAGCCACCGCCATCGCCGGCCCAACGCCGAGTTCTACCTCCGCTCACCGGAGGAGCAGGCGCGACGCTTCGAGGAATACCACCCCGACGCCGCGCTGAACTCCGTGCGCATCGCCCGCCGTTGCACCTTCGACCTGACCGAGGACCTCGGCTACCGGTTGCCCTCACCACCGATCGGGGAAGGGCGCACGGCAATCGAGGAGCTCGGGCAGATCTGCCGCGACCGCATCCGCCAGCAGTACATCCGCCCCAATGAAGCCCAGGCTGCAGTGGCGCGGCTGGAGGAGGAACTCGCGCTGGTGGAGCAGCACGGGCTGGCGGGGTTCTTCCTCGTCTACCACCAGGTCTTCCAGCTCGCGATGCAGGTCGCCGAGGAAGTGCGAGGACCGAGCCGGGCGCGCAGCGTCACCGGCCTGCCGCCGGGGCGCGGTCGGGGATCCTCGGTGGCGTCGATCATCTGCTACCTGATCGGGCTGTCCCACATCGACCCCCTGCGCCACAAGCTGAGCATCGACCGCTTCCTGAACGACGCGCTGAGCCAGACGCTGCCGGACATCGACCTCGACTTCCCGAGGGATATCCGCGAGGCCCTCATCGAGCGCGTGTATGAGCACTGGGGGAAGGAGCACGCAGCCCTCGTCGCGATCTTCCCGACCTACCACCTCAAGGGCGCCGTCCGAGATGTGGGCAAGGTCCTCGGACTGCCCGAGGGCGAGATCGACCGGCTAGCGAAGCGCTCCGGCGGCTTCGCGAAGAGCACCGAGCTCGAGCACGAGATGCAGCTCGACCGCGCCTCGGAGGACCGCATCGGCACCCGCGGCTGGGCGGAGCTCATCGAGATCGCGAATGAGATCGAGGGCTTCCCGCGGCATATGTCCCAGCACGTCGGCGGGATGGTGATCTCCTCGGACCCGCTCATCGACTGTGTCCCCTGCCAGCCGGCGGCGTGGCCGAACCGCTACCTCTGCCACTGGGACAAGGACTCAATCGACGACGCACGGATGGTGAAGATCGACTTCCTCGGCCTGGGGATGCTCTCCGTCGTCGAGGAATGCGTGGACCTCGTCGAGCAGCATCGGGGCCGCGTGGTCGACCTCTCGCGCATCGACTTCGAGGACAAAGACGTCTACGACGACATCTGCCGAGGCGACACGGTCGGCGTCTTCCAGATCGAGTCGCGCGCCCAGATCGCGATGCTGCCGCGCACCCAGCCCCGGAACATCGCCGACCTCGCGGTGCAGGTCTCGATCGTGCGGCCCGGGCCCATCGTCGGCGGCGCGGTGAACCCGTACGTGCGACGGCGCGAGAAGCAGCGGCGCGACCCCAACTACATCCCGGAAGTGCCGCACGAGTGCGTCCGCCCCTACCTCGAGGAGACCCTGGGCGTCGTGCTGTTCCAGGAGCAGGTCATCCAGGTCGCGAAGGCGATGGGTGGGTTCACCTCGGGCGAGGCGGAGCAGTTCCGGCGGGCCATGAGCCGCAAGCGCTCCCGCGAGGTGATGGAGGGCTACCGCCGCCAGTTCCTTGAGGGCGCGGCCGAGCGAGGCGTGTCCGAGGCCGCTGCCGTGGACGTCTTCGACAACCTCCTGGGCTTCGCTGAGTTCGGATTCCCGAAGTCGCACGGCGCGGCGTTCGCGCTGCTCGCCTACCAGTCGACCTGGCTGAAGCGGTACCACCCGCCGGAGTACCTCTGCGCGCTGTTCAACGAGCAGCCGATGGGCTTCTACCCCCCGCACGTCCTCACGAAGGACGCGCAGCGCCACGGCGTCGCGGTGCGGCGGCCGGACATCAACCTCAGCAATGCCGAGTGCACCGTCGAGGACATCCTCCTGCCGTCCTCGGAGCGGCCCCATGGCGAGATCGCCGGGGACGCCGGCGCGGTGCGCGTCGGCCTCGGGTACGTGCAGGGCGTCGGGGAGGCCGGCGCACGCCGCGTCGAGGAAGAGCGCGCCCGCGGCGGCGAGTTCCGATCGCTCTTCGACTTCGTGCAGCGCACCGGCCTCGGACGGGAGGCGACGACCAACCTGGTCCGGGTGGGCGCCTTCGACGAGTTCGGCCTCAACCGTCGCGAGCTGATCTGGCAGTTGGGGCTGTTCGCGGGGGGCTTCCAGCAGTCCAACCTGCGGAAGCCGAAGGACCGGCAGGGACGCCTCGACCTCCCCACGCAGCAGGACGAGGTCGCACTCGGCGACTTCACGGCGTACCAGCGGATGGCCTCGGACTACGCCCTGCTCCGGCTGTCGCCGGACTCCCACCCGATGCAGTTCCTGCGCCCCGCGCTCGGCGAGGGGGTCATCTCCAGCCAGCAGATCCGTGCGATGTCCGGCAAACGCCAGGTGGAGACGGCCGGCCTCGTGGTCTGCCGCCAGCGCCCGCTCACGGCGCGCGGGATCGTGTTCCTGCTGCTGGAGGACGAGTTTGGCATGCTCAACGTGCTCGTCAGCAAAGAGCTGACCGAGACCGCCCGCGATGCGGTACGTGGCGCCTCGTTCGTGCGGGTGCAAGGCCAGCTCGAGACGCGCGCCGGAGAGCAGCGCACCCTCATCGCCGAGACGGTCGAGGCGCTCCTCCCCGCCGAGGCACTCGCGATGCCGGAGGGGAAGTCGTGGGGATAGGCGAACAATGGGCGACGCGGAGCCGGAGGCCGTTGCTACGCTTTTCTCAGCCTTCGACTAGCACTCTGCGAGGTTCACATGCCAGACAAGGCCAAGAAGTCGTCGAGCGAGCCCCGATTGCTCTCCGGCGGCAATCCGCAGATCCCGATGGGCTACGGCGACGAGCCGATCCAGGCCTACATCGACGCCATGCCCGAGTGGAAGAGCGACGTGGGCCGTCGCCTCGACGAGGTGATCACGCGCACGCTCCCGAAGGTGCGCAAGGCCGTGAAGTGGAACTCGCCGTTCTACGGCCTCGAAGACGTTGGCTGGCTGATCAGCTTCCACTGCTTCACGAAGTACGTGAAGGTGACGTTCCTCAACGGGACATCCCTCGATCCACTCCCACCCGGCACCTCCAAGGACGAGAACACGCGCTACCTGGACATCTACGAGGACGACGAGTTGGACGAGAAGCAGTTCGCACGTTGGGTGAAGCAGGCGAGCAAGCATCCCGGCTGGGTCACGGCCGACATCCAATCCGACTGAGGGCTCTCACCCCATAACGCGTCACGTCCGTATGCTGGATGGACACCCCCCGACCATCATTCGGATGACACATGACTACGAACGCTCCCGCGAGCGCCGTCTCGGACGCTGCCGGTAACTTCGCCTCCCGCACCGATCTGCGGAACGTGGCGATCATCGCGCACGTCGACCACGGCAAGACCACCCTCGTCGACGCGATGCTGAAGCAGTCGGGGCAGGTCGATCAGCGCGTCGAGATGCTCGACCGGGTCATGGACTCCAACGACCTGGAGCGCGAGAAGGGGATCACGATCCTCGCGAAGAACACCGCCGTCCGGTACGGCGATGTGAAGATCAACATCATCGACACCCCCGGCCACGCTGACTTCGGTGGCGAGGTCGAGCGCGGGCTGACGATGGTGGACGGGGTGCTCCTGCTCGTCGACGCCTCCGAGGGCCCGCTGCCGCAGACCCGCTTCGTGCTCCGCAAGGCGCTCGAGGCACGACTGCCGGTCATCCTCGTCGTGAACAAGATCGACCGCCCCGACGCCCGTATCAAGGAAGTCCTGGACGAGGTCTATGAGCTCTTCCTGGACCTTGAGGCGGACGAAGAGCAGTTCGACTTCCCGATCGTCTACACCAACGCGCGCGCCGGTACGGCGACCATGGACCTGGACGAGCCCGGCACGAACCTGAAGCCGCTGATGGACCTGCTGCTCGAGCGCATCCCGGCACCGAAGCACCAGCCCGGCCACGGCCTGCAGGCGCTGGTCACCAACCTCGACGCATCCCCCTACGTCGGACGCCTCGCGATGTGTCGCGTGGTGAACGGCACGATCCGCCGAGGCCAGATGGTCTCGTGGTGCCGCCGTGACGGCAGCATCCAGCAGGCGCGCCTCGGCGAGCTCTACGTCACCGAGGCCCTGGAGCGCGTCGACGTCGAGTCGGCTGGCCCTGGCGAGATCATCGCCGTCGCCGGTATCGCTGAGATCACCATCGGCGAGACACTCGCCGACACTGAGAACCCGCAGCCACTGCCGCTCATCCGCGTCGACGAGCCGAGCCTCTCGATGCTGGTCGGCATCAACACCTCGCCCCTCGCGGGCCGCGAGGGCACCCTGCTGACCGCCCGCCTGCTGCAGAACCGCCTGCAGGCCGAGCTCATCGGCAACGTCTCGCTGCGCGTGCAGGACTCGGACCGCCCGGACGCATGGATCGTCCAGGGCCGCGGCGAGCTGCAACTCGCGATCCTCGTCGAGACGCTCCGTCGCGAGGGCTTCGAGCTCACGGTCGGCCGTCCCGAGGTGGTCACGCGCCGCATCGACGACAAGGTCCACGAGCCCGTCGAGGCGCTCACGATCGACATCCCCGAGGAGTTCCTCGGGGCGGTGTCGCAGCTGCTGGCGATCCGCAAGGGCCAGATGACCCGCACCATCAACCACGGCACGGGCCGGATCCGCATCGACTACATCATCCCGTCGCGGGGCCTCATCGGGTTCCACACGGAGTTCCTGACCGAGACGCGCGGCAACGGCCTCGCCCACCACGTGTTCCACGGCTACGCGCCGTGGTTCGGTGAGCTGCGCACCCGCCAGAACGGCTCGCTGGTCGCGGACCGCCGAGGCCCGGCCACCGCCTTCGCCATCCTCGCGCTCCAGGAGCGCGGCGCGCTGTTCATCCCCCCCGGCGTCGAGGTGTACGAGGGGATGATCGTCGGCGAGAACGCTCGCTCGGACGACATGGACGTGAACATCACGCGCGAGAAGAAGCTCAACAACATGCGCGACTCCACGGCGGAGAAGACCGAGAAGATCGTCCCGCCCCGGAACCTCTCGCTGGAGCAGGCGCTGGAGATGCTCCGCGAGGACGAGTGCCTGGAGATCACGCCGAAGTCGGTGCGGCTCCGGAAGGTCGTCCTGGACCAGAACCAGCGTGCGCGCCTGACGAAGGCCGGCCGCAACTAGACCGGCCCTCGTCCCGGACTGTCCGAGGCCTTCGGTCCGCCTAGAAAATCCCTGCGCTCCGGTCCCTGCGCTAGCCGGCGGCCGCGGAGCTGTTCGCCTCGGCGGCGCCGCGGTCCGTGTGGCGGATGTTCGTGCCGACGAACCACGCCACGATCAGTCCGAGGGTGATCGGGACGAACATCCCGAGCGCGAGGGCCATGACGCCGGGCTCGATCAGCATCGTGTAGACCACGTTGAACCCGGACGAGAGCGCCATCTGGGTGAAGATCAGCGTCGAAGACGCCACCCCCGCGATGTGCGGGAACGGGACCAGCGCGCCCGCCATCGCCTGCGGCCGCGACGTGCCGATGCCGAACGCCGAGGTGAAGGTCGGCAGCACGATCGCGAGGGGGTGCTCCACCCCGACGAGGACCAGCGCCGCCATGATCCCGGTCGATACGGAGGAGACTGCGGCGCCAAACAGCACGATCCGGTGCCCCTCGACGCGGCCGACCAGCCGGCTGGAGGTCATGGCGCCTCCCATGAACCCCAGCGCCATGAAGCCAAAGGCGAAACCGAAGGCGGTCGGGGAAAGGCCGAGGCGGTCGATGAGCACGAACGAGGAGGTCGAGATGAACAGCAGCTGGCCGCTGAACATCAGGCCCATCACCATGGCGAAGCCGATGAACGCCGGGCTCGTGAAGAGCGACTTGTAGTCATTCAACAGGCCTGATCTCGGCCCGACTCGTTCGGGCCGCGTCTCGCCGAGGGTCACTGCATACCAGAGCGCGTACGCCACCCCGAGGGCGGTGAGAAAGACGAACACCGCACGCCACCCCGCGGCAGCCGCGATGGCGCCACCCAGGATCGGCGCGAGAGCCGGTGCGAGGGGCATGACGATCGACTGGTAGCCGATCATCTTCGTCGCGCCCTCGCGGTCGAAGAGGTCGAGGACCATCGCGTTCGCGAGGGCGGGCCCGACGCCGCCGCCCAGCCCCTGGAGCACCCTCCCGACCACGAGCATCTCCGCGGAGGTGGCGCTCAGACAGAGGATGCCGCCGAGGATGTAGACCCCGAGCCCGATGAACAGGATCGGCCGGCGGCCCCACTTGTCCGAGGCGGGCCCGTAGAACAGTTGAGATCCTGCGAACGAGACCAGGAACAGTGTGACGCCGAGAGTCAGGAACGACTCGGTGCTCGCGAACTCGTCGGTGATCTCCGGCATCGAGGGCAGGAACGTATCGACCGAGATCGGCGCGGTCGCGCTGAGCGCGATGAGGAAGATCGCGATGCGGAGCGTCGGCTTCCCACGCCCGCGAGGCGCAATGGAGGCGGATGACGTGGAGGTCACGAGCGATCCTGTCGAGTGCCGACGGCCAGCGTACGCCCGGGTGACTTACCACGCATGAGCGGCCGGCCGGGCCGAGGCGGTGAACGACGATCATCTGGCGGAACGCGATCCGCGGGATGAACGTCGCGTCACGCGACGGTATCGCCGGGCTCTGTCACGACGAATGAGACGTCTCGTGTCAGAATGCAGCGGGCCAAGGAGGCAACGTGACGGAGCGCATGTATTCGGTGAGCCCGGACGGAATTGCTGAGCCGCTCGACGAGCAGGCATACGGGCTAGAGCTGACGCTCCAACGTCTGATCGCCGAACACCCGGAGCTACTCGCAGGCGAACAACTGACGCCCGATGAACCTCGGCGGCTCCTGCTGCTCGCACAGGAGGTCGGCGTCTCCGAGTCGCTGGAGGCCGGAAGTCGATGGGCGCTCGATCACCTCTTCGTCGACCAGGATGCGATCCCGATCCTCGTCGAGACCAAACTGGCGACCAACCCCGAGATTCGGCGGGCAGTGGTCGGGCAAATGCTCGACTACGCGGCAAACGCCCAATACTGGGACGTGCAGGCGATCCAGGACCAGTTCGAACGCAGCCCGGACTGGGAGCGCCGGCTCGAGAACCTCCTTGAGAGCGATGGCGAGGTGGACGTCGACGAGTTCTGGCGGAAGTTCGCCACCAACTTGAAAGGGCACCGCCTGCGCCTGCTCTTCGTCGCCGACGAGATACCCACCGCTCTCGCGAGCATCGTCACGTTCCTCAACGAGCAGACTGCGGACACGCTGCAAGTGCTGGCTATCGAACTGAAGCAGTTCAGCGGCGGCACCAATCGCCTGTTTGTCCCCCGAGTCATCGGACACGTCCCGGCGTCACGGGCGACGACGAAGCGCACCACCACGAGCCGGGAGGCGTTCTTCGAGCAGTTTCCCTCGATCGCCGCGCGGGAGTTCGCTCAGCGGTTGCTGAACGATGCGATCGAGGCCGGCGCATCCCTGGAATGGGGCTCACGGGGTGTCAGCATCCGAGGCCGCTCCCCGGCGCGACGGGAGCCCATCACGGTCGCCTGGATCTATCCAACTGACTGGGGATGGATGCGGACGCGCCACTTTTCCTTCGGCACGGGGATCATCAACTACCCGGATCTAGACGACCCGCTGCGCCGAGCGTTGCAGGACTACACCGATGGTTTCGCCGCGATCGCGGGTGCCGAGAGCGCATCGTCCGAGGGAGTGATCGCCTGGGCGTTCAAGCCGGACGATGCCGTCGCACAAGGCGATGTCCTCGCGGCGCACGTGAGGCGCATCCTCACAGCGCTGCGCACACTGCCGGTCAGCGCAGCGCCCAAGGACTAACCCACAGGCTCGAGGACGGAGCGGGCGACGGTGCCGGCCATCATGTCCTCGAAGGCCTCGTTGATCTCGGGCATCGGGCGCTTCTTGGAGACGAGGTCGTCCAGGTTGAGCTTGCCCTCCATGTACAGGTCCACGTAGACGGGCAGGTCGTACTGGAGCTTCGCGGACCCGAAGAAGGAGCCGATGAGGCGCTTCTCTCCGAGGAAGGCGCGGCCGGGGACGGTGATGTTGTCGCCGACGACCCCGACGATCACGGCCGTACCGCCTCGGCGGACCATCTCGAACGCCTGCTCCGAGGTCTTGCCGAGGCCGATCGCCTCGAAGGCGTAGTCGAGGCGGTCGTTCGTCAGGCGGCGGACTTCCTCGATGGGTCGACCTCCGAGGCGTTTACGAAGTGGGTCATCCCGAACTTCGCGCCGAGCTCGGCCTTCGACGCGACCGTGTCGATGCCGATGATGCGGCGTGCGCCGGCCAGGCGGGCGCCCTGCACCACGTTGAGCCCGACGCCGCCAAGGCCGATGACCGCGACGTCAGAGCCGGACTCCACCTCGGCGGTACGGATCGCGGCGCCGACGCCGGTGGTCACGCCGCAGCCGATCAGGCAGATGCGGTCGAGGGGCGCGTCGTCGCGCACCTTCACGACGCCGCGCTCGGGCATGACGGTGTACTGGGCGTAGCCCACCACGCCGATGCCCTGCTGGACAGGGTTGCCGCCCTCGTCGTGCAGCTGCGGCGACGATCCGTTGAACATGCGGTCGGGGTAGTCGGAACGCTCGCAGATCTGAGGCTGGCCGCGGACGCAGAAATAGCAGATGCCACAGTTCGGCTTGAACGCGACGACCACGTGGTCGCCCTCGGTCACCGATGTCACGCCGGGCCCAACAGCCGCCACAATGCCACCGACCTCGTGCCCGAGGATGACCGGGACGGGCAGGGCGCCACTCTTGGCGCGGTTGATGGTGTGGAGGTCGGAGTGGCAGACGCCGCAGGCGACGACCTTCACGAGCACCTCGCCGGCACGAGGTTCATCGAGCGTGATGTCCTCCATCGCGATCGGACTGGGGCCTCGGAGTACGGCGGCTTGCATGAGAGACTCCTTGCGGCGGTCGCTACGATGTTGCGGAACGGTTACAGTGCGCACCGCTGCGAGGGCTTCGTTTCGTCGCGCGAGTCTAGCGGGTGCGCCAGTGCTGGTAGTGCCCGCGGAGGAGTCGCAACGATAGGCAGGTTCACACGGATGTCACATAACAGTCATGCTGGTGTCTCATGCCTTGCCGATTATCAACTCATGAAGGTCGCAACGCCCTCCATCGGACGGACGCGGATCCGCCCTCCCATGCCTCGGTCAGGTCAGCCGATGCTGGTCCTGTCGCGGTCGGGGCAGGCGCCCTCGCAGCAGATGCGGGCGGCCCAGCCGGTCACTCGCCAGCAGCGCGCCGGCCAGGTGATGACGCGGCAGCAACGCGCCGGACAGGTCCGCACGCACCAGCAGCGCGGGTAGTTCTGACTTCGACGCGCACTTCGAGGCGCCTGCCGGACGCGAACAACATTCTCGAAGCATCTCGGACAACCACCGGGTTCCGACCCTCCTGCGGTGTGGGGAGCACGGCGTGACAAGCCTGTTCGAGGGGTATCAGCCGGGGCCGGGCCCCGACGAGATGTTCACGCCGGAGGGCCAGGTCCGCCCGCCGTATGCCGGCTTCCATCATCGAATGAGCCCGTGGGATGCGGACACCTTCATCCACCGCCAGGAAATCGCCGACCTGGAGACGATGAACGGCGGCGTCACCTTCACCGTCTACAGCGACGACACCGGTACGGAGCGCATCTTCCCGTTCTCGCTCGTGCCTCGGCTCATCGCCCCGAGCGAGTGGCGACGGCTGGAGGCCGGGCTCCAGCAGCGCGTGACGGCGCTGAACCGGTTCCTCACCGACATCTACTCCGAGCAGCGCTGCCTCCGTGACGGCGTGGTGCCGGCGGAACTCGTGCTGGACCACGCCGCCTACCGCGGACGGATGCGAGGGTTCACCCCTCCCCTCGGGGTCTACGCGCACATCGCGGGGATCGACCTGGTCCGCGACCGTGACGGCGTGTTCAAGGTGCTCGAAGACAACCTGCGGACACCCTCGGGCGTGTCTTATGTCATTGAGAACCGCCGCACGATGCTCAACACCGTGCCGGACCTCTTCCCTGATGCCCGCGTCGAACCCGTGGACGACTACCCGGAGCACCTCTCCGAGATGGCCGTGGCCGTCCGGCCCGAGGGCGTCCCGGCGGACCACGTCCGGACGGTCATCCTCACGCCGGGCGCGTACAACTCCGCCTACTTCGAGCACTCCTTCCTCGCGAGGCAGATGGGCGTCGAGCTCGTCGAGGGGCGAGACCTCGTGGTCGACAATGACCGCGTCTACCTCCGCGCGACCTCGGGGCTTGAGCGGGTCGACGTGATCTACCGCCGCGTGGACGACGATTTCCTCGACCCGTTGGAGTTCTTCCCAGACAGCATGCTCGGCGTTGCAGGGCTCGTCAGTGCCTATCGCGCGGGGAACGTCACGATCGTGAACGGGATCGGTACCGGCGTGGCGGACGACAAGACCACATATCGCTTCGTGCCCGACCTGATCCGCTACTACCTGAGCGAAGAGCCGATCATCCCGAACATCGCGACCTACACGGGGTGGCGAGAGGACGACCTCGAGTACATCCTCGACAACCTCGAGGAACTCGTGCTGAAGCCCTCGGACGGGTCGGGCGGGTACGGGATCATCATCGGGCCGCAGGCCTCGAAGGAGACGCTCGACGCCGCGCGCATCCGAGTGCGCGAGGAGCCACGGAAGTGGATCGCGCAGCCGGTGCTGGACTTCTCCACGATCCCGTCGTTCAACGGCGAGCGACTGGAGCCGCGCCGCGCCGACCTCCGACCGTTCATCGTGACGGGGGAGTCATCATGGGTGCTGCCGGGCGGCCTCACGAGGGTGGCCGCGACGCGCGAGTCCTACATCGTGAACTCCTCGCAGGGTGGCGGGTCGAAGGACACGTGGGTCCTGCGCGCGGAGCCAGACGGGCAGGGGACGTAGCGTGCTGGCGAGGACAGCCGAGAACCTCTACTGGCTGGGCCGCTTCCTGGAGCGCGCGGAGAACGTCGCGCGACTCGCGGACGTAAACCTCCAGGCGTCCACGGAGCAACTGGCCGGATCGCCCTCCGAGGCGTGGGAGGCGGTCATCGCGACCCTCGGCGCCCAGGAGCAGTACGAGGCGGCACAGGCGCAGGCCCAGGGCGGCGACGGCCAGACGCAGATGCAGGTCAGCCCGGCCGAGTTCCTGATCTTCTCGCCGAAGTACCCGATCTCCCTCATCTCCACCATCAGCCACGCTCGCTCCCTCGCTCGTGAGACGCGCGAGTACCTGTCGCGCGAGGTGTTCGAGGAGATCAACCGCCTCTACCTCTCCACGAGCCGGGCCTCGACGCAGCAGCAGGCGCTGCCGGCGCTCTACGCGAACGTGAAGCGATCCGTCGCCGCGATCCTTGGCCTGTTCGACAACACCGTGGTGCTGAGCGAGGGCCGCGAGTGGTTCCGCGTCGGCCTATTCCTCGAGCGCGCCGACATGACCGCCCGCATCATCGACACGAAGTACTTCGTGCTGCTCCCGTCCATCGAGGACGTCGGCGGCCCGATCGACCGCTACCAGTGGATGGCCGTCCTCCGCTCGGCGAGCGCCCTCGAAGCGTTCCGCAAGGGGCACCGCGGCTCGGTGTCCGGGCCGCGCGTCGTCTCCATGCTGATGTTCGACCGTGACTTCCCGCGCAGCCTCGCGTTCTCGGTCGCGGCGCTACGGCGCCACTACGAGCGCGCGACGGAGCAGACGCCCGACTCGAGGGCGATCCGTGCGGCGCGCGAAGCAGCCCTGCTCGAGCTCGACCTCCGTGCGGCGCGCGCGTCCGATGTCATCCAGAGGAACCTGCACGAGTTCCTCGACGAGTACGAGGGCCGACTCAACGCCATCGACCGAGCACTCAAGGAAGACATCTTTCGGGGGCGGCCGGACGGTGACGAGGAGGAGTAGCGCTCGGTCTTCGACTCGTCGCTCGCGTGGCTCATGGCCCGCGTCTGCAGGCGCGCCTACGATGGCCCTCGCTCGTCTGGCTTTTCGCACAACAGCAGAGCGCACAGTGGTGGGAGTCGCTAGATGACCTTTTGCCTCGGGATGCGCTGCGAAGACGGCCTATTCGCCCTCGCCGATACGCGGATCACCAGCGGCACGGAGATGTCGACCGCCCGCAAGATCTCCATCCATCAGTACGAGCAGCACTCCATGTTCATCATGACGAGCGGCCTGCGCTCGATCCGTGACAAGGCGATCACGTACTTCGAGGAGCGCCTGAAGAACGAGGAGAAGCTCGACCGGATGTACAAGGCGGCGAACGCGCTGGCCGAGGAAATCCGGGCCGTCCGCACCGAGGACATGGAGTGGCTGGCGCAGGGCGGCCTGAGCTTCGACCTGCACTGCATCTTCGGCGGGCAACTCGCGGGCGATGAGACGCCGCACATGTACCTCATCTACCCCGAGGGCAACTGGGTCGAGGTGCGCGCCGGGACGCCCTACGTGATCATCGGCGAGTCGCGGTACGGGAAGCCCGTCGTCGACCGCACCTGGCACTACGAACGTGATCTCTCGGACGCACTGCGCATCGGCCTCCTCGCGTTCGACGCGACCAGGACCAGCGCGTCCGACGTCGACTACCCCGTGGACGCCGTGCTCTACCGCACCGACACCTTCCGGCTACAGGAGCAGCGGTTCACGGGCGAAGACCTGGTGCCGCTGCGCCAGTTCTGGCAGTCGGCCATCTCGCAGGCCGTCGAGGACGCCGAGCCAACGACGCGCCATCTCTTCGACCGTCTCGACTCCTCCGAGCCGGCGCAGACGCGCTACGGCGACAGCGACTGATGCCTCCTTTGTCTTCAAACTGACCGAGGCATTCGAGCTCCACAGTCCTGCAGCCGCTCTCGATCGCCGCGATATTCTGGATAGCGGAGGCGTCACGATGCCCGTATCCCCAGCCGACCGTCCCGCCATCGATGAGGCGCTGCGCGCCTTCGGCATCGCCGAGGTGTCGACGGTGGAACCCCTGGAAGGGGGCGCGGCCAACGAGCACTGGCGCGTGGAGGTGCCGGGCATCGGCGCGCGCGTCCTACGCCGCTACCACCGACGCCAGACACAGCCCTCGGTGGCGTATGAGCACCGGCTGCTCCAGTTCCTCCACGAGCGCGGCTGGCCTGTGGCTCCGGCCATCGTCGCCTCGGGCGGGTCGCAACTCGAGACGGACTCCGGACGCTGGGCGCTGTTCCCGTTCCGTAGCGGTGAACCGCCCGAGCCAGACCAGCGCACGATGCAACGCAAGGGCGCCCTCATGGCGCTGCTGCACGCCGACTTACGCGAGTGGGACGAGGGCCAGCGCCCCGGCTTCGGCCGCATCACGGATCTCGACACACCGCTCCGCCTCGATGGGTTCGCGGACTTCCATGCGCTCGTCGCGTGGTACGCGCTGACCGATCCGGAGCGCGCCGCCAAGCTAGAGGACATGCGCGAGCTGATCGTCGTCCTCCTCGGTCGGCTCGGGTACGCCGAACTGCCGGATGACGTCGTCTACTTCGAGTGCCTGGGCAACAACATCCTGTTCGAGGGCGACAACGTCACCGCCCTCCTCGACTTCGACCTCGCTCACCGCGACGCGCGCGTGACGGACATCGGCCGCAGCCTCGTCACAGACGCGTGGATGGACGGTTGGCGGGCGCACGCGTTCATCGCGGGTTATCAGGCCCACGCGGAGCCTCAGCTCACAACCGTGGAGGCGAAGCTCATCGCGCCGATGATGCTCGCGGCCGAGTTCTGGACGACCTGTATCGCCCTCGCCATCAGCGACCGGCACCCCTCCGACTGGCTGAGCGAGTCGATCCGCCACGCCATCGATGAGCGGCTGCCGAAGCTGGAAGCCGCGCAGGTCGAACTGGCCCGCGTGGTCAAGGCTGCGGCGGGCTATCCGATGCTCTAGCGGGCTGCTTCGCGTCGGTCTCTGGATCCCGCTCGGACTCAGCCAATCGAATCGCCTCACGGTCCTCGCGCGACCCAGGCCAGAGATCGCGGGGGCCGAGGCCGATCCACAGCATCGCGAGGATGCCGGTCAGGACGATCCACGCCTGCAGCATGAGGTGCGAGCCGAGTGCAAACGCACCGGCCTCCGTCCGTTCGGCGCCGATCGCAACGAGGGCCTCGGTCACCGCGAGCTCGTACGGGCCGATGCTCCACGGAGTGATCGGCAGCGACACGATCAGGTTTGCGGCGATCATCAGGATCAGCGCCTGAGGGACGTTCAGGTCGAGGCCGAACGCCTTCGCCAGCAGGAAGTAGACGCCCACCTCGACGATCCACGCGACGAGCGAGATCCCGACGACTCGCGCCGCGTCCATGTTCGTGCGGAGCGAGGACATCCCGTCGACGAAGTCCGGGAGCCGCGACTCGATCGGCATCGAGATGCGGTCTGGCAGGGCACGCAGCGTGCGGCCGAGCCAACTCTCGACGACATCGCGCGAGCGGACGAGCACGACGATCGCGCCGAACAGGACGACCGCCGTACCGCCGACGAGCCCCACGAGGGGCCGCAGCACGACGGGCAGGTCGGAGAGCAGCAGCGCGACGACCATCAGGATCGCGAACGCGAACAGGTCGAGGACGGACTCGACGACGAACACGCTGCTCGCCAGCAGGCTCCGAGGTATCCCGAAGCGCTTCGCGGGCACCTCCACGCGCAGGAAGTCCCCGGCGCGGAGCGGGAGCAGCGAGTTCGCCATGTTCGAGACGAGGAAGACACCGGCGAGCGACCGAATGGGCGCCGCCGGCTGCCCGAGGAACTGCCACCACCGCCACGAGTGCAGCACCTTGGACGCCGTGAACGCCAGCAGCGCGAAGATCGCCCAGCGCAGGTCCACGGTACGGAGTTGCGCGAACACCTCGCCGGTGTCGACGCGCCAGAAGAAGACCGCGAGGGCGCCTACCGCGAAGGCGAGTTGCAGCGCGCCGCGGATGACTCGTCTACGCAAGGTACGCCCGTCCCGACGCGGCCCCTACCGCTCACCCGAAATCTGGTGAGCGCGGGCAGTATGGCACGCATCGAATCGTCAGCCTCGTAGTCGCGCCGTCACCTATCGTCCCCACGGTACGTCCTGGCGGGGAGCAACTGTGCGGTTATCACTGCGTCGAAAGGCTGGGGGCGGGCTGCTGCTGCTTGCCCTCGCAGGCATCGCCGTGCTCGTCACGTTTCACCGAGTCGTCGTCGCGGACCGCTTCAACGAGCTCGAACGCCTGGAGGTAGAACGCGACGCACTCCGCGTCGTGAACGCGATTGACGTGCAGGGTGAGGCCCTGGACATCCTCCTGCTGGACTGGGCGTACTGGGACGACACGTACGAATTCATCGCCGGCCCCGGCGCCGCGCACGACCACTACGTCGACAGCAATCTCGTAGACGACCTCCCGGAGGCGCTCGACCTGGGCGCGCTGGTCTTCTTCGACCGCTCCGGCGAGGTGTACGACGCCATGTGGCGATGGCCCTCGGGCGATGCGGGGCCGATCCAGGGGTTCGAGGCGGACAGCGCGCTGGTCAAGAATCTCATCCGCGGGGCACAGCGCTTCGATGGGATCCGCGGCGTCACTCGGTTGCCCACCGGGCAGGCGATGCTGGTCACGGCGCGGTCGATCCTCACCAGCGACGGGGCTGGCCCGTCCCGCGGCACGATGATCATGGCGCGGTGGCTCGATGCCGCCTTCGCGGAGGACCTCAGCGAGTCACTCGCGACGCCGCTGCGGTTCGAGACCCTCGCCTCCGAGCCAGACGTGGTGGAGCCCGCCTCGACCTCCGAGGCGATCGCGATCGTGGCGGATGGGGAGCTCAACGGGCAGGCGTTGGTCTACGACCTGGATGGCCAACCGGCGTTCGTCGTGGAGACAAACCAGCGGCGAGACATCGGGCGACTGCGCGATCAGGTGCTATGGCTCGGCGTCGCCGCGATCGTGGGCACCATCGGGCTGACGGGCGGCATGGTGTACTTCGGCATCGAGGTGCTGCTCCTACGGCCGACGCTGCGGCTGCGTCGCGAGCTCGCCAGCCTCGACGCAACGGACGACACCGCACGGCTCAGCGTACGCGGCCACGATGAGACGACCGATGTGGCGGTCGCGATCAACGAGATGCTCGACCGCCTCGCGGAATCCGCCGCCGAGCAGCAGCGGCTCACGATCGCGGTGAGCGAGCAGGAGGAGGTCGCTCGCACGGCCCTGCTGGAGATGGGTGAGGGCTTCCTCGCGTTCGACGGGGTCGGGCGGTGCCAGATCAGCAACCCCGCCGCCGGCCGAATGCTCGGCCTGGCCCCCGAACAGATCCGAGGTAAGCACATCGCTGAGATTCTGCCCTCGGCGCGGCCGTCAGAGGGGGGCGGTGGCCCACAGGTGATCGAGGTCGGAGGGCGCTCCCTCGCCATCACGCGGAGCGCATCGCTCAACCGACGGCAGGGCGCGGGACGCAGCGTGATCGTGTTGCGGGACGTCACGGACATCCTGGATGTGGAACGCCTGAAGCGAGACATCATTTCGATGATCAGCCACGAACTCCGCACGCCGCTCACCTCGATCCGCGCGACCGTCGAACTCTTCCAGGACGGCGAGGGTGGGCCGCTCTCCGGGGTGCAGTCCCGGATGGTCTCGCTGCTGAGTCGGAACACCGAGCGAATCCTCAACATCGTGAACGACCTCCTCGCGCTGACCACGCTCGAGTCCGGCGCCGTCTCCCTCCGCCGCGAGGAGTGCGACGTCAGCATCACGGCTGCGCGGGTGGTCGAGGATCTGCAGCCGGCTGCGGTCGCCGCTGGGGTGCGCCTTGAGGGCGACTCCGGGCAGCCACCGGCGGTGGCATGGTGCGACGAGCCGCGCATCCGCCAGGTGCTCGACAACCTCGTGCACAACGCGATCAAGTTCAGCCTGCCGGACGGGGTCGTGCGCGTGTCGGCTCTCGCCGGCAGTGGCGAAGTCACCGTATCCGTAAGCGACCAAGGGTTTGGCATCCCGGCGTCCGAGCAGGAGCGTGTGTTCGAGAAGTTCTACCGGGCGCCGGGCAGCGAGCGAGTGCCCGGCACAGGCCTCGGGCTTGCTATCTCGCAGTTGATCGTTGAGCTGCACGGCGGACGCATCTGGATCGAGAGCGATGGGGCGACCGGAACGACGGCCCGCTTCGCAATCCCAACCCCACCTTGAGTCCGTCACCCCTCAGGACGGTCCAGGGGATCGGCCCGGCGGCCTCGACCGGTCGTTGACGGCCTCGATCGGGCGTCTTAGCCTGCCCCTAACACACCGTACACGGTGCGCCGCTGGGGGGGCCGCAAGGCTGAGATCCGCAAGGACGACCCCGGGAACCTGACCTCGGTAATGCGAGCGTAGGGAAGCGGAGCGAGTGATGACGGATTCCCTGAGGGGATCGTCGCCCACCTCTATCCAGGCACCTCACCCCACCGCCCTGCGCCTGACCGCACAGAGCGTGGGCTCGCGACCGACGGTCCGCGTTCGGCGTCACGCATCGTGGCGTACCCGACCGGAGGTCGCTGATGATCATGGAGATCCAGTGCCTGGCGAATCCGCCCGGCACGCCTGAGAACAAGTACGCCCACGTGGAAGCGGCCATCGCCGTCATCCAGCAGTCCGGGCTCAAGTACGAGGTGGACGCGCTCGGAACCACCGTCGAGGGCTACCCGGACGCGATCTGGTCGCTCGGCCGCGCCGTCCACGAGGCGTGCCTGACCGCAGGCGCGAACTCCCTGGTCACCGTCGTGAAGTTCGCCCAGTCCCGCGACGAGGCGACTGGCTCCACCATCGACTCGCTCACCGGGAAGTTCCGGTAAGGGCCGTGGGCCGTCTCGTCGTCCGCTCCGCACCGGCAGTGCTGTTCCTCGTGGCGTTGATCGCCGCGTGGGATGTCGCCGTGCGCGCGTTCGACCTACAGCCCTACCTGCTGCCGAGTCCCGGTCGCGTGTGGACAGCGTTCCTGGACGTGCGAGGGCTCCTGCCCGACCACATCCAGGCGACGCTCACGGCGGCGCTGCTCGGGCTGCTGCTCGCATGTGTGCTGGGGGCGCTGACCGCCTCGATCCTCGCGGGGTTCGCTCCGGTGCGTCGGGCGGTCTACCCGCTGCTGGTGGTGTCCCAGAACGTCCCGATGATCGTGATGGCGCCGCTGATCGTGGTCTGGTTCGGCTTCGGCGTGATGCCGAAGGTGCTCGTCGTCGCGCTGATCTGCTTCTTCCCGATCGTGGTCTCCACGACGGACGGGCTCCTGCGAGCGGACCGTGAACTCGTGGACCTCGCGCGGTCGTTTGGTGCGAACCGGCTGCGTGTCCTGCGCAGCATCCTCATTCCCAGCGCGGTGCCCTCGTTCTTCGCGGGGCTGCAGATCAGCGCGACGTACGCCGTGCTGGGGGCGGTCATCGCGGAGTGGATGGGCGCTTCCAGCGGCCTCGGCCTGTTCATCATGCGGTCGCAGACGGCCTTCCGGCTCGACCGAGTGTTCGTCGCGGTGGTGGTCATCGCCGCCGTCAGCATCCTGCTCTTTGCGCTCGTGCACCTCGCGGCACGAGCGGCCATGCCGTGGCAGTACGCCCGCGGCCATACCCCGGAGGAAACGAATGAGTCCGATGTCACCGAATCCAGCATCCCTGAGCCGGATCCCCGGCGCGCGGTACTCGATGCTCAGGTACGGGGCGCTCGCCCTGCTCTGCCTGGCTTCATCCCTCGTGCTGCTCGCCTGCGGCGCCAACGAGGACGACCCGACTGAGACCGCGACGTCCGAGGTCGAGGCGACAGGCACGGCAACCGGCACTGCCGGGGGCACCTCGACGGCTGACGCTACCTCGACGCCCGCGGACGGGCTGACGCAGGCGACGCTCATGCTGAACTGGACGCCCAACGCCCAGCACGCTGGCATCTACGTCGCGCAGCAGAACGGCTGGTACGAGGAGGCCGGCATCGACCTCGAGATCGTCGAGCCCGCTGCGGCGGGCGCTGACCAGGTGGTCGGAACCGGCGGCGTGGAGTTTGGCGTGTCGCAGGCAGAGTCGCTGCTTCCGGCGCGCGCGGCCGGCGTCCCGGTCGTCTCGATCGCGACGATCCTGCCGTACAACGACTCCTCGTTCATGGCGCTCGCGGACTCCGGTATCGAGTCCCCGGCTGACTTCGTCGGGGCGACGTACGGAGGCTTCGGCGGTCCGCTGGAGACCGAACTCCTGCGCGCGCTGGTCGCGTGCGACGGCGGCGACCCGGACGCCATCGAGATGGTCGAGGTGGGCAACATCGACTACCTCGCCGGCATGGAGCAGGACCGCTTTGACTTCGTGTGGGTGTTCGAGGGCTGGGACGTCCTCCGCGCTCGTGAGATCGAGGGCAAAGAGATCAACAGCGTGAAGTTTGTGGACTATCTGGACTGCATCCCGGACTGGTACACCCCGCTCTTCATCACCTCCGAGGACGTGATCGCCGAGCAGCCGGACCTCGTCCGCGCGTTCGTCGAGGCGACCGCGCGCGGCTACGAGGCGGCGATCGCCGATCCGGCGGCAGCGGCCGATGCACTCATCGCCGCGGCTCCCGAACTCGACGCCGAGCTCGTGCGCCTGTCGACCGAATACCACGCGCCGAAGTTCGTGGGCGAGGGCGGCTGGGGCCTCCAGGATCCCGAGGTCTGGTCCAGCTTCGCGACCTTCCTCGAAGAGGCGGGACTGCTCGAAGAGGCCGTCGACACCGAGGCAGCGTTCACCAACGAGTTCATCCCCTAGGGCTTTGCCGAATGGCTCCTCCAGCGATCGACGTGGACGGCGTGACCCTCACCTTTGGTGGGGGCACGCCTGTCCGTGCGCTGGACCATGTCAGCCTGAGCGTTGAGGCCGGCCAGTTCGTGAGCCTCGTGGGACCGAGTGGCTGCGGGAAGAGCACGCTCCTGCGGGTGCTCTCGGGCCTCGTGCGGCCCGAGGTGGGCAACGCCTCGATCGAGGGGGAAAGCGTGATCGGGCGGCCCGGGCACGCGGCGTTCATGCCTCAGCGGGACATGCTGCTCCCGTGGCGACGCACCGCCTCGAACGCCGCGCTTGGCGCGGAGCTCTCCGGCGTCCCCTCCGCCGAGGCGCGAGAGCAAGCCCGGGAGTTGCTCCCGCTCTTCGGCCTCGAAGGGTTCGAGCGGGCGTGGCCGGCGCAATTGTCGGGTGGGATGCGGCAGCGGCTCGCGCTGCTGCGAACGTTCCTAGTGCCTCGCGACGTGATGTTGCTCGACGAGCCGTTCGGCGCGCTCGACGCGATCACGCGGCGTGAGATGCAGCAGTGGTTGCAGTCCGTGTGGAAGCCGGGCACTTCAGAAGGGCGCGGCGCGCGCAGGCGCTCTGTCCTGCTCGTCACACATGATGTCGAAGAAGCACTCGTGCTCTCCGATGTGGTGTTCGTGATGTCCCCCCGCCCGGGGCGCATCGTGCATCGCGTAGACGTCGGCCTCGGACGCCCTCGCACGACGGCGGACACCACGAGCGCGGAGTTCGCCGCGCTCAAGGCCGAACTGCTGGGCGCACTGGAGACCGCAGCTCCGCCCGCCCCGATCTCAGCACCCTGAACGCGTCGGCCGTCCGCTCCTAGGCCGCCGGCTTGAGCCGGTCGATCATCGAGCGCAACTCGCCAAGGTCGCCATGCGCCGTGGACTGCGCTCGCTGCAGGAGCGCGTCGACATCCTCGACCGGTGCGCCTGAGCGGAGTGCCTTCCGAGCGGCCTCGATCAGCAGTCCGATGGCGACCATGTCCTGCAGCACCCCGTCGCGCAACTCGTACGCGAGATAGCCGTAGTTGCCTGAGCCGGCCTGGCCAGTCCCGTGTTGTCCAGACATCGCATCTCCCCCAGTCACCTGGGAGCCGCACCCGGTTCCCGATCAGTAGAACGTCAGGTGCCAGGGAACGCTCCGAGCGATGGTCAGGGAGAACCCTGATCTTTTTCGGGATAAGCAGATTGTTATGTTGAATTCTGTTCGCGAAACTCGGCACACGCGGCGCCCAGATCGGGTAGTGTCCGCGACACAGAGTGACAGCCGAGGCGTGCGGGCCAGTTGGCCGCCGCGGCAGAGTCCTTCGAACAGTGGGCCGGAGGGCTACATGCTGACGCTACCAGTGGACTACGCCGGCCTCGTGAGGGCGTTGACGCCTCACGTGCGTGACACGGACGCCGGAATGCTGACGGCGGAGCAGGAAGACGACCCTGACATGCTGTGGGCAGCGCTGGACGAGGCATGTGAGCGTGCCGGGAAGCGCGTGCGTCGCGCCTGGATCGGCCATGACCGCGCCGTCCTCGCGTGGCTCCACGAGGACGACATCCGCTTTCAGTTGTCGCCCTGGTTGGGGGTGATTGGAGTCCGCGCGCCGGGACTCTAGCCAGTAGCGCCGGAGGAACGGCGAGGACTGCCCCGGCGAGGGCTGACCCGGCGAGGACTAGGGGCCTACGCGCCGACCCGCTTCCAGAGGAGCGCAGTCTTCGTGTCGTCCTCCCACGAGGATCGGACCTTCACGCCGGTCTCCTTGGAGGCCTGCCGAAGGAGCCGCTTCATGGCGGCGGGATCATCATCCCTGTCGAGCTCGATTCGGCCAGCGTTCGCGGAGCGGATCGCGTCCACAAACGGACGGCGCTTCAGAGCATTCGAACGACCGCGGCCAAGGACCACCTGGTTCGGGTCGAGTTTCTGGAACTTCGGCATCAAGTAATCCTTCTAGAGCCGACCCGGCTTGCCTCGATCCTATCAGCCGAAACACCACAGGTTCGCGCGAAACGCCAACTCGTCGGTCGAACTGACATGGTTTCTATTGATCTGCAATCTGGCGGCTAAGCAGCGGCACTCACGCTCAAGCAGGTGTCCACGTAACACGCCGGAGTGATCCCGACAGAGCGGGCGGAGCCGCGCGTTCTCCTGGCGTCAGTTCCCTGACGTTGACAGCGACACCTACGAGGACTTCGGCGTCACGCCACGCTCCGAGGCAACGCGATACCGCAGGTACACCTCACCGGTCTCTGGATTCGGCACAGCGGAGACGAGAGAGATCGGCCATGTTGCGGCGAACGAGGCCGCGCGGTCACCTCGGACGGGTGTGAGGGCGACATCGCCACCGACAATCCGCGGGGCGAGGGTCAGGAAGCACTCGTCGACGAGGCCTGCATCGAACAGTTGCCCGTTCAGGTACGCGCCGCCCTCGCACAGGAGCAACCTCACGGCGTACTGCTCGCGTAGCACGCGCAGCATCTCTTCCACGGCACGCGCCTGTGGCACCACCTCCACCGGCCGGCCGGTGCCCCGCAAGGCATCCGCCCGCTCCGAGGGCGTCTCATCAGTCGTGAAGACGACAGACTCGAACGCGCTCGACGTGAAGAAACCGTCGTCGGTTGGGAGATCTCCACTCCTCGTCATCACGACGCCGAGGGGCGCCGTCGGGAGCCCTCGAGCGTGGCGTATCGCGACGAGATCGGGATCGCCGACCTCGGGACTCGATCCGCTCTGGCGGAGGGTGGATGCGCCATTGAGCACGGCGTCCACGTTCGTCCTCAGGGCGCGCATGAGGTGCTGATCCGCCGCCGAGCCCAGGCCCTGCTCGGTGCCCTCGATCACGATCTTGCCGTCCGCGGAGGTGACCATGTTCAGGAGCACGTAGGGACGGCCCGGTGGTGGGGCCGGAAGCTGGAGGTCGGTGTAGTCGGGAAGCGTGAACGGTGAATACGCCATGGAGCGAGCCTAGCGGCGCACCCCGACTCGGCGCTCGCGGTCTCCGAGGGCTGCACGGCCGCTCAAGTTTTCTGACGGCGCTGCCGATACTCACAGTGCAGGCGGCAGCGGTTACCCGCAGCGGCGGTGCACGCCCCGCCGTTCGAGGCGAGCCCGGAACAGGCGAGTCCGTCGATCTGCGCGAAACGGAACCAGGCGCATGACCCTCCCACTGCCGCCCGAGCTCCCGTTGCTCCCCGCGCCCCGGGAGCGGGCGTTGCTGGTGCTCATGAATCCGGACGCCAGTTTGCAGGCCTACCTCTCCGTGGTGGAGGGGGACCCGGCCCTGACCGCCGCTGTGCTGCGCGCGGCGAACTCGGCGATGTCGTGGCCCGTGAGGCAGATCAAGGACGCGTCCGAGGGCGTCGTGCGCCTCGGGACCGCGGCCGTTCGCCACCTGATCACCGCGACCCTGGTGCGCTCGCAGTTCTCATCCGTCGAGGCCGCCGGCATCGACACTGACGAGTTGTGGCGGCATGTCCTCGGGTGCGCCCTGCTCAGCGAGGCGCAGACGACGGACGAGAGTGAGGGGCGCCAGGCGTTCACCGTTGGCCTCCTCCATGACCTCGGACGCCTCGCGATGGCGGCGCAGGCCCCCACCCGCTACCGAGAGGTGGTGGATGCCGCGCAGAATGGAATCTCGGCCCGCAACTCGGAGCGCCTGCTCTTCGGCATCACCCACGCCGAGTTCGGGCAGCGCATCTGCGACCGCTGGCGCCTGCCGGAAGAGATGGGTGTGGTGGTCGGCATGCACCACGACATCGAAATCGCCGACGACGAAGTCCCCGAGGCGAGCCCGCAGGATCCCGTCCGGCGCCTGGCAGTGGCGCACTGGATCGTGCGAGGCCTGGGCATCGGCGATGGCGTGCACCGCCCTGAACGACGACGGGCCGAGGCGGAGGAGCACACGGTGCTCGAACGCTTCGGCGGTCGCGCGGAGCTGATGAACCGGATTCGCTGGTTCCGTGACTCCACGCAGGGACGCCAGCCGCCTGCGGCATAGTGGACGCCCGCGCCAGGCCTAACAATTCCACACCTGGACGGGATCGTTAACCGAGGCCTAACCACCACCGCATTCACTTGCAATGAAGCAGATGAACGCTGGTGGGGAACTCACCTTGGCAGATGTCCTCGTCGTCGAAGACGACTCCTCCATCAGAGATGTCGTCGTCTACCAACTCTCACGTGCGGGCCATCGCGTGGACGCCGTCGCTGATGGCGTCGCGGGGCTTGAGCGCTTCCGAAATGCCCGGCCAGACCTCGTCATCCTGGACCTCATGCTCCCTCGCCTCGCCGGCCTCGACGTCCTTCGCATCGTCCGAGGTGAGGCACAGGTCCCGGTCATCGTCATCAGCGCGCGCGACACCGAGGCGGACAAGATCACGGGCTTCGACCTCGGCGCGGACGACTACCTGACCAAGCCGTTCTCCGTGCGTGAGCTGCTCGCCCGCGTGCAGGTCGCCCTCCGCCGCACGGATGCCGAAGTCGCGCCGGCTCGTGCGGCGACGGTTCCGCGTCCAGATGGTGATGAGATCGAGGTCGACATCGACCGACACGAGGTGCGGAAGCGCGACCAAATCGTGCAGCTCGCGCCGAAGGAGTTCGAGCTCCTCGCGTACCTCGTACGCCACCCGAACCAGGTGTGCACCCGGGATCAGATCCTGGAGTCCGTGTGGGGCTACACGTACGAGGGGGAGACGCGGACCGTGGATGTCCACGTCCACTGGCTGCGGCAGAAGCTGGAGGACGACCCGTCCCGCCCCCAGCACCTGCTGACCGTCCGGCATTACGGCTACAAGTACTCCCCGAGCGCCCTCCGCTAGCCCCAACGTCCACGGCCCCTCCGCGCAGTGGCGCTGCGTGATCGCTGAAGTACGGCGTGATACAACCCGCATCGAAGGACGGGACATCACATGACCGTACCGAGCGAACCCGACTCAACTGCCGACGATCGGTCGGCCGCCGAGCAGGCGATCCTCCGACTCTTCCTCCGCAAGGGCACACTCGAGTGGGATGACCAGCACCCGCTGTTCGACAGCGGCCTCACCATCCCGCAGATGAAGGTCCTGTTCACCGCGGCGCGCCCCGGTGGTGCGCGGCCCGGCTTCATCGCCGAACGCTCCCGCATGGCTCCGCCCAACGTCACCACTGTCCTCGATCGGCTCTCCGACCGAGGGCTGCTCTACCGCGCGCCTGACCCCGACGACGGCCGCGCGACGATCGTGCTGCTGACCGAGGACGGGAAACGGCTGGTGCGCGCGGTCGCGGCCGCGAGCAACGAACGGCTCGGCGCGGCGCTCGCACTCCTCGATGAGGACGAACTCGGCCAACTGCTGGCCGGACTCCAGGCACTGGTACGCGAGATGGATCCCCGCACGAGGCAGACGGCGTCCTGAGATAGGGAGGGGCTAGCACAGGCCCCCGTTCTCAGAGGCTCTCACGCCGAAACCTGCCTCCGACCTCGCAAGGGTTCACGCAGACTTCATCTCCCTCTCGCGGTCGCCGGAGCGCCCTCCACAACCATCGCGTAAGGTGGAAGGTACGTCGCGGTAGCGGACCTGCGTGATCGCCGCGGCCTCCTGAAGGGTCTACTGATGGTGGGTGGGATGGGTATGGCGCCGCCTGCGGGGGCGCCTCCTGGTAAGCGATCGTCCTTCGCTCGCACGTTCGAGTCGCTGGGCGAACGCGACTACGCGTGGTACTTCGCCGGGAACACCGCCTTCTTCATGGCGATGCAGATGAACATCGTCGTCCGAGGCTACCTCGCCTACGACCTCACCGACTCCGCGACCGCCCTCGGGTTCGTGTCGTTCGCCTTCGCCATCCCGATGCTCTTCGTCGCCCCGATCGCCGGAGTGATCAGCGACCGCGTGAACAAGCGAAACCTGATCATGTGGGCGCAGTCCGGCACGGGCGCGGTCAACCTGGGCGTGGCGGTCCTCATCCTGACCGGCTCGATCGAGTTCTGGCACCTGCTCGTGGCGGCCGTCATGACCGGCTGCATCATGTCCCTGGTCATGCCCGCCCGGCAGGCCGTCATCCCGCAACTCGTCCCGCAGCACATGCTGATGAACGCCATCTCACTCCAGATGGGCGGCATGAACCTCACGAGGATCCTCGGGCCGACGCTGGCCGGGGTGCTCATCGCGCCCATCGGCGTGGGCGGAGTCTACATCGTGACCGTCGTCCTCTTCGGCGTCGGTGTCGCCTCGATCCTGCCGCTCCCGCGACACGGCATGGTCTCGCGCCGGGACGCCGCCGCACCCACGGCGTTCTTCACCGACCTCACCGAGGGCTTCCGCTACATCGGCGGCGACCCGCTGTTCCGCCTGCTGATCACGGCCGCGCTCGTGATGCCGTTGTTCATGTTCCCGGTCCAGCAGATCCTCCCCGTGTTCGCGGAGGACGTCTTTGGGACGCTCTTCGCGGCGGACGGCCTCGAGCTCGGCATCCTGATGGGCTCCACCGGCGTCGGGGGCCTCGTGGGCGCGATGGTGGCGACCAACCTGTCGGAGTTCCCGAAGAAGGGCCCTCTGATGGGATTTGGCGCGCTGGCGATGGCGGGCTGCTTCGCCGTCTTCGCCTCCACGTCCCTGTGGCTCCCCGTCGTGGCCGCGTTCTGGGCGGGCGTCGGGATGCTCATCATCGGGAACGTCGGCGCGATGATCTTCCAGGTCACCAACAACACGATCATCCAGGCGAACGTACCGGACGAGTATCGCGGCCGGATCATGTCCGTGCTGATGATGTCGTTCGGCACGATGCCGCTCGGCGTCGTGCCCGTCTCCATCGCTGCAGACGCGTACGGCGCGCCGAAGGCGATCGTGGGCGCTCAGCTCATCGCGATCGTCGTGATCCTCCTGATGTTCGGGATCAGCAAGCGCCTCCGGCAACTGGAGTTCAGCAACCTCGACCGTGCCGAGCTCTCCCCCGCGCAGGCCGCGACACTGGTCGCCGAGGGCAAGATCACCCAGGAGGAGGCCGACCGGCGCTCGGGGCGCTCGACGGGGCCGGGCGCGGCACCGGCCACCGGGGTCGTGCCCGCCGCGGGCATGGCGGGAGCGGCTGGCGCTGGCGCCGCTGCGGCCGGCGCCTCTGGCGCCGTCGACCGTCGAGGAACGAACGACGAGGATCGCGGGAACGCGGCAGGCTAGTCCGGCGCCTACGTCGTTGACTCGCCCTGGGCGTCGGGCTCGGCGCGAGTGCGGCTAGTGCTTCTTCTTCTTGAGCTTCCCGCGGATCTCGTCGATGAACATCGCCAGGACGATCCCGAACGTGCCGCCGACTAGCGGGATGATGACGATCGCAGTGACGCCACCGCCTGAGTAGAGACCGTAGGCAAGACCGAGGATCATTCCGCCGATCCACATCCGCGCCATCATCGTGTCCATCGGCGAGCCCTCCCGACAGTCGCGTGCGCGTGGAGCGTACTCGTCGCACCAATCAGCGGCGATGTGAGCCGATCGGTACCCCTCGCGCGCTACGAGCCCGACCGAGGATCGAGGGCGGTGCGGAGGCCCTCGCCGCAGAACTGGAACGCAAGGAAGAGCACCACGAACACGGCGATTGGCACCGCCAGTGCCGTCCACTGCACCGTGACGAACGCGAAGTGGTCCGCGATCAGTGCGCCCAGGCTCGGGGTCGGCGCGGCCACACCGATGCCGATGAACGAGACCGTGGCCTCCGCGAAGATCGCGCGAGGTACGAGGAACGTCGCCTCCACGATGATTGGCGCGGCGGCCCCCGGCAGCCAGTGGCGCGTGACGAGGCGCCAGTGGTCGGCGCCGAGCGATTCGGCCGCCGTCGAGAACTCCATGCGCCTGAGCACCATGATCTGCGCCCGCACCAGGCGTGCCATCGTGGGCCACGCCGTGACGGAGATCGCGAAGAAGAGCAGCAGGACGCTGGACGACACCCCGAGGATCGACGTCCGCCCGAGGATCTCGTCTCCCATCGCCGCGCGCAGCAGGATCACGAGCAGCAGGTCCGGGAACGCATACGCGAGATCGGTCGCCCGCATCAGCAGCGCATCCAGCCAACCAGGGCCCGATGAGGCCGCCGCCCCCACGGCGACGCCGACCGCCGTCACCATTACGACCGCGAACAGCGCCGCCGCAAGCGAGATCCGGAGGCCGTACGCCGTGCGGCTGAAGATGTCCCGAGCGAGGTGATCTGTCCCGAGCCAGTGCTCGGCGGACGGCGCCTCGAACTTCCCGGTCTCCCTCGGCGCGAGCGGGTCGAGGGGGATCCCGGTCGAAGGAGCCGGCGCCTTGAGGTACTGCGTCGTCGGGTCGTGCGTCGCAATCGAGTCCGCACCGATCGCGACGCCGGCGAGGACGGCCAGGACGATGGCGGAGATGACGGCCGCGCGGTTCCGGCGGAACCGCCGCCATGCGGCTCGCCAGACCCCGCCCCTGGGGGTGCCTATCCAGAGGTCGAACGTGGTCTGCCAGGCGCTCACCGGTGGCCCGCCACGCGCGGATCAGCGATCGGGTACAGCAGGTCCACCACCAGGTTCGCGGCCATGATCACCGCGGCGTAGAGCAGCGTCGTCCCCATGATCATCCCGTAGTCGCGCTGCCGGACGGAGTCGATGG